>JAEEGH010003897.1_pt1 | contig 38688 bp, 42 predicted proteins | sample 9134181 | NCBI WGS metagenome assembly JAEEGH01 (sample SAMN16246544, study PRJNA631951) | gut metagenome | biome: gut microbiome; feature: rumen; material: DP-attached | host: Bos | place: Iran: Karaj | collected 2018-10 | reverse complement strand
GCAGGAGGCCAGCAAGCAGTTGAACTTTACAACGCAGAAGACCATGCGCCTTGCGCAGCAGCTTTACGAAGGCGTGGAGATCCGCGGAGAGGGGACCGTCGGTCTCATCTCGTACCTGCGTACCGATTCCACCCGTGTCTCCGAGGAGGCGCAGGAGCAGGCCAGGAAATTCATCGATGCCAATTACGGTGGCGAATACCAGGCCAAAACGGAGGCGAAGGCCAAAGAGTCCCAGAAGATTCAGGATGCACACGAAGCTATCCGTCCCACCGATGTAAGCCGCATTCCCTCCGCGATCAAGGATCAGCTGCCCAGAGATCTCTACCGTCTCTATGCGCTGATCTGGAAGCGTTTTCTGGCCAGCCGCATGGCAGAGGCAAAATATGAGACCACTTCCGTGAAGATCCAGGCGAAGGAAGAGATCTTTACGCTCTCCGCGGCGCGTCTTCTCTTTGATGGTTTCCTGTCCGTCTACCGCGACGAAGAGGAGGAGGAGACCAACGCGCTGAAGGCCGCGATCACCGCGGACAGCAAGCTCTCCCTCGAGGACTTTGACCCGAAGCAGCATTTCACGCAGCCGCCGGCCCATTACACCGAGGCGGCCCTGGTTCACGAGATGGAGCAGCAGGGCATCGGACGTCCGAGTACCTACGCGCCCACCATCACCAACCTGCTCGGGCGCCGCTATGTGTCCAAGGAGCAGAAAAATATCTTCGTGACCGAGCTCGGCAACGCGGTCAATGACATGATGAACCAGGCCTTCCCGTCCATCGTGGACATGCGCTTTACGGCCAATATGGAGACCCTGCTCGACGGCGTCGAGGAGGGAAGTGTCCGCTGGAAGACCGTGATCGAGAATTTCTACCCGGATCTGGACGAGGCGGTCAAGGCCGCGGAAAAAGATCTCGAAGAGGTTAAGATTGCCGACGAAGTATCCGAAGAAATCTGTGAGAACTGCGGCGTCCACATGGTCATCAAATACGGACCGCACGGAAAGTTCCTGGGATGTCCGAACTTCCCGCAGTGCCGCAATACCAAGCCCTATTACGAGAAGATCGGTGTCGCCTGCCCCGAGTGCGGCAAGGATCTCGTGATCCGCATGTCCAAGAAGGGCAGAAGATATTTCGGCTGCATGGGATTCCCGGAGTGCAACTTCATGTCCTGGGATCGCCCGGTCTCCGAAAAATGCCCGAAATGCGGCTCCTATATGGTGCAGAAGGGCAATCGAATGGTGTGTGCAAATAAGGAATGCGGAACGATAATTTCTAATACTATCGAAAAATAAGTATAAATTTTCTGTCAATTCAATTGTAAAGACATTTGTTGTGTGCTATACTCATATTACTTACGAGGTTTGGCCTCTGAAGGGGGGTAATATGAGCAGTGTACAGCTTCTGGATAAAACCAGAAAAATCGGGAAGCTCCTTCACAATAACAATTCCAGCAAGGTAGTGTTCAATGATATCTGCAAGGTGATGCGGGAGATTCTCAATTCCAATGTGCTGGTGATCAGCAAAAAGGGAAAAGTACTCGGCGTCGGACTTTCGGACGGTATTCCACCGATCACGGAGCTGCTCGAGGAGGAAGTCGGCGGATTCATCGACAATATGCTGAACGAACGGCTTCTCGGGATCCTTTCCACCAAGGAGAATGTCAATCTCGGAACCCTCGGCTTTGAGACGACGGATGTCAAGCGGTTCCAGGCGATCATCACTCCCATTGAGATCGCGGGGGAGCGCCTCGGTACCCTCTTCATTTACAAGCTGGATGAGCAGTACGACATCGATGACATCATTCTCTGCGAGTACGGCACGACCGTCGTGGGACTGGAGATGCTCCGGGCCGTAAGCGAGGAGAGCGCGGAGGAGAGCCGTAAGATCGCGGTCGTCAAATCGGCCATCAGTACCCTTTCCTTCTCGGAGATGGAGGCGATCGTCCATATCTTCGATGAGCTGGACGGCATGGAGGGCGTCCTGGTCGCAAGCAAGATCGCCGACCGGGTCGGCATCACGCGATCGGTGATCGTCAACGCGCTGCGCAAGTTCGAGAGCGCCGGGGTGATCGAGTCGAGATCCTCCGGAATGAAAGGTACCTACATCAAGGTACTCAACGATGTGGTCTTCTCGGAGATCGAGGAGCTGAAGAGACAACAGAGACTCAAATAAACGGATTTTGAAGGGGAAGCACCCTGCGAAAAAGGATTTACGAAAGCGACTGCTTTTTGTAAATCCTTTTTTTTACACAAATCTAAAAAAACTGAAAACCACAAGATGTTGTGGGTAAGGGGAAAAATAGATAAAAAATATTGTGTTTTGATGAAAATGCATTATAATTAACAATGTATGTGTGCGTAGTTTCGGAGTTTTTTGCACACTTTGCAGATCCGGCAGAGAGGATTGCTTATGATCAATACCAACGCTTTTGATTATATCAACGTTCTGGAGAAGGCAGCGGATGCTTCCTGGCTGCGGAATGAATGCATCGCCAACAATATTGCCAACGGCTCTACACCGGGCTTCAAGCGGCAGGATGTCGACTTTGAGAGCGTACTCGAGAAGGAACTCGGCCGGAACCGCTATGTAAGCATGGATGAGAAGGTGGCTTCCGTCGACCGCTCGCGGCTGAACGTCGGCGCGTACGTGGACGCAGCTTCTTACTCCTACCGCACGGACGGCAATAATGTGGATGTGGAAAACGAGCATGTACTGCTGGCGCGCAACCAGCTGGTATATCAGGGACTGATCCAGAGCATCAGCCATGATTTTCAGATGCTCCAGTCCGTCATGAAGTAAAGGAACAGGAAAGGAAAGGCGGTATCTTATGGGAATGTTTTCAGCTTTTGATATTCATGCGTCGGGTCTGACCGCGCAGAGATATCGCATGGATGTGATCTCGGAGAATGTGGCGAATGCCAATTCCACGAGGACCCAGGACGGGTCGATCTACCGCAGAAAGGTTGTGGTATTTGAAGAGAAGGGAGTCCGCGGAAGCGACTCCTTCAGTTCCGTGCTCGGGAGCGTGACGAAAAATTACGCCGGCAAGGGCGTGAAGGTCTCCGGTGTCTTTGAGGATACGAAGACGGAGATGAACATGGTGTATGATCCTTCGCATCCGGATGCGGATGAGAACGGGTATGTCACCTACCCGAATGTCAATATCATCACCGAGATGACCAACCTGATCGATGCGAGCAGAGCGTATGAGGCGAACGCCACCGCCTTCGCGGCCAGCAAGACCATCGCGCAGCGCGGTCTGACCATGGGCAACAGCTAATGCGGGTAGTCCCGGGCAGTAATACGTTCGGACCCGGAAAGGAAACGTCATGAATCCATCCTTGCTTACGGAATTACAGGGCATAACGAATCTGTACAAGACCTCAGCCAACGGCGTGGTGCGCGGACTCGATCAGAAGAGCGAGAAGGCGGAAGGGACCATGTTTGAGGCCTTTCTGAATTCCGCCCTCGACAATATCCAGACGACCAACGCGTATCTGTCGGATGCGGAGAATCAGGAGATTCTCTTTGCGCTGGGGGAAGCGGACAGCACCCACGATCTGACCATCGCGCTGGAGAAGGCTTCCACGGCGCTGCAGTACACGGTGGCGATCCGCGATAAGATCATGGAAGCCTACAAAGAGATCATGCAGATGCAAATTTGAGATCCGTTTTAACACGGGCAGCATCACAGGCAGAATGAAGGAGTAGCAGCATGCCGGAGAGATTACAGGCGATTCTCAATCGAATCAGGGAATGGTGGGGGAAATTCACCGCAAGGCAAAAGGGGATCATCATCGGTCTGTCTGTCTTTACCGTGGCGGTCTTTGTCGGCATCATCTATATGGTGTCCAGACCGCAGTACACCAGACTCATGACCTGTGACACGACCACCCAGTCCAATCAGGTGGTGACCATTCTCGAGGACAATCAGATCAGTTACAAGATCTCCAATGACGCTTTGAAGATCGATGTCGAGACAAATCAGCTGTCCAAAGCGCAGCTGGCCCTCGCGGCCGGCGGCTATGTGGCGGACGCCTTCACCTGGCAGGACGCGGTGGCGACTTCTCTCTCCACCACATCGTCCGAAGCGGCCTTCCGCCGCAAGCTCTACCTGGAAGCTACGATCAAGAGCATGCTCGAACAGAATGACAATGTGCGCTCCGCCAAGGTGACGCTCAGCATCCCGGAGGAAAACGGGACACTGATCGCACAGCAGCAGGAGGCGGGAGCCTATGTGCAGCTTGAGACCGAGAGCAATTTCACGGCCTCCAATGCCGCCAATCTGGCGCGGGCCATCGCGGTCGCCATCGGCAATGAGACCACGGCCAATGTGACCATCGTGGACAGCAATGCGGAGCTTCTCTTCGCCGGCGGAGACGACTATTCCGCGGCGGGCGTGGCCAGCAGCATGGTCGAGCTGCAGAAGCAGGCGGAAGCCCAGGTGGCGAACAGCATCAAGAGCTTCATCATCGGTACGCACCAGTACGACAATGTGGAGGTGGCGGGCCATCTCGACATGGACTTTTCCAATTACGAGGAGACGGTCAAGCAGTACTATGCCAATGACAACCGTACCGAGGGAATGATCGTTCACCAGGAGAATTACGAGTCCGAAGCAACGAACGGCGTGGCCGGTATCCCCGGGACGGATTCCAACGGGGAAGGCACGACCTATGTGACCAATGACTACAGCAATTCCAACTCCTCCACGACGGAGACCGAGACCGACTACGCGCCGAACGAGAATGCCACCTTCAAGGTGACGCCGGCCGGCAGTATCAATTACAACAATTCCTCCCTCGCCGTCACAGCGATCACCTACAAGGAGGTGCGACAGGAGGATGTGGAGCTTCAGGGGCTGCTTGACGGCATCTCCTGGGAGGAGTACAAGCTGAACAATTCGGGAATGACCCGCAAGACCGTGGATGAGGATCTCTATGCCGCGGTGGCCAACGCCAGCGGATTCCCGGTGGATCATATTTCGATCGTCGCCTACGAGTCGCCGCTTTTCTATGACAAGGAAGGCATGAACATCAGCTGGACGACCGTGCTGAGCGCACTGTTGTTTATCCTGATCCTGGGCATGCTGGTCTTTGTCGTCCTGCGGAATATGGCCCCGAAGAAGAAAGAGGAAGAGGAGCCCGAAATCTCTGTGGAGGATCTCCTTCAGTCCAATCCGGAGCCGACCATCGAGGACATCGATGTGGAGACCAAGTCCGAGACGCGCAAGATGATCGAAAAATTTGTGGACGAGAATCCCGAGGCCGCGGCGATACTTTTGCGCAACTGGCTGGAGGATGAGTGGAGTTGACGGTGACAGGAGGTTGCCATGGCAAGAGGTTCAGCTGAAACGGAAATCAATGGAGTTCAGAAGGCCGCAATTCTTCTGATCGTGCTGGGTCCGGAGCGGTCTGCCGGCATTTTCAAGCATCTCAAGGAAGAGGAGATCGAGACGCTGACGCTGGAGATCGCGAACACGCGCAGCGTGACGCCGCAGGTCAAAGAGCTGGTCATCAACGAATTCTATGAAGTCTGTCTCGCACAGCAGTATATAGCAGAGGGCGGTATCAATTACGCGCGGGAGCTCCTCGAGAAATCCCTCGGCAACGAGAAGGCCATGGATGTCATCGGCCGCCTGACGGCTTCCCTCCAGGTCAAGCCCTTCGAGTTCGTAAGAAAGACGGATGCATCGCAGCTGATCAACTTTATTCAGGACGAGCATCCGCAGACGATCGCCCTGATCCTGTCCTATCTGGCACCCGGACAGGCGGCGCAGATCATTTCCGCGCTCCCGCCCGATCGTCAGGCCGATGTCGCGAGACGTATCGCCGTCATGGACCGCACGAGTCCCGATGTCATCAAGGAGGTGGAGCGCGTGCTCGAATCCAAACTGGCCAGCCTGGTCAATCAGGACTACACGATCATCGGCGGCGTGGATTCCGTGGTGGAGATTCTCAACTCCGTGGACCGCGGTACCGAGAAGCATATCATGGAATCTCTGGAGATCGAAGAGCCCGAGCTGGCCGATGAGATCCGCAAGAAGATGTTCGTCTTCGAGGATGTCCTGCTGCTCGACGACCGTGCGATCCAGCGCGTGCTGCGTGAAGTGGACAATTCCGATCTGGGCATCGCCCTGAAGGCGGCGAACGAGCAGGTCCAGAACGCGATCTTCAGCAACCTCTCCAAGCGTTTGGCTGTCATGATCAAGGAGGACATGGACTTCATGGGCCCTGTGCGTATGAAGGACGTGGAGGAAGCACAGCAGAAGATCGTAAACATTATCCGAAGACTGGAGGACGCCGGCGAGATAGTTATCTCCAGAGGCGGTGGAGACGAGATCATTGTCTAATCTGTTAAAGACCTCATATATGAATATAGGTGGGACAGAGAAGCGGATCATAGACACCAATGAGCTTGCCGCCAAAAGGATCGATGACTGGGCAGCAAAGCAGCAGAGCAGGCAGGCAGCTTCTTCCGGATTTGTCTCCGGACTGCAGGCCGAACAGATCGATCTGGATGCCCTGGATGCCAATGTCCTGTCCTCCGGGGACGCGGAGCTGTCCGAGGAGGAACAGCAGGCTGCATTATTGACACAGCAGCAGCTGCAGGCAAATGCGGACGAGATCATCGGCGCTGCGAATGCACAGGCGGATGAGATCCTGCAGGAAGCACGGCGTCAGGCGGATCAGCTGATCCGGGAAGCGCAGGATCAGATCACGCAGCTCAAGGGCCAGGCAATTGCCGAAGGCCATGATCAGGGCTACGCGGACGGTCAGGCCCAGGCGATGGCTCAAGTGCAGGCACAGATGGATCAGCTCGAGGAGCAGGGCCGGCAGATGGAGGAGCTCTATCAGTCCAAGCTTGATGAGATCGAGCCCATGCTCGTCGATACGATCACGGATATCTATGAGCATATTTTCCGGGTGGATCTCAAGGCGCAGCGTGAGGTACTGGTGCATCTGATCGCCGGTACCCTCGAGAAGGTGGAGAGCGCCAAGAGCTATCTGATCCATGTCAGCCGGGCCAATTATGACTATGTGACTTCCCGCAAGAAGGCGCTGGAGGAGATCGTCTCCATGCCCGGAAGCGTGCTGGAAATCGTGGAAGATGTGTCCCTGGGAGAAAATGACTGTATGATCGAGACCGAGGGCGGAATCTTTGACTGCGGTCTCGGGACGGAGCTGAGCGAACTGGCTCAGAAGCTGAAACTTTTGTCCTATACCAGAGACCGATAGAATCGGGGGATTATGTCCGGACAGGGATATCATTCCCCTTTCATCATTTTCGGGGGATTCTATGCTGACACTGCCGCAGGTGCATGTAAGTAAATATTCGCGCGTCCTGGAATCCACGCTGTACCGGAAGATGGGCAAAGTGGTGAACGTCGTCGGGCTGACGATCGAGTCGGCCGGACCGGATGCCAGACTGGGGGACTTGTGCCGGATCCTGCCCAAGACCGAGGAAGGCGAGGCTGCGGAGCCGATCATGGCAGAGGTCGTCGGCTTCCGGGACCGCAAGACCCTGCTCATGCCCTATGGCGTAACGGACGGCATCGGACTGGGCAGTATCGTGGAGAATACCAATTATCCGCTGCGTGTCACGGTGAGTGAACAGCTCCTCGGCAAGACGGTGAATGCCCTGGGCTACCCGCTGGACGGGAGTACGGTGGAGGGCGAACAGTATTCCGTGGATGCAGCTCCTCCGGATCCGATGAAGCGTGCGATCATCGATGAGGTGCTGCCGCTGGGGGTCAAGGCGGTGGACGGTCTGATCACCCTGGGAAAAGGGCAGAGGATCGGGATCTTCGCCGGCTCCGGGGTCGGAAAATCCACCCTGATGGGTATGTTTGCCCGCAATACAAAAGCTGACATCAATGTCATAGCACTGATCGGAGAGCGTGGACGTGAGGTGCGTGAATTCATCGAGCGCGACCTCGGCGAGGAAGGCATGAAGCGCAGCGTGGTCGTGGTGGCAACCTCCGACCGGCCGGCGCTGGAACGTAAGAAGGCTGCCATGACGGCGACGGCCATCGCGGAGTTTTTCCGGGATATGGGGCGGGATGTCCTGCTGATGATGGATTCCCTGACGCGTTTTTCCATGGCGCAGCGCGAGATCGGGCTCGCCAGCGGAGAGCCGCCCGTGACCAGAGGGTATCCTCCCAGCGTGTACTCCGAGATGCCCAAGCTCCTCGAGCGCGCCGGCAAGTCGGATCGCGGATCCATCACCGGTCTGTACACGGTGCTGGTGGACGGTGACGATTTCAACGAACCGATCACCGACACGGCCCGAAGCATTCTCGACGGACATATCATGCTGGACCGCAAGCTCGGGCACAAGAACCACTACCCGGCGATCGACGTCCTGCAGAGCATCTCGAGATGTATGAGCTCCATCGCCACGAAGGATCACAAGAAAGCGGCGAGCAGGCTCAAGACGGTGCTGGCGACCTACAACGAGGCGGAGGATCTGATCAATATCGGTGCCTACAAGAGCGGCAGCAATCCGAGCATTGATTATGCGATCTCCAAGATAAATGCAGTCAATGATTTCCTCTGTCAGGACACGGAGACCAAATATACCTTTGAGGAGAGCGTGTCCCTGCTGGAAGGACTCTTTGAAGGAGACGGCTGAGGATAGAGCGTTATGGCAAGATTCCGGTTCCGGCTTCAGAACATTCTGAACATCAAACTGAAGATGGAGACTCAGGCCCGTCAGGAATTTGCCAACGCCCGCAAGGCACTCGACCGGGAGGAGGAACACCTCGCGATGCTCCAAAGGCGCGGGGAGGAAATTCAGCGGGAGGGTGTGGAGCTTCGCAGCGGGGTGCTGGACTTTCACGCGATCCGGGACAATGAGACGGGGCGCATGCTCAACGAGCAGCGGATCCGCGAGCAGCAGATCGTGATCAAGCGCGCGCGGGCCGTGCTGGAGAAGGCCAGGCAGAATCTCGAGGACGCCATCAAGGAGCGCAAGATCTACGAGCGGCTCCGGGAGCGCGCATTTGATGAATTCATGGTGGAAGAAAACCGTGCCGAGAGCAAGGTGATCGATGAACTGACCACCTACACCTACGGTCAGAAAGGTGCACAATAAAGCAACCGCAACATAAAGGAAACGGATTATGGCTAAGGAACTGACGCCGGAAGAAAAGGCTGCCCAGGAAGAAAAAAAGCGCCTCAAAGAAGAAAAAAAGAAACTGAAAAAAGAGCAGGCGGACGCGAAAAAGCAGGCGAAACAGCGGGCGAAGGAAATCGCGAAGCAGGAGGAGGAACTCGAGGAAGAACACGAGGGAAGCGGAGCGGCGACCTTCTTTGCCACGATCTTTATCGTACTGCTCTGGCTGGCGGTCATCGTGGTCATCATCAAGCTCGATGTCGGCGGCTTCGGAAGCAGCGTGCTGGCCCCCGTGCTGCAGGATGTCCCGGTGATCAACAAGATCCTTCCGGACAATGCGACCACGGAGACCAACGATCCGGACAGCTACGGCGGATATACCAATCTGGGAGATGCGGTGAAGCAGATCTCGGATCTCGAGCGGCGTCTGGAGCAGTACCAGGTCAATGACGAGGCGAAGGAAAAGGAGATCGAGGATCTGAAGGCCGAGGTGACGCGCCTGAAGGAATTTGAGAATCTGCAGGTCGAGTTTTCCAGGATCCGGACGGAATTTTACGAGGAAGTGATCTACGCCGAGAACGGTCCAGGCGCGGAGGAATATGCCAAGTGGTACGAATCCATGGATCCTGCCACGGCCGAATATCTCTACAAGCAGGTGGTGGCGCAGCTCGAGGAGGACAAGGAGCTGCAGGACTATGTCAATGCGTATTCGACGATGAAGCCCAAGCAGGCCGCGGCCATCTTTGAAGAGATGACGGATACCGCCGGCATGACGCTTGCTGCCAAGATCCTGTCCGCGATGAGCGCGGACGATCGTGGCCAGATCCTGGGGGTCATGGATTCCGAGGTGGCGGCCAGACTGACAAAAATTATGGATCCGGACTCTTAAGTTTTGGGCTCTCCCGGCCGATATTACATGTGTTGGGGGAGTTCTCCCCAAATCAAGAGAGAAAGGAGGAATGGCATGGGCATCACAATCAAAGATGCGGGAAACCTGCTTGCAGGTCTCACAACCAACCTTTCCGTTCCCAGGACGCCCCCTTCCGGGGCAGCTCCTTCCGCAGATCCCCGTAACAGCTTCCAGAATGTCTGGAATCAGCAGAACCGTACTTCGGACGTACCGAATGAGAAGAAGACCGGTTCCGCGGTTGAGACCGGGGCATCCGAAGCGACCGGCCAAAGCGCGCAGAACCCTGCCGATGAGACGGCAGAGGTAAGCAAAGCACAGAAGCTGGATCAGACCGAAGGAAGCGGGAAAGCGGAGCAGGCGAAGGATACGGACAGCAAGGAGATCCGTCCCGCAACCGTGGAGGAGACGGTTTCCGAAGAGGAACCGGTACTTGCTCCCGAACAGTTCGAAGCAGTCCTGGCGCTGCTTGCGGACCTGGGCAGTCAGATGATGACGCAGATGCAGGATCTGCTGCAGATGACGCCCGAAGAGACAGACGCTCTGATGAGCGGACTGAACCTGGATCCGAAGGATCTTCTGGATCCGGACAGCCTGAACCGGCTCTTCTTTACCGCAGCCGGAGTGGAGGACAGCTTAAGCCTTCTGACCGACGAGAAGGGATACGGAGTTTTCCGTCAGCTGAATGAGACGCTGCAGAGCGTGCTCGGACAGGAAGCGGAGGACTTTGGGATCCGCGTGGAGGATCTGCTTAAGGCACTGCCTGAGGAGGCAAAGCCGGTAGAGCTTCCCGCAGAAGCAGGTGTGACTCCTTCGGAGGAGTTGCTTCAGGATCCGAACCTGCCGATCGCAAAGCTTCCGGAGACGGAAGGTGTCGCGGTGGATCGTCCGGATCGTCCGGATCGTGAGGAGGCAAAGCAGGAGGCAGTTCCCGTGGCTCCGACGATTCGCACGGAGCATGCGAAGGATGCGGCAGATCTCAGACAGGCGACGACATCCGACGGCCAGACCCTCGGCATGGAGAGCATGATCCGCAGCAGACAGCGCAGCGGCGCCGGCGAGGAGCAAGAAGGCCAGATGCAGCAGAACGGTGCACCGGATCAGCAGCTTTTCCGGTTTGACGGTCAGCTTCAGGCGGAGGCCGTGCGCGAGACACAGGCGCCGACCCCTTACGCAGACACACAGGCGATCGCGAATCAGGTGCTCGATTACATCCGGTCCCAGGTTCACGAAGACTTCAGCAGCGTAGAGATGCACCTGCATCCCGCAAGCCTCGGAAATCTGCAGATCAGCATCGCCAATCGCGACGGAGTCGTAACGGCCAGCTTCGTGGCACAGTCCGAGCAGGTCAAGGCGGTGATCGAGTCGCAGATGGCACAGCTTCAGGACCGGTTCCAGGAGCAGGGCGTCAAGGTGGAGGCGGTGGAAGTAACCGTCCAGACCCACCAGTTCGAACAGAATCTCAATCAGTCCGACGGACAGGATCGGCAGACTTCCGGAAGAAAGTCCCCCAGAAGACTTCGCATCGACGGAGACTTCACCGAGGAGGATCTCGAAGATCTCGAAGCGGACGAGAAACTGGCAGCCGAGATGATGGCGGCCAATGGCAACACCATGGATTACAAAGTCTAAGAAAGGAGATTGCGTATGGCATTAGTGGCAGGCGTACAGGACGGCAAGATCATCGAGTCGGCATCCCAGTCTTCCCTCAAGAACCAGACCACCGCTGCCGGCGAAATGGACAAGGATTCGTTCCTTCAGCTTCTCGTGGCGCAGATGCAGTATCAGGATCCGCTGGAGCCTACCTCCAATACCGAATATGTCGCTCAATATGCACAGTTCTCGCAGGTGGAAGCCCTGAACAACATGTCCACGAACATGGACCTGATGCGGGCGAGCAGCCTGGTAGGGCAGGAGGTCTACATCAAGACCACTTCCTCGAGCGGAGATACCAATTATGTGCAGGGCAGAGTGGACTACGTGGTATACGAAGGCGGTAAGCCGTATCTGTCCATCAAGGAGAACCTCTACAGCATGGATGATCTCGACACGGTCGTCGATTCCAAGTATCAGTCGGCATATGACAAGGCCTATGACCTTACCACCGCACTGAACAAGCTTCCGAATCTGGCCAATATCACCATCGGCGGCGAGGGGACCAAGATCGACGCGATGGCGAAGATCTTCGAGGAAATGTCCGATTACGAAAAAGGCTTCCTGACCGCGGAGAACACCTCCAAGCTTGAGGCTTACATCGCGAAGCTCGCGGAGCTTCGGCTGGCGGCCCTGACGGAGGATCAGCAGGAAGACGAGGCCGAAGAGATTCAGACGCCCGATGATGACTTAGGCGGAACCGATGCGGCGGAGGATACCGGAGAGGACCTCGGAACCGGGATCATCGCGGAAGGATAACGAAAGGATTCGTGCAATACGGGAAAGGAGACAGCCCATGGAATTCAAGAGCAGTACCTTCCTTTCCATCGACCAGCTGGCGGATCAGATCCAGTCTTCCGGCAAGAGCAGGGAGAACAGATCGTCCGTGGTAAGCTTTCAGGACATCCTGGCAGGAAAGAGCCTGGAACAGGAAAGCGTAAGATTTTCCAAGCATGCAAGCTTTCGCATGAATGACCGCGGCATGGAGATGACCGGAGAACAGCTGGAACGCCTGAACGACGGAACGAACAAGGCGGCAGAGAAAGGAATCAGAGAAAGCCTGGTCCTGATCGATGACATGGCCTTCATCGTCAATGTACCGAGCCGGACGGTGGTAACCGCCATGGATCAGACAGAGACCGGACAGAACGTATTTACCAATATCAACGGAGCAGTGATCATGTAACCCGGACCTGGATGGAGGGTTTGGTCCCCGAAGGATGGAAGGGACCCCTGATCTGCTCCCCGAAACGAACAGGAGGAAATGCCTTATGATGAGATCGTTATTTTCGGGTGTTGCAGGACTGAAGACGCACCAGACCAAGATGGACGTCATCGGTAACAATATCGCGAATGTCAATACCACTGCTTACAAGTCCAGCTCCATCACCTTCTCGGATCTGATGAGCCAGACGACGCAGAATGCCAGCGGCGCAAACGCACAGACCGGTGTCGGCGGTACCAATGCCCGCCAGATCGGCCTCGGTGTCAAATCCGGCGCCATCAACATGAACATCACCGGACAGGGCTCCGCGCAGTCCACCGGTAATCCTTTTGATATCATGATCACCGGCGACAATTTCTTCATCGTCAGCAACGGAAGCTCCAATTTCTTCACCCGTGACGGCGCATTCTATGTCGATGGTGTCGGCAACCTGGCTATGACCAGCACCGGCTACAACGTCATGGGATGGAAGGTGGATGAGACCACCGGCGAGATCAAGCAGGACAACGTGACGGCGCTGCGGATCATGAACGAGGCCAATATGACCTCCTCTGCGGAAGCTACTTCTCAGGCAACCGTGTCGGGCATCCTGGATAAATATGACGTGGATGTCAACAGCACCAGCGGTAAGACCCTGAACCTGAATTTCTATGACAATCTGGGCTACAGCTACACCGCGCGCATGATCATGAAGAGCACGGACGAGGAAGGTACCTTCTCCGTGGAATTCGAAAAACTCCTGGACTCCGACGGCAACGAAGTGCCGATCGACGGATCGGCCTTCGGAATCAATACCTCAACCAAGAAGAAGACTTCTCCGCTGCTGAATACGGACGCCTACACCATCACCGGAACGGAGCTGCACAACAAGTCGGACGACTCCCTGGCCATCAATCTGAGCGATCTGTCGGATCTGTCGGATCCGACCAAAAAAATTACGGTAAACGGTAATGCAGATGCCACCGTGCAGGACGCGCTGGATCTGCTTGCCAAGGCCTTCGGCTATGAGGGCAATGCGGACGGCTTCCTGAAGCTCAACATCGTGACGGACGGCTCCACGGACCCGGTTACGACCGCTTCTGCGGAATCTTTGATCACAGGTGGGACCCTCTTCAATTACATCGATGCCGCTACGAATACCCTTTCCTCCACCGGCAGTGCCATCCAGGGCGGCCTGCTCAAGCTCGATCCCACGAACGGTGAGTTCGTCGGCATCAACGGCTCCAATTTCATGACCCTGGATCTGACCGGTCTGGACAACGGCCTGCGTTTCTCGCCGATCAGCATTGACTTCTCGACCGTCATGATGTCGAACAACAACGGTGTTTCCACCGTGACCGCAACTCGCGGCGATGCGGACAACCTCGGCTCCGGACGCGCGCTCGGCGAGATGATCGGCGTCTCGATCCAGAAGGACGGCAAGATCTACGCGAGCTACGACAACAGCACCACGAAGCTCCTCGGCCAGATCGCGACAGCGAATTTCGCGAATGCTTCCGGTCTCGAAAAGGCAGGAGACAACCTGTACAGCTCGACCCTGAACTCCGGTACCTTCGACGGTGTCGGTGTCGATATCACGGCCAACGGCGGCTACATGTCCACGGGTGTTCTGGAGATGAGTAACGTGGATCTGTCCCAGGAGTTCACCGACATGATCACCACCCAGAGAGGTTTCCAGGCGAACAGCCGTATCATCACCGTATCCGATACGCTTCTTGAGGAACTGACCAATCTGAAGAGATAATACATAGTTTCCTGACCAAAGCCAGGGGGCAGCAAATACTGCCCCCTGATTTTCCATTTCCGAAATTCGGCATTTTGCACAAGAGAGGGGCGGACCGCCCCGGAGGCGAAAACATGATCGAAGTGACCAGACTCAACGGTTCTAAAATTTTGATAAATCCGCATCTGCTCGAGCTCGTCGAAGAGTCGCCGGACACCGTTCTTACGCTGACTACGGGCCGCAAGATAATTGTAAAAGAAAGTAGACAAGACTTAAAAAATTTAGTAAAATCGTACAGAAAGGAACTTCTCGCCGACGACTGATTTTGTGCGGGATTACGAGGTGATTTTTTGTGGATATAGCATCCCTGATCGGCTTCATCATGTGTTTTGGTATGCTGGTCTTCGGTATTCTGTCCGGCGCCGGCGTAAGCGGTATCGGCGAATACCTGGACCTTCCGTCTGTGATCATCACCGTAGGAGGTTCCCTGTTTGCCACGCTTACTTCCTACAGCATGAATGACTTCGTGGGCGGACTCAAGAGCCTTACGCTGATTTTCAAGGCCCCCACTGCCAACACGGCCGACATGATCAAAAAAATCATAGATTTGTCCAATGTGGCCCGCAAAGAGGGCCTGCTTTCGTTGGAGGAGGCCGCGGCGGATATGGATGAGCCCTTCCTGAAGAAGGGTATTCTTTTGGTTGTCGACGGTACGGATCCCGATCTGGTGCGCGGTATTCTCGAGACCGAGATGGTCTGCATCGAAGGCAGACACAAGAATGTGGCCGGCTTTTGGGAGACATGGGCTTCCATGGGCCCTGCATGGGGAATGATCGGTACCCTGGTAGGTCTAGTCGATATGCTTTATCACATGGATGACGCATCCGCCATCGGACCCGCCATGGCCGTGGCTTTGATCACCACACTGTACGGTTCGCTTCTGGCGAACTGGGTCTGCACTCCGACGGCTGCCAAGCTCAAGGCGGACAATGCCGTGGAGATGACACAGAAAGAGATCATGATCGAGGGTCTGCTCTCCATTCAGGCGGGCGAGAACCCCCGTGTCATAGAGGAGAAGCTCAAGTCCTTCCTCGCTCCCAAGGATCGCGCGGCAGCCTCCAGCGATAACGGAGAAGGAGGTGAGTAAGAGTGGCCAAGAAAAAGCAGGAAGATCCGCCTGCCGGTTCGCCGGCATGGATGGCGACTTTCTCGGACCTTATGAATCTGCTGTTTTGCTTCTTCGTGCTGCTCTTCTCCATGTCGACGGTTGACGAGGCAAAGCTCAACGAGATCATTGCCTCGATGAACAGTTCCTTCAGTGTCTTCAGCGGAGGTGCGACCTCCATCGGAGACGGCATCCTTGTCAGCAACGGCATGAGCCAGCTCAACGAGCTGTCGGAATACATCAACAGCACGGGTAAGACAGCAGAGTCCGAAACGGACGTGGAAGCGTTCGAAGAATATGATCAGGAACCCGCCGGCGTACAGGAGCTGATCGATGAGCTCGAAGAGGCGAACCTCAAAGCCAATGAAGAGCTGGCGGAGCTCATCTCGGAAGCGGTCTCCGAGAGCAACATGTCCGACCAGATCGATGTCACCTTCACGGCCCAGTATGTGCTGATGACCATGAAGGGCGCGCTCCTCTTTGATTCCGGTTCCGCGGAGCTCAAGGGCGAGGCGAGCACCCTGCTCGACCGCGTGGGTGTGATCCTCGAACGCTATGCCAACGGCGAGATCGAGATCGACGGGCATACGGACAATGTTCCCATGCACAGCGCAAAATATGCGGATAATGAAGAGCTGTCCAGCGCGAGAGCACTCTCCGTGTTCTATTACCTGATCAAAAATACCAATCTGAATCCCGGCTCCCTGAAGCATTCCGGCATGGGAGAGAGAGTACCGGTGGCGGACAATTCCACCGAGGCGGGACGCAGCAGAAACCGCCGTGTTGAGATCCGGATCTATAATGCGAACTGATCCCTGAAAGGAACAGCTCGGAAAGGAAGTAGTCCCGATGAAAAAGAACCTGCTTACGATTGTCATTCTGGCATTGCTTCTGGTGAATATTGCGCTTACCGCCGTAATGATGATCAGCGTAACATCCACCAACAGCCGCACGGCCGCCCTGGTGGACACCATTGCAACGGTCATGAGCCTTGAGGTCGTGACGGACGGATCGGCCGAAGAAGCTGCCGAAGCCGTCTCCATGGCAGACACCTCGGTTGTGGCTCTGGACGGATCCCTGACCATCCCTCTCAAGGTGGGAGAAGACGGAAAGCAGACCTATATGGTGTGCGATATTTCCCTTTCGCTGAACACCAAGCATGAGGATTACGCCACCTACAGCGAGAGCCTCTCGACCAATTTCCCGGTGATCAAGGACAAGATCAGCGAGGTGATCAGCAGCCACACGGAAGATTTCTGCAAGAATAACCGTGAGCAGCTCAAGCAGGAGATCCTGAAGGCAATCCAGGATCTGTACGGATCCGATTTTATCTATGCGGTATCCATCAGCGAAGCCAAATTCGGCTGATGAAAGTACGATAACAACAGGGGAGGATACGCTTCGTGAGTGAAGTCCTTTCGCAAAACGAAATAGACAATCTACTGGCGGCGCTCTCCACCGGCGAACTGGATGTGGACACCATATCCAACGCCGACGAAAAACAGGTCAAAAATTACGATTTCGGCCGGCCTACCAAGTTCTCCAAGGAACACCTGAGAACCCTGGAGATCATCTTTGAGCACTACGGCAGACTGGTCTCCACCAACCTGCCGGTATTCCTTAGAAAAAACGCCACCATTACCGTAGCCAGTTCCGAGACGGTTACCTTCAGCGAGTTCTCCAATGCACTTTCCAATCCCGTCATCCTCGGGATCATCGATTTTACACCGCTGAAGGGTTCGATCATCATCGATCTGGCGACGAATCTGGGCTATGCCATGATCGACCGCATGCTGGGCGGCTCCGGCGTACCGCTGGACCGCAGCCGGGATTTCTCCGAGATCGAGATGTCGATCCTGCAGAAGATCATGATCATGATGACACAGCTCCTTCGGGAACCATGGAAGAACGTCGTCGACGTCGATCCGGTCCTGACCCGTGTGGAGACGAACCCGCAGTTCGCGCAGATCATAGCTCCGAGCGAGATGATCGCCATCATCACCCTGAACCTCAAGATCGGCGATGTAGAGGGGTTCATGAATATCTGTCTTCCGTTCATCACGCTCGAAGACGTGATGGACAAGCTGAATACCAAGTACTGGTTCTCCACCATGCAGGAGAACATGGATGACGACTACAAGGACAACATCGAGAGCATGCTGCGGCATGTGGTCATCCCGATCCGGGCCGTTCTGGGAACCAGTTCCATTTCCGTCGGCGATTTCATGAATCTTCAGATCGGCGACTGTATCCGGCTGGATGCCAAGGTGGACTCCGAAATGGAAGTCTTTGTCGGCAATATCAAAAAATTCACTGCGTTGCCCGGGGCGAAGGATGATTCCTATGCCATCCAGGTGACCTCAGTGATCAGAGAGGAGGACTAGCAGATGGACGGAATGCTATCCCAGGATGAAATAAATGCCCTCCTGAGCGGCATGGACCTGTCCGGAGATGAAGCACCCGATCTGAGCGAAATGGCGGAAGCCGTGGCTGCACAGAGCGCAGCAGAGCCGCCCAGGGACGCTTACCTGATCGATACTCCCGCAATCGAGGGAGGGGAAGATCTCCTGAGCGATGTGGAGAAGGATGCCATCGGAGAGGTGGCGAACATCAGCATGGGATCGTCAGCAACCACGCTGTATTCGCTGGTCAACCGGAAAGTGAACATCACGACTCCCGTGGTCACACTGGCCAAGTGGGAGAATATCCTGAACGATTACGAGAAGCCCTGTGTCTTCATCCAGATAAAATATACCAAGGGTCTCGACGGCACCAATATCCTGGTGCTGAAGGAGCATGACGTAAAGGTCATCACCGACCTGATGATGGGCGGTGACGGTACCAATACGGAGGGAGAGCTTTCCGAGCTCCACCTCAGCGCGATCTCCGAGGCGATGAACCAGATGATGGGTGCAGCAGCTACTTCGCTTTCCACCATGCTGGCCACGATGATCGATATCTCGCCCCCGGATTCGAGTCTGCTCGATCTGACGCAGTACAAGTCCGGAGATGAGATCTCCGCGTTCCTCGGAGGAACCTTCGTCAAGATCTCCTTCCGGATGCAGATTGGGGATGATCTGGTGGACTCCTCCATCATGCAGCTCTATCCCGTGGAATTTGCACGGAAACTGGTGGAGACCTTCATCAATCAGCAGACCGGCGGCGGATCGGCTCCCGAACCGGAACCGGCACCTGCGCCGGCACCCGCTCCCGCACCGATGGCGGATCCTTCCGCACAGATGATGGGCGGACAGCCGGGTATGATGCCCGATCCGAGCGCGCAGATGGGCATGCCGGGTATGGGTATGCAGGGAATGCCGATGCAGGGGATGCCCATGCAGGGTATGCCGATGTACCAGCAGATGCCCATGCAGGGTATGCCGATGTACCAGCAGATGCCCATGCAGCAGCCGGTCAATGTACAGCCGGCCTCCTTCCAGAATTTCAGCGGTGCGCTGAACAACATCCAGGGAGGAGAGAATATCGGACTGATTATGGACGTACCTCTCGAGGTGACGGTAGAGCTTGGCAGAACCACCAAGTCCATCTCGGAGATTTTGAATTTTGCTCCCGGAACCATCATTGAACTCGACAGAATCGCCGGTGAACCGATCGATGTCCTGGTCAACGGCAAGTTTGTCGCAAAGGGAGAGGTCGTCGTGATCGAAGAGAGTTTCGGTATCAGAGTAACGGATATTATTAAGTAACAGAAAATAATGTAGCGGAGGATTTAAAATTATGGCAAAGAATATCTTGATTTGTGACGATGCGGCTTTCATGAGAATGATGATCAAGGACATCCTTAGCAAGAACGGCTACAACGTTGCAGGCGAGGCAGAAAACGGAGCTAAGGCAGTCGAGAAGTACAAGGAAGTGAGCCCCGACCTGGTCCTTATGGACATCACGATGCCCGAGATGGACGGCATCCAGGCTCTGAAGGCGATCAAGGCAGCCGATGCGAGCGCAAAGGTTATCATGTGCTCCGCAATGGGCCAGCAGGCCATGGTTATTGAGTCCATTCAGGCGGGTGCCAAGGACTTCATCGTGAAGCCTTTCCAGGCAGACCGTGTGCTTGAGGCCGTGAAAAAGGTTATCGGTTAATGCTCTTACTGGTTGGCAGCACCAATTCATTCGCGCAGCTCATCGCTGTGCTTGTGATCTTTGTCGGTGTCCTGGCGGTCACGCTCTGGGCTACCAGGTGGATGGCCAATTACCAGAAGGGCCTGAACAACGGGCGCAATATTGAGGTGATAGAGACCGCACGGATCGCCAACAACAAGTGGGTGCAGATCGTGCGTGTCGGGGATACCTACAAGGCCCTCGCGATCTCCCGGGATGAAGTGTGCTATCTGGGAGATGTTCCGTCAGACCAGGTTCATATCAGCCCGAACAAGGAGGTTTCCACCTCCTTTTCGGGCATGTTTGAAAAAGCCCGGGGAGAGCTGAAGAAAAAAGAAAAACAGGATCATCCAGAAAAACTTTCCGGTGCGGACAGTGACGGTGAAAAGGACAGAGATTCATGCGGCCAATGAAGCTGACTGGAAAAAATATCATACGGACAATATGCCTGCTGGTCACGGTAGGCATATTGTGGTTTCAAGGAACTATTTCCGCGCAGGCTTCCGATCTGATCGAGCATGAGACCGGCGACACCGAAGTGTCCACGACCATCACGGACCCCGGGACCTATGACAACCCGGAGGATCTCAACACGCTCAATACCGTGAACCGCATCACCCTGACCTATGACGATGACAACGGATCGCTGAACGGCGCACTGCGGATCCTGATCACACTGACGCTGATCGGTCTGGCTCCGATCCTGATCCTTACGATGACCTCCTTCACCCGGATCGTCATCGTGCTTCATTTTACCCGGCAGGCGCTCAATACGCAGACGGTTCCGCCGAACCAGGTCATGATCGGACTGGCGCTGATTCTGACCTTTTTCATTATGGAGCCGACGATTTCCGAGATCAATGAGACGGCCGTGATCCCCTTCGAAAATCAGGAGATGGATCAGGAGGAATTTCTCAAGGCCGCCGTACAGCCGCTCCGGGAATTCATGTATCCTCAGACCCAGGTAAAGGATGTCCGCGTCTTCATGGAAGTGGCCGGGCTGGAATGGGACGGGGCATCGCTCGAGAGCATTCCCACGTCCGTGCTGGTCCCGAGTTTCATGATCAGCGAGCTTCGCATCGCGTTCTGGATCGGGTTCATGATCTATATTCCGTTTATCGTGATCGACATGGTGGTGGCGTCCACCCTGATGAGTATGGGTATGATGATGCTGCCGCCGACGACGATTTCCATGCCGTTCAAGATCCTGCTCTTTGTGCTCGCGGACGGCTGGAGCCTGATCATCACGGAGCTGGTGCGCACGTTCTATTAGCCCGCGCGTTCGGACGCAGGGGCTTTCATCCAACGACGGTCCGGGAAGAGGACCGGCCCGGGAAGGAGGAGATTCATGACAACGGAAGCTGTAACCGATATGCTCAGACATGGCATGTATGTGATCCTGGAGACCGCGCTTCCCGTGCTCCTCGTATCCATGGCCATCGGTCTGCTGGTCAGTATCTTTCAGACCATCACCTCCATCCAGGAGCAGACGCTGACCTTTGTGCCGAAGCTGCTGGGGATCTTTCTGACCCTGATCCTGATCGGCAACTGGATGATGAACAATATGGTGGAGCTGACACAGACGCTCTGGCATACGTTCAGCTATTATGTTCATAAATAATGATTAATTATTCTTTCTCGATTTACGATCTGGAATATTTTCTGCTGATCCTTGTCCGGGTGACATCCTTTGTCTATCTTGCGCCTTTTTTCAGTCTGAACGGAGTGCCGAGGCAGGTGAGGATCGCGCTCAGCCTCTTCCTGTCGGCGATGCTCTACGGGATGCTGACACCGGCGGACGCAGTGGTGACGGATTCGCTGCTGGAATATGCCATCATCGTCGCGAAGGAGACCATCTGCGGACTGCTTATGGGATTTTCCACCATGATCTGCACCTCGGCGCTGAATTTTGCCGGTACGATCGCGGATATGGAGATCGGCCTCTCGATGGTGCAGATCCTGGATCCGGCCTCGAGACAGAATGTAAGTATCACCGGCGCTTTTTACAATTACGGCTTTACGATGATCCTGATCGCGAGCGGGATGTACCGTTACCTGATCGGGGCTCTGGCGGATTCCTTCCGTCTGATCCCCGTGAACGGAGTGGTTTTCCACTGGGATCATCTGATGCAGTCCATGATCGTATTTCTGGGGGATTATGTTCTGATCGGCTTTGAGATCATCCTGCCGATCTTCTGTTCCGTGATGATGCTCAATGCCATCCTCGGGATCATCGCGCGCGTTTCGCCGCAGATGAACATGTTCTCCATCGGAATCCAGCTCAAGATCATCGTAGGTCTGGGTGTGCTGATGCTTACCATCGGCCTGATGCCGAAAGCTTCGGATCTGGTCTTTGATGAAGTGAAGAAGGTCATGGTTCTGTTTGTGGAAGGTATGATGGAATGATTTGGGAATATCGGCTCCAGTTCTTCGCCGAAGGGGAAGACAAAACCGAAGAACCGACCAGTAAAAAGCTGTCGGACGCAAGAGATAAAGGGCAGGTGGCCAAGAGCAGGGAGATAGCCAGCTGTCTTTGTCTGATGCTGATGTTTCTGATCATCAAGTTCTGGGCCGGGCACATGGGGACACAGTTTCTGGAAGTGATCACCTATGTGTACCAGGACATCGACGCCTCTCTTTTCTTCTGGCAGGGGAATATGCCGGTGCTGGATATGTGGCGGCTGTTCCGCTTTATGATGACCCGGATCATCGTGATCATCCTTCCGGTGGTCCTGCTCGGCGTGCTGATCAGCTTTCTCTCGGATCTGGTGCAGGTCAGGTGGCATCCGACCATGAAAACCCTTGAACCGAAGCTTTCCAAGCTCAATCCGATCAACGGCTTCAAGAAGATCTTTTCGATGAATTCCGTCGTGGAGTTTTTGAAGAGCCTGGTCAAGATCGGACTGATCTTTGGTATGTCCTACAGCTTTCTGAAGGATGTGTATCCGGTACTGTTTTCCTTCTATGACCGCCCGCTGATGCAGTCCATCGCGCTGGTCGGCGATCTGATCTCGGATCTCGGGATCCGGATTTCCGCTGTCTTCATGGTGGTTGCCGCGGCGGATTTCGCCTATCAGAAGTGGAAGTTCCACAAGGATATGAAGATGACCAAGCAGGAGGTCAAGGACGAGTATAAGAACGCCGAAGGAGATCCTCAGATCAAGGGCAGGATCCGGCAGAAGATGCAGGAAGCCTCCCGCCGGCGTATGATGCAGAGCATTCCCAAGGCGGATGTCGTCATCACGAACCCCACGCACTACGCGGTTGCCATCCGCTATGATCCTTCCGAGATGGAAGCGCCCTATGTCCTGGCCAAGGGCGAAGGGTACCTTGCCCAGAAGATCAAGGAAGTCGCCAGGGAAAATCAGATCGAGCTGGTGGAAAACAAGCCCCTTGCGCGTATGCTTTACCACAATGTGGAGATCGGGGAGATGGTTCCGCCCGAGCTCTATCAGGCCGTCGCGGAAGTCCTCGCCTTTGTCTACAGCATCCAGGGGCGGGTATAAAGTCCGCATCCGGACGGGGTAAAACCGCTCCGGCCACCTGAAAAGCCTCATCCAAATACGCAGGAAAGGAGAAGAACATGAAATTCAAAGCCATTCCCAAAAATGACGTCTTTGTCGCCATGTATCTGGTGGTGGCCATCGTTCTGTTCATTGTTCCGATTCCCGCGGGTCTTCTGGATGTCTTTCTGGCCTTCAATATTTCCATCGCACTCACGATCCTCTTCGGGGCCATGTTCAGCAAGGAAGTCCTGGACATGTCCTTCTATCCGACGATGCTCCTTTTCACCACGCTCTTTCGGATCGCGCTGAACACATCCTCCACCCGTCTGATCCTCAGGGACGGCAATGCGGGTAATGTGGTCGAGACCTTCGGACAGTTCGTCGGCGGCGGTAATCTGATCATCGGTGTCATCGTCTTTATCATCCTGATCATTATCCAGTTCATGGTCATCAACAAAGGTTCCGAGCGTGTGTCGGAAGTCACCGCCAGATTCACCCTCGATGCCATGCCCGGTAAGCAGATGGCCATCGACGCGGATCTGAATACCGGCGCGATCGATGATGAGGAAGCCAAGCGCAGAAGACAGAAGATTCAGGACGAAGCAAGCTTCTTCGGTTCCATGGACGGTGCCGTGAAGTATGTCAAAGGAGATGCGACGGCCGGCCTTCTGATCACCGCCATCAACCTGATCGGCGGAATCGCCATGGGCGTGCTCATGCAGGGAATGCCCATCGGGGACGCGCTGAACAGGTACTCCATTCTGACCATCGGCGACGGTCTGGTTTCCCAGATCCCTTCCCTTATGATCTCACTGGCCACCGGTATCCTGGTGACCAAGGGGAGCAAGGACGCCGATTTCGGTGATACGATGATCAAGCAGCTCTTCAGCGTTCCCAAGGTGCTCTACCTTGTCGGCGCACTGCTGTGCTTTCTCGGTATCATCACCGACCTCAACACGATCCTGTTCATCGGACTCGGAGCCATCTTCATCTTCAGCGGACGCACCATCGCGAAGACGATCCGCGAAGCGACCGTGGAGAAGGAGGTGACGGAGGAAGAGGCGGAAGCGGATGAGATCCGCCAGCCCGAAAATGTCAACAGCCTGCTTCAGGTCGACCCGATCGAGCTGGAATTCGGCTACGGCATCATTCCTCTGGCCGATGTCAACCAGGGCGGCGATCTCCTCGACCGCGTGGTCATGATCCGCCGTCAGATCGCGCTGGAGCTCGGCACCGTGGTTCCGATCATCCGTCTGCGCGACAATATCCAGCTCAATCCCAACCAGTATATTATCAAGATCAAGGGCATTCAGGTCAGTGAGGGCGAGATCCTCTTTGACCACTACATGGCCATGAATCCGGGCTTTGTGGAGGAGGAGATCTCCGGTATCCCGACCTTTGAGCCTTCCTTCCACCTGCCGGCGATCTGGATCACGGAGGGACAGAGAGAGAAGGCGGAAAGTCTCGGCTACACCGTCGTCGATCCCCCTTCCATTATTGCAACGCATCTGACGGAGATCATCCGCCAGCACATCGACGAACTCCTGACCCGCCAGGATGTGCAGAGCCTGATCAACAACCTCAAGGAGACCAACCCGAGTCTGGTGGACGAGCTTACACCCAAGCTTCTCGGTCTCGGCGAGATCCAGAAGGTCCTGCAGAATCTTCTGCGCGAGGGCATCTCGATCCGCGACCTTCTGACGATCATGGAGACGCTGGCCGACTACGCGCCCACGACCCGGGATACGGACATTCTGACCGAGTATGTGCGCCAGTCCCTGAAGCGCGCGATCTCTTCCCGTTACTTCATGCCAAACGAGACGACCTCGGTGGTCACCCTCGATCCCAAGATCGAGCAGGAGATCATGAGCAGCGTCAAGCAGACGGAGAACGGAGCCTTCCTGAATATGGATCCCGCCAGAAGCAAGGCCATCATCGACGCGACCGGCAGAGAGATGCAGAAGCTCGAGAATCTCGGGAAGACCCCCATCGTCATCACCTCCCCGATCGTGCGTATCTATTACAAGAAACTTACGGAAGATTACTATCGGGATCTGGTTGTGGTATCATATAGTGAGGTGGAATCCAACGTAGAATTGCAATCTGTGGGAATGGTAACGGCTTGAGATGTATATTAAAAAATTCACTGCAAAAAATGAAATAGAAGCGACCGAGGCGGCGCGCAAGGAGTTAGGGGACGGACTGGTCATCATGAACGTGCGCAAGGTAAAGCCCACCGGGAGCTTCGCCTTCCTCCGCCACAAGATGGTGGAGGTGACGGCGGCCATCGAGGATGAACCGGAGGAGCCGCTTCGCCAGATCCGCAGGATCGCGGAGGCGCAGGAGGCCAAGCAGAGACAGGCCGCCGCGAGAAAGGCCGCGGGGAACGCTCCGGAGAAGCCTTCGGCGCCGCAGACCGCGCAGGCGCCGCGGGAGAGCCTGATCGGACGCAAGGAGCCGGCCGCGCCTGTCGCCGCCGAGCCCGGATCCATCGAGGAAAAGCTCGACACCCTGCAGAATCTCTTAGAGACGCAGTTTCACAAGGAAAATGCCGTCCTGAGCGAAGCGCGGGAACGTGGCGAGGCCGTGTCGGAGGGACTCTCCGAGACCGGGGAGGAGGAGCCGGAATCCCCTGAGGATAAGCATAAGCAGGAGATGGACCGCTTTATCCGTCTACTCTACAATACCATGCTCGACAATGAGGTGGATGAGCACCTCGCCAACGAGATCATCCAGGAGGCGGAGATCGGCCGGGGACCCAACGCCGGCATCGATTTTATCCTGAGCACGATCTATCAGAAAATGATCCTTCGCTTCGGCAAGTCCGAGGGGATCCGTCCCGCGGAGTCCGGCCCGAAGATCATCTTCTTCATCGGACCCACCGGCGTCGGCAAGACGACCACGATCGCCAAGATCGCCAGCTCCCTTTCGGTCAATGACAAGGAGAAAGTGGCGCTTCTCACCACCGATACCTACCGCATTGCAGCGACGGATCAGCTTCGCACCTATGCCAGCATTCTCGGCGTGCCCTTCCGCGTGATCTACAGCTGCGAGGAGCTGGGCGCCGCCGTGGAGGATTTCCGAGACTGCTCCTACATCTTCGTGGATACGGCCGGACATTCGCATCACAACGAGCAGTTCCTCGACCAGCAGAAGGAGTATCTCGAGAGTCTTCCGGATACCCTGGAGCAGCAGAGCTTCCTCGTGGTCAGCGCCACGACCAAGCTCAAGGATCTGCGCAAAATCGTGGACAATTACAAGGGCATTTCCGATTTTCAGCTGATCTTCACCAAGCTTGACGAGACCTCAAGCCTGGGCAACCTCTACAATATTCGTCAATATGCCGGGAAGCCGATTGCTTATGTGACCTGTGGACAGAATGTTCCGGATGATATTGAGGTATTTAACGCACAGAAAACGGTCAAGCAGCTTCTGAGCGAGACCGCTCTGTAGGAAGGAACCGGTTTTTGCCATGGATCAGGCGGAATCTTTACGAATCATAAAAGCCAGTCAACAGGCCAGACCGCTTGCGCGCGTGATCACGGTAACCAGCGGTAAGGGCGGTGTGGGAAAATCCAACACGGCGATCAATCTGGCGATTCATTTCAAAAAAATGGGCAAGCGGGTCATCATCCTCGATGCCGACTTCGGACTTGCCAATATCGAGATCATGTTCGGCGCGGTTCCCAAGCACAATCTCTACGATCTGATCTATCAGGGAAAGCGGATCAAGGATATCATCACCTGGGGACCCGGGGAGGTCGGATTTATCTCGGGCGGTTCCGGGATCGCCGGCATGTCGAATCTCAGCCGGGATTATCTCGATTACATTGTGCGGAATCTGACCGAACTCGATTCGATCGCGGATATCATCATCATTGACACCGGTGCGGGTATCTCGGATGCGGTCATGGAATTCCTGGTGGCCAGCGGAGAGATCCTGCTGATCACCACGCCGGAGCCGACGAGCATCACCGATTCCTATTCCCTTCTGAAGGCGCTCAGCCGCCATCCGCGCTATCGCCGCGAGGAGACGACGATCAAGATGATCGCCAACCGCGTCGAAAAGGAGCAGGAGGGACAGGTCCTGTACCGGAAGCTCAATTCCGTGGTGCAGCGCTTCCTGAAACTTCCGATGACCTATCTCGGGAGCGTTCCCTGGGATCAGCAGCTGGCCAAGGCAGTCATGCAGCAGGTACCCGTTTCGTTGCAGTTCCCTTCCGCCAGATCCAGTCTGGCCTACCAGCAGATCGCGGAGAAGCTCCTGGACAAGAAGGAGGAGGGGATCCGCCAGAGCCGTGGAATGGCAGCATTCTTTTCGCACATTGTAGGCAGAAAATAAAAGTCGCCCCCTGGGGAGAAAGTGACAAAGAGCATGTTATCGAATTTCATCAAAGAAGGCGATCGCGTTGATCTGACTGCCGTGGACCACTCCGTCCCCGGCAACATAGGAAAGGACGGAAAAGTATATTCTTCCAAGGTATCTACCATCCTGTCGGAGGATCAGATGGAGATCCTCATGCCTATGGAACAGACCAAACTGGTCCTGCTTCCCGTGGACGCGGAATTCAATCTGGTCTTCTATACCAAGACCGGGCTGTTTCAGTGCTTTGCGCGTGTGATCGACCGGTATAAGAGCAACAACCTCTACCTGGTCGTCGTGGAGCTGACCAGCAACCTGCGCAAATACCAGCGGCGTGAGTACTATCGTTTCAGCTGTGCGCTGGAGATGTGTGCGCGGGATCTCGTGGAGGAGGAGAAGAAGGCCATCGAGGACTCCAATCCGCTCTATCTTCAGCCGAATCTTCCGATCAAGCGCAGCGTGATCGTGGATATCAGCGGCGGCGGACTCCGTTTCATGTCCAATCAGCAGTATGAACCCGGGAGCATGATCTACTGCAGCTACGAGCTCCTCAAGGGCGGTGAGAAGAAGCACTACGAGGTCGTCGGAAAGGTACTCGCCGTGCGTCCCCTCGAGAACCGTCCCGATACCTATGAGCACCGCGTTCAGTACGTCAACATGAACGAGGGACAGAGAGAGGAGATCATCCAGTTTATCTTTGAGGAGGAGCGGAAGAGCCGCCGCAGAGCGGACTGACGCGGAAAGGGAGCACGGACGGGAGATGGTCTCGTCCGGAGGAAAATGGAAATGAAGAAAAAAATCCTGCTTGTAGACGACTCTGCACTCATGAGAAGAGTCCTCTGTGATATAATCAATTCTGATGATGATTTCGAAGTGGCGGACCAGGCCATCAACGGTTTGGAAGCCTTCGATCTTCTCAGCAGAAATCGTTACGATGCGGTCGTTCTCGACGTGAACATGCCAAAGATGAACGGTCTGCAGCTGCTGGGAGAGCTTCGCAAATATCGGATTCATGTGCGCGTGATGATGGCCAGCACCGATACGAAGGAAGGGGCGAAGACAACCCTCGATGCCCTCGAACTCGGCGCGCTGGACTTCATTCACAAACCGGACCAGGCGAACAGCTGCCGGGACGGCGCTTTCCAGGCGAATTTCCTCCGGATCCTGCACGGCGTGGTTTTGTCGAAACCCCCTGTTTTCGATTCTCCGGCGCGTGTACAGGAGAAGAAGGAAGAAAACCGCAAGTTCATCCAGATTCTGCAGAAGAGCTCTTCGCGGATCGCAGGCAGGAAGATCGTGGCGATCGCCAGCTCCACCGGCGGCCCCAAGGCGCTTCAGTCCGTGATCCCGAGATTACCCGCAGATCTCGATGCGCCGGTGGTCCTGGTACAGCATATGCCCAAGGGCTTTACCGCATCCCTCGCGGAGCGACTCGATGCCATGAGTGAAATCCATGTCGTGGAGGCGCAGGAGGGTGACAAGCTCGTAAACGGAACCGTGTACATTGCGGCGGGCGGCAAGCACATGAATGTGGTTTACGCAGGCGGCGGCTATACCATCCGCTATACGGATGAGCCGATCCGTGAAGGCGTCAAGCCCTGCGCGAATTACATGTATGAATCCCTGCGAAGCAGCAAGTTTGACAAGGTCGTCTGCGTGGTACTCACCGGAATGGGCGCGGATGGCACCGAAGGGATCAAGAACCTCAAGGAAGTCAAGAAGGTTCACGTGATCTCCCAGGATGAAGCCACCAGTACCATCTACGGGATGCCGAAGGCGGTCGCCAAAGCCGGTCTCTCCGATCAGGTTGTGGCTCTGGATAACGTTGCTTCCGAAATTGTCCTGCAAGTAGGTTTATCGAACGCTTAAGAACCGGCAGTTCGAATGATTCTCCCGGCGCAAGAATGAATGGAGGAAATTAACTATGGATGTCAGCCAATATCTGGAAATCTTTCTCGATGAGACCAACGAACATCTGGAGAGCCTGAACAAGCAGATTCTCAATCTGGAGCAGAATCCGGACGACATGGATACGGTCAATGAAATCTTCCGTGCCGCTCACTCCATGAAGGGAATGGCAGGTACGATGGGCTACAAGCGTATGCAGGCCCTGACCCATGACATGGAGAATGTCTTTTCCGATGTCCGTACCGGTGCGATCAAGGTCCAGCCCGAGATGATCGATATACTCTTCCAGTGTCTGGATGCATTGCAGGAGTACACGGACAATATCCGCAATACTTCGGACGAAGGTACCAATGACAATGAGCCGATCATCAAGGCTCTGAACGAGATCCGCAATTCCAAGGGCGGAGCGGCTCCCGCGCCCGCAGCTTCCGAAGCTCCCAAGGAGGAGGCTCCCAAGGCGGACGGCGCAGGCAGTTCCGAAAAGTGGAACGAGATCTCCTTCGACGAGAGCCAGATCAACGTCATGCAGGAAGCGCTGAAGGCCGGCAAGAAGGTGTACGGCCTCAATGTCGTGGTCATGCCCGACTGCGTCCTCAAGGCGGCGCGTGCTTTCCTCGTGCTGAAGGCCGTGGAAGAAAAGGGCGAGATCCTGGTATCCAATCCTCCCGCTCAGGATATAGAAGATGAAAAATTCGACCTCGACTTCACCCTGGTGGTGGCCAGCGACGAGCCCGTGGAGAATCTGATCAGCGTGGCAGCCGCGGTGTCCGAGATCGACAAGGTAACCGGCGGCCCGCTTGACTTTGACAAGATCAAGCCGGCAGATACCGAGGAGGGAGCTCCTGCAGCAGCCGAAGCACCCGCTGCAGCAGCCGCAGCGCCCGCAGCAGCAACCGCTGCCGTCGCCGCACATCCCGGCAATGCACCCGCGAAGCCCGCGGAGAAGAAAGCGGCCAAGCCGATCGCCAACAAGACGATCCGTGTGGACATCGAGAAGCTGGACAGCCTGATGAACCTCGTCAGCGAGCTGATCATCGCCAAGAACAGCCTCGTTTCCGCATCCACCGGCAATGCGGCCAATTCCGCTGCATTCAACGAGCAGATCGAATATCTTGAGAGCGTCACGACCAATCTGCACGAGTCCGTCATGAAGGTTCGAATGGTTCCCATTGAGAGCACGGTAAGCAAGTTCCCTCGTATGATCCGTGATCTGTCCAAGAGCCTGAACAAGAAGATGGAACTGTTCATGACCGGTGAAGATACCGAATTGGATCGTACCGTGGTCGACCAGATCGGTGATCCTCTGATGCACCTGCTGCGTAATTCCGCGGACCATGGTCTTGAGACCGCAGAGGTCCGTGCCGAGAGAGGAAAGCCGCCCGTAGGCTCCATCTTCCTCGATGCATTCCAGGAAGGCAACAGCGTTATCATCCAGGTACGTGATGACGGTAACGGAATCGATCCGGAGATCGTCAAGGCCAAGGCCATCGAGCGCGGTGTCATCACGCCGGAGCAGGCTGCGGTCATGAATCAGCAGGAGATCATTAACCTGCTCTTCCTGCCCGGATTCTCGACGGCCAAGAAGGTCAGCGATATCTCCGGCAGAGGCGTGGGTCTCGATGTCGTCCGTTCCAACATCGAAGCACTGAGCGGCGAAGTCAGCGTCAAGAGCCAGCTGGGCGTAGGCTCCACCTGGACCATCCGCCTGCCGCTGACCCTTGCGATCATCCAGTCCCTGATGGTTGTCGTAGGCGAAGAGAAGTACGCGATTTCCCTCGCTTCCATCGAGACCATCGAGACGATCCGCGAGTCCGATATCAAGTATGTCCAGAATGAGGAAGTGATCAACCTGCGCGGTACCGTGATCCCTCTGATCCGTCTGAACAAGGTTCTGGAGAATGAGAGCAAACCTTCGAACGATGGTAGCATGGTTGTCGTCATCGTCAAGAAGGGCGATAAGATGGCCGGCCTCGTCATCGACGAACTGATGGGCCAGCAGGAGATCGTTATCAAGTCCCTTGGCAAGTACATTAAGCATGCGAAGTTCATCAGCGGTGCAACCATCCTCGGCGATGGCGAAGTCGCACTGATCCTGGATGTCAATGCATTGTTATAAGGAGGATGAAGCTATGGAACAGCTCAGCAATATCAACAACCTCCCCGCAGACGGGGATGAGACCAAGATCATAAAGGAAATCCTTCAGTACATTGTCATTCGTCTGGGGGACGAAGAGTACGGCATCGACATCAATTACATTGACAACATCGTGCGTATGCAGCATGTCACCCGCGTGCCCAAGGTTCCGAATTATCTCAAGGGTGTGATCAATCTGAGAGGCGAAGTGATCCCTGTCATGAGTCTGCGCCTCAAGATGGGCCTGCCCGAGGATGAGATCGGCAGAGCGACCCGTATCCTGATCCTCAAGGTGGATTCCGAGGAGGGGGCGGTCGGTGTCATCGTTGACGAAGTGAAGGAAGTCGTCAAGCTCGCATCCGATGAGATCGAGAAAGTCTCGCACGACAGCAAATCCGACAAGCCGGTTTATGTCAGCGGTGTCGGTAAAAACGGCAATGACCTGATTTCCCTGCTTGATCTCAGCGTCATCAATCTGGAAGACAATTAAATTGTACAGAGGTGTGTATGAGCGACTTAACATTGGAACAGGTAACTGAAAATTATTTCGATGTCCTGAAGGAGATCGGTAATATCGGCGCCGGCAACGCAATGACCGCTCTGTCCCAGATGTTGGGAACCAAGGTGGATATGCATGTTCCGCAGGTTCAGCTTCTTGACTTCGGCGAGGTCGGAGAAGTGATGGGCGGCGAGGAGCAGATCATGGTGGGCGTCTTCCTCGGAGTCGAGGGAGACATCACCGGCAGTATGCTTTTCCTTGTGGAGCAGAAGAGCGCGAAGCATCTGATCGACAAGGTCATGATGGGCATGGGCAATCCCGAGGTGGAGGAATTCACCGAGATGGAACTGTCCGCCATGCAGGAGATCGGCAACATCATCACCGGCGCGTATCTGAATTCCCTATCCACCCTGACCAATCTGTGCATCTATCCGTCTCCACCGGCTCTGACCGTCGATATGGCAGGTGCGATCTTAAGCGTCCCTGCGGTAGAGTTTGGTATCTACGGGGATAAGATCCTTATGATCCAGTCTCAGTTCTTTGATGAGGTGGAGATTGACGGATATTTTATTCTGGTGCCGGATATTGACTCCTATCAGAAGATACTCGGTGCGTTGGGAATGCCGGTATAACAGACTATAAACAGGGAATAAGGCTTATGAGTGAAATAATAAAAGTGGGTATGGCAGATCTGAAAACATGCCTGCCGCCCAATGGGGTAACCACGCTCGGACTCGGTTCCTGCGTGGGGATTGCGCTTAGAGATACCGGCAACAAGGTAGGCGGACTCGCACATATCATGCTTCCCGACAGCACGGCGGTCAATATGGGTCAGTTGAATCTGGCCAAATTTGCCGATACCGGAATAGATGAGCTGATTCGTCAGATGGAAGCGCTTGGCGCGAACCGGCGCAGACTGGTGGCTAAGATCGCGGGCGGTGCGATGATGTTTGCGTTCCAGGGCAAGTCCAATACCATGCAGGTAGGCGACCGGAACGTGGAAGCAGTCAAGAAAAAGCTGGCGGAACTCAAGATTCCGCTTCTTGCGGAAGACACCGGATTGAATTTCGGCCGTACGGTGATTTTTTACCCCGAGACGGGGGACTATGTCATCAAGGCGGTCGGAAAAGGGGAGAAAAAAATCTGATGAATCGTAAAAGTCTGCCGCTTATACTGATGCTTGTGGCCGGACTGGTGACCGTAGTGATCACGTTCCTGCGTGATTACAGTATCCCCGGGAAGCTGGGGACATTGCTCCTTGTGCTGGTGATTTTTTACTGTGTCGGGACCATCATTGTCTGGTTCCTGGACAAGTTTGAGAAGGAAAACGAGGAAAAGAACGCGGATCAGGACGACGTGATCGAAAAAGAATCAGAGGAATCGGTAGCAGGTCCTTCGGAGGATGCGTCCTCCGAAGGGGGCGATTCCGCACGGGTCTGAAAAGGAGACCATGTAACGGATGGATGAGACTGCAAGGCGAAAGTTAATAGAGGAATATGACAGGACCAAATCGCCCGAACTGCGCGAGAAGATGATCCTGGAATATGCGCCCCTTGTGAAGCTTGTAGCCGGCCGGCTTTCCATGTATCTGGGGCATAATGTGGAATATGAAGATCTCTGCAGTTACGGGATCTTCGGTCTGATCGATGCGATCGACAAATTTGACCTTGGCATGAATGTCAAGTTTGAGACCTACGCGAGCCTGCGCATCCGCGGCTCCATCCTCGATCAGATCCGCAAGATGGACTGGATCCCGCGCACGGTGCGCACGCGCCAGAAGCAGATCGAAGAAGCCATGAAGAAGGTGGAGGCGGAGAAGGGCCGAGTCGCTACCGGCGATGAGATCGCCGAGGCTCTCGGGATCACCGAGGACGAGTATGCGGACTGGCAGTCCCAGATGAAGATCACCGGCGTGGTCAGCCTCGATGAATTCATGGAATCGGGCAGCGATGTATCCTCCTCCCAGGACGACGGCGGCACGACCGCGCATTTTATCAGTCCGGAGGAAAACATTGAGAAACAGGAGCTGACGGAGAAGCTCGGAGAAGCACTTCAGCAGCTCACGGAGAAGGAACAGAAGGTTGTAACGCTCTACTATTACGAGGAGCTGACCCTCAAGGAGATCGCGAATGTCCTGGAGGTGTCCGAATCCCGTGTGTCCCAGCTCCACACCAGAGCGCTGGGCAAGATGAAGAATATTCTGGGGCCTTATATGAATATTCTGACGGACTGATGCAAAGGGGAAGCTCGAACCGGTCCGGTGCTTTACAAAAAAACAGGTTGGGGGATGCTATGAAGAACGCGTATTTTCAGGTGGTCAAGACCGCAGAGGGGTATGGCCTTAAGATCTATGCCGCGCAGGATGGCGGAGAAGGGATCCGTATACAGGAGCTGATCAGCTATCTGGATTCCCATGATATGAACTATGATCTTTCGGCGCTCAAGGCGGTGGTCGATAAAAACGAAACGACGGTATTCCCGCTGGGAACCGGCGAATGTCCTCCCATTCGGGAAACCTATATCCTGAGCATCTCCGAAGACAATATGAGAGCCGTCGCACGGTTTTTCCCCGCGTCCGAGACCGGTTCGCGGATGACCGCGGCGGAGTTCCGCAACGATATGCCCTACCGCAATATCAAGTTCGGACTTCAGGACAAGATCATTGACCAGCATTTTTCCGGAACGGGGTACTATTGCTTCAATCTTCCGGTGGCAGTCGGAAAGCCCCCCAGACACGGCAAGGATGCGGTAATTGAATATCTTTTCGAGACCAATGTCAACACAAAGCCCAAGGTAAACGAGGACGGCAGCGTTGACTTTTTCTCGTTGGATCTCGTGCGTCCCTGCCATAAGGGGATGGTTCTGGCCCGGATCATACCGGAAGATCCCGGTGAATACGGAATGACGATCCAGGGCAACCGGATCAAGCCCAGAGAGGTCAAGCGGGCCCGTCTGGAATTCGGCAAAAATATCCAGCTTTCCGAGGACCGTCTTTCCATCACGTCTCTGGTTGACGGACATGTCACTCTGGTCGGCGGTCAGGTCTTTGTCTCCAATGTCTACGAGGTGGAGAATGTGGACACGGCGACCGGCAATATCGATTTCAACGGAGATGTCCAGGTCAACGGCAACGTGGATACCAATTTCTCGGTGAAGGCGACCGGAGACATCATCGTCAAGGGGGTCGTCGAAGGTGCCTATGTGGAGGCCGGCGGGAACATTCATATCTCCAACGGCATGAAGGGCATGGGCAAGGGGATCCTGAAGGCCGGCGGCAATGTGGTGGCCAAGTTTATTGAGAACGCCACCGTGGAAGCGGACGGATATGTCAGTACCGAGTCGATCCTGCACAGTCAAGTCACGTCCGGAACCGAGATCTCCGTCACCGGCAAGCACGGATTCATCACCGGCGGCAAGGTACAGGCGGATTCCCTGATCGAGGTCCGCACGCTCGGAGCGGAGATGGGCGCGAGCACGATCGTCGAGGTCGGTGTCAATCCGAAGCTCAAGGCACAATACAATCAGCTGCAGAAGGAGATCGCGGACACCGTAGCAGCGATCAAGAACGCGCAGCCTGTGGTGGCCAATTTCATGGAAAAGAAGGCGAAGGGCGCCAGATTCTCCGAGGATCAGCTGAATTACGTCAAGCAGATGGTCGCCACGATCGAGACCAAGAAGGTGGAACTGTCGCAGAAGAGCGAGGAGCTCAAGAAGCTCTCCGCGATCTTTGACCCGGATAAGAAGGCGGAAGTGCATGTCACCGGCGAGGTATATCCCGGCACGACGATCGTGATCGGGGACCTGTCCATGACGGTGCAGTCCAGCTACCGGTACTGTAAGTTTGCGAAGGTGGCCGGTGAGGTCAAGATGCTTCCCTTCTGATCGGAAAGGAGTTCCGTATGGCAGGTCTGGATATCGCCCCGATCGCAAGGGCGCAGGATTTCAGTATCATACAGCAGAACGAAGAGAACAAGGCCGCGTTCGACCAGGTGACCATCGGCCAGTCCCAGCAGCGGGAAAATAACGCGCGCGCCGAGGAGGTCAACACGACCGAGGAATCGCGCTGGGAACAGAAGCGCGAGGATGCCGCGGAGAAGGGCTCGAACGAGTACACCGGAGACGGCGGCCGTGGACGGCGGCGCGGAGGTCATGCGCAGCCGGAGGACCGCGTGATCGTAAAGGGACAGCCCGGCGGTTTTGATTTGAAGATTTGAGAGGATACAACATGAGTCCATTGGAGATAGCCCTCCTGATAGCGGGGGCTCTCATTTTTCTGCTCAGCTTTCTGATACCGGTACGACAGGAAGAGTCCGGCGAGGATATCCGGGAGCTGGTGGATGCGGAAGTAAAAAAACGTGTGGAGCAGGAAGTCGATGCGCTGCGCGGCCATGTGGATGATGTGGTGGATGAGGCCGTGGAATATGCACAGGAAAAGACGCAGCGCAGCCTCGAGCGCATCACCAACGAAAAGATCATGGCCGTGAACGAGTATTCCGACACGGTGCTCGAGGAAATCAATAAAAATCACAAGGAAGTCATGTTCCTCTATGACATGCTCAATGACAAGCAGGAAGGACTCCAGGAGACGGTGGAGTCCGCCCGCGAAGCGGCGCGCGTGATGGAAGAGACCACGCGGGAAGCGGCCAGAGCAAAGGAGGAAGCAGCTGCCGAGTCGGCACCGGCGCAGCAGACCGGGGCGAACGCGAGAGCGCAGCAAAGCGGACAGACCGCGCAGCAGACACCGCAGAGCGCGGGAAGCGCAGCCTTATCCGGAGCGGCGGGGGAAGCGGGAGAGCGAAGGATCCGCACGCTCGACTGGGCGAAGGTGGCAGCCAGTGACGCATCCGTGATCGGAGGCAGAAAGCAGCCCTCCGGAGAGCCGGAAGCTCCCAAGCCGGCAGAAGCGCCCCACGGGATCGCATCCCTCGCGCGCGAGATCACCGCGGCATCCGCAGATCCTGTGCCCGCGCAGGGCGGTCAGGCGGGAGGACCCGAGGAGATTCCGCAGCTGGAGCTTCATCGCCGCGTGCTGGCGATGAACGATCAGGGGATGGACAGCGTCGCCATCGCCAGAGAGCTTGGCATGGGCGTCGGTGAAGTGGATCTGATCATTGGTCTGCACGGAGAAAAGAGACCATGAATAAGAGACTTAGATTTTATATGCGGGGCCTGGGGATCGGAATGCTGGTGGCAGCGATCCTGCTCACGGTGTCGCATCATCTGAATACGCCGGAGCTGACGGACGCACAGGTCCGGCAGCGCGCGGAGGCCATGGGCATGGTGGACGGATCCGCCTTCTCCCTGAGCGACGCGCAGGAAGCCGGAAAGGGTACCGCGCAGGAATCGGCGCAGCCGGAAGAACCAGACGCTGAGCCGGCAGAGTCTCCGGCGGAAAAGCCGGCGGAGGAGGCGGACTCTCAGCCGGACGCGGCGGATCCCGGAGCATCTTCGGAAGGCCGGGAAGCGCAGTCCGATGACGGGCTTTCCGGAGAGGATGCACAGAGCCCTGCGGATGGAGAAGCCTCCGGGGAGGATGCATCGAAACCTGCGGATGGAGAAGCCTCCGGGGAGGATGCATCGAAACCTGTGGATGGAGAGAAGGACGGAGTAGATGCGTCAGAGCCCTCGGACGGGGACGGCGCAGCAGGAGCGGAGGACCCGGAGGAAGCAGATTCCGAAGAACCTGCGGAGGATCCGGAGCAGCAGGGGCAGGAGCCTTCCGGGAAAGACGGCGGCGCGCAGGACGGCAAGGGCGAGGATCCGAAGGAGACGGAGGATATCGCGCCCGGCACTCTGGTCACCGTCGTGATCCGGAGCGGCCAGGGCTCGGAAGCCGTGGCGAAGAGCGCCGAGGCGGCCGGACTTGTCGCGGATGCGAAGGAATTCGACCGGTATCTCGAACAGAACGGCTACAGCAGAAGGCTGCGGGTCGGCACCTACGAGATTCCGATGGGAGCGACCATGAAAGAGATCGCGGAGATCTTCACCTCCTCCCGGAAGTAGATCCCCGGACCTTTGTGCTGCGAACGTAAAATGCGGAAAAGTAGGGACCGAATGCGAAAAAATCGTTGCATTCGGTCTCTTTTTATGCTAAAATCCGACTGTTGTGACTATAAAACACGTTTTCCCCATTTCCGTAAGGTCCCGGATCTGTCCGGGTGCGCGGGGAGTGAGACCGGGCTTTAACGCGGCCCGCCTCAAACGGGAGACGGAAGAACAAACCAACGGAGGTATTGAAAATGAGCGTTATTTCCATGAAGCAGTTACTTGAAGCAGGTGTTCATTTCGGACATCAGACCAGAAGATGGAACCCTAAGATGGCTCCCTACATCTTCACCGAGCGCAACGGCATCCACATCATCGACCTTCAGAAGAC
>JAEEGH010003895.1_pt1 | contig 38694 bp, 41 predicted proteins | sample 9134181 | NCBI WGS metagenome assembly JAEEGH01 (sample SAMN16246544, study PRJNA631951) | gut metagenome | biome: gut microbiome; feature: rumen; material: DP-attached | host: Bos | place: Iran: Karaj | collected 2018-10 | reverse complement strand
CGACCACCCGGGAAAGAATCCAGGCAGATGCGGCCGCCCGCGGATACACATTCGACGAAATGCTCATCCTTGGCGTCATCTGGAACCTCTACCATCCGAACGACGCCTGGATCGCCGGTCCCGACGGAAGCACCAGCTATGGCTGGCGTCTCCAGCAGAAGGTCATCAATCTCTAAACTATGAAAACAATTTACTAACCAAAAATCCGAAAGCAAAATGCAGAATACTCTGAAAGAAGCCCTCAGGGCTCAAGCAACATTCAACTTTGTCGGTGACAACAGCGCCGACAAGAAATTGTGCCTCCTTCCTGGCATCTACAACACCATGAAGCAGACCACGGACGGCACTTCCAAGGAAACCATCATCACCTTCAGTGATCCTACCAACCTGAACAATGCCGGCTACGCCTGTGACCAGGTTGCCGACGACTACAACAGTGGCGACTCTGGCCAATACGTCCAAGTGACGGGTGTGGGCCGTGTCAAGTATCGCGACTTCCTCGACGCCGTGCAGCGTGTCGGTTTGCGCGTGTCGCAGATCATCATCCAAAACAAGGTGAGTAACCAGGCCATCTTCGACCAACAGATCGAGATCGCCAAGACCGTCTTGGGTGCCAAGGGTGGCATGGACTTCATCACCCTGCAACAGTACGTCAACGTGAACGCCTATGACCGTTCCAAGATCACCATCGACCTGAGCGACGAGACCCTCGACCTCACCCCCGAGGTGTTCATGGCCATCAACGTCCCTGCCCAGTCGCAGTTCTCGATGCAGTTCGTGTTCGAGTCCAGCGCTGCCTATTGATTTCTTGAAGGAATCTTTTTCATAACGAATGTGAAACGGCGAGCGGGTGCAAGACTCGCCCGCCGTTTCCGCTAAAATGACCAAACCAAAAACCTGAACCAATGACTGAAATCTTCAATCCTTCGCCCACAGGCCCCGTCGGCGTGAAAAGCGACGCGTTCAATTTGCCTCGCTTCAGCAACGTAACCCCGGTCAACATGAGCTTGTTCAAGGAACTTCCCGGATCAGACGATCATGAAAGCACGGGCCTCGGCACCGACACGTCGGGCTCGGGCTCGTTCAACTACGGCATGATCGGCGACTGGCTCAACGCTGCATCCGGCGTCGTCACCAGCATTTGGGGCTCAAGCGACAAATACGTCGCCGATATGTACCAAAACATGTACGCACAAGAAAAGAAGACCACCAACCTGATGATCGGCATCGTTGTCGCCGTCGTGCTGCTGGCCTTCGTGTTCCTCATCATCAAAAAGAAGTAAGCCATGAAAAGCAACTCATATTCTGGCGCCTACTCGCGCCGCTTCAGCAACTACACGGCCTCTGACAAGACCTCCAGGGGCACTGGCACTTACAGCCTGAGCGTCGTCAGCGCCGACCCGTCGATGGGCACAGTCGGATACATCGAGCTTGTGCCGATTTCGCCGTTTTCGTCGGCAACACAGGCCCAACAGGTGAGCGTCCGTGGCGGCCAGGCCTCGGGAAAGCACTTCCGCGCCGTGGCCAAGGCCGAACCCGGTTGCCACTTCGTGCAATGGAAAACCAACATCGACGGCGTGGGCAACACCGACCAAAACCCGATTGAGTTTGCCCTTACCAAGGACACCTCGCTCGTTGCCTGCTTCGCAAAGGACTTTGCCGGCTCGCCGGACAACAACAAGGTCGCCAACGTCAGTTGGGACAGCAAGATGGGCAGCGTCAACGGCGACGGCCTCGTGCTTTCGAGCGAGGCCCGCGCCAGCAGCGGACAGCTCGCTGCCGCCCAAGGCAGCACCGTCAGCCTCACCGCTTCGCCGCTCGCCGGCTACAAGTTCGTCGCCTGGCATGGCGCCCCTGTCGAAGGCAAGACCTCGAAGACCGTCTCCTTCCAGATGAACGCAAACTACGCGATCCGCGCCGAGTTTGCCTCCGAAAAGCAATCCACAGGCGGCGGCGGCACTGGCGGCGGCGGCACTGACCCCGAAACGCCCAGCGTCGTTTCGCCTGCCGGCACGGGCTTCGGCCTGATGTCGTTCGTGAAGAAGTGGTGGTGGGCCATCCTCATCGTGGCCTACATCGTCTACAAGGACAGGAAAGGGGGCTCGAAATGAACACCGTTTCCGGATGCTTCGGACAAGGTGCTCCTGCCTATGACCAGATCGACACAGCCGCCGAAGCGGCGGCTGCTGTCGATGCCATAGAGACCACGCCGCCAAATACCGTCGAACCGATGGCCTGTGCCCTTGTGCAGATGGACGTTTGTTGCCAGACATTGGCACGCCACGTCCGCTTGCTCACCTGGGTTGTGGTGCTGCTGGCAATCTATATCGTATTGAAGGAAATCAAGTAAGAACCCGTAAAATCGCATAACAATGGGAATGACAAACGAACAACTGAAATTCGTGGCCGAACACATGATGTTTTGTCGAAAACACGGTTACAAGAAATACCGTGTCTTGATTGGTGCCGACTCCAATGACAACGGAAAGAGACTGTCGACGATCTTGATGGACTCCTACGGTGCCAGTGATGTTGCCGACTATAGCGGTGGTTACAGGGATTTTTCGCTTGTATTCGACAGCGTGGCACGTCGTGACCAGGTAGTTAAAAACATCAATGCCAATGTCAACGCTTACAGGGATTCTCATCCAGAAGTCGTTTATACTTATACTCCATCGACACAGGGCACTGACCCTGCCACAGACGACGAAGTGAAGAAATCGACCAACTGGACCACTTATCTGATCATCGGCGCCGCTGCCGTGGCCATTTTCCTGTTGCTGTGGGACCGCAAAAAGAAGTGAGCCATGGGATATAAGCTGCAAGGAGAATCGCTTGAATACGCTGCGCTGCACCTTTTGGGCGCCGAAGTCGCGCAAGGCGGCATGGCACTGTTGGTGACCGCCACGTCGGCCCCCGACGCCACCGTGCTGTCGTGGCATCTCGCCAAGGCCTACAACCCGGGCAGGGTTGTGGGCGACGACGGGTCGAGCGCCACCTTCAGGATGGACTTCCGCAACAAGCTGGAGACCAATTTCGCCTACAGCGACATGCAAGACGCCATCGGCCTCTACCGTCAGATCCATGGCGGCAGCAGTCCCGCACCGGCGCCCGAGCCCAATCCCGGGCATGCACCCCACGAAGCGCCCTACGTGCCTGTCCATGAACCTGCCGCACAAAACAGCTCCGGCGACGCCGGCACCTATGCCATCGTAGGTGCTGCGGCCCTCATCATCGTAATGCTGCTATGGGAATGAACGACAAAATAACGCTCCGCGAACGTGCCGACCTTGGCCCCGTGCTGGCGCGCGCCGACCACCGAGACAACGCCATCGAGGTGAATGCCGCCGTGTTCTATAAGCTGCCGCCCATGGTCCAGGAGTTTGTCTTGTGTCACGAAGTGTGTCACCTGAAGCACAACGAGTGGGACGAGACGCGCACGCAGCAGCTGGCCGCCCGGCTCTTCATGGACCGCGCCACCAGCGCCGCCGACCGCGATGCCCGACAGAAGTTCCTGTCGTACCTCGACGGGCGCGACGTGAGCAATTTCAGCTTGGCGGCCTTGCTTTCCATTGTCAGCGGGGCATTCAGCCTTGGATCATCGATTTGGGGCGTCATCAAGCAGCGCAACTCCGGCTGGTACAGCTGGGACACTGCCACGCAGCGCTCCAACATCGACACCATGCTTCGCCAGGCGTTCGAGCAGAGCCGCCGCAGCCGTACCCGTAGCGCCGCCGATTTCCTGTGGGAGCAGCTTCGCAACTACACCTTCAAGGACAGTACACTCGACGATTTTCTCTCTCGTAGCGACAACTCCTGGGTGCGTAGCGCCATCTCGAGTTACGAGGTTGCCTACGGTTTCGCACTCGAGCAGGTGACACCCATCGACCTGACGGCCTACCCGCTGCTCATCGTGGCCGTGGGCGGGCTGTTGGGTTATGCTATTTATAAAACTATCAAAAACCGAAAGAAATGAGCAAAATAACAACATCAAAATTCAAGTCGGGCGTGGAATGGCTCTCGAAGCCGTCGCACGCCATCGTCGTTGGCGTGCTGCTTATCCTGGTTATTGCGGCAATCTGGTTCCTATCCAGGAAGATCAAGGCAGCCATTGCCAAGGCCCGGGAAATGGCCAACGCGCCGCAAGTGAACGAATCCAACCTGACGCCCGGACTCGATTTTAGCGAACTGGCTCGCAGACTGTGGGATGCCACAGTGGATTACCATTCACTTGGTAGCTTCTCGTTCCTGCTTGCCAACATGGCGACAGGCACCAACGAGGACGAAGTCTATGCCGTACTTGGCATGCTTCGCACTAATGACGATTACTTGGCTCTGAAGCGAGCCTGGCGCAGCTACTACGATCAGCAAAGCGGCTTTATGAATTGGCTGTCCGCTGCCGCAAGCTCTCTGCCCGGCGCACTCTCCGAAGAGCTAAATAGCAGTGAACTGGGCCGTTGCCGCGGCATATTGGAAGCCAACAACATAAAACCAGATTTCTAACCAAAAGCATGCAAAAATGAAACCGAAAACCAAGAAAATCATCATCATCGCTGCCGCTATCGCCGTAGTGGCCGCTATTGCGTGGCTGGCCTTCTTCCGCAAGGCGCCCGAAGGAACCGCTGAGGGCTACATCGACCGCCTCAAAGACGTCGACAGGGCCACAAAACGCTCCATCAAGAGCTATCTCGAAAAGGCAAAACTAGAGCAGAACATCGAGGCCAATGCCACCGCCAACGGCGTCAACTACGAGCAGGCGCTTGCGCTCGCCGCGGCCTACTACCTCGTTCCTGGCACCATCGACGACGCCACCTGGCAACAGTGGAAAGCCGAGATCATCGCAATGGGATAAGGAGGACGAACCATGAACGACCAACTCACACAACTGCTTGAGAACTACAAGGACGGCGTGCCGGTGAAGATCGAGCGCTCCACGGTGATCACTTTGGCACTTACGGCGCTGCTTGTCATCGCCCTGGGCGCTATCATCGTCAAGATCGTCAAAAAACTGTAAGCCATGGACAAACCGACCAAGAAAACGCTGATCATCGCCGGTGCTTCGGTGGGCGCCGTCATCGTCGCAGTCGTGGTGTACTGGCTTTGGATCACGTTCCGTGGCCGTAAGAAAACCTCCACAACCACAATGAACCAGAACCAGACCAACAACGTGAACCAGGCCGTTTCGGCAGGCAAGACCGCCGCCGGGCTGGTGAACTATTGCCGCGCCCAACTGGGAAGGCCCTATTGGTGGGGCACGTCGGGACAGATCGCCTCGGCTGACCTCTACCAGGCGAAGAAGCAAAAATGGCCGCGCTACTACACCGCAAGCGACTTCAAGAGCCAGTTCGGCCAGAAGGTCCATGATTGCGCCGGACTTATCGAAGGCTATTTCTGGAGCCCGACACCCGACGCGCCCGCAGTGTTCAACAGCAACGGCTTCGAGGACACCACCGCCAATGGCATACTCAGCAAGGCCACGGAAAAGGGCCTCATCACCTCTATGCCGGAGATCCCCGGCCTGTCGGTCCACTTCCCCGGTCACGTCGGCGTCTACGTCGGCAATGGCCAAGTGATCGAGGCCCGCGGACACGCATACGGTGTGGTGATGACGCCGCTGAGGAGCCGCCCGTGGGTGTCGTGGGCAAAGATTCCAGGACTCAAATACTAATCGGATATGGCAAATAAATTGGCATATATCAACCAAGTGGCAACGGCCCTGCAAGGCATGGACCTTCACGGGCTGTTGCCGTCTGTCACCATCGCGCAGGCAGCCTTGGAGAGCGCCTGGGGCGAGAGCTCGTTGACGAAGAAATATAACAACCACTTCGGCATGACCAAGGGCTCCGGGACCAACTACGGCGGCTTCAACGGCCAGACGGTCACCATCAACGGGCACACCTACCGTGTCTATCCGTCCATCGAGGCTTCCATCGCCGACCGCAACGGCCTGCTGCTCACCCTTAACCGCTATAAGGACGTGCCCAAGGCCAAGACCCCGCGTGAACAAATCACCGCCATCATCAACGGCGGCTACACCCAGAGCGACACCTACGTCGACACCGTCATGCAGATCATCGACCAGAACAACCTGACCCGCTTCGATGTGGCATCGACGGGAGGCGGCGGCACTGTCAGCACACCAACGCAAACGCAAAAACAATTCAAAATGAACACCAAGACCTTATCAATCATCATCGTGGCCGTTGGGCTTGCATTGGCAGCCGTAGGCGGCTATAACCTGTTCTTCTGATCATGACAACCTACGAATGGATAACGACGTTTCTCGGCCCGGCGTGCGGCCTTATCGGATGGTTTGCCGGCCGTCGTATCCGGCGCAATGAGACCATCAAAGCCCTGCAAACCACCATCGATATGCTGGTTGACAAAAACCGGGAGCTGTACGACGAAATCTTGCGCCTTCGCCAAGAGAACGACGCGCAACGTGACGCTGGTATCAAACGCGACACCGAAATTTTCGTTTTGCGTGACGAAAACGTCAAACTCGGCAACCAGATCAGCGAACTGAAACACCAAATCGAAAAACTGACGCAATGACAATATCAGAAATCAAGAAAGTATTCGAGCGCCGTGGCTACAAGCTGAATCGCCTCCCCAACGGGAAAGTCGCCTTCATCAACCGCCGTGGCAAGAACACCATGACCTTCGACTCCTATGCCAAGGCATACAACAGCCTTTATCGTTCAGGAATGATCAAATAAGCTTGACCGATTGCACAAGAAACAGAAGGAAGGTTTAAAGATCTTCAAGAAATAAAAACACAAAAACAAAACGCTATGCCTGTAACAAAGAAAACCAAAGTCGTTGACTGGGAAAAAGAGCTTGAAAAGGCTACAGGGAAACTCAATAAATCCATGGACAAGCTGTTTAAGGACTTTGACAAGGAAGTCAGTAAATCAGCACAACCAATGAGCCTGAGCCAACGCAATGCTTTATGGAATAAGAAGTACCAACCGAAATACGACAAGCTCGACAAGCAAATCGATGCTGCCTATCTGAAGCTGTGGCAAAAGTATTTCAACAAAAACAACACCCCAAAAGAGGGGATAGTATTCAAGAAATGAAAACGAGCACCAAAATAATCCTACTGGCCATTGTCGCCTATCTTGTGCTGAAGAAGCGCCAGGAGAAGCCGGTGAGCGACGTCGCCATGCCGACCAATGGCGCCCATGCCTCTGCACAGGCAACGCCTCAACAGCAGCCCGTCACGCCCGTCGTGACAGAATATGCCGGTGGCAGCGTGATCACCTACAACGGACAGACCTACTACACCGGAGGACCAATCGGCAAGACCGTATACGACGACATGGCCGCCGAACGTGCCAAGTACAACTCATGCCCGACGCACGGAACATCGACCATGCGCCATATCCATGAATACAAGCAAGGCCACGTACAGGACTACTATCAATGCACCGTTTGCGGGCACAAAAACATAGTTTACGTGAAATGAAACGCCTCTTCTCCATCCTCGTCCTCGTCCTCGTCCTGATCCTCACGGGCTGTTCGGCACAACGCCGCGCCGAGCGTCACGTTCGCCGGGCGTTGGAGCTGTGCCCCGAGCTGGCGCAGGCGAAAGCGCGCCCCATCGACACTACGCTCCTCGCCCCGGCATTCACCGACATGGTGCGCGTACCGTTGCCCGAGGCACTGTCAGGCGAGACCATATATGCGGCCACTGAACATGGAACCGTCGTGGTTAGCCTGAGCCAGCCCGATAGCTCGCTGCGCGTCGGTTTCGTGGCCGCTCCGCAACCGGTGCGCTACCGCGACACCATACGCTGGCGCGAACTCGACCCCGCCAAGCTACAACCCGAGAAGGCCGACGGCGGCAACCACTTCTGGCGCGACCTCGCCCTCTGGATCATCGGCATCGGAATGGGCATGGCGCTTTGCTTCTGGCTGCTCCGTAACGCCCTGAAATAACCAACCAAAAACCGAAAACCATGCTGAAACTCAAACAACCCATCGCAAAACTCAAAGACAACGAACAGACCATGGCAGCCGCCAAGAAGGCGCCCAAGGGCCACCGCAAACATCGCAAAACCAGAAAAGGAGGCTGCAAATGACACAGAAGATCAACGACACTTCCAACAGGATCTCTCATGGAGGTCGCCTCGAAGACTACTGGATTGATCGTCCAGTGAAACAGCGCCGCAGCTCGTTTGTCGAATGGGATAAGAAGGACATCGACATGAAGGCGCTCCTGGAGGAATACAAGCTCAAGGGATTCGAGTTCGGGCGTTACCTCAATAACGAGGACCGATACGACTTTCTCATTGCCGCCAAGGATTCCCTCAGTGACCTGGCGTGGCTCATCAAGACCGACAACATCGGTATTGAATATGAAATCGGTATAGCATTTGGCGCCCGTGGACGTGGTGGCCATGCCGTCGCCCACTTCGAGCCTGGTTATAACATGATCAACCTGACCAAGACAAAAGGCGCATCGAGCCTGGCACACGAATACGGACACGCCCTGGACTATGTGATCGGATTGCACATTGACCAGAACAAGAAATACGCTGCACTATCGGCGGGCCGCAGCATGGCCAAATTCCCCGAGGACAACACTGGGGGCACCGTGCGCCTGCTCATGCGCAAACTGATCCGAGAGATCAAGATGACGCAGAGCTTCGCCCGCCTGAAGGACGCCAGCGACTATTGGCACTACAACACCGAGGTGTTTGCCCGCTTTTTCGAGCAATGGTGCTGCTATACCATGCGCGCCGCCAAGAAGAGCAACAGCTTCCTGACTTATTCCTGGTCCGCATATATCCACGATGAAGCATATCTCACCGAGGCCGATTTCAAGAAGGTGCTGCCTACCGGCAACAAGCTCATAAAGAACATCGGGTTGGTGCTCAACGGCAAGAAGCCCGAGGCTTTCATGGATCTCGAAGTGGTGACCCCCGAGAAAGTGAAGAAGACGACCAAGCCCGCCAAGGCGAAGAAGGCTGCCGCACCCAAGAAGACCGCGACGAAAGCCGCCGATCCCAAGACCGCCACGAATAAGGCACCGAAGAAAGGTGCATCCACGAAGACGGCTTACCAGGACTACGACAAGGCCTTCAAGGCGCTGACCAAGTTCACGAAGAAGGACGAGCTCCGTCCGATGCTGGCCTCTGTCTATCACGCCGGAGGCGATATGGTGGCCACCGATGCCTTCATCCTCGCCGTGATCCATAATGCCAAATATCCAAAGGACAAGGAAGGAAAGATGATCCTTGCCCGTAAGGTTACCTACGAAAAAGACAAGAAGAAGATCACAGGCGAACCCGGACAGGTCCTTCCCGGAAAATTCCCGAACTACAATCCGGTTTTGCCGAAAGAAAGAGATCTTGACAAGGGGACAGTGATTGTCATCGATGACGAACTCGCCGAAGCGAAAAAACACGTGGAGAATGAGCGCCGCCAAAAGGAATTTGTTCCTTATCAGTTCAAGAAATTCTACGTCAATGCTGGGTATCTGATCAAATGCCTTGCCTTTATGAAGGCAGCTGGTGCCAAGACCGTATTATACCACGACAACATGAGCCCGACCAAACGTGCCGGAGTGTTCCGCTCAGGCAACCTGGAGGCACTGATCATGCCTGTAATGAAAGACTAACAACCAAATAAAACCATACAACCATGAACTTCATCAACTATTCGGAATTGGCAGGACTCTCGTCAGAGGGTTTCGACAAGCAAGAGATAACCAGCTCGACCGACTCGGGCACCACCACCACGACCGTCTACGCAGGCAAGTCGTGCCTCACCGACCCGTCGGCAGCCACCGACGGCCTCAACGTGTGGAAGATCAAGCGCACCGTCATCGTCGACGACGGCAGCGCCACCACCATCACCGAAACATGGGCCGAAGGCTCGTGGACCGGCAGAGCAAGCCTAACCTACAAATACCTTTAAGCCATGGGAATACCAAAATACATCATCAACTGCAAGGATAGCGGAGGCGGAGGCGGCGCGGCCGACCTGTCCGTCTCGATAACGCACAGCGAACTGAAGGCCCTGCGCGACGGCGGCAACCTCGCGCCCGGGACCTGGTACCGGATCACCGACTACCAAACAACCATACCACCCAATTTCACCGCTGACGTACATTCGGCCGGGCACCTGTTCGACGTCATAGTCCGAGCCGACGACGACAGACACCTCAACGAAAACGCCTACGCGGCCCATCACGGCGGCGACGCCTACTTCGCCGGCTGCAAACTCGAGGCATGGGAACTAAAATACTGCATCGACAACGACACCGACCGTTTCCAATTGGCCTACGCCGGCGGAAAGGGCGTGATTTACTGGATGAAGGACGAATTTGGCAACGAGTGCCCGTATGACTTCAAGAACATTATGTTCTCCCGCCCCATGACGGGTGGCGAATACGACCCAGAAGGGGAAGACGCCTACGCCTACACGTTCAACATCTTCATGTCAGGCATAGCGGCAGACGCAACCGTGGCGCAGGCGGCAATAAATCAAATCCAATGCTTCGGCAACAAGATCAAGGAATCCTATATTAACAGCAAGATGGCCATCAAAGACAACGTGTTCCTGCTCGGCGCATTTGACAACTCCGATATTTTTGCTTGCAAGCACAACAGCATCGGTTTCAATGGCGGCGGCAACACGTTGTCAACCGGCAGCGGCAACCAGCTAGGTGACGGCTGCTGCGTCTGCCTGCTCGGAGAAGATTGCGGCGAAAACCGGATAGAGGCCGATTGCGTAAGGATCACATTATTAGAAGAGAGCAAAGGCAACACGTTCGGATTTGGATGCGAAGACATCCTCATCGAAAAAAACTGCATGGGGAACCAGTTCGGGGCGTATTGCGACAACATCCAACTGCAGAAAGCCGGTTCATCATATAACCATTTCGGAAACTTCTGCACGGATATCGAAGTCTCTTCATCTTGCTCAGGCATGACTGTATTTGACTACGCCCAAGATGCCTATGGATTTGGAGGAGGCAACGACAATATAGAAGGCTGCCAAGTCATGGGCGGTAACTACAGAGGAGGTAAGATCACATTTAGGCCCGGCTATCCGGGCCAAGTGGCCGGAATTGACGGCAAAGGAAATCTCATAGTGTTTAATCCAGCGGATCTACCGAACAAGTAGCGCGTTGCTTCCGGGGTTGCTTCCTAGGTTTCGTCAGAACCTCGGCGCCTTCTTCGAGATGGTCTCCACCAATTTCGGATCGGCGTGGTTGGCATACCTGGTGGTGATGCTCAGGTCGTGGTGGTCGGCGTGCTGCAGCACTGTCAGCGCGTCGATGCCCGACTTGAGCATTTCGTTTATGCCGGTGTCGCGCAGGCTGTAGAGCTGCATTTCTGCAGGAAGGTGCAGTTCGGTCCTCACGCGGTCCCAATCCTCTCGGAAATTCTGGTAGCGGATATGCTTGGGGCCAGGCGTGTATCGAGGGCCGAAGAGGTACTCTTCAGGGCCATGGCCGTCGGTCATCACGCGCAGCCTTTCAACAAGGACAGGCGTCAGCGTCGCAACTCGGCTGTAGTGCGTCTTCGATATGTCTTCAGATATATGGATATAGCCCTCGGCCAGATGCACATGGCCGACAGTAAGCCGCCAGGCCTCCATCGGTCGGATCAACGAATCGAAAACCAGCTGGCATAAGGTCAGCATGCCCGGATTGCGGTCCTTCAGGTAGCCGGTGATGCGCTGCCTGGCATCGGGCGGCACAGGTATCCTCTTTTTCGGCTCTTCGCGCTTGGCCTTGATCGTCGCAAACGGGTTTTCCTTGGCATAGCATTTCTCGACGCACCACGAAAAGAAAGCCCTTCCCTGCTTCAGTCGGTTATTGTAGGACCGCCCGCGCAGGCCGCCGGCAAACAGGTCGTCCATGAATCGGACAGCCTGGAGCCGGCCAAATGAACCTATCGGAAGATCCTTGCACTCCTTATCCACCCAGTCGGCAAAGACATTTCGGAACGACTTGTACGACCGCATCGTGTCCGGGCGAAGCTCCGACTCCTTTTCTTTTATATAGGTGTCGGCCACCATGCGCACAGGCATGAGCATACGGACGTTGCGGCTCTCTCCAAAGGGTGTCCATCCACCGGCAAGCTGCCCATTGATCTGAATGCAGATTCTTGCGGCGTGCTGCTTGAAGTCGGCCAGGCAAGCATACCTTTTCCGCAACACGTTCAGCTTTACGGCGTGCCGCTTGAGCTTCCCAGTAGCCGGGTCGATGGCATGGTATTCAATGCTCCAGCCATGGGCGTTGTGCTTGAGCGCGGCGGGAATGTAGTCAACAAAACCATAGTTTTTTTCAGTGGAAAAATTTTCTCGTGTCGATTTAGGCATTTTTTTTCTTTCCCCCGGCATCGTCCAGGGGAAAGAAAAACGTCGTGAAATTTGTGCCGATTTTGCGCCGATTTTTTCTTTATTTTAGCGCAAATTACTGATTTACAGTGTCCGTGGGAACTGTTGGACTCGAACCAACGACCCCCGCCTTGTAAGGGCGATGCTCTGAACCAACTGAGCTAAGCTCCCTGTTTTGCGGTTGCAAAAATAGCACATTTTTTGCTTTTTTCGGCCATAAACGTGCAAATTTCAAAAAAATTGTTACTTTTGTAGCAACAATAACTATTGATGAGGGGACTAAATTAAAATGAAAAAATTGAATCTCAACAAATTAAGGCAATACCTTCCTTTTTTTCTGCTCGCCCTGGCCGTAATCTGTTGCAATCTCGCCATTGCTGACGTAGGCAACAACAACCGCTATGACAGCGGTGGTGGGTTTGATGGCGGCGATTCTGACTTCGGCGCTATCCTCTGGCTCATCTACATGTGCATTAGATACCCCTATCTGATTCCTATTGTCATCGTGATTGGCATTGTGCTATACATTATTAATAAGAAAAAGAAAAAGCAAGGCGGCAATATCAGTGCCATCAACCAGCAAGTGCAGCAGCAAGCCAACAACGATCACTCATTCGATGACAGCGCCTCGGTAGTCGCACAGATTCAGGCCATCGACCCTGCCTTCTCATCCGACAAGTTCATCGGTTTCGCCCGTGAAGTGTTCATGACCATACAGGCCGCCTGGACTGCAAAAGATTGGAAACCCATCCGCCCATTTGAGAGCGAGGCCCTCTTCAACCAACACAAGCAGCAATTGGACGAGTATATCCGTTTGGGCAAGACCAACGTAGTGGAAAAAATCGCCATCAAACACTGCTCGCTGCACGAGTTCAGGCAAGACGGCGACAAGGAAGTACTCGTCGTGTGGCTCAACGCCGTGATGCGCGACTATGTCATCGACGATGCCACCAAGAAAGTCCTTGAGAGCGACCCCAACCGGGATTGGTACATGAAATACAAGATGACCTTTAGCCGCAAGGCGGGCGTGAAGACCGACCCAAGCAAGAAAGGCAACAGCATCACCAACTGCCCCAACTGCGGCGCTCCCACCGAAGTCACCTCTTCGGGACAATGTTCCTACTGCGGTTCAGTCATCACCAATGGCGAACATGACTGGGTGCTGACGGATATCCATTCGAGAGACTAAGCAAAACGAACAACAACAATCAATTTACAACTAATAAATTAAACAACTAAACAAAAAAAAGCACTATGGGACTTATTAAAGCAATAGGCAGCGCCATTGGCAGCACGATGAAAGACCAATGGTTAGATCTAATCAAATGCGACAACATGGACATGGAGACCCTGATGGTGAAGCAAACCACCAAGTCGGGTCAGATTTCAAAAGGCAGCCGTATCCTCGTAGCTCCCGGCCAAGTGGCCGTCATCTACGACAGCGGCGCTATCCTAGACGCCACCGCTGAAGAAGGTATCTACACCTTCGACCAGTCATCGTCGCCTTCATTCTTCGGCGGACAGTTTGGTCCCGTCTTCAAGGAGATGTGGCAGCGTTTCACCTATGGTGGCACCCCCGCCAAGGAGCAGGCCATCTTCTTCTTCAATGTCAAGGAAATCCTTGACAACAAGTTCGGCACCGCAACGCCTATCCCCTTCCAGGACTGGTCACACGCCATCCCGAACCAGATGACTGGTTCAATCAGTCCTATGGGCGTCAACGTTCGCTGCTACGGCAAGTACACCTTCCGTTTGGACGATGTGGCCGTATTCATGCGCATCCATGCCGGAACAGGCAATGTGGTGAAGAAGAAAGACATCACCGAACAGATGCGTAGCGAAGTGATCGCCGCTTTCCAAAACGTGCTGAACGAAATGGGCAACAGCAATCACCGCGTGCCCGTGCTCGAACTCCCGAGCTACACTGACGATATAAAGAAGGTGATGGACGAGCGCGTGTTCGACGAACCCATCCGTGCCCGTGGCGTGCGTCTGGTCAGCTTCACCGTTGAATCGGTCTCGTTAGACGAGGGCAGCCAGGCTAAGATCGACCGCTACGAATACAGCTCCAACGCGATGATGCAGCAAGGCAAGATCATCGACGTCATGGGCGATGCAGCCAACAACCCTGGCGGCGCAGGCAATGCCTTCATCGGCCTCGGCATGATGAATGCCGGCACCGGTGGCATGACAGGCGGCGTGATGCAAAATGCATGGGGCAGCCAAGGCCAACAGCAAAACTACGACCCCTACGGCCAACAAGGCGGACAACCTCAAGGTGTGCCATGCCCGAAGTGCGGCACCCCCATCACAGGCAAGTTCTGCCCCGAGTGCGGCACCCCTGCTCCTGCCCCCAAGGCAGCCAAGAAATGCCCGAAATGCGGCACCGAGACCACTGGCAAGTTCTGCCCCGAGTGCGGCACACCGATCCCGGCAGATGATGCCCCGAAGAGATGCCCGAAATGCGGAATTGAGGTAACAGGCAAGTTCTGCCCTGATTGCGGCACACCGATCGCCTAACACCATAAAAAATGTAGAGACGTGCCACGGCGCGTCTCTACATTGTGTTTAAACCGAGCGAATAACGGGGTTCGAACCCGCGACCCTCAGCTTGGGAAGCTGATGCTCTACCAACTGAGCTACATTCGCATTTACGATGCAAAAATACGGATTTTTATCATACGGTGACCAAGATCTATCATTTTTTCATCACAAATTGAACAACTGAATAACTAAAAACTGATAACTGACAATTATGCCCATCACAGAAAGAGAAGAACAATTCATCCGCGAAAGTTTTCATCCCAAATCATGGAACGACATCAAGACACACAACTCATGGTCGGTCTTCAAGATCATGGCCGAGTTCGTGGAAGGCATGGAAAAGATGTCGAGAATCGGGCCTTGCGTGGCCATCTTCGGATCGGCGCGCACCAAACCTGGCGACAAATACTATGAAATGTCCGTCGAAATCGCCGAGAAACTGGCTGACTTTGGTTTCGGCACCATCACGGGCGGCGGCCCTGGCATCATGGAAGCCGGCAACAAGGGCGCCTGCCAAGGCGGTGCCACTAGCGTGGGCCTCAATATCAACCTGCCGTTTGAGCAGCACTTCAACCCCTACATCGACCACGACAAGAACATCAACTTCGACTATTTCTTCGTCCGCAAGACCATCTTCATGCGCTATGCGCAAGGCTATATCGCCATGCCCGGCGGATTCGGCACCTTAGATGAACTCTCGGAAGCCATCACGCTGATCCAGACCAATAAAATGGTCGACTTCCCCGTGGTGCTGGTCGGAAGCGAGTATTGGCAAGGCCTGATTGACTGGTTCAGGAATACACTGCTCACCAACCACATGATTAAAGAAGAAGACTTTGACATCTTCCATGTCGTCGACACCGCCGACGAAGCCGTGAAGATCATCAAAGAGTTCTACAAGAAATACGCCATCAAACCAAACTTCTAGCATTAACCGCCCATAGACACACTCAAGTTTTGTCAGCATATCATACCGAACCTTCAGGGGAGCGTATCTATGCTGACAAAACTTTTGGTATGACATGGGCGTAATAGCCGAAAATATGCGACGCTATATCGAAGTTCCATTGCAACTGCTTGACATCGAAGGAGAAGGTTTCCATATCATGTTGAAAGGGACCATCCATGGCAAGACTGCCAACTTCTTGATTGACACAGGCGCATCACGCTCTGTCTTCGACCCCAACACCATCTCCACCTTCATCGACGACCTCCAATTCGAGAAAAAAGAAGGCATGACTGCCGGCGTAGGCAGTTCCGACTTGGAAAGCTCCACTTTCCAGATAGATGAATTCTCATTGGGCGAACTGGAAATCCATGACTATGAAGCCGTCGCCTTGGACCTGGAAAACATCCATGAGATGTATGGCAAACTAGGCCTACCCCACATCGACGGCATTGTCGGAGGCGATTTGCTAAAACGCCATAAGGCAGTCATTAACTATAGGAGCAAAAAGGTAAGGTTCACGCCTTAACCCATCATTCTTTTCCGGACTCTTGGATCAGCATCTCTGGTTCGGCAGATTCCTCTTCCTTCACATATCGCGCATCAAGACACAACCTGAAACCGCCAAACGAATTCTTCAGGTCGGGCAGGCGCTTGCCGCGCCATGACACTCGACACGAAGTCGGCGGCAACTGCCAACCGCCTCCACGTATGACGTACATGTCCCCGTCTTTCCCCAATTTCGCGTTGCGCTCGTTGTCGTAGAAACGATATTTGGAGGAGCACCATTCCCAAACGTTGCCGCTCATGTCGTAAATGCCTAGCTCATTGACAGTGCGTTTCTTCACTTTCTTGGTCTTACGTGCGTTACCATTATGCCATGCTACACGATCAACATCGTTGCTGCCACTGTAGATATAACCATGTGTGTTCATACCTCCACGGGCGGCATACTCCCACTCCTCCTCGGTAGGCAAGCGAAACTGCATTCCAGTGATGCTGTCAAGGCGCCGCAAAAACTCCTGCACCTCATAATAGTCGACATTGGTCACAGGGCGCTTCGAGCATTTATAGCGGCTCGGATTGTAACCCATCACCTCTTTCCACAACTTCTGCGTCACCTCAGTCTGTCCAATATAGAAATCATCATGAATCGTCACATGATGCACGGGCAACTCATCAATGAGCGCAGCGCGGTCGTAATTGAACTCAGCGGTGTCCTTGCGCTGGGCGCCCATCCAAAAGTCACCCTTGCCGACGCGGATCATGTTAAACGACACCTTGTTGACGCGATAGGACGTCGGAGCAGGAAGCGTATCTTGGGCAAAAAGCAAGGTCTGCACAACCAAAAGCAAGACCCACAACAAAAAGCATTTCTTCATCTCTCCAAAATTTGACGCAAAAATACGAAGATGGATTCAAGAATCAAAATATAAAATTGACTCCGCAGAAATCTCAAATTGGCATACGCCAAATCAGAGCATTCATCATTCCGCGCTCTTCATTCCTCATTCCACATTCCACATTCAAAAAAAAGCACTATCTTTGCACAAAATCTAAAAAAGATGACCAAGATACTCATCATCGACGACGAGGCCCCCATACGCCGCGTGCTGCGCGAAATCCTGGAGAACGAAGGCTACCAAGTGGACGAAGCCGCCAATGGCATGGAAGCCCTTCAGCACATTAAGGAACAAGAGTTTGATGCTGCTTTTTGTGACATCAAAATGCCCGAAATGGATGGCTTTGAAGTACTTGAGGCCATCCGAAAGGAGTCGGATGTGCCTGTCATCATGCTTTCTGGACACGCCACCAATGAGAACGCCGCGGACACCATCAAGAAAGGCGCCTTCGATTTCATCCAGAAACCGCCCGACCTCAACAGGTTGCTCATGATACTGCGCCACGCGCTGGAAAAAAAGACGCTGACCACAGAAAACAAAGTGCTGAAAAAAGCCGTCAAAATCCAGCACCAAATGATTGGCGAATCTGCCCCTATGCTTGAAATCAGGGACATGATTGGCAAGGTGGCACCCACCAATGCGCGCGTACTCATCACGGGCGAGAACGGCACAGGCAAAGAGTTGGTGGCGCGTCAGTTGCACGAGCTCAGCCAAAGAAGCGCAGGTCCTTTCATCGAGGTCAACTGCGCAGCCATTCCATCAGAACTTATTGAAAGCCAATTGTTTGGTCACGAAAAAGGATCTTTCACATCGGCCATCAAGCAGAAGAAAGGCGACTTTGAACTGGCCGACTGTGGCACCCTCTTCTTGGACGAAATCGGCGACATGAGCCTCTCCGCCCAGGCCAAGGTTTTGCGCGCCTTGCAGGAAAACAAGATTGTGCGCGTCGGCGGCGAGAAGGAAATCCCTGTCAATGTCCGTATCTTGGCGGCCACCAACAAGAACCTAAAGGCGGAGATTGAGAAGGGCAATTTCCGTGAAGACCTTTACCATCGTCTGAGCGTGGTCGTGATCAACGTGCCTCCTTTGCGCGAACGCAAGGACGACATTCCCTTGCTGGTCACCAGCTTTATGGAAAACATCGCACAAGACATGGGCAAACCCATCCCGACCTTCCTGCCCGAAGCCATGGAATTGCTGCAACAATACCAATGGACAGGCAACATCCGCGAACTGCACAACATCGTAGAACGCTTGGCTATCTTCTGCGGCGACACCATTACCCAGGAGGACGTCGTGCGTTTTGGCAACCCCTTGAATTAGTTAGGAGTTGGGAGTTGGAAGTTAGGAATTATCAGTTAGGAGTTATCAGTTGGGAGTTATTGGTTGGGAATTGGTCTATTGATAGGGGGAAATTTGCTTTTCCCCTTGCGGGATAATGAAAATTGCTGTATTTTTGCAGCCTGTTCTTTGAAGATGATCTTTCATCATCAAAACCTGTTGGGAAACTAATGAAGTAGCGGTGGCCCAATCCCTAAAGGGGAATTGTGACACCCTCTCTCTCAACTCTAAACTAAAACGGGGATGTATGGTTTTGACAGCAAGATGAATTGTCATGTAAGCATGCCGAGCCTCGCAGTGACGCTCGTTAATCTTGACTGCAAAAAAGTAATTGGCGAGAATAACTACGCTTTCGCTGCCTGATTGAAGTACAGTAGATCACTGGCTTAATCCGCTCACAAGGTGGGTGGACGAAACATCCCGCAGGTGGAGATTCCTGATTCCGGCCTGAGCACGGGGTGCTAATCAATTTCGGGATAGTCTTGTCGGCGCTCCGACGGCAGGGCGAAACTTAGGAGATAAGGTCGCGTTTAGGGCGTTCGCTCCCTTGCACGGCACGAAAACCAATAGCGGAATAAGCATGTAGAAAGCCTGGGGGTTCCTTGTTTGGACGAGGGTTCGACTCCCTCCATCTCCACTTTTTGAACGCAAAAGCCATCGTTTTCGGTGGCTTTTGCCATTTTTTAGGCCTATAACCACCTATACAATCGAAAAAAAACGTACCTTTGCAGATTAATTAAAACCTAATCCGCCATGGCACTTGATAATGAAAAATTTGTTGGTGAAGGCCTGACCTACGACGATGTCCTTTTGGTCCCTTCCTATAGTAACGTACTTCCCCGTGAGACAAGCTTGAAGACCAAGTTCTCACGCCATATCGACCTTAACATTCCCGTCGTCTCTGCCGGCATGGACACCGTGACGGAGAGCCGCATGGCCATCGCCATCGCCCAAGAAGGCGGCATCGGCGTGCTGCATAAGAACATGACCATCGGCAAGCAGGCCGCTGAGGTGCGCAAGGTGAAACGTGCCGAGAACGGCATGATCAGCGACCCTGTGACCATCCACGTCGACGCCACGGTGAAAGACGCCCTCGACTTGATGAGTGAATACCACATCGGTGGCATCCCCGTCGTCGACAGCCAGAACAAGCTCGTCGGCATCGTCACCAACCGTGACTTGCGCTTCGAGCGCGGCCTCGACCGTCCCATCGCTGAGGTAATGACGAGCAAAGACCTTATCACCACCACCGAAGTGTCGTTTGAGAAGGCTGCAGACATCCTACAACAATACAAAATCGAGAAACTGCCTGTGGTCGACAAGGACAACCACCTCGTCGGCCTCATCACTTATAAAGACATCATCAAGGTGAAGGCACGCCCCAACGCATGCAAGGACTCGCGCGGTCGTCTGCGCGTGGCCGCTGCCGTGGGCATCGCCGCCAACACCCTTGAACGCGCCGCCGCTTTGGTCGACGCAGGCGTGGATGCCTTGGTCGTCGACACGGCCCATGGCCATTCGCAAGGCGTCATCGACATGGTGCGCAACCTGAAGGCCAACTATCCTGACATCGACATCGTGGCCGGTAACATTGCCACCGCCGAAGCCGCCAAGGCTTTGGCCGAGGCTGGCGCCGATGCCATCAAGGTGGGTATCGGTCCTGGCTCCATCTGCACGACGCGCGTGGTGGCTGGCATCGGTGTGCCACAGCTCACCGCTGTCATGGACGTGGCAAAAGCACTTGAAGGCACGGGCATCCCGATCATCGCCGACGGTGGTATCCGTTATACGGGCGACATCGTGAAGGCCTTGGCCGCAGGCGCCTCCTCCATCATGGCAGGCTCGCTCTTTGCTGGCGTGGACGAATCGCCAGGCGACACCATCATCTACGAAGGCCGTAAGTTCAAGACCTACCGTGGTATGGGCTCGCTCGAAGCCATGCAACAAGGCTCGAAGGACCGTTATTTCCAGGACAACGTGGAAGACGTGAAGAAGCTCGTCCCCGAAGGCATCGCAGGTCGTGTCCCCTACAAAGGCACGCTCTCCGAGGTTGTCTACCAGATGGTCGGTGGCTTGCGTTCAGGCATGGGCTACACAGGCTCGCACACCATCGAAGAACTCAAGAAAGCCAAGTTCATCCGCATCACCAACTCGGGCATTCTCGAAAGCCATCCGCACGATGTGACGATCACCCAAGAAGCCCCCAACTACAGCAAGAGAAGCTGATGAAGGCATCCATATCATTTCCTGAGCTGCAAAACCTCATTGCAGAAAAGGCCAAGCAACAGATCGGACTTGCTTTCGTTGACGGGAAGACCCTGCGCGTGACCTATCCCCTCAACTTGGGTTTCATCAAAAAAGACATCTCGGCCAACCTACTCATCAAAGAGCTGACGGGAAGCGACTTGTTGTTGCAACTTGATGCCGGATTGGGTTCCGACACCATGCTCACCACTGTGCTCAGCCTGCTGAGAGATAAGCTACCCGAAGGATTAATCGAAAAGCGTCCCGAGAGCCAGCTTCTCATCCATCTGGGCCAAATCGAAAACGTGAAGACCGTGTTCGAGAAAGTCGACGTCACTGACCTTCATGTCCTCAATGAAGGCCTCGAAGTGGAAGGCTCCTTGAAATAATAACCATCGGCAATCCGCGTTATTGAATATAACAAGCAAACTAAGATATCAGAAATGAAAAAGTGTAACTTTTTGAAACTGTTTGTGTTGGCATCGTTTATCATGCCAGCAATTTTGACCAATGCACAGTCGAAGCTCGACAAGCAAGTTTTGATGACCATTGGCGACCAGGACATCACCGTGAAGGAGTTCTGCGACGTGTATTACAAGAACAACCTCAAGAGCGATGTCATCGAAAAGAAATCCGTTGACGATTATCTCGACCTCTTCACGACCTTCCGCATGAAGGTGATGGAGGCCGAGCGCCTTCAATTAGACACCAGCGCCAAGTTCCAGAACGAGCTGGCAGGCTACCGCAAGCAGTTGGCCAAGCCCTTCATGAGTAGCGACGACATCACTGAAGAGCTCATCGAAGAGGCTTACCAGCGCAAGCAGAAGGACATACGCGCTTCGCATATCCTCATCCGTTGCGACAAGAACGCCCTTCCTTCGGACACCCTGAAAGCCTACAACAAAGCCATGGACGTCCGCAAGAAGGCCATGGCCAAAGGTGCCGACTTCGCCGCCCTGGCCGACAAATATTCTGAGGATCCCTCAGCCAAAGGCATGAAGGCCACCGCCGACTCCCCTGCCCGTCCCGGCAACCACGGCGACCTTGGCTATTTCACCGTCTTCGACATGGTTTATCCCTTTGAAACCGGTGCCTACAACACTAAGGAAGGCGAAATCTCGATGCCTGTGCGCAGCGACTTCGGCTACCACATCATCAAGGTGCAGAGCGTGACCGACGCCATGGGCTCCATCCAAGCCGCCCACATCTTCCTGCAACTGCCTTTTGATGCTCCCGAAGAGGAAGTGAGTGCCATGAGACAAAAGGCCGACAACATCTATAAGGAACTGATGGACAAAGACGGCAATAACTGGGCCGACAAGGTGCGTCAATACACCGACGACAAGGGTACCATAGCCCGCGACGGCGCTTTGAGTCCCTTCACCGTCAGCCGCATCGTCCCCGAATTCATCGAAGCCTGCAAATCGCTGGAAGCTGGTCAGATTGCCAAACCCGTACGCACCAACTACGGATTCCATATCATCAAACTGTTGAGCACCTCAGGAGTGAACACTTTCGAGAAAGAAAAGCAAGGCCTTGCTGAACGCATCGAAAAGGACATGCGTTCCAAGAAATCGGAAGAGATGGTGCTGAAGCAGGTGAAGAAAGAGTACAAGTTCAAGCAAAACGACAAAAACCTGGAAGCCTTCATCGCCACCGTCGACAGCAGCATCCTTCGCAAGGCCTACGAGCCCTCCGACAAGGCTGACATAGACGCCGCCCTGTTCTCGCTTGAAGGCAAACCCACCAAGGTGAGCGAATTCGTCGACTACATCAAGAAGAACATGACGACGCAGAAGTTCGTCTCGCCCGCCACCTACGCCTATCAGCTGTATGAAAACTTCTCCAATGGCATTGTTTTGGACTATGCCGATGCCCACCTCGAAGAGAAATACCCCGAGTTCAAAGCCTTGGTACAGGAATATAAAGACGGCATCATGCTTTTCGACCTTATGGACAGGGAAGTGTGGGACAAGGCCGTGAAAGACACACTCGGTTTGGAGGAATTCCATCAGCGCAACGCTTCCAAATACATGTGGGAAGACCGTGCCTACGCCACCATCATCACGATTGCCCGTCCCGAATCGTTGCCCAAAGTTAAGGCTTTGTTGGACGGAGGCATCGAGCTCGATAGCTTGAGAAACACCGTACACCGCGACTCCATCGCCGGCGTCTTCGTGCGCAAAGGCTACTATCAAAAAGGCGACAACAACTTCGTGGACCAGACCGAATGGAAGGTGGGCGTCAGAAACGAAATCCCCTCCACCGTCGACCAGTCGACTACCATCGTCTGCATCAGAGAAGTGCGCAAACCTGAACAAAAGACTTTGAAGGAAGCCCGTGGCCTCGTCACCTCCGACTACCAAGTGGAACTGGAACAGAAGTGGGTGAAGTCGCTGAAGGAACGCTATCCTGTCAAAATCAACGAGAAAGTCTTGGATAAAGTCAGGAAACTGTATAAATGAAGAAATTCAGCGTTCTGATCGGTATCGCTTTCCTCGTGCTGTTGGCGGGCTGCGACTATTTCCAGAAGAGTTCGAAGGAAGTGGTGGTGGCCGAGTGCTACGGTAAATACCTCTACGAGTCGGACCTTCAGGGCATCGTGCCCGAAGGAGCGGGCACCATGGACAGCATCCAGCGGGTCAGCACCTTCATCGATTCGTGGATCAGGAGGCAAGTGCTTATCCATCAGGCTGAGAACAACCTCAACAAGGAAGCACTCAACCTCGACAAACAGATGGAAGAGTACCGCAACTCCTTGGTCATCTACGCCTACGAAAGCCAACTCATCGACCAGAAGCTGGACACTATCGTCAGCGAAGACGAGATTGCCGAATACTACGAGCAGAACAAAGAAGACTTCCAACTGCGCAACACCATGGTGCGCGTGGCCTACGTCATACTCGACGAAGACTGCAAGCAGAAAGCCGACTTCAAGAAACTACTGAACGACCCCGACACGCTGATGCTTCAAAACATCGACATCCAAGCCAATTATTACGCCGTGAAGAGCTTTGTCGACGTAGACCAATGGCTGCGTCTGGACGAACTGACCAACATCGTCCCGATTCAGATCTTCAATGCCGAGAGCTTCCTGAAAAAGAACAAGTTCGTTAGTTTCGATGTGAACAACTACACCTATATGGTGCGTTTTGTGGACTACCTGTTGGAAGAAAGCACCTCGCCCATGGAGATGGTGCGCGACAACATCAAGAGCGTCATCCTGGCCCAACGCAAGCAAGCCATGATCGAAGAGATGCAAACAGCGCTGTATGAGAAAGCAAAAAACGAGGAAGCGTTTGAGGTTTATGTGGGATCACCGAATTTGAAATGAGGAATGATGAATGCGGAATGAGGAATGTGGAATGATGAATGTGGAATGATGAATGAGGAATGAGGAATGAGAAGTCAGGAGTGATTATTTAGGAGTTGTAGGGCTGTCACAGTGTGGCAGCCGAAAAATATTGAGAATTAAATATTGAAATGAGATAATGAAAAGAAACTGGATTATCATAGCACTGCTGTTTTTGGCCTTGCCAATGATGGCACAAAACCGTCAGCCACAGGTAATTGACAAGGTGGTGGCCGTGGTCGGAAAGAACATCATCCTGCAATCCGACATCGAGAACCAATACATCCAATACCGCCTGCAAGGCATGGCCGATGGCACGGGTAAGGAAGTGAGAAGCCGTATTTTGGAAGAGCTTCTTCTCCAAAAGCTCATGCTCAACCAGGCTGAGATGGATAGCATCACCGTCACTGAAGATCAGGTGGACAACGAGCTGAGCAGAAGAATCCAAATCTTAGTCAGCCGTTTCGGTTCGCAGGAGAAGATGGAAGCCCAATTCGGAAAGAGCATGTCGGAAATCAAAGAGGAAGTGCGACAGGCCGCGAAAGACAACATGCTGCAGGAACAAGTGCAAGCCAAAATCATGGCAAATGTGAAGGTGACGCCACAAGAGGTGAAAGACTTCTTCAACGATATCCCCAAGGACAGCCTGCCGACCATCAGCCCCAGCTACGAAATAGTGCAGATCGTGAAGCGTCCGCCTGTCAGCATCGACGAGAAGCTACAGGTGAAAGACCGCCTTTACCAGATCCGTAAGCGTATCCTCGAAGGTGAGAGTAGCTTCGCCACCATGGCAGTGCTTTATTCAGAAGACCGAGGCTCAGCCAGCCAAGGCGGCGAACTCGGCTTTGCCGGCAAAGGTGTGTATGTCCCCGAATTCGAGAATGTCGCTTTTAACCTCAGGGACGGCGAAATCTCGGATGTGGTGGAGAGCGAACATGGCTTCCATATCATCCAGCTGATTGAGCGCCGAGGCGAGACCGTCAATTGTCGTCATATCCTATTGAAAGCCAAAGTGCCCGTAGAGGCTTTGGAGAAAGCCCAAAACCAGCTCGACTCAGTGGCCCAGCTCATCCGCAATGGTGACATGACCTTCGAAGAGGCTTGCAAGAAATACAGCGACGATGACTCGAAGAGCAACGGTGGCTACCTCAGCAACGCCGCCACAGGTGGAAACTGGCTTAGCATGCAAGACTTGAAAGAACTCGAAGACTACTATGCCGAATACAAAAACCTGGCTTTCGTCATCAGCCGTCTTGAGGTAGGACAGGTAAGCGATGCCATCCCCATGACCACCAACGAAAACAACGACGCTTTCCGTCTCGTCATGGTCAAGCGCCAGAAAGAAGCCCATCAGGCCAACCTGAAGGATGACTACAGCCTCATCCAAAGCTGGGCTTTGGCCCAAAAACGCCAGCAAGCCATCGAAAAATGGGTGGCCAACAAAGCTGGCAAGGCCTACATCCGCTTGGACGAAGCCTACAAGAACAATGATTTTTATTACGATTGGAATTTTCAATGACAAACTACGCTTCAGATGTCGACGGTGCCAAGGCGCTTGTCGAGAAATATGAGACCCTCCGCAAGGAAATCGGCAAAGTCATCGTCGGACAGCATGACATCATCCACGACACCATCCTGTCCATCTTCTGCCAAGGCCATGTGCTGCTCGTCGGCGTGCCTGGCTTGGCCAAAACCTTGTTGGTCAATACCATAGGCAAAGCCTTAGGCTTGAGTTTCAGCCGTATCCAATTCACCCCCGACCTGATGCCTTCCGACATTGTGGGTACGGAGATCTTGGATGAGACACGACAGTTCAAATTCATCAAGGGACCTGTCTTCGCCAATATCGTCTTGGCCGACGAAATCAACCGTACCCCGCCCAAGACGCAAGCCGCCTTACTTGAAGCCATGCAAGAGAAGAGCATCACCGTTTCGGGCAAGACCTACAAGCTACAGGAGCCATTCTTCGTTTTGGCCACCCAAAACCCCATCGAGCAGGAAGGCACCTATCCCCTGCCCGAAGCCCAGTTGGACCGTTTCATGTTCAACCTCATGCTCGACTATCCTTCCTACGAGGAGGAAATCGACATCGTGAAGAGTACGACCGTGGGCAGTGTCGCCGAAGTGAATGCCGTGTTGTCGCCTGAAGAAATCTTGTATTTCCAGCAATTGGTGCGCCGCGTGCCTGTGCCCGACAACGTTTACGAATATGCAGTGAATCTGGTGGCGAAGACCCGTCCCCACACGGAGAAAGCCCACGAGTGGGCCAACCGTTACCTCAGCTGGGGCGCTGGTCCTCGTGCCTCGCAATACCTCATCATCGGTGCCAAGGCCAACGCCTTGCTGACGGGCAAATACTCGCCCGACATCGAGGACGTACAGCGTGTGGCCGTCCCGATTCTGCGTCACCGCATCATCAGAAACTATACTGCTGAAGCGGAAGGCATCAGCATTGAAAACATCATTGATACGTTGAAATAAACGCAAAAAAACAGGTCCCTGAGCCCGTCGAAGGGCCGTCCGTTTTGGTATCGGCCCTTCGACAAGCTCAGGGACCTTGTTTTATTCTTCGTCCACAAGGAACACCGCCACCTGGCGGATGCCGCTGGCACCAATGACAAGGGTTTGTTCGATGTCGGTGCTGCGGCTGGGTCCCGTGATGACAGTCATCTGTGAGGGCTTGTTTTTGGCGTATTTGCGCTTCACGGTTTGGAAAGCCGTGCGCATACCAGGGACGATTTGGTCGGTGGTGGCATACACCAAAAGGATGTCGGGCAAGGCGTAGGCCTCGCGCGACTGCGTCATGGCGTCGGAGAGGACGATGCTACCCGTCTGCGCCACCAAACACTCGCAACCCGTCAGGCTGACAAGTTTCTGCTTGGGCTCACGCTCTTTGCTATCCGTGAAAGGAACGCCATATTTGCTCAGCATCTGCTTCATCTTAGGGCTGGTGCACCATATTGGTTCCCAACCATTCTCGGGCGCCAATTGTCTGATGCACTCGGCAAACTCGGCCTCGCTCTCCAAATAAATGAAGATGCCGCCATGTTCCTTGAAATTTTGCACAAAGGTGATGGCTGTGCCGTCTTCTTCCTTGATGGGCACCCAGGTCTCAGTGCGTTTGTCGATGTCCTTAAACAAAGCCTCCTGACGCTCGATGAGGGCATTGCGCACCTTGGCGAGCATCTGCTCCTTAAAAGTGGCGTCCTTGTTTTCTCCTTTGTTGTCCCAAGCCATGGCGTTTAAGCGTTTTCAGGTTCTTTATCGGCTGCCTTCAAGGCTGCGTCTTTCAGTTTCTCGTCTTCGGAATTGTTCCACGGACGCTTGCCGAAGATGTGTTCCAAGTCCTCGCCAAAGATGACTTCCTCTTCGATGAGCTTGTTGGCCAACTGCGACAAGCCATCACGATGGTCTGTCAAAATGGCAATAGCCTCCTGATAGGCCTTCTCGATGAGCTTGCTCACCTCCTTGTCGATGGTCTCGGCCGTCTTCTCGCTGTAAGGCTTCGTCAGGCTGTAGTCTTGCTGACCACTCGAGTCGTAGTAGCTTCTATTGCCGATTTCTTCGTCCAAGCCGTAATAGGTCACCATGGCGAAGGCCTGCTTGGTCACCTTTTCGAGGTCTGACAAGGCACCGGTCGAAATTTGTCCGAAGACCACCTGCTCGGCGGCACGACCGCCCAAGGTGGCAATCATCTCGTGATACATCTGCTCCTTGGTGGTGATTTGACGTTCCTCGGGCAGATACCATGCTGCACCAAGCGAGTTGCCGCGCGGCACGATGGTCACCTTGACCAACGGATGGGCATATTGCAGCAACCAACTCGTCGTGGCGTGACCTGCCTCATGGAAGGCGATGACCTTCTTCTCTTCAGGCGTAATAATCTTATTCTTCTTTTCAAGACCACCGATGATGCGGTCAACGGCATCCAAGAAGTCCTGCTTGTCGATTTCCTCTTTGCCTTTGCGGGCAGCCATCAGAGCGGCCTCGTTGCACACATTGGCGATGTCGGCACCCGAGAAGCCCGGGGTCTGCTTGGCCAAGAAGTCCTTGTCGACATCGTTGCCCAGCTTCAAGCCACGCATGTGCACCTCGAAAATCTCCTTACGGCCCACGATGTCAGGCAACTCGACGTAAATCTGGCGGTCGAAGCGACCTGCACGAAGCAGGGCCTTGTCGAGAATGTCGGCACGGTTGGTGGCGGCCAACACGATGACGCCCGAGTTGGTGCCAAAGCCGTCCATCTCGGTGAGCAGCTGGTTCAAAGTGCTCTCGCGTTCATCGTTGCCGCCAGTGATGGCACTCTTGCCACGGGCACGACCGATGGCGTCGATCTCATCGATGAAGATGATGCACGGGGCTTTTTGCTTGGCGTTGTTGAACAAGTCGCGGACGCGCGAGGCACCCACGCCAACAAACATCTCCACGAAGTCGGAACCCGACAGGCTGAAGAAAGGCACATTGGCCTCGCCTGCCACACTCTTGGCCAGCAGGGTCTTACCCGTTCCGGGAGGGCCTACCAACAGCACGCCCTTCGGGATCTTGCCGCCCAATTTGGTGTATTTTTCAGGATTCTTCAGGAAGTCGACGACCTCCATGATTTCCACTTTGGCTTCTTCCAGACCCGCCACATCCTTGAATGTCACGTTGACGCTGGTATTCTTGTCATACAGTTGGGCGCGCGACTTGCCGATATTGAAAATCGAGCCTGCGCCGCCTCCGCCACCCATGCCGCGGCCCATACCGCGCATAATGACGACCCAAATCACAATCAGTATGATGAAAGGCAGCCAGCCAATCAAAAAGTCGGAGACCCAACTCTTGCGTTCCACATTGTTGATATACACTGGCTCTTTGATCTCTTTCTCCTTCTGTACGTTCTCCACCATCTCTTCGAAACGGCCGAGATCGCCGATGCGGAAGGTATAGCTCGGCGTCGAAGTGGTTCCATCTGCATCAGGCGTCACCTCAGGGAAATACTCCGACAAGCCTTTCTGATTGAGATACACCTCAGCTTCCTTGTTGTTGACCAAGTCGATGCGCTGTATCTGTTGCTTCTCCAGCAGTTCGATAAACTTACCCTGATCGATATCCTCTTGTGGTGTACGTGAACCCCTGCCAAAGAAATTCACCCCGATGAGGACGATTGCCAAAATGGCATACACCCACATCAAGTTGAACCGCCTTTTGCCATTGGGCTTTTGGTTCGGTTGGTTAGGGTGGTTCGGGTTGTTACCGAACCCTCTATTCTCGTTATTCTCCATTGTAAAATTTTGATTTTGAAAAGATTACTCCTCTGCCTCTTTCACGATTCTTTCGGCATCGGCCCAAAGCTCCTCCAATTTGTAATAGCCACGGGCTGATTCCAAGAACACATGAACGACGACATCGACGAAGTCTATCAAAATCCATTCCGTATTGTCGCGACCCTCCACGTGGTAGGGTTTGCTGTGCGTCTTTTCAAATACCAGTTCCTCCACCTTGTCGGCGATGGCATCGACCTGCGTCTTTGAGGGCGCGTGGCAGATGACGAAATAATCCGTCACGGCGGTGGTGATTTCCCTCAGGTCGAGGGTGACGATGTCCTTGCCTTTGACGGCTTCCATGGCCTCTATCGTGGCGGCCACAATCTCTTCAACGTTATCGTTTTGATGTCTGATTCTCATAAATCCGTAAAATAAAATGCAAAATTAAGCATTTTTACGTTATCAAGTGGCATTTGACAAAAAAACCGTATTTTTGAGCCTCAAAACGAGCATCCATGAACGAAATCGACTTCTCCCCCATCACCACCTTCATCTTCGACTACGACGGCGTGATGACCGACGGCACCGTCTTCAGTGACCATGACGGACACCCTTGGCGCGCCACCAATGTGAAAGACGGCTATGCCTTGCAGCTGGCCTCCAAATTGGGCTACCATGTGGCCGTCATCTCGGGTGCCATCTGTCCTTCGATGGAAGCCAGGATGAACAGCCTCGGCGTGACTGACGTGTTCACCAGCATCCCCGACAAAGTGCTGAAGCTCAAGGAATACATGCAGGAGAAGGGCTTGAAGCCAGAAGAAATCATCTTTATGGGTGACGACATCCCCGACCTTCAGGTGATGAAGGAGGTAGGTGTTCCGGCCTGCCCCGCCGATGCCGCCCCAGAGATAAAGGAAATCTGCAAGTTCATCAGCGACCACCCAGGCGGCAAAGGAGCAGTGCGCGACGTCATCGAACGTGTCCTGAAGGTGCAGGGCAAATGGATGACGGCTGAGGCGTATGCTTGGTAAATGCAAGGTCCCTAAGCCTGTCGAAGGGCCGGTTTATTGCACCACAATCCTTCTATTCAACTCCACCCCGTCCTCGTCGACACAACGGAGGCGGTAGACGCCTTTCTCCACGTCGATGGGCATCTGGTGGTTGAGGCGCGTGGCACCTAAGAATTCGTCGTTGAGGTTCCAATAGATGGTCTTCTGCGGGTTGCGGTGCGCAATCTCGAAGATGACCTGCTGGCGGTCGCCGCGGATACCGATAGGAATGCTCACCTTGGCATCGCTCTTGGGGTAGACAAAGGCCATCACCTCGTCGGGATGTGCCGTGCCACAGCCAGGATAGAAGGCAGGCATGGGACGATACAAAGGCGAGTGCCTCTTGTAGAACCACTCCATCACGGGCGGCAACACATAATACACCTCATAGCACTTCTGGTCGACGGGATAGCAGTCGGGCAACACCTGGAACTGCCGCGTTTCATCCAAAAACACCTTCTTGTGATAAGGACACACGCCCGTTTGGTTTTCCACATTGGGCACACGGATCTTTTTGGTATGCGGGCAATACTCCGACTTGGGATAACCCGACTCGGCGCAGACCTCAATCTCTATGCTTTCCGAGGTGTTGGCGGGATAGCGGTAGCTGTCGTTCAATTTACCCACAACATCAAAAAGGATTGGAGCCGCTACGCCTACACCCGTAATTCCAGGACGGCCCTCACCATCGGAGTTGCCCACCCAGACGCCCACCACATAACGGTCGGTGAGGCCCACCGCCCAAGCGTCCTTGAAGCCGAAGCTGGTGCCCGTCTTCCAGGCCACCTGCGTCGAGGAGGAGAAACTGCCCCACCCTATCTGACTCATGGGACGCGTCAAGCCCTTCATCACATTGAAAGTCTCGGCGATGGCTTCCGCCGAGAAGGGCGTCTCCTTCTCGTCCACTTTGGCGTTATAACTCTCATTCACATGAACCGCCAATTTGCGGCCCATCTTGGCATAGGCATTGGTGATGTCGTAGAGCGAAGCCTCGCCGCCACCCACGATGAGCGACAGGCCGTAATGCTCCGCTTCGAAGACGATGCCTTTGAGCGGCAACTGCTTCAGCAAGCCGTGGAAACGCTGCTGGCCATATTCGCGCAGCAGATGCACGAAAGGCGCATTCAGCGAGTTCTGCAAGGCCTTGTCGGCAGGCACCGCACCCCAGTATTCGCCGCTGTAGTTCTTTGGCGTGAAGCCCGCCAGGCTCATCGGCACATCAGGCAGGACCATCTCGGGCAACAAGGTGCCCTCGTCCAACATGGCGGCAAAAAGGAAGGGCTTCAAGATGCTTCCTGTGGAACGTTGCGCCATCACCATGTCGACCATGGCCGCATCGGCTGCGTCGCTGTTGTTGCCCACATACGCCACAATCTCATCGTTCAGATAATCCACGACATAGACCGCGGCATTGTCGATATTATTGATCACATTGGCCTCGTGGTGGCGGTGCATGATGTCCAATACAGACTGCTGCAAGTTATAGTCGAGGGTAGAATTGATATGCTGCCCATGATGCTGTCTGTCTTGGTCGCTGAGATAGTGATAGGCCAGCATGGGCATGTCGAAAGGCTTGTCGGGGATGTTTTCCATCATGGCCAGCTCGGCGTCTTCCTCCGAGAGCTTGGGGGCATGGAACCGCCTTGGGATGTAGGCCTTGGCATTGGGCATGCGTCGCAGCAATTCGTCGCGTTTCTGCTCCAGACGGTCGCGCGAGCGGCCAGGGTGAATCAGCGCCGGTGAGTTGGGCAGCACGGCAAGAGTGGCCGCCTCGCCCCAGGAGAGCTCGTCGGGCGTGGTGTGGAAATAACGCCATGCCGCCGCATCGATGCCAACCACATTGCCCCCGAAGGGCGCATTGGCGGCATACATGTTAAGGATAGACCTCTTGGAGTAATGCAGTTCCAGTCGCATGGCCAGGATGACCTCCCAGAGCTTTTCAGCGTAGGTACGTGGTGGGTTGTCGCGCGACATGCGCACCACCTGCATGGAGATGGTGCTGCCGCCGCGCACCACCTCCCCTGCCTTCATATTGTCGATGAACGACTTCACGAAAGCCACAGGGTTGAAGCCCGGATGGAAGAAAAACCATCGGTCTTCGTATTCCAACAGGCAGGCCACATATTTCGAGGAATAGTTGTTGGTGGCTGGGAAGCGCCACTGTCCGTCGTCGGCGATCTTCGCGCCAAGCAGCTCGCCGTTTTTCGCCGTCAAGACCGTCGAATACGGTTTGTCGAAGCGCGGCACAGGGATGCACAAAAAGGCAATGAAAAGGCCCGCAAGGACCATGAATACAATTTTTGTTTTCTTATGTCTTGCGAGCCATTTCATTATTCAAACATTTTTACTTCACCACGCACCCTCTTGCAGGCACTTGGTAGAAGATCTCGTTGTTATACATATCCTCGCAACGGACGGCGGGAATCATGTAGTTGCCTTCGTAGGTGGCGTTGGCTTTCAGATTGAAGGTCTTCTTCGCACCAGGCATGAGGTCGAAGTAGAAGTAGGCACGGTCGTCACGCAGGTCGAGGTGCTTGGCGCCTTCGTTGCCCGTCATGTCGCCCATCAGGCGGTCGTTGACCAACTCCCAGCCCGAAGGCAGGTAGTATGACAGTGCCAGCTCAGTGACTTGCCACTCGCTCGGGTTCTGCACCGTGATCTGCACCTTCACATCGGTACCAGCGGTGAGTGCCGAGAGGTTGACAGGAGCACCATTCTTATCGGTGTAGTTCACCGACATCTTGATCAGGTTGCCGCCTTCGTTCATGTCGTATTCGGCCACCGAGGTCTTGGTGAAGAGGTTGGCCACCATCTTCTGGTCGGTGTTGTTCTTGATCTCCACCGTGTTGTTGCCCAGCTTAGGCGTGTAACCAAAGCCCACCGAAGCCATATTGGTGTTCAGTGCACGCTCCTCGCCATTCACCTTGACGGTGGCGGAGAGGTTGGTGTTGGCCACGTTCATCTTCTCGGCGTACTTGCCCAAGACGAAGAGAGCGAACGACGTCGACTGGGTGTCGAGCCAATGGTTGGAGCTCAGCATGCGACACACGTTGTTGACGTTGTTCTGCACCGTCTGCTTGTCGACGTCGCAAAGCATCTGAACGTAGGTCAAGAAGGCGAGGTCGCGGGTCTTGGAGCCGAAGGAGGTGTAGTAGTCAGACATGGCTTGGCCATCGGTCGCCTTGGGCAAGAGGTTCTGCGCAATGCTGGTCTTACCCGTCTGGGCGAAGGCAGCAGCGGTCAATGCCTTGGTGAGGTCGTAGTTCATCTCAAGTTCCTTGAAGCGGTTCATGGCGCCCATCTCAGCCTTGCCAGCAAGTGACAGCACGAAGAGACGGTAGGCTTGGATGGTCTCACCCTGCTTGTAGTCGGGGTTGTTCCTCCATTGCTTGGCGCGGTCGGCTTGATAGTTCACCAGGCCATCCATGAAGTACTGCGGCACGTTGTAGCCTTGCTTGTTGGCTTCGACCAAGAAATGCAAGGCGTAGATCTCTGTCCACGGGTCGGTATAGTTACCGCCAGGCCAGTTGGTCATCGAGTTGTCGGACTTCTGGTACGACTTCAGGTTGGTGATGGCCGTTTCGACGTTGTTCTTCAAATCTGCCTTCTCCTTGTCGTCAAGTTGGACGAAGTAGTTCAGATAGAGCTGCGGGAAGGCCTTTGAAGTAGTCTGTTCAAGGCAGCCGTGCGGATAGTCCATCAGGTAGTCGATGCGACCGAAGAGGTCGACAGGCATCAGCGACGACACGGTGATGTTGCCTTGCTGCGTGCCATCCATGCCTTCAAGGTTGAACGGCACAGTGACCGTCTGGCCCGCTTCGATGTCCTTGGTAATGGTGTTGCGACGCTCAGCGTAAGGCATACGGATAGGCATCTGCGTCGACGACTCAGCGGTGTAGCCATCACCCGTCACCGAAACGTTCAGCTCGGCATTGCCCATGGTCTTGGGGATGGTCGTTCTAACGGCCACGATGCCTTCGCCATTGCCGTCGATCTTCACCGACGTCGGCAAAGCCTCCACGGGGTTGAGGTTCTTGTTGTTGAACTTCACCTCCAAGGTCTTGTTCTTCATATTGGGAGCCTGCACCTGCACCTTGAGGTTAAGCTCATCGCCAGGGGCCACCACACGCGGTGCCGAGGCAAAGAGGTTGATCGGGTCGACCACGGTCATCTTCTTGTCAGCCGAGCCAAAAGCTTTTCCTTTACCCTTGGCCACCACCATGAAGCGGAGAGCGCCAGAGCATTGCGGCACTTCGAAGCTGTGGGTGTTGGTATCGCCAGCCTTCAGCTCGAAGGGGCCCAAAGTGACAGCGTATGCCTTGAAGCGCTTGTCCAGAGTGACTTCCTGTGCGACGAGAGCACCGTCACCACCGATGGCGTAGACGGAACCCAACTCACCACTGAAAGCATCGACGATGCTGGCGTAGTTGTCCCAAGTGCGCACGCTCAGGGCCTGCTTGCTGTTGAAGTAACCATAAGGATTCGGGGTCTTGAAGTTGGTCAGACCGAGGATGCCTTCGTCGACGACAGCCAAGGTGTAGGTCATGGCCTGTCCGGCGGCTTCGCTCACCTTCACGTCAATCTTCTTCTTGGTGTTGGTGGTCTCAGGAATTTGGATATTGGGCTGCAGCTGCAGTTTCTTGTTCTCCACCTTCACCGGCACCACGCCATAGAGACGGATGGGCAGGTCGTTGTTGGCATCATGCGGCTGGATCAGAGCCACATAGATGTACACATTCGGAATCATTTCCTCAGTGGCAGTGATTTCCACCTTGCCCTCTTCGCCGAGGTTCTCCACCAGCATGTTTTGCAGCACACGGTCGTTGGCTTCCACGGTGACGAGGGCCTTGGCCTGCTCGTTGGCGGGGAAGGTAACGACGATCTTCTCACCCACCTCGTAGTTCTCAGCCGAGGTCTTCATCGACAGCTGTGCGGGAGCGCCCGATTCGCTCGACGAATGGCCATAACCCCAGTCGAAGTTGATAACCTTGGCGAAGGTGTGTCCACCCTGCTTGTCGTTAACGACGAGGAGATAGCTGCCCCATTTGTCGTTCGGGATGTTGAAGGTCACCGAAGTGGTGCCGTTACAGGTCAAGTAACCATTATCATACGGGGCCTTGTAAGTGCCCGAGGCATAGCGTTGCAGCGAATAGTAATCCTCGCTCGACCACCACCAGTAGTGATCCAACTTGTAGAGCGCGTACTCCAGGGCGACCGACGAATTGCAGGCTGTACCGTTTTCGTTAACCACAGCGATGTTGAACTTCCAGTCCGTGTTGGTGTCGTAGTAGCTGCCATATTTCGAAAGGGTCTTGGGCAGTTCCACACCCACATAACGCTCGTAAGGCGAGATCTTCGACGTGAACGAAGCGATGCTGAAGTCGCCGCCTTGTTCGAAGACCTTCACCACGTAAGTGCCATTCATCATCTGAGAGGCATACACATCCTCCAAAGGACCAAAGCCCACACTCGCATTGCCTTCGGCATTCAGTTGACCACTGAAGAGGGAAATCTCCTGAGGCTCGAAGCCCCGGGTCTCATTCTCGAAACAGTAGTTGGCAAAGTTCTTGAACGAAGTCTCACCGCCGCGCAACATCAGGTCGACATCGGCTTTCAAGTTAGTGGCTTTCAGTCCATTGAGCCATTTGGCATTCAGGTCGGCGCGCTCGTTGCGCGAGAGGCTCACCACCTCAGGCAGGTCCATCTTGATTTCCAAACGGTTGGGTTTCACAGTCTCCACACGGAGGTTTTGCGTGATGGTGTTGGTACCCACCTTGAAGCGAGCGGTCCACAGACCCGTTTCGTCCGATACGTTGGTCTTCACGTTGAAGCAGTAGATGTCGTTGACAGGCTTGGTATTCACCTGCTTGGCATAGAGACGACCATTGGCATCGATCACTTCGAGGACAACGGGGTAGTCATCCGGAACCGACGATTCCATGTCGTTGAGCATGAGGTTGAGCTGCAGTTCGTCGCCAGGACGCCACACGCCACGGTTGGAGTAGGCGAAAGCTGTCACGCCTTTCTCGACGGACTCACCAGAAACGTTGAAACGGCTGTACGACAAAGCGTTGCCGTCATTCAGCTTAATCACCGACTTGCTCTTCCTGTCGGCAGCCACCACAAAGGCGGGACGGTTGGCGCATTGCAGTTGCACATGGCCCTTGCCATCGACAGTGCCTTTGCTGAGTTCTTGGCGTTGGTAGTTGTAGGCTGTCACCTCGGCACCCGAAGCGGGCTTGGCATTGGAGATGTTGAAGACGAAGACGTCCACCAGGTCGTTGCGACCCATCTTTGCGGTCACAGCGAGGTCGCTGACGACGATGTTCTTCTTTTTCTCCACATAGTTATAATAGTAGTAGCCGTGGGGGTCGCCGTATTCGCCATCGTAGCGGTATTCCTTGTAGTCGTAGGCCTCGCCGTCCCAGTAATTGGCTTCCTTCTCATCGTTGTTATCAGTCAAAGCAAGCTTCATCTCGTCGCTAGCGAAGGTGTAGTCCGCAGGACCGAAGTTGAGGCTCAGCTGATACATGGCACCCGGCTCCACCTTGATGTAGTCGGAGAGCACGATGGGGAACGTCTTCCACTGGTTCGGATAAGGATTGTCGATAGCCAAACGCACCTTCTTCTCCAGACGGCCAGCCTTACGGACGCCGTAGGTTTCAGTCAAATCGTTGTCCTGCAAGAACGAGAGGATGTTGTCGTCGAAAATACGAATAATCCTCAGCGTCACACCATTGAGACAGATGGCATCGAAATAGACGGTGGTCTCATCCACATTGGGAATGATGACGCCTTCGTCGGTCCAACGCACCTTAGGCTGCACCTCGGTGAGGTCGAGGGCATACTCATAATCTTCTTGGAGCACCATGCCATTGGCCGAGCGGATGCCGCTGTTCACGCCAATCCTCAATTCGTCCAACTCATACCTATAGACATTGCTCTTGTCGAAGTAGAAGTCCACCTTGTTTCCCTTGATGTCGGCCTTATAGCCTAAGTTTCTTGGGGTGGTGATGAAACCGGTAAGATTCTGCGACTCATTCAGCGGCTGGCTGAAAAGCAAGGTGGCATGATCAGAGGTTTGGTCGACGTCGAAACCGACGGGCACGAAGACATTCTTGGCATAGATGGTCAGGTCGCGTTCCATCTTGGCTTTTGAGTCGACAGCCTTGCCATTGAGGACCACATGAACGTCATAGTTGTCGTTCTTACGCTCAAAGTTCTGGACCAAGAAGTCATAGATGTTGTTACCCGAGTAGGTAATCTCAATGGGATGGCTGTTGCGGAAGGCGTCGTCAAACAGCTTGACGGCATCGTCCTGATCGACGGGTACGGCAAAAGCGATACGCAGGTTGTAGTCCATCGTCTCGTTTGAGTTGCAGATGGGCTGCTGGGCCACGAGGCTGAAGTTCTGACGGCGCACGCCAAAGCCGAACTCGAGGGTTTGGTCGGAGCCGCAGTCCACGAAATCGGAGACATGGAACTTACAGATGTAGTTCTGCTCCTTGTCGATGTTGTCGTACTTGAAGCCGACGGTGTTCTCGTCGACCCAATAGGCCTTGCCTTTCAGGGCAGGGGTGAATTGGAAGGCCTTGGCGGGGATGGGCTCGCCAAACTTCACTTTCATCGTCTCAGGACTCTTGAAGCGCACCACGATGGGCTCGCCTGCGGCGACCACGCCCGAGGTGTAGCTGTCGAGCAACGGCAGCAAGGCCTCATTGAGGGGCTGGATGCGCTCCACGAAAGCGGCATTCTGTCCGCCGGTCCCCTTCTTGCCACAGGAGGGCAAGAAGCAAAGCAGCATCATGGCCGCCAACAGGCCGATGCTGCCGATTTTTTTCATTCTATTACTCATATTAATTAGATTTTGATGGTTTCCGAGCACAAAACTATACAAAAACTGTGACACAAAAAAGCCGTTTTGCGAGAAAAACGGCTTTTGAGTAAAATTTGAGTAATTTTACGGATGGGGGCAATCTTGCCTAATTTAGAGAATTGAAATCGCTTTCAACTTTGAATGAGCTTGTGTATTCCACTTATTTGAAGGGAGACCATCCGCCTGTCCAAGTGATTACCTTAGTAAAGGTCGGCGTGTCGGAGTCTTCGTAATATTCAATGGTAGCGGAACCGTCTCTGTTTCCTTCCCAGTTTTCATCCCATAGGCGGACGAGCAACGAAACAACTACGTTTTGACGTTGCGCCTCAATGG
>JAEEGH010003891.1_pt1 | contig 38720 bp, 33 predicted proteins | sample 9134181 | NCBI WGS metagenome assembly JAEEGH01 (sample SAMN16246544, study PRJNA631951) | gut metagenome | biome: gut microbiome; feature: rumen; material: DP-attached | host: Bos | place: Iran: Karaj | collected 2018-10 | reverse complement strand
GTCCCATGCGGATATTCTCCACAATCGTATCCGAGAACAGGAATACATCCTGCATGACGACCGCGGAGGCCTTACGGACCTGATCGAGATCCATCGTGCGGATGTCCTGACCGTCGAGCCGGATCGTCCCCTGCGTAGGATCGTAGAACCGCTGCATCAGGTTCACGAGCGTGGATTTGCCGGAACCGGTCTGGCCCATGATGCCGAGCGTCTTGCCCTCCGGCAGCACGAAGCTGATATCCGAGAGCACCTCCTTGTCGCCAAAGCTTAAGGAGACATGGTCAAATTCCAGACTTCCGCAGATGCTGTTCAGGTGCTTCGGATCCTCGGGCATGGCCAGTGTGGAATGCTCTTTGTAGATCGCGCGGACCTTCTTAAGCGAAGCGAGCGCGCCGGAAAATTCATTCGTGATCCATCCCAGCTCCTCGAGCGGCCAGGTGCAGTTGCGGCTGTAGATGATGTACGCCGTAAGGCTTCCCAGGTTCATGCCACCGCGGATGACGGAGATCCCGCCGAGCACCGCGCACGCGACCGGCAGAAGCGTTCCTGCCAGCTGGAAAACGGGATAAAACCGGATCAGCGCGGACGCTTCCTTCATGTTCAGTTCGTAGTACCGCTCGTTGTGCTTCCGGAACTTGTCAATCTCGTACTGCTCCCGCGCGAAGGCCTTGACCGTGCGCACGCCCGCGAGGTTCTCCTCCGCGATCGTCGTGATCTCGGCATTTTCCTCGCTGATGTCCTCGTAGATGCTGTCCAGCTTTTTCTCCATGAAAATCGCGGTGGTCCCGCAGATCAGCATGAAAGCCAGCGGCAGAAGCGTCAGCACCCGGTTGATCGAGAACATGAAGTACAGGACCAGGACCGCGTTGAGGGTGACTTCCATCCCGCGCATCGCAACCATTCCCACCAGATTGTAGATCCGGTCGATGTCATCCTTGACTCTGGCCATGAGCTCGCCGGTATTGGTGTCGTCAAAATAGTCCAGCGACAGTCCCTGGATGTGATCAAAGAGATCCTTGCGCATCTCGGTTCCGATCGTGATGCAGTTTCTGTCAAACGTAAATTCCCTGAAGTAACCGAAAAAGCTCCTGCCGGCGCCGATCGCCAGGATCATGACCAGCAAAAAAGTAAGGTGCGTAAAATCGCGCCCGACGATTACTTCGTTGACAATCCGTTCCGTCACCTTCGGGAACATCATGTCCAGTGCAATCGCGATCAGCATAAAGATGACTGCCATTGCGTATGTCGCGCCATGCTTTTTCACATAGCTTCCAAGTGTCTTCATGGTGGTATTCCTCCCCTTACGTCAGTATTTACCCGCGCGGCCACGCAAATAGGTGCTGAAAAAAGTACAAAAAAACACCGGGTAAATATATTCCATTTACCCGGTGTATGTCTCGAATTATAAAAAGTATGCGGCAAAAAAGCCTTTACTCCATTCGCACAAAAACACGAGGTAAAGTCAGATTACGGACATGGATATCATTTTTCGCCACACGTACAAACATCTTCCTTACCTCACTTTCTTTGATATTTATCGGCCGGTAGCTGCAACCGATAGTGCCATTATTGTCTAACTTGATCTTTTTGTCAATCAAAAAATAAAAAAAATCTTAAAATCCATCAGATTGCCCGTCCGACAGGCGGGATCAGCTTGACCAGCCGGACCAGCAAAATACCGAGGACGGAAGCGGCCAGGATCCACAGGATCGAAGCCGGATAGGTCCCGAGATACGGCAGTAAAGCGCCGTAAACCGGATGCGTCAGATTCCGGAGCTGCTCCTCAAACAGGTAGGTGCCGAAGGTGCCCGCGCCGAGGAAGCTCCAGAAGGCGATCGCGCGGCCTGGCATCGGATGCACATGCTCCAGATAGCGTGCAAAGACAAAGATTCCGAAGCAGATGATCGGATTGAAGCGGTCCAGGCTCGGGTACGGATTTTGTCCGTTCCACACCGCGCTGACGATCAGAAAGCCCATCGAGATCAGAAAGCTCCCCCAGGCGAACCGGCGGTCATAGAAAAGCTCCCCGGAGCGGCAGCGGATATAGTACCCGAGGACAGCGACAAAGGCGAACCCGGGAAAGGCGAGAAGAGAAAAACGGGAGTGCCCCAGCGTCCCCTCCAGCGCCGGAAGGATGGACTCCAGGATCATCCCCAGCACGATCAGATAGGGGAACATGCGGTCCGGGAGACTTTGCAGGGAAACCTGCAGGATCGGGAGCACCAGCAGGAAGGAGATAAAAACATACATGTACCAGAGCGTGGTGGTGACCATCCCCTGATAGATCCCCAGCAGCAGATCTTTTGCGGAAAAGGTCATCGCCGCGCTTCCCAGGCAGCGAAGGCTGTAATGGATCAGGGAGACGACGACCAGCACGATCAGCATCCGCACGACCCTTTTTTTCCACACCTGTGCGATGGTCTCCCGGCGCTCTAACAGAAGGCTGCCGGAGATCATGAAAAAGAGGTACACGCCGCTGTGGGAGAGGATGGCCAGGATGCCGCCCGGCAGCCAGGACAGGCCCGGCGCATTCAGATAGGCATAGACCCCCTCCTGCCCGGTATGGGCGAAGATGATCAGAAAAATGCTGATGGTGCGGAGTACTTCGAGATATCCGATTCTTTTCTTTTTGGGGGTCTGACTCATTTTGTCCTCGTATCTGCAGCACTTTGGACCTTCTCCGGGCGAAGGCCCGTCGCGGCCGCGTATTTTTCATCGATGGGTGCAACCTCGTTTTCAGCGGAGGTATTCCGGAAAAAGTAGATCGTAAAGGGCACGGTGATGGCCATGGTAAGCACGTCCGCGATGGCCTGCGAACACTGGATCCCGGTAAAGCCGATAAAGCGCGGCAGGATCAGCAGCACGGGGACATAACACAGACCGCCGCGCAGCATGGACAGGAAGGAGGCCACACGCGTCCTTCCGATGCTCTGGAAGAGCATGTTGGAGCAGACGCTGAAGGGCTGCAGGATCAGGGCGATGCACTGGAAGCGCAGGGCGGGCACGCCGTAGAGGACCACCTCCGGATCGTCCCGGAAGAGCCGCACGATGGGCTCCGGGAAGAGAAATCCCAGGATCGCCAGGCTGCTTAAGAGGATCTCACCCGCTTTCCAGGTGAAGAAAAAGGCTTCCCGCAGACGCTTGTACTTGCGGGCCCCGTAATTGTAGCCGGACACCGGCTGGAAGCCCTGCCCGATCCCGATCATGGTGGAGCCGATAAACATCGCCACGCGGCCGACGATGGCCATCGCCGCGATCGCCGCATCCCCGAAGGGCTTGGCGCAGATATTCAGTGCCGCGGTCGCCAGGGAATGGAGCAGCTGACGGATCAGGCTCGGAAGTCCCCGCCGGATGATCCGGAAGAGAACGGAAGGGTCCGTGCTGACATAACGCAGGCCCATGCGCGTGATCGTTTTACCCGAGAGGAACATATAGAGCAGGATCCCGAAGCTGATATACTGGGAGAGGGCGGTGGACAGGCCTGCCCCCGCGATCCCCATCCCCATTCCGAACATGAAGATCGGATCGCCGATCATATTGAGGACACCGCCGGTCACCAGGCCGAACATGGCCCAGAAGGCCTTGCCCTCATAGCGCATGATGTTGTTCAGCACGCAGCTGCCGGCCATCGCCGGTCCCGCGACCAGGATGAAGAGCGCATAGGTACGTGCATAGGGAAGGATCGTCTCCGTGCTGCCCAGAAAGCGCAGCATCGGGGAAAGCACGCCGAAGCCGGCGCACGCCAGGATCGTCGCAAAGATCAGGCTCCACAGAAAGCCGGTGGATCCGATCTTGCTCGCCTCCTCCTGCTCTCCTTCTCCGAGGCTGACCGAAATGCCGCTGCCGCTGCCCTGTCCGAACATGAACCCGACCGCCTGGAAGACCGCCTGCACCGAGGCCAGGATCCCGATGGCCGCCGCCGCGCTGGTTCCCAGACGCCCGACAAAATAAGCATCCACCAGGTTGTAGATCATGGTGGTCAGCATGGAGATCACCGTGGGGATCGCCAGCGTCGCGATCAGCCGGTCGACCGGACGCAGGACCAATTTTTCATATTGTGCGATTTCTTTTTCATTCATAACACGAACAGTATACCATACTCCCGCGGGAATTACGCCTCCTTCGTCCGGGGCAGGCTTCTTTTCCGCGCGGCTTTCCTTTGGTCAGATTCCGGCAGAGGATCGGATATAGTCGATAAAAGCGGCGCCCGCCCGGGAGAGCGGCCGGTTTTTGCTGCAGATGAGCAGATAGGATGCGATGGCCTGCGGGTGACGGATCTTCCGAACGACGATGCCGGTATCATGACCGAGCACATCCGCCGAGTACGGGAAAATGGAGATCCCGAGTCCCGACCGGGCCAGCTCGATGGCGTTGGCGAGGTTGGCCACCCGGCATTTGACCTCCAGATGCTCCTGCGCTTCCGGACCGATCCATCCCCGGATCTCATTCAGACGGGAGGCACGGGAAGGGATGATCAGCGGCACATGGAGAAGCTTTTCCGGCGCGATGCTGTCCCCTCTGCCCGCGGCGAGCGGATGACCTTCGGGGATCAGCGCTGCCCAGGGTTCCCGGTACACGGGATAGCATTCCGCTTCGGCGTCCGCGTAGGGCTCCATGACCACCGCCAGCTCACACAATCCCTTGTGCAGGCGGTTTCGGATCTCATCCGTGGTGCCGGTCCAGAGATCGTATTCCACATGCGGGTATTCCCTGGCAAAATCCGCGATCCAGCCGGCCCACAGGTGCGGCCCGTGCCCCTCGACCGTCCCGATATAGAGCTTGCCGTGCAGACCGTCCCTCAGATTCCGTACATCCTCCGTAGATTTCCCGGCCAGATCCACGATGCGCACCGCATATTGGTAGAAAAGCTGTCCCTCCTCCGTAAGCTGCAGCACATGGGAGCTCCGGTCAAAAAGCGGCGCACCCAGCTCCTCCTCGAGATCCCGGATCTGGCGGCTCAGCGGCGGCTGCGCGATGGCCAGCTTTTCGGCCGCGCGTGTAAAATTCTTCTCCTCTGCCACTGCGAGAAAATACCGGAGATGACGCAGCTCCATGCAAAATCCTCCTCTTCCCTTTCATACCTTTTAGGTATAGTTATACCATCATTATATGTATTTTACGCATATAAGACAACCGGCTACAATGAAAGCGTAAAAAGTAATCCAAAGCTTTTAGCGGCCGGGCCGCAGAAGGGAGCGTCTATATGAAGAAGATCGAACAGTTTTTGCATGACCTGTATGAGAGCTTTGCTCACACGGTGAAGTTCTGACAGACGGTTTCAGAAGATGGACAAAGCAAGGGCCGAAGATCTCATGGATCTTCGGCCCTTGTCGTTAATGATTCTTGCGGATAACCTCCGAAAGTTCCTGTATTTTCATGGGTTTACTCAGATAATCGGCAAAGCCGTTCTCCAGATACATCTCCTTCGCTCCGGCGATCGCGTTCGCGGTCATGGCAATATAGGGCGTATCCGTATTCTGATTGCCCTCGGTCTCGCCCGCCTTCCGCAGAGCCTCGATCCCGTCCATCTCCGGCATCATATGGTCGAGCAGGATGAGGTCGAACTTCTGCTGCACGATAAGCTCCAGCATCTCCTCGCCGCTGCTGCAGGTGGTGACCTCCGCGTGCAGCACATTCAGAAGCCCCGATGCCACCTTCAGATTCATCAAGGTATCGTCGACGACGAGAACCCGGACGCCGGTCAGATCCGCAAGGTCGTCCTCCCTGGACGAAGCCTCCGCAGCCGCAGCGTACCGGCTCGCGTCTCCGATGGGTGTCCGGTCGGAGATCTCCTGCGGGATTTTTACGATAAATTCGCTTCCCTCGCCGTATTTGCTCTTGCAGTCAATGGTTCCGCCCATCAGCGCGACCAGATTCGCCGTGATGGCCAGGCCGAGGCCGGCCCCTTCGATCGACCGGTTTTTCTCCAGATCCAGCCGTTCGAACTGCTTGAACAGGCTCCCCCTGTCACTGTCCTTGATCCCGATCCCGGTATCCTTCACCGAGATGCACAGCAGAATGTGACTCTCATCGATGGGCTCGCTGTGCATGGACAGAGTGACCGTTCCCTTCTGGGTGTATTTTACGGAATTGCCCAGGAGATTGATCGCGATCTCACGCAGGCCTTTCTCATCGCCGATGAGGCGGTACGGGATCTCCTCCGAGAGATTGCCCTCCAGGGCGAGCCCCTTCTCATCCGTTTTCGCACGGATCATCGTAAGGACACTGTTAAAAAGGTGTCCGATCTCATACGGCCCGTTCAGGATCTCCATTTTCCCCTGTTCAATCTTGGAAAAATCAAGTACATCGCTGATGATCTCCAGCAGCGCCGTCCCCGCTTCTTTGATATTCTGCGCATACTCCCGGACCTTGTCATCCGTATCCTCGCGCAGAATCAGTTCGTCCATTCCCAGGATCGCATTGATCGGCGTGCGGATCTCGTGGGACATATTGGCCAGGAAGGCAGTCTTGGCATTGTTGGCATTTTGCGCTTCCAGCGTTCTGGCCCGCATCGCACTGAGCCTGGTGCCTTCATCCGTGAGGGCGTTGATAAGGAGCACCATCAGGCCGATGGCCACGAATATGCCGTCATTGGTATGGAAGGTGAGATTCAGGTGCACGATCTCCGCTATGCACAGCACGGTGAACACGCAGCATCCCCAGGCGATGATCCTGTTCTCCGGGTGCTTTTTGACAAAGGTATCATAGAGGATCACAACAAAACAGTAGATCGCCACGATCCCGCTGGTAATATTCCCGAGAAGCAGGGTTTCGCTGAACGGAGCAATATCCAGAAAATGAAGCGCACAGAGCACCACGTAAGTAACGAGGATCAGCGCACAGAGAAAGTCATACGTCCTGCGATACCTTCCTTCCGTCAGACAGTGGATATAGGACACAAACGGGAACGGAACCAGCAGGATCACGAGGTAGGACGAGACTCCGTCGACAAAAAAATTCCGGAAAAAGAGGGGGTAGGTCAGGTTGTCCAGGATCAGCCAGAAGGCCATGCCAAGCACCGCGAGGCTCAGATACCAGAGCGGGAAGGGCTTCCTGCCTCTGATCCGGTACACCAGGCATATGACGACGATCAGCGTACCAAAGGTAACGATGGAAAAGCCGAAAAAGAGAAGGAAAATATTGTCATGGATCAGATGCAGGGAAAATCCGAGACGGTTCGCAAGATAGACATCCTGCAGGAAATAGGTGTCAAGTCCCTCATTCGCCCGTTCCAGCACCAGCTTTTTCCCGCTGTCCCCGGGGCGGAGCGTGACAGAGAGCCAGAGTGACTTGACATTCTTGCCAAGGGCAGAATAGCTGACTTCGTAATGATTGCGCAGCTCCCCGTCCACATAGGCGTCCAGATCCATACCGGTTTTAAAGAAAAGGCAGAGCCCCTCCTCAAGGTCCTCCGGAAGCATCAGCTCGAGCCGGATCGGATCCACTCCCTCGACACGGATGGTGTCATGGGTCCGGTAGACTGCGGTCTCCCCGCTCGGATCCGTATAGGTCCAGCTTGCATCGTAGCGCTTGCAGGAGCTGTTATAAAGCGACTCATTCCGGATGATAAACTGTCCGAAGATGTATATGATGATCGTAAAAAGCAGGCAGGCGAACATCCCTGCCTTGAGGACCCGTTCGATCCAGGTGAAACGCGCGTTGTTTTCCATTTGATCCATACTTCTTCCATTCATTTCAGATATGCGGCGGAGGACCTTCGTTCACTCCTCCCCTGTCCGATTATCATATACGATTTGGCGCGCGTTGAAAAGAGGAATCGGATTTGTCCTTGACAATAGAATCTATTTTCCCTATAATTCTACTGTTGTCGAAGATGCGCTCATAAATCCGCATCCGGCAAGCGGCGTGTGGCTCAGCTTGGTAGAGCGCTACGTTCGGGACGTAGAGGTCGCAAGTTCGAATCTTGTCACGCCGACGAAATTAGAACCTCCCTGCGAAGAATCCTATGATTCGAGTAGCGGAGGTTTTTTTCGTCTCTGGTATCCATTTCGCCGTCCTCGCGTGATTTTCAAGGGGATGAACTGCCCCGGTTGGGAATCGTTCTTATTGTACAAAAGTCATATTTTGAATACAAGCAACCTGTTTATATCAACTCAAATCGTCACAGTTTGATTTTCTGTGTTAAGATTGCATCAGATGGTGCCTGAAGCCTGCGAAACTCTACCAAGTCAGGAAGACAGTGACACAATAAGAACCGGCGCGATTTTTTCGAGGCGAAATGAGATGAAAGAAGGAAATCCGCAAACTTACAAAAGGATGGTCATAGGGATTATCGTGCTTGGCGTGATCCTCTGTGTCATCCTGGCGCTTTATTTTCTGACTTCATCGGATAAAGATAAAGAGGAGGCATCGACCCCCGCCACGGAAGCGGTTGTGGAAGAGGATAAGGATGTTCCGGAAACGGATCTTTTACCCCTCCGGATGGATCTTCCGGAGCGAAATGCCGTCACTTTGCTCACGATCGATACGATGTCACAGTTCTATAATCTATACTCTTTCGATGATCTGCCGACCCTTCAGACGGTATATGATCTCTTCTCCGGGTTGGAGACGACGGTTCCTTCCGCATCGGATGTCCCGGAAGGGCCGGACGAATTGTATATCGTAACCTTTTATCAGGAGGGAAATGCGTTTTCCCCTGTGTTCCTGTACTCGCAAAAAGGGAACTATTATGCCGAGCAGGCGAAAAGAGGGATCTGGGAAATCTCCGAAGAAACCTTCGGCGCCGTTCGCGCGCTTCCGTTTTCCTACGTATGGAAAGGCGAAGAGCTGGCCGGATGCGCGGAAGTGACGCGCAGCACAGAGGCGGACATTCTGTCCACGGAGGAACTCGCAGAGCGTCGCAAGCAGCCCGGCACAGATCATCTGGTTTCGGCTATTTATGACACGAAGGGAACCCCTCTCGCTGAGATGTATCTGCGGCTGAGTGATCCGGCCATGGGACAGATGTCCAAAACGCTTTACTCCGTCACGGCAGACGGGAATACGGACGCGGCTCTGGATCTGACCGGCGCGATCCAAAATTACCCGGTGCTTCTCTTTTTTGGAGATATGCAAAACGGCCTCATTTTGACGGATTATCACGGAGCGGAGGAAATCCTGTACCATACGCGGGACGGCGGACTGACCTGGGACGCCATTCGGCTTGATTTCCGTGAGATATTGGGCGGCTACCGGTATCTGGAAGCAAAGCAGATCGTCTCCTGGGATGCGCCGGCTCTGCTGATCGCAGACCTGTCGCTAAAGCGGGAGGATGACTCGGAAGAGTTGCTCCGCATTTCCATCGACGTAGCGACCGGTGCCCTCCTCAGTCTCGAACGCATTTCGGTTATAGAAGAATGAAAAAGGGAAAGTCCGCAATGGACTTTCCCTTTTTGCTCTTTGATCCTTCGATTCGCGTTTCGGTTACTCCGCTTTCTTCAGCGTAACCTCGATGTCCTCGATGTAGAAGGTCATGATGCCGTTCGAGATCGTTCCGTGCAGCGCATCCTCCTCATCCGGGGAGATGCTGTACATGGTAAAATCGCTTCCGTCGATCTTCCACTTGAACTCATCGGGGTCGCCATCCGTCGTAAATACGGATTTTCCGCCGGACTTCAGCTCGATCATAAAGGACTCGGCCGCTTCCGCTTCACTCTGCTCCATCATCTCGGCATACTCTGCCAGAGAATAACCCATGAACGAATTCAGCTTATAGACACCGAGATTCGGATCCGGCGCGCCACATGCGCACAGAACCGCCATGGTCATAGCCATCACCAGCATCACTGCAAGTACTCTTTTAAATCCTTTCATTTCTCCCTCACCTTCCGGAGCAGGACAAGGATCCCACAGATCCACAGGGGCTGAAATCTCCGCCCGCTCCATGCTAAAAAATTGTGTCTTTGCCATTTTACCACAGGAAAGGAAGAAGAGCCACCCTTTATTCGAGTACATCCTGAATGCGGGCCATCATTTCCTCCTCGCGCAGGCGGAACTTGATTTCCACGCGGCGGGAGCCGTCCATGTCGATCTCGGTCGTATCATTGCCGAACGCATCCTTCTTATAGACGGGATCCGAGTAGGATTTTCCGTTGACCGTCAGCATCTGCTGAAGCAGCAGGATCTGGTCCGCGCTCAGCCCGTTGCCCTCCTTCAGGCAAAAGTCTGCCACCGCCTTCGCTCGCGCATAGGAAAGCTCCTGGTTGTAGGCATAGGTGCCGTTGGTATCGGTGTGCCCCTCGATGATGATCTCGGAGATATTTTCCCGGAAGCGGTCCTGCAGCAGCACGGAGAGATACTTCGGGATGACCTCCGACAGCTCCTTTTTGCTTGCATCGTTCAGTTTTTCGCTGTCGAAGCCGAACAGCACATCCGAGGAGAAGGTGATGGAACCGGTCTGGGCATCGACCACCATTTTCGAATTGTTGAAGGTGCTCTGAAGCTCACCGATCAGATCCGTTCGGATACCGATGATGGCCTGCAGTTCGCTCTTGGTCGTCGCCAGCTCCGCCTGGGTATCCGCGATCTGAAGATAGGCGGAATTCAGGTCATTCTGGGTCTGCGCCAGCTTCTGGTAAGCCTCCTGCAGCTGCTCATCCGTGAGGGCTGCCTGCTCGTTGGCACTCTGCAGCTCCAGGATCGAATTGGCCAGCTCCTTACTGTATTCATCGATCCGGGCGCGGGATGCTTCGAGCTCTTCCTTCGCCGTCTGCAGCTCGATCTGCGAGTTCTGAAGCTGCAGCCTCGTATTGTCCAGATCCGTGGTCTTGCGCTTGTAGATCGCCAGTGTGATCGCGATAATGATAATGAAGATCAGCAGGAGCGCAGCCATCATATCGGAATAGGACTGCCAGAAGCTGTGCTCCTCAAAGGCCTCTCTCCTTCCTCTCTTAATTCTCATACACCCTCCTCATCTGCTGAAAGGTATACAGCTGATTCCCGATGTCCTCGCAGGCCTTCTCCAGCTGCGCCTTCTGCGCATCGAGCTCCTGCGCGAAAATCTTCTGGTTTTCCAGGGACATGTTCACGGTCTCCTGGAGTCTCTGGTTCGCGGCGAGCAGTTCATTGATCGCCGCCGCCAGCGTGCGGTTGTTCTCCGCTACGCTCTTCTGCGCCTCGGTCACATTCTGGAGGTTATGGCCCAGCGCGTTGAATTCCGCCCCGCAGGCGACGGTCATCTGCTCGACGAAACGGTTCACGATCTCCTCGAGGGCCTTCGTCTGATCCGCGGACGCGCCTCTCTGAAGCTGCAGCATCTCTTTGAGCGCATTCGCCATATTGGCCTGATAGACCAGCATGGCTGCGGTATCCGCGTTCGCATCCGACGCCGCGGGCTGTGCGTACTGGCGGAACGCATCGAGGAAATTGCTCAGCTTTTCATAGGCATCCGCCATGATGCTGCGGTAGCAGAGGTTGAAAAGGAGCGAGAAAAAGATGCCGTAGACGGAGGTATGGAAGGCCACCTTCATGCCGGACAGAAGCGGTCCCACATTGTCGGAGATGGTGAAAATATCCTCCCCCTGAAAGGAGCCCAGGCCGATGGCCAGCCCCAGGAAGGTTCCCAGGATGCCGAGACCGGTCAGCGCCCCGGAGATTCCGGAATTGAAGTAGCTCATGCCGATGCGGTCGATAAGATCCTCGTTGATAAAATCCTCAATATCCGTTCCCTGTCCGTAGCCGGCGCGCGTGCGATGCTTCTCCAGCTGCACGCAGTAGCGGTAAAGCGGCCTGCGCAGCTCCGTATCGGAAAAAAGCTCCCCGTAATTGCTGCCGTCGATCACGGTCGGACGGTTCCCGTTTTCCTTGTACTTGTTGCCCATCGCAAGGCGGGCATTGTTCAGCTCGGACGTACAGCGGTTCAGCCGTCCGAAGCTGCCGGCGGATACAGCGAAAAGGACGCCGATCACCACCAGGAAGATCAGATTGATGATCAGATTGCTCGGAGAGACCACTTCCCCTGTAAATACCCCGTTGATCGCCAGGATCAGAAGGATCACGAGCGCATAGAACACGAAGAGCAGATAGTAAAGTTTGTTTTTCATTGTTTTACCTCCGTGAAGTGACTTGTCTTTTCCCATCTTTTTCACTTAAAATAGTATCATACCCGGCTGCGGAAAGTCATGTCGGGAATACCGCTGTCCGATGAAAGGTATACCATGGAACTGAAAGAATGCCTGAATCAATATATGGACCGACTCGGCTGCAATGCCAAGGATCTGGCCGCTGCTTCCGGCCTTTCGCCCTCGAGTCTGAGCCGTTACCGCACCGGCGAGCGCAAGCCGGATACCCCGCATCTGCATCTGTTGCTTCAGGGGCTGAAAGCCCTCGCGCATGCCCACCCGGAGGCGGGGATCGATGATTCGGAACTGACGGAGGCTTTCTCCGACTATTTCGAGGATTCTGATTTTGATTATACCCTGTTCCTTGAACGAATCAATCGGCTGATCCGTGACCTGGAGCTGAATGTGAATGCGCTCTCGCGTGCGCTGAATTTTGACCCTTCCTATCTGTCCCGGATCCGCCTGGGACAGCGCCGGCCGGCCAACCAGGAAGAGTTCACGGACGGGATCGCCACTTTCATCACCCAAAAAGTGAAGGATGAGGAGCAGCTGACCCGGCTCGCCAGGATGATGGAATGCCCTCTGGAATCGCTCCTGGGGGAGGAGCGCCTCTATACAAACCTCTGCCGCTGGCTCTCCGGCAATCCCATCCGGGAGAATCTGGTCCTCGGCCAGTTCTTTGAAAAGCTGAACGAATTCGATCTGAATGAATACATCCGCTCCATCCATTTCGACGAGCTGAAGGTTCCAACCGTACCCTTCCGGCTGCCTTCCTCCAAGACCTACCAGGGCCTGGAGGAGATGATGGCGGCAGAGCTGGACTGGATCAAGGCCACCGTCCTCGGCAAATCCATGGAGCCCGTCATCATGTACAGCGACATGCCGATGGATGCCATGGCCAAGGCGGAGGGCTTCGAGGAAAAATATCTCTTCGGTATGGCCATGATGCTGAAGAAGGGCCTGCATTTTTATCAGATCCACAACCTGGACCGCAGCTTTGAGGATATGATGCTCGGACTCAAAGGATGGATCCCTCTGTATATGACCGGGCAGGTTTCCCCTTACTATTTCCCCAATATCCAGAACAATGCCTTTCTGCATCTGCTCCGGACCTCCGGATCCGCCGTCATGCACGGCTATGCCATCACCGGCCATCACGAATCCGGCAGATACTATGTCTCGCAGACGCGCCGGGATATCAGCTATTATCGGGCCATGTCCCGCGATATGCTGAGCAATGCCCAGCCGCTGATGGAGATCTATGACGCTTCCCGCAAGGCCGATTTTTACCGCTTCACGCAGTCCTCTCAGGCGGGCGGGGCACTCCACCGGATCCTTGCGGCTCCGCCGATCTTCACGCTGTCAGAGGAGCTTCTGACCCGGATCGTGAAACGCTGCGATCTGCCCAAGGAGACGCACCGCCTTATGGAAGGCTTCGCCTCCCGCTTCCACCAGTCGATCCTCACCACCCTGGAGTACGATGAGATCCTGGATGAGATCCCGGTCCTCACCCGTGAAGAATTTGAAATGCATCCGGTCTCGCTCCCGCTCTCGGAGATCTTCCCGGAAAAGGAGATCCATTACCGCTATGAGGAATACCAGCAGCATCTGGAGCTGACCAAGGCCTTCGCCGAAGAACATCCCTCCTACCGGATCCGGCTTCTGGATGAGCCGATCTTCCGCAATCTGGAGATTGTGATCAAGAAGGATCGCTTTGTCATGGTCTCCAAAAACAACACGCCCTGTATCCATTTTGTGATCCGTCATCCCAGACTGCGGGATGCGATCGATAAATTCTTCCCGGATTATCCCTCTTCCAGGGAGGAAAGCGACGAATAAGGAACAAAAGGAAAGGAAAAACCCGGAGCACACCGGAAAGGTGTGCTCCGGGTTTTCTTCACTCCATCTGAAGAGACAGATTTTGAAGATTCTCCGTCACATTGCCGCGAAATACAGCGGAACCGGCCACGATGACATTGGCTCCGGCTGCCAGGATCTCTCTCAGATTCCCGCTCGTCACACCGCCATCGACTTCGATATCCGTGTTAAGTCCTCTGCGTTCGCTTTCTTTTCTTATGAATCGTACTTTGTCCAGGCATTCCGGAAGAAGCTTCTGCCCGCCGAATCCGGGCTCCACGGTCATGATCAGCACCATATCCGCCTGATCCAGCCAGGGGAGGAGATCCTCCGCCGGCGTCCCGGGCTTGATCGTGATCCCGACCCGCTTTCCGCAGGCTCTGATCCTGCGGATCACTTCCCCGGGTTGCTGTGTGGACTCGAGGTGGAAGGTGATGATATCCGCACCGCACCGGGCAAATTCCTCCACATACCGCTCCGGATCCCGGATCATCAGATGCACATCAAAGGTCAGCTGCGTGCTCTTTCGCAGGCTCTCGATCAGCGGCATTCCAAAGGATATGGATGGAACAAAAAGCCCGTCCATCACATCGATATGAAGATAGGGAACACCCGCCTGTTCCACCAGACGGATCTGTTCGCCAAGCTTCCAGAAATCCGCCGCCAGAATAGAGGGGGACAGAATATTTTTCATTTAAGCCATGAACTCCTTAACAGAGGCACAGACGCCCTCTGCATCCAGTCCGTACTTGTGGATCAGGGCAGCAGCGGAACCGGACTCGCCGAATACATCCTGCATGCCGAGCTTCTTGACGGGCGTCGGATACTTTGCGCAGAGGCAGTCGCAGACGGCACTGCCGAGGCCTCCGATCACGGAATGCTCCTCTACGGTGACCACCTTGCCGGTCTTCTTCGCGCTGGCCACGATCAGATCCTCATCGAGGGGCTTGATCGTGCAGATATTGATGACTTCCGCATCGATCCCGTCAGCCTTCAGCATCTCTGCCGCGCCGAGCGCCGCATCCACGCCGATACCGGTCGCAACGATGGTCACATCCTTGCCCTCGCGCACCACGGTACCCTTGCCGATCTCGAATTTATAATCCGGGCGATCGTTGATGACCGTGCAGGCTGCGCGGCCGAAGCGGATGTAGACAGGTCCCTCATACTCCAGCGCTGCGCGGACAGCGGCCTTTGCCTCCACATCATCGGAGGGGCACATGACCACCATGCCGGGAATCGTGCGCATCAGAGCGATGTCCTCGTTGCACTGATGAGATGCGCCGTCCTCACCGACGGAGATGCCGGCGTGGGTCGCGCCGATCTTCACATTCAGATGGGGATATCCGATCGAGTTGCGTACCTGCTCGAAGGCTCTGCCTGCCGCAAACATGGCGAAGGAGCTCACGAACGGGATCTTGCCGGTCAGGGAGAGGCCTGCTGCCACACCCATCATGTTGGACTCGGCGATACCGCAGTCAATATGGCGATCGGGATATGCCTTGCGGAAGATACCGGTCTTGGTCGCCGCTGCAAGGTCCGCGTCGAGCACCACGAGATCCGGGAACTCCTCCGCCAGCTCCTTCAGCGCATTACCATAGCTTTCACGGGTTGCAATCTTTTTTACTTCTGCCATGTCAGTGACCCTCCTTTTCCAGTGCTTCGTCTATCTTGGCCAAATCTGCCATAGCTACCGCATATTCTTCATCATTGGGTGCCTTGCCGTGCCAGTCGACACTGCCTTCCATGAAGGAAACGCCCTTGCCCTTCAGGGAGTGCAGGACGATACAGGTCGGGCAGCCCTTGGTCTCGCGCGCTTCCTTGAAAGCAGCGCGGAGTGCGTCAAAATCATGTGCATCCACATTGATGACATGGAAATTGAATGCTTCGAATTTCTTGTCGATCGGGTAAGGGGAGCAGACCTTGTCGATGGGACCATCGATCTGCAGACCGTTGTTGTCCACGATCACAACGAGGTTGTCCAGCTTGCGGAAGCCGGCGAACATCGCAGCCTCCCAGACCTGTCCTTCCTCGAGCTCGCCATCGCCGAGCAGGGTATATACGCGGAAATCCTTGCCGCCGAGCTTCGCGCCGAGCGCCATGCCGGCTGCTGCGGAGATGCCCTGTCCGAGGGATCCGGATGCCATATCCACCCCGGGAATATGCATATTGGGATGGCCCTGCAGATAGGAGCCGAGCTTACGCAGCGTCGTCAGATCCTCCACCGGGAAAAATCCGCGGTATGCCAGCGCCGCATACAGTCCGGGTGCCGTGTGTCCCTTGGAGAGCACGAAACGGTCGCGGTCTTCCTTCTGCGGATTCTTCGGGTCAATGTTCATCTCCTCAAAATACAGGAAGGTGAAAACATCTGCCGCGGAAAGCGATCCGCCGGGATGTCCGGCCTTGGCTGCGTGGGTGGATGTCACGATCCCTTTGCGGACATTGTTCGCTTGTTTCTTAAGTTCCAGATTGTCCATGTTTACCTCCGATTTGTTCGGGAGCCTGCGCTCCCTTTGCTGCATCAGTTCTGTCCGTAATATGCATTTGCACCGTGCTTGCGGTAGTAATGCTTGTCCTGAAGCTCCTGCGGAGCAGGTGCAACCTTGGGATTGATGGTCTCGCACCGGTAGGCCATCTTGGCCACCTCCTCAAGTACCACAGCATTGTGGACTGCCTCCGCTGCATCCTTTCCCCAGGTGAAAGGACCGTGATTCTTGCAAAGTGCAGCGGGAACACCGAGGATATCACGGCCGGTCTTCCGGAAATAGTCGACGATCAGAAGGCCGGTATTGGTCTCGTAGGCTTCGTCGATCTCCTCTCTGGTCAGGCAGCGCAGACAGGGCACCGCACCATAGATATAATCCGCATGCGTCGTGCCGTAGCAGGGGATGTCTCTCCCCGCCTGGGCCCAGCTGGTAGCATAGGAGGAATGGGTGTGTACCACTCCGCCGATCTCGGGAAAGGCCTTGTACAGCTCGAGATGCGTCGGCGTGTCGGAGGAGGGCTTGTAATGGCCTTCCACACGATTCCCGTTCAGATCCATGACCACCATGTCGTCGGGCGTCAGCTTGTCATAATCCACACCGCTGGGCTTGATTACGAACAGCCCGGATTCCCGGTCAATCTGGCTTACATTGCCCCAGGTGAAGGTCACGAGACCGTACCGGGGAAGTTCCAGATTGGCTTCACATACTATTTTTTTCAGTTCTTCCAGCATGTCTTCCTCTTTTCCGGGACCCGGAAGCGGGACAGTTCCTGCTCCGGTCCCACCTTTTTAAAGCATACTAGGGAAGAAACCGCTCTGACAGCCGTTTCTTCCCAAGTGCTGCTCAAAAATCACTTATTTAAAACTGTTCACCGCTGCCTTCTCCGCTTCCAGCACACCGCGGTAGCTTACCAGGAAACGGTCGAAGCCTTCGACGTCCTCCTTCACCGGCTCGATGGTGGTGCCGGACTGGCCGGCGAAAATACGGTTGTCCAGATAATCGGGCAGGGTCTCGCCCTCCCCCTTCTCCAGCATGAAGGCTGTCAGAACAGCCATACCCCAGGGGCCGCCCTCGCTGGCGGTATCCATGACGGTTACAGGCGCGTTCAGTGCGGCTGCCAGCATCCGCTGGCCGACGACAGGCGTCTTGAAGAGTCCGCCGTGTCCCATCAGACGGTCGATGGGCACATTCTCCTCCTTGGAGAGGATGTCATTGCCGATCTTGAGCGTAGCCAATGCGCTGTAGAGATTGCTGCGCATGAAATTCGCCAGGCTGAAGGATGCGTCGGGCTGACGGACCACCATGGGTCTGCCCTCGGAGAGGCCGGCCACCGGCTCCCCGGAGAAGAAGTTGACACTGACCACGCCGCCGCAGTCCGCATCTGCCTTCAGTGCTTCGTTGTAGAGCTTGCCGTAGAGCTCGTTCTTATCCGCCTTGATCCCCATCAGGGAAGCAAACTGGTCAAAGAGGTTCACCCACGCATTCAGGTCGGAGGTGCAGTTGTTGCAGTGCACCATGGCGACGGGCAGCCCGTCGGGCGTGGTGACCAGATCCAGCTCCTCGTAGTATTTTTTCATCGCCTTCTCCAGGACCACCATGGAGAAGATGGAGGTACCCGCGGATACATTGCCGGTGCGGACACGGACCGCATTCGTCGCGGTCATGCCGGTGCCTGCGTCTCCCTCGGGCGGCGCCATCGGGCAGCCGGGTTCCAGGGTTCCGGAAGGATCAAGCTTCTTCGCTCCCTCCGCGGTAAGGCAGCCGGCCTTCTCACCCGCCGGCAGCACACCGGGCAGGATATCCTCCAGCTTCCAGTTCACGCCCTTTGACGCGGCCAGCTTGTCAAACTTCTCGATCATACCGGCATCAAACTGACATTTTTCGGAGTCGATGGGGAACATGCCGGAGGCCTCGCCGACGCCGAGCACCTTCTCGCCGGAGAGCTGCCAGTGAATGTAACCCGCCAGCGTGGTGAAGAAGGTGATATCCTTCACATGGTCCTCTTTGTTCAGAACGGCCTGATAGAGATGCGCGATGCTCCATCTCTGGGGAATATTGAATTGGAAAAGGGGCGAGAGCTCCGCCACCGCCTCACCGGTGATCGTGTTTCTCCAGGTGCGGAAGGGAACCAGCAGCTCTCCTGCCGCATTGAACGGCATATAACCGTGCATCATCGCGGAAAATCCGAGTCCGCCGAGCTTCTTCAGGGGGATGCCGTATTTTGCCTTCACATCGGCTGCAACCCCTGCATAGGTATCCTGCAGTCCGGTCCAGATATCCTCAAGGGAATAGGTCCAGATGCCGTTCTCCAGGCGGTTCTCCCAGTCGTGGGTACCCATGGCGATCGGCTGGTGCGTCTCATCGATGAGAACGCCCTTGATCCTGGTGGAGCCGAATTCGATACCGAGGACGGCGCGGCCCTCTTCTATCGCCTTTTTTGCACTTTCGATACTCATGTTTTTCTCTCTTTCCGCTTCGTCCTCCCGCGCCCCGGGGGAACAGTCGGATCGAAGCAAAGTTCAGGTATTTCGGCATTTGCAGAGCTTTTACAATCGATTTCGCAAGCCCTATTTTAGCATATCCCCTTATAATCCGAAACTGATTTTTCTATTTCGAAGGTTGAAATATCTACGAATTCGATCCGGGTATCGATCACCTTGAGATAGCGGGCTTCCCGGTCGATCCGGGTCAGCGCTCCGGTGATCTTCAGGTATTCCCCCCTGCAAAAATAGACCACCGTGACCAGATCCATGGGCTTCGCCCGGTTCAGGGCATAGTCCAGTTCTTCCTTCCGGTCCTCGGTGAGCTCCTTTTTGGGCACCACGACATGCTCCTTCGCGCGCAGCGCCTCCTCATATCCTTTTAAGGCAGCAAAGGGCATAAACTGCTTTGCCCTGTGCTGCCGGTCCATCCTGACATGTGTCATACGGTTCTCTCTTCTCTATCTCCCCACGGAATCATCGGCCGCGAGCTCCATTCCGTCCTGGTTGACCTCCGCCTCAAACGCGGTACGGCATTTGCGGAAAGACTCCAGCAGCTTCGGATTGAAGACGCCGCACTCTCCGAAGGTGATCATCTCAAAGGCGCGCTGCTTGGAATAGGCCTTTTTGTAGACGCGCTCTCCCACCAGTCCGTCATACACGTCCGCGATCGATACCAGCTGCGCGGACAGCGGGATATCATCTCCCACGAGCCCGTCCGGATAGCCCTTGCCATCGTAGCGCTCGTGGTGGGAGCGGCAGATGGCCATCGTGGTGTTAAAATATTCCTCGCCGAGAAAATCCGCAACGCTGTCGAGCATTTCGCAGCCCTTGGTGGTATGGGATTCCATGATCTCCCGTTCCGAATCCGTCAGCCGTCCCGGCTTGAGCATGATGGCATCGATGATGCAGATTTTGCCGATATCATGCAGCATGCTGCAGAAGGCATAGGTCTCCACCTTCTCCTTCGTCAGCCCCAGCTCCGGATAATCCGCCATCACCTGCAGGCCCAGAATCTCCGTAAATCTGTACACATGGCGGGCGTGGGCGCTGTACTCGAGATTGCGGTACTCCACCAACGTTCCCAGCGTCTCGAGGATTCCGTTCCGGCTGCGCTTCAGGTCCTCCGACCGGCTCTGCAGCTCCTCGTTCTGCTTTTTCATCGTATCGTTCTGCACCGCGAGCTGGCGGCGCGCCGCGCCCTGGATCCGGCAGATGCGGATGGCATTCTTCAGCCTGCGCTGCACCATTTTGGACCGGAAGGGCTTGCGGGCAAAATCGATCACGCCCATCTCAAAGATCTCATCCGGGGTCTCCTCGTCCTCCTCGCCTTCGATGATGGTCACCGGAACCTTCAGCGTGATCCCCTTGCGATTCAGCTCACGCAGGATCACGCTTCCCGGGATGTCCGACAGATCCAGACGCAGGAAGATCGCCGCCGTCTCCGCCAGATGCGCGGCGATCAGCTTTCCTCCCTCACTTCCGGTGGCGGCCCCCAGAATCTCATAACCAGACTTTTCCAGTATTTCGGTTAATTCCGCACGTTCCACGAGGTTGCCGTCGATTACGATGACCTTATTTGCACTCATGTCCGTCTTCCTCCGTGTTTCTTCCGATGCCGGTGATATCAGCCGTTCTCCTCACGATTGCCGCGCACTACGATCTCTTCTTTGCCGCCGGAGCGGATCTTCTGAAGGGTGACATCCAGCAAATCCGTCTCCGCCTCCCAGAGCTCCTTCCCGATCTGGATCTTCGCTCCGGTGAAGACCGTTCCGTGGACCACGACCTTCGCACGGGAGATCTCGAGAAGCTGCGCGCGCAGCTCTTCCTGCCTTGCCGAAAGCTCCTTCTGGTCCGTCTCCTTGGTGTAGATCGCGTCTTCCACCTTGCGGTATACCTCCTGCTCGGCCAGCACCTCCCGCGGATACTTGTGATACATCTCATTGCGCGCATTGACCAGCATGCGAAGCTCCTCGGTCGTGCTCTTCAGGCGTCCGTACACTTCGTTGCTCTCCCGGATCAGGCGCTCCGATACCCCGGCGATCAGCAGGGTTGGGGTACCGCCCCTGCTGCCCACGTTCTGGGCTTCAACGCCCTTGACTCCGGTGCAGCGTCCGCCCATCACCATGGCATTTCTCTGTTCAAATACCACCATCTCCTCCGCATGCAGCACGGAATTGACGGAGTAGTTCACCTTTATGGACTCACCCGCGTGAACCTCGGTGCTCTCCAGGAACTTGGCCGTGACGGTTTTGTCGCAGTGAATCTGTCCTTTTCCGCCGCCGTTCATGCCCTTGCGCAGAAGGATTTCCCCGGTGGCATGAATGTTGGCGCCTTCCACGAAGCCGTCCACCACCAGATCCCCCTTCGCGTTGATCAGCACACCGAAGCCCACATTGCCGCGAATGTGGAGATTTCCATCAAAGACCACGTCTCCGGTGGCGGTCGTCACATCATCCAGCTCCAGCACATTGACGATCTCCAGCCGTTCCTTCACGTAGGAAACCATCCCGTCGATCTTGGCGATGTAGGATTTGCGGTCCTCGGAGAGCTTAAAGCCCGATCCGTTCAGCACTTTCAGCTCCTTGCCGCGCACGGTGGGGATGGTCTTTCCGTAGACGTCATATCCGTCCGTTCCCTCCTCCGCACTGTGGTACAGGGCAACCTGCGTCCCGGCCTCCACCGTGTCATACCACTCCACATCGCGGTAGTCCACCGATCCGTCCTCCAGGATCTTGGGCTTGCGGTTGACATCCGTCCGGAAGAAAAATTCATACCAGCCGTCCTTGCCGGCTCTCGGGGACTGCCCGCAGGCGATCAGCACCGTCTCCGCGCCGTACTGCCCTTCGGATGCCTTCTTGATCTCACGGCGCAGCATGCCCTTGTGGATCCCCGCATTCCAGATTTCGGAAAGAAGCGCATCCTCGGCCGGAACCGCCGAAGGATCGCGTATGATCAGATAAGCCTCCATGCCGTCTTCGGAGATGGCGATGCTGTACGGCTCCTCTCCGTCTGCCATCAGCTCGGTCAGATCCTCGACGGAGGTCGCCGTGGACAGTGCGGACATGAAGCCCTGCTCCAGCGCCTGGCGCATATTGCGCATATCCGTCGCGGAATAGCGCATTCTGCGGTAGCTCTCGACATCGATCCCGGCGACCAGCCCCAGCCGGATCTCCATCATCTGCCGGTAGGTGTACAAGGGATCGCTGTATTTGCTCACATCCACCTGCTGCTCGAGTCCCAGGCGGATCTCGCGCATCTGGCGCCAGTCATATTCCGGATGCGCGTAAATACTCACATCCAGACCTTTTTCCAGTCCGATGCGGATCTCTTCGAGCGCAGGCGCGCGATAATCTTTATTCAGATACTTTTTTATGGGAAGTGCGCCGCGCAGGCCGTAGCGGATCTGTTTGATCTGTTCCGCATCATATCCCTGCTCGGCATAGGATTTCATCTCGAAGCCGTCGACCCGCGCCTTGCGCAGCTGACGGATGACATCGGGTGAAAAAGAAAGAAAATCGGAAATATCGACGCCGGATTCCAGTGCTCTGCGCATCTGGCGCATCCGGGCATAAGGTTGATCTGGGGAAGCATAGCGGCTTACATCCACACCGCTCTCAAGCCCCAGACGGATCTCCTCCATCTGGAACCAGTCCAAAGCAGGATTACAAAGCGGTTTCGCGTCCAGGTGCTGCTCGAGCACCAGACGGATCTGCCGCATCTGTATCGCGAGGTATTCCGGGTTCGCGTAGATTTCTGTTTTCAGCCCGGCTTTTTTGCCTGCTTCGATTTCCGCCAGCTGATCCGGCGTAAATCCCTTCTCGTTCCCCATAAAGTCGCTGTCACCCTTTTTCCGGTAAGACCCCCTTACATCTGATGTCTCACCACACCATACTCATCGTCCAGTCGGAAAAACGGACACTCCTTTGCTCCGCCCGTGAGGAAATGGTACATATCATCCTCGTCCAGGTTCGCCAGACAGTCGTACACCTCATCCTCTTCGTCATAGACATAATTGACACACATCTCGCAATCCGCACTCATGTCGGTCATTCCTCTCCGTCTTCCAGCAGCGCGCGGTAGATCTCGCGCTTGCCGACTCCGCGGTCTCTGGCCACCTGCTTCATGGCCTCCTTGTGATCCATTCCGCGGTCCTCGTACAGCTTCATATGTTCCCCGATGCTCATGGCTTCCCACTGCGTCTGTTGCTCCTGCTTCAGGGAGGATCTGCTCCGTCCCTCGACCACCAGCACGTATTCCCCGCGGGGGTCCTCCCGCTCGTACATGGCCAGGGCCTGGGAAAAAGTGGTGGGAAGGATCGTCTCGAATTTCTTGGTAAGCTCCCTGCACAGTGTTACCCGGCGGTCCCCCAGCGCCTCCAGAAGATCCTCCAGCGTGCGCTTTAGCCGGTGGGGCGCCTCATAGAGGATCATCGTCCGCGTCTCCGACTTAAGCTCTTCCAGGATCTCCTCCCGCTCTCTTTTCTCCGTCGGAAGAAAGGCCTCGAAGGCAAAGCGTCTGGTGGGCAGTCCCGACAGCGTCAGCGCCGTGATGCAGGCACAGGGACCCGGAAGGGAAGTGACGCTGATCCCGGCCTCCATGCACATCCGCACCAGCACTTCCCCGGGATCGGAGATGGCCGGCGTACCCGCATCCGTGATCAGGGCAATATTCGTTCCCTGCCGGAGCTGTTCGATGAGAACGGCTGCCTTTTCCACCTTATTGAACTCGTGGTAGCTCGTCATGGGCGTGTGAATGTCAAAATGATTCAGGAGCTTTAAGCTGTTCCTGGTATCTTCCGCCGCGATCAGATCCGCCTGACGAAGCGTCTCGAGGATCCGGGGACTCATATCCCCGAGATTGCCGATGGGTGTGGCACATAGATATAAAGTTCCCGCCATGAGATCTCCTTTGGCCTCCTGACACGGGTGTCAGAACCCGTACAGGTCCTTCACCTCCTGCGTATATACGTCCTGATCTTCGAAGAGGATCAGCGGTTTTTCCACGGTCATGCGCGGTTTTGCCCCCCGGATCGCCTCGAGGAGCACCATGGTGGGCTCCCGGTCCGCGTAGGGGTATACCAGGCGCATGCGCTTGGGCTCCAGATGTGCTTCCGACAGTGTTGTCATAAGTTCCGGAAGCCGGAACGGACGGTGCACGAGGAAGAAATGACCTCCCGGCTTCAGGAGGGACGCAGCCGCACGCACCACATCCGCGAAGGTACAGCAGATCTCATGCCGCGCGATCGCCTTGGCATCGGAAGGGTTGGTCAGCCCGTGGCTCTCCGTCATGTAGGGCGGATTGCTCGTGATCAGGTCAAAGGAGGAAAGCGGGAACAGTTCCCCCGCTCTGCGGATATCCCCGCAGACGATCTCCACCCGCTCCTCCAGGTGGTTGAGACGCACGCTCCGCTGCGCCATATCCGCGCTCTCCGGCTGAATCTCCAGACCGGTCAGATGTGCGCAGGGGGTCTTGGCCGCCAGCAGGATCGGAAGGATTCCGGTGCCGGTCCCGAGATCCAGGAGCCGGTCCCCTTTCGCCGCCTTCACAAAGCCCGAAAGCAGAACCGCATCCATCCCGAAGCAGAATTTACCGGGATTCTGGATCAGCCGATACCCGCACCGCTGCAGGTCGTCAAGCCTCTCCCCCTCCCTGAGCGGAAGAGCTTCCGTTTCCGGCTCCTTCACCTTGCGGGCGCTGTCCTCTGTTTTTGCGGTGGTGATGCTTTCTGTGTTCACGATTACTGTTTCCACTCCGGTTCTCGCCGCCTTCCTGCTCGCGGCTCTTCGTCTCGTTGGGCGGAGCGGCAACGCTTCCGGCTTCTCCCTGCTCTTTGGCCAGGCCGTTCGGGCGCCGGTTCCTGCGGTCATTTCTGCGGCCTTCCCGCTTCTCTCCGCCATCCGGTGCCTGTCCGCCGCGTCCGTCCTCCGCACCGCGTCCGACCGATTTCTGATTCCGGGCAGCCTTGCCGCCCTTCTCCGGGCGCTCGGACTTGTCGGGCTTTCGATCCTCTCCGCTTTCTTTCGCCTGCTCCGCGCGCTGCGCACGCTGGGCGCGTTCGAGAGCCGCCGCCTCGCTGAGCTCCTTTTTGCGCTGCTTGCGCTTCTTGAGCAGCGTAAGCTGTGCGGCGGGATACTCCCGCATCTCCTTGTCTCCGTTGACATCCACGACAATGCGTACCGTCTGGCGGAGAATGTTGGTGCTGACCACATCCCCGGGGATTCCGTCCTCGGCTTCCACGTAGTCACCCACATCCGGCATCGTCCGGTTGAGCTCTTCGTATACCTCTTCCTCGTACTTCAGGCAGCACATCAGTCTGCCACAGACCCCGGAGATCTTCGTGGGGTTCAGGGCCAGATTCTGTTCCTTCGCCATCTTGATGGACACGGCGATAAAATCGTTCAGATAGGTTGCGCAGCACAAGGGTCTTCCGCAGGGACCGAATCCTCCGAGGGCTCTGGCCTCATCGCGGACACCGATCTGGCGCAGTTCTATGCGGGTGTGAAAAACAGCGGCCAGATCCTTGACCAGCTCCCGGAAGTCCACCCTTCCTTCCGCCGTAAAGTAAAAGAGGATCTTGCTGTTGTCGAAGGCATACTCCGCCTCGGTCACCTTCATGTCCAGCTCGTGCTCGCGCGCTTTTTCCTGGCAGACCTTTAAGGCATTCTCCTCCTTCCGGCGATTCTCCGCCACCTGCTCGTCATCCCGGCGGGACGCCTTACGGATCACGGTCCGGAGGGGCTGAACAACCTGCTCGTCCGCCACATCGCGGATCCCCGAGGCCACCTCCCCGTACTCGAGGCCCTTTGCAGTCTCTACAATGGCATGATCGCCCACCTGCAGATCGATCTGTCCCGGATCGAAAAAATAGGTCTTGCAGGTATTACGAAATCTGATTCCTACTACTTTTGTCATCTTTTCTCCGAAAAACTCCCGCGCCGAGGCGCGAAAATATCCTTTCTCTTCCTTTCTGATCCTGTCAGCCCTTCTCCTGCATGGTCGCAAGAAGCAGCTCCATGGTAAGTTCAAAATTCACATATGCCTTCAGTCTGGCTCTGGCTTTGTTCACCGCTTCGAGCACCTCGTCGAGTCCCTCGTAGCTGCAACGTCCCGCCGCCTTGCGGATGATGGCGATATCTCCGTAATTGACCAGGGAATCGGCGTCTCCGGTGGCCTTATACATCAGCACATCCCGGTACCAGACCATGATGATGTCGAGGAATTCCTCCGGGTCCATCTTGTACTGGGCCATGCTCTGGATCAGCGCGATCTTCTCCGACATCGGCATGTCATGCTGCTGCCGCAGCAGCGCGGTGGTCACCTTCTGAATGGTCTGGAATTCATCGCTTGCCACCATCTGAAGCGCTTTGCCGAAATTGCCCTGTGCAAAGGCCGTGCACAGTTTTGCGTGATAGTCCGGCACCTGGCAGTGCTCCATCAGATACTCCCGGATCTCCGCGTCGGGAACGGGCTTCATGGTCAGCATCTCGCAGCGGCTGCGCACCGTCTGCAGGAAGGTTCCCGCATTGGTGGTGAGCAGCAGGATCACCACATAGGAAGGCGGCTCCTCCAGCGTCTTCAGAAGCGCGTTCTGTGCCTGCGTCGTCATCTTCTCCGCCTCGTTGACGATGTAAACCTTGTAAGGCGAGCTGTAGGGGCGAATGATCGCATCGCTTATGATCTGGTCCCTCACGTCCTCCACACCGATGGAATTCGGATGGGATTCATGTGACAGATAGAGGATATCGGGATGGTTCCGGCTCTCCGCCTGCAGACAGGAATGGCATTTCCCGCAGGGCTCGGTGCCCCCCTCCTCACACTGCAGCGTCTGTGCAAAGGCCCGGGCCACGAATTCCTTCCCGCTAAAACGCTCTCCGCTGATGATGTAGGCATGTCCCACCTTCCCGGAGCGGATCGCACTTTGCAGATGCTCTTTTATCTGTTTTTGTCCGACAATGTCCTTAAAACCCGGCATATCCTTGCCTCCATGCACCATGCCTCATCTTCACCGTCAGGTGAAGATGTCCAGAAGCAGCCCTTCAATCTCCCCGATTGCCCGGAGGATCTCCAGGTTGTCCTTCTCATCCTTCATCAGCTCCTGCGCAAGATGGTCGAGATTTTCGTCCACCAGACGCACGATGCCGTACACCCGGTGCCGCCCTTTCCGGTCCAGGAAATTCTCTCTGGAAAACTCGTGGGAGCGCGTCACCACCTCGTTCAAAAAAGCCTTCACCAGCCCCCGGTAGTGCTTCATGTCCTTCACATCCCTGCGCTTGCCAAGCTTCCTGCCCTCCTCGGTGATCTCCTCCATGAGCGCATTAAGCCTGGCCTGCAGTTCCGTTTCCTCGATACTGCTGGCCAGCATGAATTTGAAGGTGCCGTCGGTGGGCTGCGCAGCCTTGGGCTGCTCTACCGGCGAAGGCTGCGATATTTGATTGACCTTGATATCCATGCACGCACCTCCCTGTCGATAGTTATACTATTTTATTGTACACCATTTTGCACACATTTCACATAGGCAATAATCTCGGAGAGACACAGATCCAGATCCTCATTCTGTATGACGGTGCTGATGCCGGCCTGCCGCACCTTCTCCGGGGCGAAATCCTCGCTGTCCGCCAGGAATCTGCGGCACATTTCCTCGTATTTCGGATGCTCCTGCTTGCGCTCCCGGTTCAGGGCCCGCTGCAGACGGACGCCGTCATCCACATCGATCAGGATCGAGACCACGCGGTCCGCGCCGTAATAATCCCGGATCCCGGCATACGCGACAAGCGTTCCAGCAGCGATCAGATAGTCGTTGTGCGCAAGGTCCAGCGAGGCATCGTCCACCGTAAAATACCGCCACAGTCCGTGAACGGTATGATAGGCGCGCTCCTCCACCACTTTCCCGGCCGCTTTCAGGCGAAGATACCCGTCCTCATCGGTGAAATGGTACTCCGTTCCCTCCTTCTCGCCGGCCCGGATCGGGCGCGTCGTGTAGGTCACGATGGGATGGAGTCCGAGCTCCTCCCGGGCCAGAAGCCGCTTGTAAATGGTATCCTTGCCGGTGGAACTCTTCCCCAGCAGACAGATGATTTTTCCCATAATACGCTCCTCAATTTATTTATGCGCGCAGGACGCTGACCAGCGGGTCCTTGGCACTCCCGCCGAGGCCGTGTACCTCATACCCCGCGGCAAGACAGCGCTCCACGGTGCGGATCTGCGCTTCTCCAACCCGCTCTCCGGGCACAAGGATCGGCGTTCCGGGCGGATACAGATACAAAAAGCTCCCGCTGATCTTCCCGGACGCTTCCGCCAGCGGCGACTCCTGCATCTGCGCATCCCATGCCTCGCGGATCGTGCAGACCGCTTCCGGCGCCGGAACGCACGTTGCAAGAGGTCCCGCGTCCGTGCCTTTTTCTTTATTTTCCGACAGTTTGCCATCCACTGCAAGGATTGCTTTTTTCAGCCTCTGAAAATCCTCCGCATCATCCGCCACGGTCAGCATCGCAAGCACCAGGGTCGGCATGCTCATCTCCGTCTCGATGCCGTACTCCCGGCGCAGGATCCGTGCCAGCTCCCGCCCGGTAACACCGCTCCCCGCACAGGAGATCACGAGCTTTCCGGGATCCTGGCGCCCTTCCGCAAAGGGGACAAAGCGAAGCGTACGGCATTCCCGCTGCAGATCCCCGAGCAGCGAAAGATACCGCTCCTTCAGGTCCTCAAGCAGCCGTGCGCCCTCCGTCTCCATGACATGCAGCGCATTGTCGATCCCCGCCATCAGCGGATAAGAGGGACTGCTCGTCTCGTAGATGCGCAGGAATCTGCGCAGCTTCTCTGCGTCCACCCGGTCTGAACTGCGGTGCAGGAGCGCGGTCTGCGTCGGCGCCGGAAGGGTCTTGTGCGTGCTCTGGATCACGAGATCCGCCCCCGCCTCACAGGCGCTCTCCGGGAAGCTTTTGCTCCATCCGAGGTGTGCCCCGTGCGCTTCGTCGACGATCAGCGGGAGGCCGTGCGCATGCGCCAGCTGCGCGAGTTCGCGGACTTTGGCGATCCTGCCCTCATAGGTCGGGCTGGTGATCAGAACGGCTTTCGCCTGCGGGCAGCGCTCCAAAGCCTCCGCCAGCTCTTCCGGCTCCGGTGGCTCTGTCAGGTCCGCCGCTTCACAGGGGCGTCCGTACAGGTACTCCGCTTTCAGACCGCGCAGATAGATCGCGTGGTATACCGACTTGTGGGAGGTGCGCGAGCAGAGCAGCGTGCCGCCCTCGGGAACCGCCGCGCTTACGGCCGCGAGGATCCCGACGGTGCTTCCGTTTACCAGAAAATACGTCTCGCGGGCATGGCAAAGCCCGGCCGCGCGCTCCATGGCGGCCTTCAGGATGCCCTGCGGATCGTGGAGATTGTCCGTACCCTCCACCTCCGTGACGTCCAATGCCACAAAATCCTCCGGCAAAAAGCCGAAGGATTTTCGCTTGTGACCCGGCATATGGCAGGGCAAAATATTCTGATCGCTATAGGAGACCAGCTCCTCGTACAAGGTTTTCATTTACGCCTTTCCCAGTGCCTCATCCAGTGTGTGCCAGCCCAGAACCGCGCATTTTACGCGGGCAGGCATGTGGGAGATGTCTTCCAGCGCACCTGCTTCCTCCAGGCGCTCCAGCTCCTCCGGCGTCGCCTGTCCCTGGATCATGCGCAAGAAAATCCCGGAGAGCTCGCGCGCTTCCTCCACCGTCTTGCCGATGACCATGTCCAGCATGATATCCGCGGACGCCTGCGAGATGGCGCATCCTTCCCCGACGAAGGAACCGTCCCGGATGATCCCGTCCTCCACCTTGAGCTGCAGGCTGATCTCGTCCCCGCAGGACGGATTTACGCCTTCCATCACCAGATCCGGACACTCGAGCGCATGCTTGTGCAGCGGGTGCATGTTGTGATCGGTCAGCACCTCATTGTAAAAAGTCTTATCCGCCATATCCCATCAATCCTCTGATCTTTCCCACGGAGGCGAGGAATTTCTCCACTTCCTCTTCCGTATTGTAAAACGCAAAGCTGGCCCTGCACGTGGAATTTACGCCCAGATAGTCCATCAGTGGCTGCGCGCAGTGATGTCCGGCGCGGATCGCGATCCCGTCACGATCCAGGATCGATGCCACATCGTGGGGATGCACATCCTCCACCATGAAGGTCACGATCCCCATATGATCCTCGGGACGCGCGGAACCGATGATGCGGATCCCGGGGATCTGCTTCAGCCCTTCCATCGCGAGGCGGGTCAGCCGCTGCTCCTGCGCCTCGATCCGGTCAAACCCGATCTCCTGCAGGTAACGGATCGCCGCCGCCAGTCCGGCCGCGCCGCCCGCATTCACCGTACCGGCTTCAAATTTGTGCGGCACCTGAGCATATTTTACCCTGTCCCAGTGTACAATTTCAATCATTTCTCCGCCGGTCAGAAACGGCGGCATCGCATCGAGCAGTTCCTTCCGCCCGTAGAGCGCGCCGATCCCCATGGGAGCGAGCATCTTGTGGCCGGAAAAGGCGAGGAAATCCACGCCCAGATCCTGCACATCCACCGCCGTATGCGGGACACTCTGCGCGCCGTCCGCCATCAGCAGGGCGCCGGCTTCATGCGCGGCCTTCGCCAGTTTTTTCAGATCATTCTTGTGCCCCATGACATTGGACACCTGCGTGACCGCCACCAGCTTCGTCTGCGGCGTCAGAACGCTGCGCAGAAGCTCTTCCGTGATCTCGCCCTCCGGTGTGCAGGGAATCTGCACGATCTCCGCGCCGGCCCGCTCCGCCACCGCTTTCCAGGGCAGGAAATTGCTGTGATGCTCCAGCACGGAGACCAGCACACGGTCCCCGGGATGCAGATTGGCGCCGCCCCAGCTGTAGGCCACCAGATTCAGACTCTCCGTCGCATTCCGGGTAAAAACGATCTCCTCCGGCTGTGCGGCATGGATAAATTCTGCCGTCAGCGCGCGCGCATCCTCATAGACCTCTGTCGCCACGGCGCTCAGCTCGTACACGCCGCGGAGCGGATTTGCGTTTTCCGCCTCATAGTAGCGGCGCACGGCCTCCAGCACCTGCCTAGGCTTCTGGGTGGTGGCCGCATTGTCCAGGTACGCAATGTCCCACTCCGCAAGGAGCGGGAAATCCTCACGGTATTTTCTCAGATCACTCTGCTTGTCCATAGAATTCCTCAATCGCTTTCTGCGTCATTTCCTTCAGTTCGGGCGAAACCACATGCGCCAGCGCTCCGTCGAGCTTGGCCTTCGCCAGCATGGCATAGGCGTTCTCCTTGGGGATCCCTCTGGAGGTGAGATAGAACAGAACCTCCTCGTCCGCCTTGCCGATGGTCGCGCCGTGGCTCCCCGCCACATCCTCCTCACCGCAGAGGATCAACGGGATCGTCTGGTTGACCACCTCGTCATTCATGAGGAGCACTTCCTCTTTTTCGGCGCCTGTTGCGGTCTTGCCGCCCTTGATAAAGTCGAGCGTTCCGCGGAAAAGCTTGCGGGAACGGTCACTGAGGGCGCCTGCTGCCAGGATCAGACTGTCGCTCCGGCGCCCGCGGTGCCGTGCCACATAGTTCATATCCAGGCTCTGTTCCTCCTTCAGATGATACCCGATGTAGGTCTTGCAGCTGCTTTCATCGCCCAGCAGATCGGTCTCATATCCGGACCAGATACGGTCACCTCCGAGGAAAAGCTGCACCAGCTCGAAACGGGCTCCCTCCTCACAGCGCGCGCCGATATCACTTAGCACATCCACGCCCCGGCCGGTATGCTCGATCTGGACCAGGCGCAGCGTGGAGTGCTTCGCCAGATAGGCCTTCGTCTGCAGGATGGCAAGTCCCTGCGCCCCCTCCTCGCTTCCGAGATCCAGATAGACGGTCATCTCCGTATCTTCCGGCGTCTCGAGGAAAATGCGGTTCATCGTCTGTCCGCTGCCCGTATGGCGCAAAGTCAGGATCGCAGGCTCCTGCGTCCCCTTCCCGGTGCCCTTCAGGAAGAAAACGTCCGGATCTGCCTCTTCCGCCAGCCGGTCCACCGCGCTGCCGGCCCCGCCCGGGATGTTCTCCATTCTGGCCACGGCTGCCGGATCCGGCGCGGTCTGCGGCAGGCTTGTCTCTACGGCAAGGCTTCCCTCCGGAGATACCCCCGAAAGCGTCGCCTCATTCATTTTCAGTCGGTTCCACGTCCGCATGGGAAGCGGATTGATGATCATGTCCTGTTGTCTCATGTTTTCCACTTTCTCCGGATTTTATCCGATGCTGCCCACCATCTCCAGGCGGATCAGATTGTTCATCTCCACGGCGTACTCCAGTGGCAGTTCCTTGGATACCTGATCCGCAAAGCCGCTGACGATCAGGGCCTTCGCCTCTGCTTCGGCAAGGCCGCGCGACATCAGGTAATAGACCGCCTCATCGCTGATGCGGCCGATGCTGGCCTCGTGACCGATGTCCGCGTCGTCGGTGCGGATATCCATCGCCGGGATCGTATCCGAGCGGGAGATATCATCGATCATCAGAGATTCGCAGGAAACGCTGGACTTGCTGCCCTTCGCCGACGGGTTAACCACGATGGAGCTGCGGGTCGTCGCGCATCCGCCGCTCTTGGAGATCGAGCGGGTGTTGACGAAGGAGCTCGTGTTCGGTCCGTTGTGCACCACCTTCAGGCCAGTGTCCAGGGTCTGGCCCTCTCCGGCAAAGGTGATTCCGGTAAACTCGGTATGGGAACCCGCGCCGTTTAAGATCGTCATGGGGTACAGGTAGGACACATGGGATCCGAAGGAGCCGGAAACCCATTCCATCGTCCCGCCCTCCTCGACGATGGCGCGCTTCGTGTTGAGATTGTACATGTTCTTGGACCAGTTCTCGATGGTGGAGTAGCGGAGCTTTGCGCCCTTGCGCACATAGAGCTCCACGCATCCCGCGTGCAGATTGGCCACATTGTACTTCGGTGCGGAGCAGCCCTCGATAAAGTGAAGATCCGCGCCCTCATCCACGATGATCAGCGTGTGCTCAAACTGGCCTGCGCCGCGCGCATTCAGGCGGAAATACGACTGAAGCGGGATGGATACCTTCACCCCGGGCGGTACATAGACAAAGGATCCGCCGGACCAGACCGCACCGTGCAGCGCTGCGAATTTGTGGTCGGTGGGAGGCACCAGCTTCATGAAATGCTCCCGCACCATGTCCGCATATTCACCGACGAGCGCGCTTTCAAAGTCCGTGTAAATAACGCCCTGGTCCTCTACTTCCTTGCGAACATTGTGGTACACCAGCTCGGAATCGTACTGTGCGCCGACTCCGGCGAGGCTTTCCCGCTCCGCCTTGGGGATGCCCAGGCGCTCAAAGGTTTCCTTGATATCCTCCGGGACTTCCTCCCAGGTCCCCTTCATGCTGGTATTGGCACGGACGTAGGTTGCGATATTGTCCATGTTCAGGCCATCGATCGAAGGTCCCCAGTCCGGCACCTGCAGCTGATTGTAGATCTCCAGCGATTTTAACCGGAATTCCAGCATCCACGCGGGATCATGCTTCTCCTCGGAGATCTTGCGTACGATCTCCTCGGTCAGCCCCTGCCGGATGCGATATGCATCTTTCTCCGTATCTTTGATGTCATAAACGCTGCGGTTTATGTCATCCACAAAGGTTTTTTCTTTCATTCTCTTACTCCGCTCTCGTAAACTGCTCAAATCCGTCCGCGTTGATGCGATCGATCAGAGACGCGTCGCCGGTCGCCACCAGCCGGCCGCCGACGAGCACATGCGTGTAATCCACGTGGAGCGATTCCAGGATCCGCGTGCTGTGCGTGATGATCAGAAGCGCGCCGTTCTGGTTCTTCTGATACTCTTCCACGCCCGTGGACACCGTTTTGACCGCATCCACATCGAGCCCGGAATCCGTCTCGTCGAGAATGGCCAGTGTCGGGTGCAGCATCAGCATCTGGAGGATCTCCGCCTTCTTCTTCTCCCCGCCGGAAAAGCCGACGTTCAGGTCGCGATCGAGATATTCCGGATTCATCTGCAGGACTTCCATCTGACGCGCCGCTTCCTTCTTGAAGTTCCACAGGGAAAGCTTCGTCCCGCAGGCTTCCATGGCGCTGCGGATGAAATTGCTCAGCGTTACGCCGGGGACTTCGATCGGGTTCTGGAACGACAGAAACAGCCCGGCTGCCGCGCGTTCATTCGTTTCCATTTCCAGAAGATCCCTTCCGAGAAAGGCTGCGCTTCCTTCGGTGACTTCATACTTCGGATTGCCCATCAGCGCGTTGCCGAGGGTGGACTTGCCCGCACCGTTGGGTCCCATGAGCACATGGGTCTCGCCTTCGCGGATCACGAGATCCAGGCCGTGCAGGATTTCCTTGCCATCGACGCCCACCTTCAGGCCCTGAACCGATAAAACCTCTTTCTTGTCTGCCATCTTCTTTGTTTCCTTCCTCTTTGTCTCATCACAGATCTATATGCAAAGGGAATCCTCCCTTTTGATAACTCGTTTATTTTATCTTTGATGCAAGCGGTTTTCAAGGCTTTTTCCCAAATATGAGGGGTTATTGATATTAAGTTTCAATTAGTACAGGAGCCGGTTCCATTTCTTAAAAAAGGCTAAATTAAAGGCACGGTCAGAAAGCATCCAACCGTGCCCTTATTGAGAAACGCTTCCGTTTTCTTTTATTTGTCCGCCGTAACGGGCTCCTTCAGATTGGCCGCGATCTGGGAGATGAGATCCTCCCATACAAAAGGCTTGGGAACGTGTCCGTTCATGCCCGCCTTCAGAACCGCCTCGACATCGGATTCAAAGGCATTGGCGGTCATCGCCAGGATCGGGATCTGCGAAAGCTCCCGGTTCTCCAGCTGACGGATCCTGCGGGTAGCCTCCATTCCGTCCATCACCGGCATCTGGATATCCATCAGGATCAGATCGATCTCCCCCGGCTTTGCATGCTTCATGATCTCCACGGCATCGATGCCGCTGGAGGTCTCACGCACGGTAAATCCGTACCGCACGAGCACCTTGGCGGCCAGCTTCCGGTTCATGTCCATGTCGTCCACCACCAGGATCGTGACCCCGTCGTAACGCTTCGAAAGTGCAGCCTTCTTCTCCGCATGATCCTGCGCGGCCACGCCCGCTCCGGCAGAAGCGGCGCGGTCCGGATTCTCCGCCGGTTCCAGGGGCAGAACGACGATAAATTCACTGCCCTTTCCGGGTTCGGTCTCCAGATCGATCGTGCCCTGCATGAGATTCACCACATTCTTCACGATGGACATGCCCAGGCCGGTTCCCTGTGTCTCATGTACCGTCTCGTTTTCCTCGCGCGTGAATGCATCCCAGATGGTTTCCTTGAATTCCGCGGACATACCGATCCCATTGTCCTTCACGCGGATCTCGAAGACCTCTTTTCCATGTTCCCGGAGCGGCTTTGCGGTCAGACTTACCTCGCCGCCGTCCGGCGTAAATTTATAGGCGTTGGAGAGCAGATTCAGGATGACCTGGCGGAAGCGGAGCTTGTCGCACAGGACCCAGGTTCCTTTCACATCCTCCACATCCACGGCAAAGCGGATGTTCTTCTCTTCCATGTTCTCCCGGATCATGTCGGCACATTCCGTGCAGAGCGCCCCCAGATCGGCCGGAACCTCCGTCAGCTCCATCTTGCCGCTCTCGATCCTGCTCATGTCGAGGATATCGTTGACCAGGCTCAGCAGGTGATCGCCCGCGGATATGATCTTGCCCAGATAGTCCTTCACGCTGTCCGTGTGGCCAATCTCCTCGAGCGCCAGCTTGGAAAAGCCGTTGATGGCGCTCATGGGCGTGCGGATGTCGTGGGACATGTTGGAGAAGAAAGCCGTCTTCGCGGAATTGGCCCGGTTGGCTTCCTCCACCGCCTGAAGGAGCATTTCCTGACGCTCCTCGAGCTCCTTTTTCTGTTCCGCGATCAGGCGGTCCGCATCCATTTTCCGTGCGCGCAGGTCATCGATCACGGACGCCGTGATCAGCAGCCGGGAAACCTCGTCCTCGAGGCGCTCGATCACCTGGAAGGTGATGCGGATCCAGTTATTTTCATTCTCATCCTTGTAATCGAACTCTCTGCGGTCGCTGTCGCGGAAGAGCTCCTTCTGCACATATTCCTCGTCGAGCAGCTTCCGGGCTGTCTCGTCGTTCTCATTTTTCCGCAGATGTGCGGCGATGGGAGCGGCGATGTCCGCGTAGGTATTGCCGGTCTTCTTCAGGGAGAACAGTCCGTCCTGCTTGATCACCCGGAGTCTCTTCCGATAAAAATCCGCAAGATAAATGCAGGAATACTCCTCTGCCAGCGTCTCGATGATATGGTTGTCGATCCGGATCCTGCCAAGCTCCGTCTCGGAGATCAGGGTGGCGGATCCGAAGGCCTTCACCGGCTTCCCGCTCTCGTCAAATTCCGTGGTGTATCTCACGCGAAACGGCACGCGCCCGACCGTCAGCGGGATATCCGCCTCGATCTCGGGAATCCCGGCGTCCACCTGCCGCATCATATCCCGGTACATATCCGCGTAATCCGGCGGAAAAATCCCCATCTCGATCGCAGGTTCCGGGTAGTTGCGCACCAGCGCCGGAAGCCCCAGATCCCGCATGCAGCGGTAACAGGGACGCATTTCTTTGGTTGCGATGGTGTACTCCCAGTTGTAGATATTGATCTGCTCGCTGGCCAGTTTGTAACGCCTCTCGCTGTCGCTCAACGCTTCGAGATTCCTGCGCTCGGGCGTGATATTCCGGATCGTCTCATAGATCAGCTGCTTTCCGTCCTGTTCCTCCATGTACACAAAACGGCTCCGGGTATAGATCATGTCCCCGCCGCAGCAGTTGGAGATCAGCTTCCGCCACACCTCACAGGTTGCCTCTTCTTTGCTTCGAATGCAGCTTCGAATGGCATTCAGATAGACCGCCCGATTCGTCTCATCAAAGGCGGTAAGCGGATCTGCACTGATATACTCACTCTCTGCGATGTTCATCCCCAGTTCCGGCAAAAAACGGTCATTGAGCTTCAGCGTGCTTACCTTGTCATCCGCAACGGATAAAATGGCAGCAGGCCCCGCAAATCTGCTGAATAACACTTCGTCGTAATTCATGCGTCCCCCTTCCGGTTACATGGTGCATACCCAAGCTGTCTCCCGGTCCTCAAAACCGGATCTTATGTCTTCTGCAGCAGATACGCATCGATCGCCTGCGCAAACTGATCCGCGCAGGAGGTTCCCCTCATCTTGCAGTCATTCCCCCTTAGGATATCGGCAATCTCCGCCGCATCGTGCCCCTCGACCAGACGCCCGATCGCTTTCAGGTTGCCGTTGCATCCCCCCGTAAAACGCACATTGTGGAGCTTTCCCTCCTCCACATCAAAATCAAGCTTCACAGAGCAGACACCCTGCGGCTCAAAACTCACATGATCCATGGTTTCATCCTTTCCGAATTTTTATACTATGATTTTTGCACGCTCCTTCGCCGCTGTCAACCGCGCCGGATCAGGGTATAACGGCATAATCCGGATCACACCCTTTTGCATCCACCCTGCAGGTAAAGATACAGCCGTCCAGCGGTCCGTCCACCCCATCCCCCGAGGAGGTGATCAGCAGCCGGTCCAGAGCCTCTCCGTAAAAGCAGCAGGAAGATACCTGCTTTGCCGGCACATCGACCACCGCCAGCAGCTCTCCCGTCTCTCCGCTTCTGCATTCCACACGGTGTCCGCCCCAGTAGGCCACCCAGAGGCGATCCTGCGCATCGATGCACAGTCCGTCGGTCACACCATCCTGCGCATGGAAAAGCTCTCTTCGGTTTGTAATCTCTCCCGTCAATAGATCATAGTCAAAAACAAAGACGCCGTATTCCAGAGAATCCGAGAAATAGAAGTGCTTCCGGTCGGCGCTCCAGGCCATCCCGTTGGATATCTTCGTATTTTTCACCTGCGTACGGATCACGCCCCCGTCATACACGAAGAGATTCCCACTGTTTCCGCACCCTTCCTTCCAGACGGAGGAGCCGAAAAAGAGACGACCGGCCGGATCCGCCTTGGCATCGTTGGACCGCTGGAAACTCTCATAGTAGTCCGTCAGACCGCAGATCTTCCGGTGCTTCTCTCCCTCCAGGAGATACAGTCCGTCGGTGCCTGCCGCCACATACGTGCCCGGCTCTGCGGCCGGTACGACGGCTCCCACCATCTGCCCGAAGTCATGGGAGGTAATCCGGCCCGCCGCATCCATCCGATAGAAGATTCCTGCGGTGATATCCACAAAGGAGCAGGTGCGCGTCCGCGGATCCCAGAACGGAGACTCCCCAAGATGGTATTTTTCGGTGCCGACCGGCTCCGCCCGATAATGTCCGATGGATTTCGACATACGCTCTCCTTCCCGCCATGAAGGCTCTGAAATCATTGTAGCACGGTCTTTGTTTTTTAGGGTGAAAGTGTTATCCTTTAAGTGTTCTATCAATTTACTACAAGGAGGTATTTGACATGAAGTACGAAATCAAAGGTGGGTCCCTTCCGGTGGTAGAAGTCCATCTGGAGGCAGGGGAGCAGGTCATCTCCGAAAACGGAGCCATGAGCTGGATGAGCGGCAACATGAAGCTTGAGACCACAAGCAACGCAGGCGGTAACGGCGGTCTTGGGAAACTGCTCGGCCGCGCTCTTTCCGGTGAAAGTCTGTTCCAGAACGTCTTCACCGCACAGGACGGTCCCGGAATGGTTGCATTTACTTCGAGCTTCCCCGGAACGATCCTGGCTGTGGAAATCACCCCCGGCAATGATGTGATCTGCCAGAAATCCGCATTCCTGGCTTCCACTACCGGTGTGCAGCTCTCCACGTACCTCCAGAAGGCCGGC
>JAEEGH010003890.1_pt1 | contig 38725 bp, 39 predicted proteins | sample 9134181 | NCBI WGS metagenome assembly JAEEGH01 (sample SAMN16246544, study PRJNA631951) | gut metagenome | biome: gut microbiome; feature: rumen; material: DP-attached | host: Bos | place: Iran: Karaj | collected 2018-10 | reverse complement strand
ATATAGCACTCGGCAATCTGCTTTGTTGACAGGCGGAATCCACGTGCATCAAAATACATCTGACACTCTTTCAACGTAAAGGGCTTCAGAGGAATCTTGTGGGTGACACGGTTATGAAGGCCACCCCTGTTCTTAATCAGGTTGTTGATAATCCATGACGTTGCACTGCCACAGACTATCAGTTTGATGTCATCGCGCCATGATGCCCAAGAATTCCAGAAATGCTCCAAGCCACTGATGAAATTGGAACGAGGGGTGTCCATCCATGGCATTTCGTCGATAAAGACAATCTTTTTCCCCTCCGGAAGGGATTCCAAATAACTCTCAAGTGCCATGAATGCATCGAGCCATGTCGTGGCAAGAGGCACTTCTGGATTGCTTTTCCTGATGCCCTGCATGAAATTCTTCAATTGAATGCGCATCGAGACCTTATTCATGCCAGCCACGTAAAAAGCATAGTCATTGCCGATGACTTTCTGTATGAGGAACGTCTTGCCTACGCGCCGACGTCCGTACACTGCAATGAATTCTGACTGTTCAGAGTTGAGGTATTCCTTCAACTGCTGCTGTTCTTTCTCGCGTCCAATGAAAAGCTTATTCATGCCACCTTGATTATTTGTTGAACTTATGCCGCAAAGGTACTTCTTTTTCTTCAAATAGCCAAGAAAATTGCACGAAAACGGTCGCAAGGGGGTCATTTTTGCCATATTAGCGACCGTTTTCGTGCAATTTTTCACAATATTCATACCCCTGTGGCTTGAATATCGCTTGATCCGTTATCACGCCAAATATGGACAAAAGAAATCCGCTTAGCGCTGACTTACTGCGACTAAGCGGATCTTTGTTGGGGTACCCACTCGAATTTCAACCGTCTAATCGCTTCAACTGTTTCTTTACTTTCTTCGTATACGCCTGGCCTCGCGAGACGAGGTACTGAAACATCACAATGTCATTAATAATTTCCACGTGAAAGGTGAAGAATGCCCGATAGCCGCCTATGCGGATGCGATACACGCAATGATAGCCTACAAGACGGATGCAATCGGTGATGTCCTCAATGCCTTGGGCTGCTTTAACTTCCTTGATGACATCAAGAACACTGTCAAGCTGCTTACCGGACAGCTGGTCAACAGCTTTTGCAAAACTCTTTGAAATCTTGACTTTCATAAGCCATATTTCTTTTCAAAGGCAACTTGTTCTTCGTCACTGAGCATTTCCATGCCGTCAGGATCCGTTTGCTGCAAAAATCTGTATATGCTAGCGTCATCGTATGACTCGACGATCTCATCAAGACTGTTCTCAATGAACTTCTTCAAGTTAGTACCTCGACTTGCGGCAATGACTGACAGCCCCCGGAATGTGTCCGGCTTGATATCGATAACCTTGCGTCTCATGGACGGCCTTGATGTGGTCTTTCTGATAGTTGCTTCCATAATTCCCTGATTTTTCAAATTTGGGTGCAAATATATATAATATATATGATATATACAAATTTTCGCGGAGATTTAACAATCCCTGGTAAGAACATTGTTGTCGAGGGCATGAACTATCCAACCTGCCAACCGGGGAAACCCGCTGCCCCCAAAGAAAGTAAAATAATTCAATCCCCACAAATTTATTTCGATAAAATATGCAAATCCCCACAGAATTTAATCTCAAGATCCGTCTAATCCCCAAAAAATCGAAACAACCAAACAAATCGACAAAAAAAACTGTTTAGAATCATCAAAAACTTACCGATTAGCACAGAAGGATGAAATGGGCCGGACCTTACAGGATCTTGCCCTTAATCACCGTCAAAGGGCATCCAAAAAGTGAAGAGTGAAGAATGAAATACATGATTGGCAAGGAAGAAGCCAAGCGGATTATCAATGAAGTGAAGGAAGGTGTGAGCAAGTGGAAACCATTAGCTATCCGTCTCGGCATAGCCAAGAGAGAGATGGAAGTATTTGCGGGACATTTGGGATCATTATATGGAGCCAAGAAATGACTGTCACGCCCAAAACACGCCAAATAGATAAAAAAATCCGCTTAGCGCTGACTTACTGCGACTAAGCGGATCTTTGTTGGGGTACCCGGACTCGAACCAGGAAAGGCAGGACCAGAATCTGCAGTGTTACCATTACACCATACCCCAAAGTTCCTTCTCTAAAGGAGCAATTTCTCGATTGCGGGTGCAAAGGTACTACTTTTTTGGGAATCACCAAAGAAAAATGTATTTTTTTTATTAAAAAGCGCAAAAAAAAAGGATTTAACGTGGTTTTATCAAGAATAAAGAGTAACTTTGCACACATTATGGAACAAACAAGACAACTGGTAGACACCATTATAGAAGGTATACAAGAGAAGAAGGGTCAGCGTATTGTCGTTGCTGACCTGCAAGAGATAGACGGAGCCATCTGCCGCTACTTCGTCATTTGTCAGGGCAACTCCCCCACGCAAGTGGACGCCATCACCGACTCTGTAGGCGAAATGGCCCGCAAGTCGTTAGGCGAGAAACCTACGACGGTGGTTGGTCAGGAGAATGCTCAATGGGTGGCAATGGACTATGGCGACGTGCTGGTACACATTTTCCTGCCTGACGTTCGCGAGTTTTACGATTTGGAACACCTGTGGGACGACGCAGGCTTAATCCAAATTCCGGATTTGGATTGAGAATTAAGAATTTAGAATTAAGAGTTAAGAGTTGTCGCCTGTGGCGATTGAGAATTGAGAATTTAGAATTAAGAGTTAAGAATTAAGAGTTATCGCCTGCGGCGATTAAGAATTGAGAATTTAGAATTTAGAGTTAAGAATTAAGAGTTATCGCCTGCGGCGATTAGGAATTAAGAATTTAGAGTTAAGCATTAAGCATTAAATAAGACATTGGAACAGCAGAAAAAAAACAATAACAAGCCTCAGATGAACATGCCGCGGTTCAACATGAACTGGATCTACGGCCTGGTGATTCTCTCGCTGATCGTGCTCTATATTTCGACGGGCAACGAGAAGTCGAGTGTGAGGACAGAGACCAGCTATTCGGACTTCAAGGTGATGGTGATGAAAGGCTACGCCGAGAAGATCGTAGTGAACAAGAATACTGGAACGCTCCAGATGTACGTCAAGGGCGAGCACATCCGCGACGTCTTCCACCAAGGTGTGGACAAAACGGGCAAGAACCCCTCGGTGACGGTAGCCATAGGGAGTGCCGACCAGGTGGAACAGTTTATCAACAAAGCACGTGAAGAGCAGAAGTTCACGGGCAAATACGCCTACGACAACACGAAAGATAACGACTTCTTTGGTTCGTTGCTGATGAACATCCTGTTCTTTGGCGGCATCATCTTCGTATGGATGTTCCTCATGCGCCGCATGGGTGGCGGAGGAGGCGGGATGATGGGTCCTGGCAGCATTTTCAACGTCGGCAAGTCGAAAGCCCAGATGTACGAAAAGGGCGGCGAGCTGGGCATAACCTTCAAGGACGTTGCTGGACAGGCAGGTGCCAAGCAGGAGATGCAGGAAATCGTCGACTTCCTGAAGAATCCGCAGAAATATACCGAGTTAGGCGGCAAGATTCCCAAGGGAGCCTTGCTTGTCGGGCCTCCAGGAACAGGTAAGACGCTGCTGGCAAAGGCTGTTGCCGGCGAGGCTGGCGTACCGTTCTTCTCGATGTCTGGTTCTGACTTTGTAGAAATGTTCGTGGGCGTGGGCGCATCGCGCGTGCGAGACCTTTTTGAAAAGGCCAAGACGAAAGCGCCCTGCATCATCTTCATCGACGAGATTGATGCCGTGGGCCGTGCCCGTTCGAAGAACCCTGCCATGGGTGGCAACGACGAGCGCGAGAACACGCTGAACGCCCTGTTGACGGAGATGGACGGTTTCGGCACCAATAGCGGCATCATCACGCTGGCAGCCACCAACCGCGCTGACATGCTGGACTCGGCCCTGATGCGTGCTGGCCGTTTCGACCGCCAGATACACGTCGACCTGCCCGACCTGACAGAGCGAAGGGAAATCTTTGTAGTACACCTGAAGCCGCTGAAGCTGGACGAAAGTTTAGACATTGACTTTCTGGCTCGCCAGACGCCAGGTTTCTCAGGTGCCGACATTGCCAACGTCTGTAACGAGGCAGCCCTCATCGCTGCTCGCCACAACAGCGAGAAGGTGGGCAAGCAGGACTTCCTGGATGCCGTTGACCGCATCATAGGCGGCTTAGAGAAGAAGACCAAGGTGATGACGGAGGCTGAGAAGAAGTCGATAGCCATCCATGAGGCTGGTCACGCCACCATCTCGTGGTTCACTGAGTTTGCCAACCCATTGGTCAAGGTCAGTATCGTCCCCCGCGGAAGGGCGTTGGGTGCTGCATGGTATCTGCCTGAGGAGCGTGTCCTGCAGACTAAGGAAGCCATGCTCGACGAGATGTGTTCACTATTAGGCGGACGTGCTGCCGAGGAGCTGTTCATCGGCCACATCTCGACAGGCGCGATGAACGACCTGGAGCGCACCACAAAGCAGGCCTACGGTATGGTGGCCTACGCTGGTATGTCGGACAAACTGCCCAACCTGTGCTACTACAACCAGCAGGAATACTCGTTCCAGAAACCATACTCGGAAACGACGGCTAAGCTGATGGACGAGGAGGTGCTGAAAATGGTGAATGAGCAATACGCACGTGCCAAGCAGATACTCTCTGAGCACAAGGAAGGTCATGCTCAGCTGGCACAACTGCTGGTAGACCGCGAGGTGATTTTTGCCGACGACGTGGAGAAAATCTTCGGCAAGCGTCCCTGGCAGAGTCGTGCCGACGAGCTGTTAGAAGCCCAGATGCGTGCCGATGCCGAACGTATGGCAGAAGAGAGGGCCAAGGAGCTTGGCCTGCTGCCCGAGAATACGGAAGCCTCAAAGAATCAGGAAACTCCAGAGGGCACAGAAGACTCCGCAGAATCTGAGAAATCAGGGAAAGACCAATAATTAAAACGCCTATGAAGAACTTTATCATTAGAACGATAACCGGCATCATCTTTGTTGCCGCCATCGTAGCTTCGTTCCTGAGACCAGAGGCTATGGTGCTGTTGTTCAGCATTGTGACAGGCATGACAGTCTGGGAGTTTACGGGTCTGGTGAACGAACGGGAACGCGTGACGGTCAACCGTTTTATCTGTACCGTTGCTGCTGTATACTTCTTCTTTGCGATGACCTATTTCTGCAGCGACCTATACGGCGGCATAGCCAAGAGCGTCGTGTTCATTCCCTACCTGGTGACCATTATCTACCTGCTGGTCAGCGAACTATACCTGAAGCAGGTTGACCCCATCGAGGACTGGGCATACACGATGATGTCGCAGATGTACATCGCCCTACCCTTCTCGCTGCTTAACGTGCTGGCATTCAACGCCACACCAGAAGGTTCGGTAAGATTCAACACGCTTCTGCCCTTGTCGATTTTCATCTTCCTGTGGGTCAACGACACAGGCGCCTATTGTGTGGGCTCACTCTTAGGCCGCCACAAGCTGTTTCCTCGCATCTCCCCAGGGAAGTCGTGGGAGGGAAGCATTGGCGGAGCCGTCTTTGTGCTTGCCATCGCCTGGCTTATAGGAACTTACGACAACACCCTGATACTCGATGGCGACAACACTGGAAGGGGAATGCTTAGCGTCCCTGCCTGGCTCGGACTGGGACTCGTCGTCGTCATTTTCGGCACATGGGGCGACCTGATAGAAAGCCTCTTCAAGCGTACCCTCGGCATCAAGGACAGCGGAAACATCCTGCCTGGGCACGGCGGCATGCTCGACCGTTTCGACTCGGCACTATTAGCCATCCCTGCCGCAGTAGTCTATCTGTACACTCTTTCTCTTTTCTAACAACAATTTTAACGAATTAAACGAATAAGACGTATTGAATACACTGAAGAAACAGTTATTGTTTTTTTTACCTTTTTACCTCTTTACCTTTTTACCTCTACAGGTAAGGGCGCTAGATCCCATCAAGCAATATGGGCAACTGCAAGTAAAGGGTTCCCAGTTGTGCGACCAGCATGGACAACCCGTTATTCTGCATGGCATGAACCTTGAATGGGATACTCATTGGCCACGCATGTACAACAAGAAGTTCATGAAGACGCTAAAGCGCGAGGCACAATATCCTTTGCTACGTCTGGCCATGAACGTTTCTGAGGACAACGGCTATCTGGCTAATCCACAGCAAGCTATGGCAAGTCTTACGCCTGTGATTGAAACGGCCATCAAGCAAAACATCTATGTCATCATCGACTGGCACGCCAACAGCATGCACACCCAGGAGGCTCGTCAGTTCTTTGGCAAGATAGCACAGCGTTACGGTCGTCATCCCCACATCATCTATGAAATATACAACGAACCCATCGATGAAACATGGACTAGCATCAAGGAATATGCCTCAGAGATCATCAGCGAAATCCGCCAATATGACCCTGACAATATCGTACTGGTGGGATGTCCGCACTGGAATCAGGACATCCATCTGGTAGCCAACAGCCCGCTCGACAGTTTCCAAAACGTGATGTACACCGTCCATTTCTATGCTGCCACGCACGGCGACGACCTGCGTCAACGCACTGAGGATGCAGTTCGTCACGGTATTCCTATATTTATCTCGGAGTGCGGTGCCATGGAAGCCTCGGGCGAAGGTCCTATTGATTCTGAGAGCGAGACCCAATGGATAGCGATGTGCAATCGTCTGGGCATTAGCTTCGTAAAAAAATTCTTAACGACACAAGACCTATGACAAAAGAACAAGAGAAACTCATCACGGCGAATATGGGTTACGTCGTGACGCTGGCCAGACAGTATAAGAGTGATTTTTTAAGTACCGACGACCTTGTCAGCGAGGGCAGCATCGGCATGATGAAGGCTGCTGAGAAGTATGACCCAACACGTGGCAAACCCTTTGTGACTTTTGCAGCGCCTTATATCCGCAGAAGTATCGAGGCAGCACTTAGCAAGGTGGAGTCCGACACAGAGGTACGTTCTACTGACGAGTCACTACCCATTGGCAGTCGTAACAACTACACGCTTCTAAATGTACTGGAAGACGTCAATGCCCCCAAGGCTGACCACCACGTGGAAGAGTCGTCACTCGGCGAAGACCTGCAACGCGTTATTGGTGTGCTGAACGAGCGTGAACAGGCTGTGGTCAGGCACTTCTTCGGAATAGGCGAAGAGCGTCTGACGATGTTGGAAATAGGTAATGCTTTAGGTTTGAAGCGCGAGCGGGTCCGTCAGATTCGTGACAAGGCCATCCGCAAACTGCACAAAGCTGCTCAGCAGACTGAGTTAAAAGGATAATAAGGACAGCCCTCGGCTATCCTTATTTCATCGTTAGAAGTTCCACTTGACCGCCACCGTGGGATTGACGAAGAACGTCTTGTCGCTGGTAGGATTGGAGTTGTAGATGAAGTTGTTGGACACTTCCACTTCCGAACCAACACTGAAGTGCTCTGTCATGTTGTACCAGAACTGCGGCTCTGTAAGTATCACCAAGCACCCATGTCGGTTGACCTTCTCACCACGCCAGAAGTCTATGAAGCCTGAGAAAGTACACTTCTTATGGGCAAATGTCGTGCTCCACACTCCCGTCAGCTGGGCGCTGGCGTAGGGATGCGTATAGTCGGCACCCTTGAAGTACTGTTTGTAAAGGAGCTGAACTGACCACGTCTTAGAAAAGTCCTCCGAATGTCCGTGGTAGGCAGGGCCGATGAGTGCTGCATGCTGGAAGCTGCCACTCTTGCTGCTGGCGCCACCGTCGTATTCGACATGTGCGGCAAAGGGAGACTCCTTGCCAAGATTAAACTCACGTGAAATCTCAGTATAGACACTCTCGAACGCCTTGCGGCTCATGTCGAGGTCCACGAAATAGTACCACGAACCCCACTTGTCGGCCTTGAACTGTTCCAGAGTGACGGTAACCTTCGACCGTCCAGCCTCCTCGCCTGTATAGATGTTTCGACCAAAGTCGTAGTGCAACTGGATGTCCTGTGCTGCAAGACTGCCGACTAATAGAGAAAAAATAAAAAACAATAAAGCCCTATGGCCATGGTTTCCGTTAACTCTTTTCATATTTTGTAAATATTTTTATAATTAAGACAAAGCTCACCTTATTTGTTATTTCGAACCAAGGTCGAAAGAATGATTTCTGCCGCACGGTCTGGAGCGTGGCTCTCTCCCAAACGGCGATTTACTTCCTCATAGTCTGTCAACATACACTCTCGTCGTTCACCACCAGGCAATAACGACTCCAGCTCACGTCGGACAGCCTCGACGCTGAAGCTATCAGCCACCAGTTCCTTTACCACCTCGTGGTCGGCAATAAGGTTGACTAGCGAGACGTACTTAACCTTCAGGAAGTGACGTCTGAGGAATCCAAACAGTTTAGCAGGCTTCAAGTTATAGCATACCACCTGAGGCACACGGAACATACATGTTTCGAGCGTTGCCGTTCCGCTGGTAACCAGCGCAGCGGTGGCCTGCGACAGCAACGAGAAAGTGTCATTTACAACGAGGCGTACTGAACTGCCCTTCAGGAAGGAGGCGTAGTACTCTGAATCAATAGACGGTGCACCAGCCAATACAATGTCGTATTTCTCCGTCAGATGTCTCGTCGCCTCGATCATGGCAGGCAGATTGTCCTTGATTTCCTGTTTTCGCGAACCAGCAAGCAAAGCAATACAAGGTTTTTCTCGCTTCACACTCTTTTCTCCACGCTCCGCTAAAAACACCCTGACTTCCTGAGCCGTAGGATTGCCGACGTAATGGATGGGATAATGATGCTTGCCCTCGAAGAAATCCACCTCAAAAGGCAGGATGGAAAAGAGTTCGTCAACGTCGCGCTTGATGTTCTTGATACGATACTCCTTCCACGCCCATATCTTTGGCGCAATATAGTAATAGACGGGGCAGATGCCCTTCGCATGGATATATTTGGCAATATTGAGGTTAAAACCTGGATAATCGACAAGGATGACAACATCTGGCTGCCATTGGGCAATATCCTCCTTGCACATTTTCATATTCTTGAGAATGGTGCGCAAGTGTAGTAAGACGGGAATAAAACCCATATACGCCAGTTCCTTGTAATGCTTGACTCGCACACCGCCGACTGCAGCCATCATGTCGCCACCAAAGAAACGGAATTCCGCCTCTGGGTCTTGCGCCTTCAACGACAGCATCAGGTGCGACGCATGTAAGTCGCCACTTGCCTCACCAGCTATCAAGTAATACTTCATTCGAATTGAAAATTGAAAATTATATTTCCCAGTTCTTCAGTTGTTCTATGGCTTCGTATGCCGTAACATCGACGCGGGTTGGGGTAACAGCCACATAGCCGTGATTCAGGGCCCAGTTGTCAGTATCCTCCGCATCGGGCTCGTCGTTCCGATAGTGTCCCACCATCCACCAGTAGTCATAGCCACGGGGATGATGACAGCGACTGGTCTCGTTATACCACGTACCATGCGCCATTCGGCAGATGCGGACACCCTGAAAGTCACCCTCAGGATGATCCTGTTCTGGCGTTGTGATGGTAGCTCCGCCAATAGACGGGCCAGGGAAGTTGACATTCAGGCAGACACCCTTTGGCAGGCCATCACGCAGGACACGTTCCGTCATCTGTTTGACGTATGGCGCCAACGGTTCAAAATTGGCATCAGCCCTATGGTCGCACAGCGAAAAGGCAATAGACGGGATATACTTCATGCAACCCTCCATCGTGACGCCCATCGTACCGCTGTAATGGGTATTAACAGAAGCGTTATCACCATGGTTGATGCCGCCTATCACGATGTCTGGCTTACGTTCACAGATGTTGGCTAGAGCCATCTTCACACAATCTACTGGCGAACCGTTGCACGACCACACCTCCAGGTCATCTTCCTTTCGGCGCAGGGTCAACGTCAACGGCGTAGTCGCCGAAAAGGCACAGGCGCTTCCACTTCGTGGACCGTCTGGCGCACAAACGACAATCTTTCCTAAAGGTCTGACCATCTCTATCAGACGGTTGATGCCCTTGGCCTGATAGCCGTCATCGTTGGAAATAAGTATGAGTGGTTTCATTCCATTGCTATTTTGGGGGACAAAGGTACGAATAAGCGCGTAAAAAGCCAAAAGTTTTTGGATTTTTCGAGCAAAAGTACTTCCAAGCGTAGTCTTAAAGATACAAAATATATTTAAATTATCAATTGTCAATAGTCATTTATCAATAATTATTCGTACCTTTGCAGCCTATTTTATAGATAAAAGTAGGTAAATTGAATTGAATTATGGGAAAAATTATAGCATTAGCCAACCAAAAGGGCGGCGTTGGAAAGACCACTACGACCATCAATCTGGCCGCTTCTCTGGCCACGATGGAGAAGACGGTACTTGTCGTTGATGCCGACCCTCAGGCTAACGCCTCCAGCGGTCTGGGGGTGAATATTCAAGAGGTGGAATGCTCGCTTTATGAGTGTCTCATCGACAAGGCAGACGTCCGCGACGCCATCTACACGACAGATATTGAAGGACTTGACATCATCCCCAGCCACATCGACCTGGTAGGTGCTGAGATAGAGATGCTGAACCTGAGCAACCGCGAGAAGATTATCAGTCAGGTGTTGAAGCCCATCCGCAACGACTACGACTTTATCCTCATCGACTGCTCGCCGTCGTTAGGTCTCATTACGGTCAACGCGCTGACGGCTGCCGACTCGGTCATCATCCCCGTACAATGTGAATACTTTGCTTTGGAAGGTATCTCCAAGCTGTTGAATACCATCAAGATCATCAAGACGAAGCTGAACACGAAGTTAGAGATAGAAGGTTTCCTTCTGACGATGTACGACTCTCGCCTGCGTCTGGCGAACCAGATTTACGACGAGGTGAAGCGCCACTTCCAGGAGTTGGTGTTCAAGACCGTCATCCAGCGTAATGTCAAGCTCTCCGAGAGTCCTTCGCACGGTTTGCCCGTCATCCTCTACGATGCAGATTCTACGGGAGCCAAGAACCACCTGGCCCTCGCGAAGGAAATTATTAATAAGAATTCGTAATTCCTAATTACGTTATAACGACATTACGACATAACGACAAATAGAAACCGAATGGCAGTAAGAAAAAAATATTCGAGCAGTGTGCTGGGACGAGGCCTTGACGACCTCGGCAACGGTCGCGGCCTGGACGCACTCATCGACACGAGCGAAGTAAATACCCAGGGCAGTTCTAACCTCAGCGAGGTGGAGATAGCCCAGATAGAGCCCAATCCCAACCAGCCGCGCCGCGAGTTTGACCCTGAGGCCCTACAGGAACTGGCTACGAGCATCCGCGAGTTAGGCATTATCCAGCCCATTACCATCCGCAAGGTGGAGGGTGGAAAATATCAGATTATCGCTGGCGAACGCCGTTGGCGCGCCTCTCAGCTGGCAGGTCTGACAAAGATTCCCGCCTACGTGGTTACTGTAGAAGACCAGAGCGCTATGGAGATGGCGCTTGTTGAGAACATCCAGCGTGAAGACCTGAACGCCATCGAGATAGCCCTGGCGTATCAGCATCTGGCAGAATCTACAGGCATGACGCAGGCTAAGATTTCCGAGCGTGTGGGCAAGAGCCGTGCCGCCGTTACCAACTACATGCGTCTGCTGAAGCTTCCTGCTCAGGTGCAGATGGCTCTGAAAAACCACGAGATAGAGATGGGCCATGCCCGTGCCCTGTTGGCCATCGACAGTCCCTCGCAGCAGATCAAGTTGTTCAGGGAGGTACAACAACAGCAATACTCCGTTCGCAAGGTGGAAGAGCTCATCCAACAGTTGAAGAGCGGCGAGGACGTCAAGACCGCCAAGGGCCGCATAGCCGCCAAGGCACAGCTTCCCGAGGAGTTTAACCTGCTAAAGGATCGTCTGTCTCAGTTCTTCCATGCTAAGGTTCAGATGACGTATTCCTCGAAGGGTAAGGGAAAAATCAGCATCCACTTTGACGACGAGGAGCAGTTGGAACAGATTATGAATGCCCTGGATAGTGTGAAATGAAGATGGTTAAGAGTTGTTGGTTGGTCGTGATGCTCTTGTTGAGCACTACCGTTGGTCTGGCTCAGACTGACGATGTCGTAGTGCCCGACAGCATTCCCCTTCGCGAAGTAGGCAAGGCAGTACTCCTGTCTACGGGCGACAGCATTGGCAGCATCATGGCTCCGTTAGACTCGCTGGCAATTTCCGATGCCAAGGCCTTACAGACCGACACCAAGACCATGGAAGCAGATTCGACATCCATCATTGTTGACCAGAGTAAGCTGAATCCCACCAAGACGAAGCGCGACTGGAACACCTGGACTCCCAACCCACAACGTGCCCTGTGGCTTGCATTAGTCATTCCTGGCGCTGGCCAGATTTACAACCGCAAGTTCTGGAAACTGCCCATCATCTACGGCGGATTCATGGGCTGCATCTATGCCCTGACGTGGAACAATACCATGTACAAGGACTATTCGCAGGCTTACCTCGACCTCATGGACGACGACCCTGCCACGCAGAGCTACAACAAGTTCCTGCACCTGGGCAAGGTGATACATGAAGACGATGAGAACGAATTCAAGCAATACCAAAAGCTGTTCAAAAACCGTAAGGACAAATACCGCCGTTGGCGCGACATGAGTTTCTTTGTCATGCTGGGTGTCTATGCCATCTCCGTCATCGATGCTTACGTGGACGCCGAGCTCTCCGTTTTCGACATTTCCAAAGACCTGAGTCTGCAGGTGACGCCCACCACCATCCACAACCCTGCTGGTGGCGGCAACTTGCTTCAGGCACAATCGTTAGGCATCAGCTGCACGCTGAACTTTTAAACGTAAAATACTGAGTATGAGACACAACAAGATATTACTATTACTGTTTACACTCCTGTTTTCATCTGCCAGCGCATGGGCTCAGATAGAGGTTGAGGAGGATACTGACGTCATTCCCAACGACGACGAGATAGTCGTGACAGACCTGGAGGGCAACGAGGAAGTCATCGAGTTCCCCGAGGCCATGACCTACGACCTGGACAGCTTGCTGAACCTTTATATGTCAAAGACCTATCTGGGCATTGAGAAGGATTGTAACATGCGTGACTTCAACCCTGAATTCACGAAAGAAGAGTACATCGAGCGTCTAAGCCGCATGCCGACCGTCATGGAGATGGCCTACAACGACGTCGTGCAGAAGTTCATCGACCGTTACAGCGGCCGTCTGCGCCATAGCATCAGCTACATGCTGGGAGCTTCAAACTTCTATATGCCCATCTTCGAGGAGGCCTTGGAGATGTACCAGTTGCCTTTAGAGCTGAAGTACCTGCCCATCATCGAGTCAGCCCTGAACCCTCGGGCCGTCAGCCGCGCGGGAGCTACAGGCCTGTGGCAGTTCATGATAGGTACAGGCAAGCAATATGGCCTGCAGGTCAACTCGCTGGTCGATGAACGTCGTGATCCCGTCAAGTCGTCTTACGCTGCAGCTCGTTACCTGAGAGACCTCTATAAGGTGTTTGGCGACTGGAATCTGGTGATTGCCGCCTATAACTGTGGTCCTGAGAACATCAATAAAGCCATCCATCGCGCCAACGCTGAGACCATCAAGGCGCAGCCTCAGGAGGATGGTTCCACGTCACAGCCGCTGAACAAGGACTACTGGCACATCTACCCCTACCTGCCGAAGGAGACGCGCGGCTACGTGCCGGCATTTATTGCAGCCAACTACATCATGACCTACTATTCGCTGCACAACATCTGCCCCATGGCCACCCGTCTGCCAGCAAAGACAGATACAGTGATGGTAAGCCGCAGCCTACACCTCAATCAGGTGGCCGACGTCCTGGGCCTAAACATCGACATGCTGCACTCGCTGAATCCCATGTACCGCCGCGACATCGTGCCAGGTAATGCGGAGCCTTGCCCCCTGCGCCTGCCGCAGACAGAGGTGAGCAAGTTCATCGACATGGAGGACTCAGTATATAGCCATCGTGCCGACGAGTTGCTGACAAAGCGTGCCGAGGTGGAAATCAACGACGACGTACCCACTTATTATCATAAGAGCAAGCGTTGGGCACGAGGCAAGAAGGGCCGAGTGGGCCGTCATCGCGGCAGAGCTGTCCACAGTCGCCAGAGTGCAAGCCGGCGAGGATCCAAAGCCAGCCGTCGCGGAGCCAAAGCCAAGAAGGGCAAGAGTTCTAGGAAGAAGAGACGCAGATAAACGTAACTTCTTATCTTCAGTACCATCTTTAACTTCTTAAACTTCTATCTTATCTATATGGAGGACTGACTATGAACGAAGATCTTTTGCGTGAAGAAGCGGACGAGAAACTAGTAAACGACGCGTTTCAGAAGCTGTTAGACAGCTATATTTCTTCGCGCCACCGCAAGAAGGTGGACATGATTACCAAGGCCTTCAACTTTGCGCGCCAAGCCCATAAGGGCGTGCGGCGACTGAGTGGCGAGCCTTACATCATGCACCCCATCGCCGTGGCTCAGATAGCCTGCGAAGAGGTGGGACTGGGTTCCACCAGCATCTGCGCGGCCCTGCTTCATGATGTCGTGGAGGATACAGACTACACGACGGAAGACCTCGCCAACATCTTCGGCCCAAAGATAGCCCAGATTGTTGACGGCCTGACAAAAATCTCTGGCGGTATCTTCGGCGAACAGGCTTCTGCTCAGGCCGAGAACTTCAAGAAGCTGCTGCTGACCATGAGCGAGGATATCCGCGTCATCCTCATCAAGATTTGCGACCGTCTGCACAACATGCGCACGCTTCAGTCCCAACCAGCCAACAAGCAGTACAAGATAGCCGGCGAGACGCTCTATATCTACGCCCCGTTAGCCAACCGCCTGGGACTCTACAAGATTAAGTCGGAACTGGAGAACCTTAGTTTCCAATACGAGCATCCTGAGGAGTACAACAGCATCAAGAAGAAGCTGGAGGCCACGGAGGCGTCGCGTCACGAACTGTTCGACCAGTTTACCGCTCCCATTGAGGCTGCCCTGAACCAGATGGGCATCAATTACATCATCAAGGAGCGCGTCAAGACGCCCTACTCCATCTGGACGAAGATGCAGAACAAGCACGTCACTTTTGAGGAAATCTACGACATCCTGGCCGTACGCATCATCTTCACTCCCGCCAAGCGCGAGGAGGAGGTCAACGAGTGCTTCAACATCTACGTCGCCATGTCGAAGATTTACAAGAGCCATCCTGACCGGCTGCGCGACTGGCTGAACCACCCGAAGGCCAACGGCTACCAGGCGCTGCACGTCACGCTTATGTCGAAACAGGGTCGGTGGATTGAAGTGCAGATACGCTCCGACCGCATGGACGAGATTGCCGAGCAGGGCTTTGCCGCCCATTGGAAATACAAGGAGGGCGACGACGTGGAATATACCGAGGACGAGAACGAACTGAACGACTGGCTGCGCACCATCAAGGAGATACTGGACGACCCGCAGCCTGACGCTATGGACTTCCTCGATGCCATCAAGCTCAATCTCTTCGCCTCCGAGATCTTCGTCTTCACCCCAAAGGGCGAAATCAAGACCATGCCCACCGGCTGTACGGCACTCGACTTCGCCTTCAGCATCCACACATTCCTCGGCTCACATTGCATTGGCGCCAAAGTCAATCACAAGCTGGTGCCCCTGAGCCACAAGCTGGACAGTGGCGACCAGGTGGAAATCCTCACGTCCAAGTCGCAGCACGTACAGCCTGCCTGGATTAACTTCGTCAGCACGGCAAAGGCAAAAGGCAAAATCCAGGCCATCCTGCGCCGCAAGAACCGTGAGTTGCAGAAGAAAGGCGAAGCCCTTCTGGAAGAATTCCTCCACAAGAACGAAATAGAGAACACGCCCGCCGTCGTCGACCAGCTGGCACAATTCCACGAGGTAAACCGCCGCGAGGACTTCTTCCTCGCCTTGGGTGACAAGACCATCCTACTGGGCGAGAAAGACCTCGACGAATTGAGCGGCAAGAATGCCAACGGTGTTTCAGGCTGGCGCAAGCTGGTGCCATTCCTCGGCCGTACCAAAGCCAAGAAGCCCCAGGATACCAACCAGCAGGAGCTCTTTACCGTCCCCGAGAAGTTCAACCGCAAGAAGCCCATCTACATCAGCGAGGAGACCATTGGCCAGTACAAGTTCAAACATTGCTGCCACCCCATTCCTGGCGATGACGTCTTGGGCTATATCGACAACAAGAACCAGATAGAAATCCACAAGCGCGCCTGTCCCGTAGCCGACAAGCTGAAGAGCAGCTACGGCAACCGTATCCTCGATGCCAAGTGGGACATGCACAAACGGCTCTTCTTCGATGCCACCGTACGGCTACAGGGCATCGACCGCATGGGCATACTCGTAGATGTCTCGCGCATCATCACCTCACAGATGAACGTCAACATCCATAAGCTCACCATCGGTAGCGAGGATGGCGTCTTCGACGGCAGCATCGAACTGCGCGTCCACGACCGCGACGACGTACGAGCCATCATAGACGAGCTGAAGAAAGTGGAAGGTATCCAGGATGTCCAACAAATCATGTAGCAGGCTTCGCCTTAAATAATAAATAATAAAGAATAAAGAAAAAGGTATGACACGAGGTTTGTTATTTCTTATTGTTTGTTTATTATTTAGCCCTGTAAGGGCGCAATATGACAACCCTGACACCCTGTTTGTCAGCAAGGACGGCACAACGGAGTTCCAGACCGTCAGCGACGCTATAGAGGTGTGCCGCGCCTTCATGGACTACCACAAGGTCATCTTCGTCAAGAAAGGCGTCTACAAAGAGAAAGTCATCGTGCCACAATGGCTCACCAACATCGAAATCTGCGGTGAGGACCGCGACGAGACCGTCATCACATGGGCCGACCACGCCAACATCGTCTATCCACCAACGGGCAAGGGCATGGGCACCTTTCGGACATATACCATGAGGGTGGACGGCTGTTACATCACGCTGAAGAACATCACCATCGAGAACAACGCCCCACGACTGGGACAAGCCGTCGCCCTGCACACACAAGGCGACTGTCTGACGTTCCTAAACTGCCGCTTCCTTGGCAATCAGGACACCGTCTATACGGGAAATGCCAAGACACGCCTCTATTTCAAGGACTGTTACATCGAGGGCACCACTGACTTCATATTCGGCCCATCGACGGCGTGGTTCGAGCGTTGCCACATCTTCTGCAAAGCCAACTCATACATCACGGCAGCCTCGACACCCAAGGACGTCGCGTACGGGTACATATTTAATAATTGTACCATCACCACGGCACAGGATGTCGACAAAGTCTATCTGGGACGTCCCTGGCGAGACTATGGCTATACCCTCTTCATGAACTCCGAACTGCCTCGCCAGACACTTCCCGAAGGCTGGCACCAATGGCGCCCAGAGGCCGTAAAGACAGCCCGATACATGGAATACAACAATACTGGCGAGGGGGCAGCCACCAACCTGCGCGTAGCCTGGAGCCGCCAGCTCAGCGAGGAAGAAGCCGAGCAAATCACCCTCGAGAACGTCTTTACCATCAACGACACATGGAACCCAGGAGGGGAAAGGTAAAAAGGTAAAAAAGTAAAAGGGGAAAAATAAAAATGGGCTACTGCAAGTAGTCCATTTGTTTTTTCAGCGCCTGAAGCTCAGAACGGATGTCTATCAGACGTGTCAACACCTCAGCCTTACGGTCAGCTCCATCACGATTCGAATTAATAATCTTCTTCGCTGCAGCCAACTTAAAGCCACGCACCTTCACCAAGTTGTGTATCAGGCGGATCTGCTCGATATCCTTCTCCTGATACTGACGAATCTTGGCAGGACCGCTTGTCTTGGGTTTCAAAAACGGAAACTCCTGCTCCCAATAGCGCAACGTACTCTCGTTCAGCCCGAACATCTCGGCAACCTCACGAATGGAATAGTACAATTTCAGGTTCTTGTTTAAGTTTAGTGCCATAATTCGAAGTATTTGGCTACAAAGGTACAATAAACTTTGAACTTTAAACTTTAAACTTTGAACTTTATGATTGCCTATTAGGGTTATTTAACGCTTCCACATTTTTCATTTTTCATTTTTCAATTTTCAATTTTCATTTTTTCTTCGTACCTTTGTCCCCATGATAACATATCCGACATCGGGCGAAGCACGCCGCCCAGGAAGAATAGAAGTAGTGTGCGGCTCCATGTTCTCGGGCAAGACGGAAGAACTCATCCGCCGTCTGCGCCGAGCACAGTTTGCAAAACAAAAGGTGGAAATCTTCAAGCCTGCCATCGACACCCGCTATAGCGACGAAGAAGTGGTGAGCCATGACCACAACGCCATACCCTCTACCCCACTCGACTCCTCAGCAAGCATCCTACTGCTATCGAGCGACATCGACGTCGTGGGCATTGACGAGGCACAGTTCTTCGACATGGGACTCGTCGACGTCTGCAACGAGTTGGCTAACAGAGGCGTGCGCGTCATCATAGCAGGACTCGACATGGACTTCCGCGGACAACCCTTCGGCCCCATGCCAGCCCTCTGCGCCATAGCCGACGACGTTACCAAAGTCCACGCCATCTGTGTCAAGTGCGGCTCTCTGGCATACGTCAGCCACCGTACCGTAGCCGACGAGCGTCGCGTATTGCTCGGCGAGACTCAGGAGTACGAACCCCTCTGCCGCGAGTGTTATCAGAAGGCAATAGAAGAAGAAGGAAAGGCAAAAGGATGTTAAAAAAATAGGCTCTATAGCAAATTTTTCACATTTCACTCTTCGCTTTTCACTTTATTTCGTACCTTTGCACCCGCTTTTCTTGATAAAGCACTAAGGTCGATCCGCTAGCTCAGTTGGTAGAGCACAACACTTTTAATGTTGGGGTCTTGGGTTCGAGCCCCAAGCGGATCACCAAAAGAAAACGAAAGCCACTGATTTTCAGCGGCTTTCGTTTTTATATTACACATTGTCCCTTTTCTTGTCCCTTGCAGCCAAGACCATTTTAATGTACATCTAACATACTTACTTAGCTGCCCTCGTACAAATCTTCTTCCCATCTTTACTCCAAGTGTAAATCCACACCCCCAGACGACTAGTGAACGTGTCACCACTGACAGCCAGGATCTCACCAACAGACGCAACACCGAAGGTATGCAGACGTTTGCCGTTCACATCATAGGTAACATAGAAGGCTGACCCCTGCTTTATAATATAAAAGGTGGAGCTATAGCCCTTCAGCTCACCTTGACTGGTGCTGAGAATTTTTATCTTTTTGCCGTCCTGATCGTAGATATAGTACCAGTTCTTCGTGGTCTCAATATGGCTTATGCTCTGTGCCTGTAGGTTGGCCACGGAGAGCAACAGAACGATGGATAATACGAGTTTCTTCATAAAGTTCATTAAATGATAGTGCAAATATACTGATTATAAGTTTAAAATGCTTATCTTCGCGGAATCATTTAAGAGAATTTATAAAAAAGTAGCAAGAGTAACAAAGAAATAATTCAGCCTAAAGTAGCAATAATTCATCATTTTTTCGTATCTTTGCAAAAATAAGAAGATAACTATGACAGATAAGGAGATACGCGAACAGATTATCGCACTAGTACATAAAGAAGTAGTGCCTGCAATCGGCTGTACCGAGCCGATGGCAGTGGCACTATGTACGGCAAAGGCTAAAGAGCAGTTAGGCTGTCGCCCAGAAAAGATTGTGGCCCTGCTGAGTGCCAACATCTTAAAGAACGCCATGGGTGTTGGTATTCCAGGCACAGGTATGATAGGGCTTCCCATCGCTATTGCCCTGGGAGCGCTCATCGGCAAGAGCGAATACCAGTTGGAGGTGCTGAAGGATCTTACTCCCGAGGCACTCGAAGAGGGCAAACATTATATTTCGGAGAATAGAATTGACATCCAGTTAAAGGGGGGCGAGTGCGACAAACTGTACATTGAGATTATTGCATCGGCAGGTGACCGCGAGGAAAGGGCTATCATCGCAGGCAGCCATACCCATTTTGTTTCTGGCGATGCCAGCTACTCTCGGACAGCTGCGAGCGATGGAGATGACGAGATAGCTCTCAACATGCGACTCGTGTATGACTTTGCTACAACTGCACCTTTGGAGGAGATACGCTTTATAGAGGAGGCGCGAACCTACAACATGAATGCAGCCCGCGAGGCGCTTAAGGGCAATCACGGCCATAACCTCGGCAAAACCATCGACCGTCCGCTGGCCAAGGGGATCTTTGGCAACAGCATCTATTCTCACATTATCTCGCGAACGGCTTCGGCATGCGATGCCCGTATGGGCGGAGCCATGATTCCCGTGATGTCAAACTCAGGATCGGGCAATCAGGGCATTTGTGCCACGAACCCCGTATGCGTGTATGCCAAAGAAAACGAGAACACGGAGGAAGAACTGCTGCGAGCCCTGATGCTAAGTCATCTGACGGCTATCTATATCAAGCAGAGTCTTGGTAAGTTGTCGGCACTCTGTGGTTGTGTGGTAGCATCGATTGGCTCCAGTTGTGGCATTACCTACCTGATGGGAGGTGACTACGAGCGTATCTGCTATGCTGTTAAGAATATGATTGCCAACCTGACGGGTATGATATGCGACGGTGCAAAACCATCGTGTTCGCTGAAGATTACAAGTGGCGTTAGCACCGCCCTACTATCAGCACTGCTCGCTATGGAGGGGAAATGTGTGTCGCAGGATGAAGGAATTGTGGACGACGATGTTGACAAAAGCATTCATAACCTTACGAGTATTGGTGCCGAGGCCATGTGTAAAACCGATGATATGGTATTGAGCATCATGACTTCGAAAAAGCATTGAATATATGTTGGTAAGAGATGATGAAGGTATTATACAAAAAAGTTACGGAGAATCTTAACCATCTCCGTAACTTTTTACATATCTACTACCAGATTGTACTACTCTACTTAGCGTAAGCGACGCTGCGGGTCTCGCGGATGACGGTGATCTTCACCTGTCCGGGATAGGTCATCTCGTTCTGAATCTTCGAGGCAATCTGTCCGCTCAGTGCTTCGGTCTCGGCATCGTCCATCTTGTCGGCACCGACAATGACGCGGAGCTCACGACCAGCCTGGATAGCGTAGGTCTTGGTGACGCCGGGATAGCTCATGGCAATAGCTTCAAGGTCGTTCAGACGCTTGATGTAGGCCTCAACGATTTCACGACGGGCACCTGGACGTGCACCGCTGATGGCGTCACAAATCTGTACGATGGGAGCCAGCAGCGTCTGCATCTCCATCTCGTCGTGGTGAGCACCGATGGCATTGCAGATGTCAGGTTTCTCCTTGAACTTCTCGGCAATCTTAGCACCATAGAGTGCGTGCGGCAGCTCGCTCTCCTCGTCGGGCACCTTACCAATATCGTGCAACAGTCCGGCGCGCTTGGCTTTCTTGGGATTCAGGCCCAGCTCTGACGCCATGACAGCACAGAGGTTAGCCGTCTCGCGGGCATGCTGCAACAGGTTCTGACCGTATGAAGAGCGGTATTTCATCTTACCGATGATGCGGATGAGTTCAGGATGCAGACCATGGATACCAAGGTCGATGGTGGTACGCTTACCCGTCTCGATAATCTCATTCTCCAGCTGTTTCTTAACCTTAGCCACCACTTCCTCGATACGGGCGGGGTGGATGCGGCCGTCAGCCACGAGCTGGTGGAGAGCCAGGCGGCAAGTCTCACGGCGGATGGGGTCGAAGGCACTGATGACAATAGCCTCTGGCGTATCGTCGACGACGATTTCCACACCGCAGGCAGCTTCCAAAGCACGGATGTTACGGCCTTCGCGTCCGATGACGCGACCCTTGACGTCGTCGTTGTCAATGTGGAATACTGACACGGAGTTCTCGACCGCCGTTTCCGTAGCGACGCGTTGGATGGTCTGGATGATGATTTTCTTAGCCTGGGCATTGGCGTTCAGCTTAGCCTCGTCCATGATTTCGTTGATGTAGGCGGCAGCGTCGGTCTTGGCCTCGTCCTTCAGCGACTCCACCAGACGTGCCTTCGCCTCGTCGGCAGAAAGTCCGGAAAGCTCCTCAAGCTTGGCGCGCTCCTGCAGCTGCATCTTCTCCAGTTCCTCTTGCTTGATGTTCAGCAGTTTCTTCTCGTTGTCAATACGTGTCTGCTGGTTGTCGAGGTCATTCTTACGACGTCCCAGCTCTTCCTGACGCTGATTGAGCGATATTTCACGCTGCTTCAGCTTGTTTTCGCTCTGCTGGATATGCTGGTTGCGCTGCTGCACCTCCTTCTCCAGCTCACTTTTCTTGTTCAGGAACTTCTCCTTGACCTCAAGCAGTTTCTTTTCCTTGATTACCTCTGCCTCCTTTTGGGCAGCGCTCACCATTTCGTTATATTTTCCCTTGATGATAAAGCGGAAAATCATAAAGCCGCAGAGACCACCGATAATCAAGGCCGCTGCAATGGCAATAATAGCAACAATAATGTTCATAAATGTTTTTTATATATTGAGTTAATGTTCTCTGCGTTCACCGAGGGCATCCTCGATTTCCTTTGTCAATTTGGCGAGAACATTATCATAGGGCGATGTATCGTTATGGGTACGCTCTTTCTGATACATCAGCGCGATGTCAATCAACGTCATCAGCGCTATTGTATGATCACTCTTGCGCCCCTTATAGGCCTGTGAATAGGCATTATAGCGCTCGGTGATGAGCTTGGCTGCATTACGATAGTACACTTCGTCGTCACGATTGATGACGACCTCTATTTCCTCATCGTAGACATGCAGTCTGATATGTAGTCTGTCCTTGTTCTGTTCTGCCATGGCTTGTTCTCCTTATTCCTTTTCGTCACTGAGGATTGCAATGCACTTGTTGACGTCACGGATAAGCTTCGACAACCGTTCCTTGGCGCCTGCGAGGTCGCCATCGGTGATTTCGATCATCTTAGCCATCTTCAGTGAGTCGTAGTCATTCTGCATCTGTTCCAACCTTGCCTGCAGTTTTTTATTCTCCTGCTCCTGCTTATCCACCATGCCATACAAGTCCTCATTCTCCTTTTTCAAGTCTTGAAAACGGAGAATCATCTGCCGCAAGCGGGTTTCAAACGTTGCTAAGGTTTTCTCGTTAGCTGTCATGCTACTTCACTTTATCTTGCAAAGATAGTTGTTTTTTTCGAACTCTGAAATTTGAACTTTGAACTTTATGATTTGTTAACGTTCTTTGCTCATTCCTTTGGCTGCTTTTCCTTTTTAGCCAGCATTACCACCTTATAAACGAAGTTGGTAATCCACGTCTGCGAGAAGCCGAGTTTCTGCTGGTATTGACGGATAGCCACCACCGTCTTCATGACACCTGCATCAGAATAGTCGTTCTTGTTGAAGATGTCATTGACCGTCTTTTCCGTCATGGTGTAAATAGCCTTCTTGAAGAATCCCGGCATGCGGAGCTTGAACTTCATCAGGTTACCCATCAGCATCATCAGGTCCTGTGTAAAGCCTGAGAACTGATACATATAAGTCTGAACGTCCTGCGGTTTCTTGCAGCGTTTGCGGATGCTCTGGTCTATTTCCTTGGTGAAGTCGTCATCCATTCCATACAGTTCTTTCAGCATCTTCTTGCAGCGCGACTTCTCGGCCAGTCCCAGCTTGTTGTTCTGCGTAGGCACCTTCAGTGTCGTCTTGAACACCCTCAGGTCAGGCAATGCAGCCAGATTGGTGATACCGAGGTCTGAAGCCATGACAGCCTGGAAATATACACGTATCAGCGTCATGAAGTCTTCCATGCCGCCTGTTTTCTGTTGTTCCTCCTTTTTACCGAATAATTTAGCTAAAAATCCCATATTTTCAAAAATTAATGCTGCAAAGGTACGAAGAAAAATCTTTTTTTCGTAAATTTGCAGCCAGAAACTTCAAAAAAAAGCTTATAACATGAAAGGTATCGTATTAGCAGGAGGCAGTGGAACACGCCTCTACCCCATCACGAAAGGTGTATCGAAGCAGTTGATTCCCATCTTCGACAAGCCCATGATCTACTACCCCATCTCGACGCTGATGCTGGCTGGCATCCGTGAAATTCTGATTATCTCCACCCCCTACGACCTGCCTGGATTCAAGCGCCTCTTAGGAACCGGCGAAGATTTAGGCGTGCATTTCGAGTATGCCGAACAGCCCTCTCCCGACGGACTGGCCCAGGCCTTCATCATCGGCGAGGAATTCATTGGCGACGATAGCGCCTGCCTTGTCTTGGGTGACAACATCTTTTATGGCAGCGGCTTCACCGGCATGCTCAAGGATGCCGTGCGTAGGGCAGAACAGCAGAACGAAGCAACTGTCTTCGGCTACTGGGTGAATGACCCCGAGCGCTACGGCGTGGCTGAGTTTGACAAGGACGGCAACTGCCTGAGCATCGAAGAGAAGCCCGAGAAGCCCAAGTCAAACTATGCTGTGGTCGGTCTCTACTTCTATCCCAACAGCGTGGTTGACATTGCCAAGAACATCAAGCCCTCGGCACGCGGCGAACTGGAGATTACCACCGTCAACCAAGTGTATCTGGAGCAGAAGAACCTGCACGTACAGACGCTTCAGCGCGGTTTTGCCTGGCTCGACACCGGTACGCACGACTCGCTGTCAGAAGCCTCGACGTTCATCGAAGTCATCGAGAAGCGCCAGGGTCTGAAGGTTGCCTGTCTGGAAGAGATAGCCTACAAGCGCGGCTGGATTGACAAGGAACAACTGAAAAAACTGGCCGCGCCGATGGCAAAGAACGACTACGGCCAGTATCTGCTACGGCGGGCTGAGGAATGCGTCAGATAAACAGTACTGTTATTTAGCGTACTCCTGAACGCAACGGCTTAAGGCGACAGGATTACCCATGTCGTACATCACACCATTCAGGCGCACACCTATCATGCCGCTCTTCTGGCGCACAGCCTCAAGGGCGGCAGTTAGTTCTATCTCCTTCGTGCTGTTGCCCTCGGCATCCGACTTTCTGATATCCTCCTCCAACTGGGCAAAGACCTCTTCCGTCAGGATATACTGCCCAAACACGGAGTAGTATTCCTTCTTGCCCCCGGCATTTCTGACACCCAGGAACTCCTCGGCATAGCTGGACTTGGGCTTCTCGTTCATGGTCGAGACATTCAGAATGGTACGTTCCTTGTCTTCCCACACACCGCTGAGGATACCATAATGGCTGACATCTGACAGCGGGACACTATGAATGCTGACCATCAGCTGGTTGTAATGCTCATATTTCTCTATCAACTGCAGGGCGCAGGGTTTGTTGGAATGACTATGATAGATGGTGTCGCCCAACAACAGCAACACGGGTTCTCCGTTGGCAAACTCGGCAGCCTGAAAGACGGCATGACCAAAGCCCCGTTTCTCACGCTGGTAGACATAGCGCAGACGCTTGCCGATATCTAAGATATGGTTCTCGTACTCCTGCGCCTCCGCATTCAGTTTGCAGAGGTGTTCGTCCGACAGGGGACGCTCGAAGAACTCGGTATACTGGATGCGCTCCTCTTCCGAGCCCAGCACCAGACAGATTTCCTCAACACCGCTCTTGACCAGTTCTTCCAGCAAGATAAGGATGACAGGGCGCACCATACCGTCAGGACAGGGAATGGGGAAGAAATCCTTCTTCAGTGCGCGGGTGGCAGGATAGAGGCGGGTTCCGAAACCTGCTACGGGGATGATGGCCTTGCGGACTGTATGCACAGGACGCAGTGTCAGCGGATAAGCCCGCATACCCTGTGCATTCAGGTAGTCTATCAGTCGCTGCTGATCCTGTTTGTTACGGGCCAGGAACTGCACAGAGCCGTCGCCATGCGACCCGACGCCCTTGCCGCCATAGACCATCGGCTGTATCTGCGGGTCCTGCAGCACCTGATGGAGCTTGGGTGCCCACAAAGCAGGAGACATCGGTGCAATATACTTATCGAACATCGCCTCAGCTTCGGTCATCAGCTTTCCAAGGGCTTCCGCGTCACCACTGGCCATGTATTTGACAGCCCTGTTGATAATGTCATGGTTCCATTCGCCCAAAGCCTTGTGCAGGTTCTGCTCCTCTTCCGTAGCGGCAAAGGGATAGGACTTATTCAAGTCAGAAAGAATCTTGATGGTATCCTTACTGGCACAAAGGTCGGCAAAGACCCAGTAGAGCGACTTCTTCACGTTCAGCGCCTTCACCTCTATCTCATCACCGTCGAAAGTCATCAGGTTCGGCTTGACACCAAAGGCACAGGCCTGATCCAGACGTCCGCAACGTGACGAAGTACGCAACTCGCCGACGTAGGCAATGTTCATCTCGCCCAACGTGTTGAGATTGAGGTTGTATAACTGGTTAAAGGCTCGCGCTACCAGCACGCAGATGGCCGCCGACGATGACAGGCCACTCTTCATGGGCAGCGTCATGTCCGTGATACGGATGCGGACACCGCCGACCTTATACCACTCCAGCATATAGGACGCCACGCCGGCACAATAGCAGAAGAACGAGCCCGACTTGGCAACGCGCTTCAATTCGGCCTCATTCATGCGGCATGAGAAGTCGTGCCACACCCCAGTAATCTCAGGAGCATCACTATGCATCTCGAAGATAGGAGACTTCTCCACCTCGGCATAGATACCTTGTTCAATACCCGTCACGATAGACGCACCCGGCTGGATGTCAGCATTCATCGTGCGATAGTGACCTGCCCAGTCAGTATGTTCTCCAAAAAGGCACAAACGGCCAGGAACGAATAGTTTTAACATATTTTTCAGACACTTTTATCGTTAGTTACGTACAAAGGTACGACAAAATCTTGGAATTATTGCATTTTCTAATCAAATAATTTGGTTGGATTGATATTTTTATATACTTTTGCAGGCAAAATAATAACAAACGTTAATAACAAACCAAAGCAATCGCCTATTGAGAAAACTCTACTTCATAGAAAATAACAATTGATTATGAAGCATTATGAGAGCCTGTCCGACGAAGAGTTGGCACTGCTTTACGTAGAAGGAGACAATAGAGCATTTGACGTGTTATTAACCCGTAACCAACAGAAGCTCTACTCGTATATTTTGTTCGTGGTCCGCGACCCCGAAGTGGCTAACGACGTGTTCCAGGACACGTTTGTCAAAGTCATCACCAAACTGCAGGAAGGCAAGTATACCAATTGCGGTAAATTCTCGTTTTGGCTGACGCGCATAGCCCACAACGTCATCATGGACGGCTACCGCCGACAGAAGAGCGAGCACATTGTTGAGCCGACAGAGGACAACGACCTCAGCAATCTGCGCAGCGACGAGTTGCTTGACATCAACCGCGAGAATGAGTATGTCAACATGCAGATTATGAACGACGTACGTCACCTGATGAATGCTCTGCCTGCTTCCCAGCGCGAAGTGGTCTACATGCGTTTCTATCAGGATTTGTCGTTTAAGGAGATTGCCGACATCACGGGCGTCAGCATCAACACGTCATTAGGACGCATGCGCTATGCCCTCATCAACATGCGGCGCATGGCCAAGCAACATGCCATACAACTGAGTTTGGAGCTTTAGCGCATTCGCTAATTGATAATTGATAAATGATAATTGACAATTATAGACTGCGGTAGCAATTTATCCATTATCAATTATCATTTATCATTTAGGGCGTAGCCCGCAAAGAGCGTAGTTCGTGGATGGTCTGCTCTGGCGTGGGACTCTTGAACACATAGCTGCCTGCCACCAGCACATCGACACCAGCCTCCACAAGTCGTGGAGCCGTCTCATGCTGTACGCCACCGTCCACCTCGATGAGTGCCTTCGATCCGCTCTCATCTATCAGCCGGCGCAGACGGCGCACCTTCTGAATGGTATTCTCGATGAACTTCTGTCCACCAAAGCCTGGGTTGACGCTCATCAGCAGTACCATGTCCACCTCACCGATGATGTCCTCCAACAAAGATACTGGCGAAGCAGGATTCAGCGTCACACCAGCCTTCATGCCGGCATCGTGAATTTCCTGTACAGTACGATGCAGGTGTGTACAAGCCTCAACGTGTACGTTCATCATCATGGCCCCCAGCTTGGCCGTCTGGCTGATATAGTGCTCGGGGTGAACAATCATATAATGAACGTCAAGGGGTTTGGTACACTTCTTGGCGACGGCCTCCAACACGGGGAAGCCAAACGAGATATTAGGAACGAACACACCATCCATCACATCCAGATGAAGCCAGTCTGCTTCACTCCGGTTAATCATTTCCAAGTCGCTGTCAAGATGCAGGAAGTCAGCAGCAAGCAACGACGGAGACACCATTGTAGCCATGATTCACTTTTTTGTTTGAATTACACATACGCGCAAACTGTTTGACAAACAGAATGGTCGATGGATGAGGCTGAAAATCGTCTTGAGTAAAATTTTGCATAGGCACTATTGCTTTATGTTTCTACTATTGAAACGCAGCACGTTACCTATTTATTATGCCAAACTCAAAAATTATTTCACCCGATATTGTTCTATCTCCTTCATGCCGTTCAGGAAGTCACGGGCAGCCATGCGCTTCTTGCCTGCCAGTTGCAGTTCCACCAGTTCCAGCCACTCGTCAGCAGCCGAAATATAGAGCGACTTGCCCTCCACGCGGACCATTCCCGATGATGTCCCCGCTAACGTTCCCGTTTTCTTAGCCTTGTAAATCTTCAGCACCGTTTCCTTGCCGTCAGGTGCCACCAGCGTCGTCCACGCACCAGGAACAGGACTCAGGCCACGCACAAAGTCATACACCTGCTTGGCGGTCTTGGTCCATTTAATCTCGCACGTTTCTTTGAAGATTTTCGGAGCAAGCTTGATGGCAGAACCATCAAGAACGCTATCCTGCGGGATGGATTCCGGGTGGCCGTCAGCGGTGATGATGGCGTCGAGCGTCTCCAAACAGAGCTGAGCACCTAAGTGCATCAGTCCGTCATAGACATACTCCACGTCGGCATCGTCTGGAATGGCAAAGTTTTTTTTCAGAATGATGCGGCCTGTATCAATGTCGTGGTCCAGGAAGAACGTCGTCACGCCCGTCTCTGTCTCGCCGTTGATGACGGCCCAGTTGATAGGTGCTGCGCCGCGATACTGCGGCAGCAGGGCGGCGTGGACGTTAAAGGTACCGTACTCAGGCATAGCCCAAACCACCTCCGGCAGCATGCGGAACGCCACCACCACTTGCAGGTTGGCCTGATATGACCGTAGCTGTTCCACGAATTCCGGGTCTTTCATCTTCTCAGGCTGAAGCACGGGCAACCCATGCTCCACGGCATACTGCTTCACCGCTGACGGCTGCAGCACCGAGCCATGACGCCCCACGGGTTTGTCAGGCTGTGTCACCACCGCCACCACGTTATATGCATTCTCCACCAGCGCCCGCAGCGTTTCCACAGCAAACTCCGGCGTTCCCATAAACACTATTTTCAGATCGTCTTTACGCATTCGCTAATTGATAATTGATAAATGATAATTGATAAACGTACTAACCCATATTTTTCTTGGTTGTCTTTATTGAAGCAACCAAAATACGAATTATTTCATCGATATCAGATTTTAATGAAAGATATGATACATCATCCAAATATTTTGCTCTATTAAGAACCACCAACCAATAAGATGTTTCACTGGCTTCTTTCAAAGCAATACCGAACTTACTTATAAAGTCTGCCTTACTTTGAGCCTGAATACCCTCATGAATATTTGCCCCGATACTTGTGCCACTACGAAACAATTGTTTAGACATTATAAATTCGTTCTTCTCTCCCATTAAATATTTATAACAGTTTGCCATTCTTATAGCAAACTCTATACTTTTCTCTGTCAATATATTCTCTTGAGTCATCAGCAATCTTTATCAATTATCAATTTTCAATTATCAATTAGGGCAAAGCCCGCTTAGTCTTGGCTGAGGTCGTGTACCATCTTGCGGTACATGTCGTACATACGTCTGCGTGAGATATAGCCTTTCAGGTGGCGACTGCTGTCAAGCACTGGCAGCCAGTCGGCCTGCGTACGCTCAAAAGTCTTCATCACCTGTGCCATGGGTGTATCGTCGCCGAGCACGGCGGCAGGTTCCATCATCAGCTGACTGGCTCTGAAGTGATGATACAGTTCCGTACGGAACATGACATGGCGGATGCGCTGGATGTTCACTTCGCCCAACAGCGTTCCCGCAGCATCCGTCACAGGCAGCACCGTACCCTGCGAGCGGCTAATCTTATGCACCATCTGCCCCAGTTCCATATCAGGGTCTACGGCCTGATAGTCGCGATCAATCACCGAGTCTAAGTTCATCAGCGTCAGCACGGCATGGTCAGTATGGTGAGTGACGAGACGTCCCTGACGGGCCAGTCGCATACCATAGATACTATGGGGCTCGAAGATGATGATGGTCAGGTAGGAAGCCACTGAGACAATCATCAGCGGCATGAAGAGGTTGTAGCCGCTGGTAATCTCAGCTATGAGGAAGATGCCCGTCAGCGGCGCATGCATCACACCCGACATGACACCAGCCATGCCTAACAGTGCAAAGTTCTTCTCTGGCACGTAGACGCCAATCTGATGCATGTTCCACAAGCGCGAGAAGAGGAAGCCCGTGAAACAGCCGATGAACAGCGACGGTGCAAAGGTACCGCCACAGCCGCCGCCACCATTCGTGGCCGAGGTGGCAAAGACCTTCGTCAGCAGCACCAGTCCTATATATATAATAAGGTATTCGGAATGGCCGTAGAACAGCGAGCCTTCGAGTATCTGGTTCCAGTCGGCCTCCGTACGACCGTTCAACAGCAGGTTGATGCTGTGATAGCCTTCGCCATAGAGCGACGGAAACAGGAAGATAAGCGTGCTCAGGGTGATACCGCCGATGGCGAGTTTCACGTAGGGTTTGTCCTTGAAGCGTGCGAAGACATCCTCGCAGGCATTCATCGTACGGATGAAGTAAAGGCTGACAAGTCCGCAGGTGATACCCAGCAGCACGCATGCCGGTATGCGCTGCACCGTCCAGTCGCTGTCAAGGTGGAAGGAGAACAGCACGGCATTACCGCTGAAGATATAGGTGAAGCACGTCGCCGTGACGCACGACACCAGAATGGGCAACAGCGAAGCCATCGTCAGGTCAATCATAAGCACCTCAAGCGTAAACACCAGTCCGGCAATAGGCGCCTTGAAGATGCCCGCAATGGCACCGGCGGCACCACAACCCACGAGCGTCATCAGTGTCTTGTTGTCAAGTCGGAACAGCCGTCCCAAGTTCGACCCGATGGCCGATCCCGTCAGCACAATAGGAGCCTCGGCACCCACAGAACCGCCGAAACCGATGGTGATGGCCGAAGCAATGACACTCGACCACGTATTGTGAGCCTTCAGCCTTGAACGGTTCGACGAGATGGCATAGAGGATGCGCGTAATGCCATGCGAGATATTATCTTTGACGACATACCTGACAAACAGCGACGTCAGGTAGATACCAATGACGGGATAGACCAGGTAGAGCCAGTTGTAGCTGTCAATCTCGAACTTGCCCGTCAGCAAAGCTACAATCTGGTTAATGAGACCATGAAGTACCCATGCTGCCACTGCCGACAACAGACCCACGAGAAATGCCAGGATGAGCACGAACATCTTGTCGCTCACGTGCTCCACGCGCCACTCGTGCAACCTCTTAAGCCACTTCGGCTGTTTGTCTAACAATGCCTGATGTCTATTGTCCATCACCTCACTGTTTTAGTCATCCACCACAAGGTTTCCAGAGAACGAGATATTATCACGCTCCCTGGCAGTGACATCTATCGAAGCATTACCATTGTCGAATACTTCAATCATATAATTATATGAATCCTCATCATTTCTGACATCTATCTCTATCCGTCTCTTCCCGTTCTTTCCCTTAGCCTCCGTATAGTGGCTGATGGGAGCCGTAAAGTTCAGTCCTTTGCCGCCACCCATCGGAATGTTAAAGGCACGACCGACATAGGGCAGATACGAAAACAGCGAGTCATTTCTGACTTCTAACGACCAGTTGCCAGACACATTCCTCGCGGGTCCTCCCTGAGGCATCATCATCTGCACGTCAATCGTGTAGTGTCTTTCGTCCAGACATTTAGTTACCTTTTTGGCAAGTTCTGCCAACTCAGCCGCCGTCATGGTCTTACAGGCTGTCATCAGTCCCGCAGTCACCAACATCACTGCAACTGAAAATGCTATTATCAACTGTTTTTTCATCATTGGAAACATTTTAATTATTACTATTCAGTTTCTAATCATTCCTTTTCTTGAGGTAAATGACAATGCCGGCAATGACGAGAATTGCAACGGCAACAATATGCAACCAATCCATAAGCTATTGTATTTAAGGGTTATTTGCGGATAATTTCAACTTCGCCATCCTGACGGAGGCGGATGATGCTACTGGGTTGATGAGGTTTGTGCTCCTGTCGACGCGTCCAGCAGACGTAGTCCACCTGTTCAATGATGCGGGGGTCGATGTCGCAATAGTTCTGGGCAGCAGGCTCGCCGCTGATGTTGGCAGAGGTAGATACCAGCGCCTTCTGGAAACGATAGCACAGTTCCTTGGAGAAAGGCTCGTTAGTAATGCGCAGGGCTATTGAGCCGTCCTCGGCGATAAGGTTCGGAGCCAGGTTGATAGCACCGTCGAGAATCAATGTCGTCGGCCTCACAGGGGGACAGACCCCTTGTGAGGTGCCTGGCTCACACGGGGTCTGTCCCCCTGTGAGGCTGTCAATCAACTGCCACGCCACATCTGGCACGTTACGGACATAGCGCTGCAGACGGGCATCGCTGTCAACCAGACAAATCAGTGCCTTGGAGTCATCGCGCTGCTTGATGTCGTAGACCCGTTTCACGGCCTCAGCATTGGTAGCATCGCAGCCGATGCCCCATATCGTATCCGTAGGATAGAGAATTACCCCACCCTCGCGCAGTACCTTCACTGCATTCTTGATATCTTCTTCTCTCGTCATTAAAACTCACTGGTAAAATGGAACTTAATATGTTCAAAGTCCTGCTGTGCCATAGAGAGCACATAGCCGGAATCGGCGAGGAAGACATCACGGCCTTCCTTGTCCTTTGCCATATACTGGTATTTACGCTTCTTGAAATTCTCGAGTTCCTTGTCATCGTCGCTCTCTATCCAGCAGGCCTTATAGAGGTGGACGGGTTCCCAGCGGCACTTGGCATTGTACTCGTTCTCCAAGCGGTACTGGATGACCTCAAACTGCAGCTGACCTACAGTGCCGATAATCTTACGGTTGTTGAACTGGTTGACAAACAGCTGGGCCACGCCTTCATCCATGAGCTGGTCGATGCCTTTCTGCAGCTGCTTCGACTTCATGGGGTCGTCGTTCTCAATATATTTAAAGAGTTCCGGCGAGAAGGACGGGAGGCCGCGGAAGTGCAACTGCTCGCCCTCGGTGATGGTGTCGCCAATCTTAAACATGCCACCAGTATCCGGCAGACCCACAATGTCGCCCGGCCATGCCTCGTCGATGGTAGACTTACGCTGTGCCATGAACTGCGTAGGACTGGAGAAGCGTAGCGTCTTACCCTGACGGACGTGCAGGTAGGGCTGGTTACGCTGGAATTTGCCTGAACATACTTTACAGAAGGCGATGCACGAACGGTGGTTGGGGTCGATGTTGGCGGTAATCTTGAAGATGAAGCCCGTGAACTTGGGTTCTTCGGGCTGCACCATGCGCTCCTCAGCCTTGGTAGGCTTGGGCGAAGGGGCTATCTGGACGAAACAGTCAAGCAGTTCCTGTACGCCAAAATTGTTGAGTGCCGAACCAAAGAAGACAGGAGCCACCTCGGCAGAACGGTAGGTGTCAACATCGAACTCAGGGTAGACGCCATCGACCAGTTCCAGGTCTTCGCGGAGCTTGGCGGCATCTTGTTCACCGACACGAGTATCGAGCTCGACGGAATTGAGCTCCACACTAACCTTCTCGGTCACGCGCTGCTTGTCAGGGGTAAAAAGGTTGAGCTGCTGTTCGTAGATGTTATAGACGCCCTTGAACTTAGCACCCTGATTAATCGGCCACGACAGGGGGCGAACCTTGATTTCCAGTTCCTGCTCCAGTTCGTCGAGCAGGTCGAAAGGATCGCGTCCCTCACGGTCCATCTTATTAATAAAGATGATGACGGGGGTATTCCTCATGCGACAGACAGACATCAACTTACGCGTCTGTGTCTCTACACCCTTGGCACCATCCACCACGATGATAGCCGAGTCAACAGCTGTCAGCGTACGATAGGTATCTTCTGCGAAGTCCTGGTGACCTGGCGTATCGAGGATATTCACCTTGTATTCTATGTCGGCTCCCTCTGGCGTATAGTCAAACTCCATGACCGATGTAGAGACCGAGATACCACGCTGTTTCTCGATATCCATCCAGTCGGATGTTGCCGTCTTCCTGATCTTATTATTCTTCACCGCACCAGCCACCTGTATCTGTCCGCCGAAGAGCAGAAACTTCTCTGTCAGCGTCGTCTTACCGGCATCGGGGTGCGAGATAATCGCAAATGTTCTTCTTCTTTCAATCTCTTGATTCATTAACCTTCAATTTTGATGTTTTATCAGTTTACTCTCCTCTTGCGTTGACATAATGGCCATCGGGGCCTATCTCACGCCCTTGTATATTTTTGTCGATTGGATTGGGGTGGAACATGGTCTTAGCGCCAACCTGGTCACAGAGATTCATCGTCCCCAGATTTTCTGTGGGGTGATAGACGGCACAGCCCAACAGATAGAACTCGCGGTCGAAGTTGAAGAGTGCAGCATCGCCCCAGTTGGCATAAAAGCGGCAGTCCTCGAACACCGTACCGACGCATCCGTGACTCTCGATAAGCGCATATTCGCGGTTGTTGAAGAAGTCACAGTGGGTACTGTGTACGGCCTCAGAGTTATTTAACAGCATGATGCCATAGGTGCAGTCGTGGATTTTGGTGGAGTAAAGCGAGAAGCTGTTGGTGCCGTCAATATCGAGGCCATAAGTGCCACAGCCATAGAGGTCGCAGTCTATAACGACATTCCTCCATCCACGCTTCACGCCGATGACACCGCCCTGACAGTAGCCGCCTTCAGTGTGACCGATGGTGAGGTTGCTCACCGTACACTGTTCGCAGTCGACAAAGCGCAGACAGAAGGCGTAGCGTGGGTCCACCACGATGCTTGAGTTCTGCTCACCCTCAATCAGGAGCTGTTTCATATTGACCAACGTCAGCTGACGTCCGTCGAATACCTCTTCGCTGACCACCGTCTCACGACCGCCGTCGATACCACTAGAGGCATCGGGCATCCACATCTTGAAGCGGGTGCGGAACAGACTCTGGTCGTTGAGCATCGGTGTAAGGTTGATGGTTGTATTCTTGGCCACCAGCACGTTGCGGTTTGATCCCAGGGCGTTCAAGAACTGCTCAGCCGTGTAAACAAGGATATAGTCGTCGTCCTTATACTTGATGGTTTCGCCAAAGCTCCCCGTAGGTGCCGATACCTGCACATTACCAGCAGGACGACCTACCTGTTCCTGGTCGAACTTGGCACCGTTCCACTTCATCAGTATCGGAATATCACCCTGACGGGCATGGATGGTGGCCATAATGTTCTTTCCTGTCTGAGGCAGGACGTAGGTCACCACGGCACTGCTGCTATGAATGGCGGCACCGAGGTCGGTATTATAGGTTTGAACCATTCTCTTGGTGCTGTTGTCATAAGTATAGAACTTCAGTCCGGTGAACTGTGCCGTCACAGGAGTTGTTTCCTCTATGCAGCCGCGATTCACGGCAAACAGCTTATGCTGGTTGTCTTTGCAGTTCCAGTAGCAGAACTCAGTATAGCTGTAGGTCTTGGCCGTATAGCGCTTATCGTAGCGAATAAAGCCGTTCTTTACATCGACGGTAAAGGAAGCACCATTGCTCAAAGCCTTTCCCTGCTGGTAGCTCTGCCAGTCTTCCCAGATGCCTTTGATCATCTCCTCATCGTCTTCTTGAGAGAGATAGGTTGTTACGAAATCGCTGATGGTAGGGTTGGCACCTTTGTGGCTGACGCGGATGCCCTGTGCCTGAACTGTCAAGCCCAACACCATGGCCATGGCAAAAAGCATGATTCTTTTCATTGGTCTTAATTTATTGGTTTGATAATTTAGCGATGCATTCGGAAAGGCTCTCTTCCCAGTATGGCACCTCAATGCCGTAGGTCTGCTTGATTTTCGTCTTGTCGAGCACGGAATAGTGCGGGCGGTTGGCGGGTGTGGGGTATTCTGCCGTATGCAACGGGCGCACATGGCAGGTGCTGATGCCTGCAATGCGGTGGATGGCCTTGGTGAAGTCGTACCACGAGATGACACCTTCGTTGCTGAAGTGGTACACACCGGGAACAACACCTTTGTCGATAGCCGTCATGATGACCTGAGCCAGGTCACGGGCATAGGTCGGCGTACCAATCTGGTCGAAGATGACACCCAGCTCGGGTTTTTCCTTGCCCAGTCGGATCATGGTCTTCACGAAGTTATTGCCAAAAGTTGAATAGAGCCACGCCGTACGGATAATCATGGACTTCTTGCAGAACTTCGTAACGCCCAGTTCTCCTGCCAGCTTTGTGCTGCCATAGACACTGTCGGGCGACGGGGTATCCGTTTCCACGTATGGCGTATGCTTCGTGCCGTTGAACACGTAGTCGGTACTGATCTGGATGATCCAGCCGCCACGTTTTTCAATGGCCGCCGCCAAATATGCCGGAGCCACGGTGTTAAGCGTGGTACAGAGTTCCTTGTTGTCCTCTGCCTTGTCAACGGCGGTGTACGCGGCACAGTTGACAATGCCGTCAATACCGTTCTCGGCCACGAACTGCTCGATGGCCAGCTGGTTGGTGATGTCAAGTTCAGCGACATCCGTATTAAACCATGTATGCTGGGGATAGTTCTTCTCCAGCAGTTGCATCTCGTTTCCCAATTGGCCGTTACAGCCTGTTATCAATATATTCATACGACTTATTTATTTATAATCGATTGGTTGCCGTCACAATTATTCAAACTCCAAGGGTTCTTGCTTGTCCTTGAGATAATAATCATTCAACATGCCAATAAATGTAGATATCTCTTTCACGGCACTGGCCGTATTTGGCGTAATCTCTTTCTTCTGCAGGCGCAGCATCATGACACCGTATAGCGAGTTAAAGCAGGTTTCAATCTCGTTCTCCTCCTTCGAGGCGCCATGGTTACGCAGTTCCACGATATATGGCAGCACCTTGTAGTATTCAGCATTGTAGAAGGGGAACTTCGGCGACGAGAGCAACTGAGCGTGCAGTTCCTGTAGTTGCTGCATCACCACCTTGTTGATTTGCAGATGGCCATAATCCCGACAACCTTCCGAGTTCATCATGCGGATCAGGTTGCCAAACCAGTCTGTCTCTTCTTCCTTCTGGTCGTCAGTATATTCAAAACGGTCAATATACTCGTGGCGGATTCGGCTCAGCGAACAGCCAAAGGCGCGTATGGTGTCTTCTATCTGCCACATATAGAGCAGGTATTCGGCAATATTCTTCTTTCTTAACTCCTGAGCTATAAACACTTCTTTACTAATTTACCTTTTTACTTATTTACCTTTTTACCTTTAAAAGAATCTCACTAAGTTCGTTGTAGTTCCTAACAACATGATGATGGAACCAATGATAACGGCCACGCCGATGACCTGATTGATGATCTTGATGCCATTAGTATCGAACTTCGTACGAATCTTGTCCACCAGCCAGGTCAGTCCCCACCACCAAAGCAATGCGCCTCCAACAATACTGGCAAAGCCCACCAACATCTCAAACGGATGGTTGGGCAATACAAAGGCAAACTGGGCATACATAGCCAGGAAAAGGAAGACAATGAGGGGATTGGAGAAGGTGACCAGGAATGCCGTCCACGTATTATACCACAACGTACCTTTCATCTGCCCCGACACGTGCATCTTGCGCGTCGGGTCGGTACGATAGGTGTACAAGCCAAAGCATAGCAGCATCACCGAACCGGCAATCTGCAGATAAAAGCGGTTCTGGTCGTTGTTGATAAGATCCATGACAAACGACATACCATAACCTGCAAAACCTGCATAGATAATGTCACTGACGGAAGCGCCAATGCCCGTAGCGAACCCATACCAGCGTCCCTTGTTCAGCGTGCGCTGCACACAAAGGATACCCACCGGTCCCATCGGCGCTGAGGCTATCAGCCCTATCAGCATGCCTTTGAAGATGAAATCTAATATATTAATAGGTACGTGAAACGGCATATCGACTGCAAAGGTACGAAAAAAAGTGAAAAATGAATAGTGAATAGTGAAAAATTTGCTGCCGCCTATATAATTTTCAATTTTCAATTTTCAATTTTCAATTTATTTTATATCTTTGCAGTCTGAAATGAAAAATATCTATAACTTAAAACATAAAAACAATGGAACAACAAGGAATTAAGCCGTATGTCATCGGCTTGGACTTAGGAGGTACGAATTCCGTATTCGGCATCGTAGATGCACGTGGTGAAATCAAGGCTACGACAGCCATTAAGACTGGCGGTTACAACAAAGCAGAAGACTATGTGGCAGCCTGTATTGATGCCTTGCAGGTCATCATCGAGCAAGTGGGCGGCATTGAAAAGATCAAGGCAATGGGCATTGGAGCCCCCAATGGCAACTATTACAACGGCACCATCGAGTTTGCTCCCAACCTGGCATGGGCGAAGAACGGTGTAGTACCTTTGGC
>JAEEGH010003889.1_pt1 | contig 38728 bp, 30 predicted proteins | sample 9134181 | NCBI WGS metagenome assembly JAEEGH01 (sample SAMN16246544, study PRJNA631951) | gut metagenome | biome: gut microbiome; feature: rumen; material: DP-attached | host: Bos | place: Iran: Karaj | collected 2018-10 | reverse complement strand
AAGAATGACCTCCGATTGTCCCGAATAACATGAGATGAGGAGGTCATTCTTTTTTGAATCCTGATAAATCACGACACAGTCGGAGTGAGCATACGGATTTATATCTGCCCTGAACGGCCCGGCTGATAACTGAAAAACTTCTTTGCGTTGATGCGTTAAATTAATTGCGTTGACGAGAAGGGACCATCCGCGATATGATGATTTAAGATTGCCGCGGTACAACAAAGCGCTGCATGCGCTGAACCGTGACTTTTCAACAAATGTTTTTGGAGGGATAAAAATGAGCACAATACCGTATAAGATATACCTGGAAGAGTCGGAGATGCCGACCCGGTGGTACAACGTAAGGGGAGATATGAAGAAGAAACCGGCACCTCTTCTCAATCCCGGCACACTTCAGCCCATGACTGTAGATGAACTGTCAGGAGTTTTCTGCAGGGAACTGGCTGAGCAGGAACTTGATGACACTTCAAGGTTTATTGATATTCCCGAGGATATCAGGAACTTCTACCGCATGTATCGCCCGTCACCCCTTGTCAGGGCATACTGCCTTGAGGAGAAGCTTCAGACTCCCGCCCATATCTATTACAAATTTGAGGGCAACAATACCTCAGGAAGCCACAAGCTCAATTCAGCCATAGCTCAGGCTTATTATGCCAAGAAGCAGGGCCTTAAGGGCGTTACAACAGAGACCGGTGCAGGCCAGTGGGGAACAGCTCTTTCCATGGCTTGCTCATACTTTGATCTGGACTGCCAGGTTTACATGGTTAAGGTTTCCTATGAGCAGAAGCCTTTCAGACGTGAAGTTATGCGCACCTATGGCGCCAAGGTAACACCATCTCCATCAATGGAGACAGAAGTCGGCAGGAAGATCAATGCGGAGTTCCCGGGCACCACAGGAAGCCTTGGCTGTGCAATTTCAGAGGCTGTAGAGGCTGCCACGACCCAGGAGGGATACCGCTATGTTCTTGGTTCCGTTCTTTCTCAGGTACTTCTTCATCAGTCAGTGATCGGTCTCGAGACCAAGGCCGCTCTTGATAAGTATGGCATCAAGGCTGATATGATCATCGGCTGTGCCGGAGGCGGATCCAACCTTGGAGGACTTATTTCACCATTTGCAGGAGAGATCCTTCGCGGCGAGAACCAGTACGAGATCATCGCAGTTGAGCCTGCTTCATGTCCGAGTCTGACAAGGGGCAAATATGCCTATGACTTCTGCGATACCGGTAAGGTTTGCCCTCTTGCCAAGATGTACACTCTGGGCAGCGGTTTCATTCCTTCTGCCAACCATGCAGGCGGACTTCGCTACCACGGCATGAGTTCTGTTGTTTCTGAACTCTATGACCAAGGCCTTATCAAGGCCAGGAGTGTTGAGCAAACCTCAGTATTTGAAGCTGCTGAGATGTTTGCAAGAGTTGAAGGCATTCTTCCTGCTCCGGAGTCAAGTCACGCGATCCGCGTTGCAATTGATGAGGCTCTTAAGTGCAAGGAGACAGGCGAGGAGAAGAACATTGTCTTCGGTCTTACAGGCACAGGATACTTTGATATGGTTGCTTACCAGAAGTACAATGACCATGAGATGAACGATTATATTCCTACAGACGAGGAACTGGCAAAATCTCTTTCCAAGCTTCCAAAGGTTGAGTAAGTAGATAGCCTGGAAGTAGGATCAGGTAATTGATATTTAAGATCTGTCTCGGAATGACCTGGAGATCTTGCTCATCTTAATATGCAACAATTTCAGGTCTTTCTGAGGCGAATTACAGAAGGCAGGATCTGCCTAGGATAAAGAGGTTTAGATATGGCTAAGATTGCAAATCCCGAATCGTATCAGGAGTCAAAAGAAGCAAAGGGAGAACTTAAGTACTCAGAGCGCAGCAGATGGCTGCTGTTCGGACTTCCCTGGACCTTCACCAAATATGAGATAAGAGAGAACGATTTCACCATCGTCAAAGGTTTTTTCACGATCAGAGAAAATGACTGTTACATGTACAAGATCAGTGATGTGGAAATAACCCAAACCCTCATGCAGAGAATGGCAGGACTTTCCACGATAGTTTTGTACACCTCAGATGTAACCGACAAGACCATAACCATGAAGAATATCAAACATGGCAAGGAGATCAAGGATTTCATTCTGCAGGCCTCAGAGTCTGCAAGGCTTCGCCGCCGCACAGTCAGCATGCAGAACATCGGCTTTGGCGCCGGTGATATCCACGACATTGATGGCATGGATGATATGACCTGACCGTACACTGTTTTACCTTTGGAGTAATTGATACGGATGGAAAAGAGCTTTAAGGAGGGCTTGGGATATGGAAAAGAAATTATACAGAAGTAACGACAGGAAAATCTTTGGTGTATGTGGTGGCGTGGCTGAATACTTCGGCTGGGATCCGACAGTTGTCAGAATTCTCTGGGCTGTATTTTCATTATCGGGCGGAATAGGAATTCCTGCTTACATTATCGGAACAATCCTTATGGATAACCGTCCGGACTATGTCAGCAAGTACGACAATTAAAGAGGAAAACCATCTACTATAATGATGTTTACCATAAGAGCTCTAAGGCTTCGTGCTTTAGGGCTCCGTTTTTATTGAGCATAAGTATCATCATTTATAAAAACAGCTGAAAGCATATCCAATGTGGAAACTGATACTCTCATCTGCCGCTGGGCACTCTGCTCACAACAACTCCACCGGCGATGCCTACAATGATCCCACTGACGATACATGTTGCCCAGAGTATCGGAAGGTACAGGGCGATGGCCCGTGTGTTCATGACAATCATTGCCACGAGTATCTGGCCGACGTTGTGGCTGAGGGCGCCTGCGCAGCTGACGCCGGTAATTCCAAACTTCCCGGTCCTTTTAAGAAGGATCATGACCAGGGCGCTTAGAACTGCGCCTGCCAGGGAAAAGGCCATGGACATGGCGTTTCCAAACAGCAGTGCCAACAGCAGGATACGGACAATATTTATTATTACAGCACTTTTCTCACCTTCAGCGTAGAGAGCAAACAGCACAACTATATTGGTGAGTCCTATCTTCATTCCGGGAATTGCAAAAAAAGCAGGGATCTGAGATTCAACAAAACTCAGTATCAGTGCCAGAGCCACAAGAACTCCATATAGGGTTATGCGTCTGGTATTTTTCAAGGATAAACCTCCCCATAAAGTAATATATTAGCCACCAACAACTGCGTCGTATTCAGAAGATGAGCTGTCTCCTGCGACTTCAACAACAACCCTGTTGGGAAGGCATATTATTGACTGGCCTACCTGGCTGATCCTGCCCATCTTTTCACACAGATGATCGGGACATGATGTGTCTTTTAAATATGCCTGACCACCTTCTATCACAAGTCTGTTGGTGCCACCATTATATCCGTCAATGACCACATCCAGATCCTCATCAAGCGGATAGGCTGCTGTCACCTGCCCGTCAATACTAACCCATACCAGTGTGCCTTTTTCTTTTGACAGATTTATGAACAGCAGGATGAAAAGAAATGCCAGAAGAAAAACAAGCACCAGATATATGTCATTTTTTCGAAAAAACTTTTTGTCCAATAATCCGCATATTCTCCCTGTTCAGATTAGATTCAGCTGAACATAATTATATCTGAATCACACAAAAAGTAAAATTGGTGCTTGCATTTTTTGTCACGATATGTATAATAACTTCTTGTCGGTATTCTTCCGACTAGTATCACGGGAATTCTCCCGATGATTACCCATTTTATTAAGACATGTGGCAGGGCCGCTTTCTTTGTTGTGTCCTGACTACAAAAAAGGACAAAAAAGAGAAAGGGAAAGTGTTATGAATCTTAAGGGAAAATGGAAAAAACAGAACAATTCGGTGAAGCTTCTTTTGAAGAAGCTAAGAAGGCACGACACCTTTGTGGTGGCCATTGCAGTAGTGCTGGCGCTGTGCCTGTGCGGGGGACTTATCTACATAAGCACTCCGGTGGTTACGGCAAATGCGAAAGAGGAACTTGAAAAGAGCGAGAGGCAGAACAGTGAGAAGACGATCGAGAAGCTTGACGAGCTTGGAGATTATCTGGACGGTCTGGACAAGTCCATCACCGAGAACAGGAACAACGTAAATAAGTTCTACAATGAGACCGGCGATGCAGCTGAGAGGAACGATAAGAATGCGGAGAAGATCACCAGCAACATCAATGAAAGGGTCTCAGGACTTGGCAAGGATCTGTCCGATATCCACAAGACCATCGCCGATACCAAGGCAGACATCGATGACCTGAAGAAGGTAGTTGAGAAAGAGGGAATCGATTCTGATACAAAGATCACTGAGAGATTTCAGACCATCTCCGGCGAACTTGATGAGATCATCAGGCAGAACAAGGAGGCCGGTGATGCTTCAAAGAAGCTGATGGAGGAAATCCAGGATCTGCTTAAAGAAGGTGATGACAAGCTGGCAGATGACATGAGGGACAAGAACGACAATCTCAGAAAAGAGATTTCGGATCAGAACACAGAGCTTGGAAATAAGGCCGAAGCCGGCACAAAGGCTATTTCAGACAAGATTGATGATACGACAAACAGGCTTTCTGACAAGCTCGATGAAAAGACAAATGGTCTTTCCGATAAGCTCGATGAAAAGACAAACGGTCTTTCCGATAAGCTCGATGAAAAGTCGCAGGGACTTTCTGATAAACTCGATGATAATACCGGAAATATCATCAATGATGTTGATGAAAAGGCAGATGCCATCTCTGACAAGATCAGCGAGAAGACCGACAGTGTTTCAAATAAGGTTGATGAGCAGTCAAAGGCTCTTTCAGACAAGGTGGATGATAATACCAAAAGCCTGTCCGAGAAGTCAGATGAGAACACTAAAAATCTCTCGGAAAAGATTGATGATAAGACAAAAGGTCTCTCAGATAAGACCGATGAGAAAGCAAAAGAGCTGTCAGAGAAGATTGACGGAAAATCTCAGGATATTACGGAAAAGATTGACGAGAATACAGGGAAACTGTCCGAGCAGTCAGACGAGAATGCCAGGAATCTGTCTGACAAGATCGACGACAAGACCCAGGGACTTATCGATAAGGCTGATGAGAAGTCCAAGGAAATATCCGACAAGATTGACAACAGTACAGTAGGACTTTCCGGCAAGCTTGATGAAAAGACAGGCAGCATTATTGAGAAGATCGATGAAACAAATAAGGATCTGACAACAAAGATTGACGATAAGTCCGGCGAGCTGACTGATAAAATAAATGAAAACACATCAGATATAAAGACAAGTCTTACAGGCACGATCGATGAGAAGACTTCTGGCATATCAAAAGAAATGGCTGATTACTACAAAGAGCTTGTGCTTGTTCTGGAGAAGACAAACAAGTCTCTTTCTGAGAAGAATGACGCCATGATCAAGGCTTTCCAGAAGGACATCGCAGACCTTGGCGCTGATATTGAAAAGTATTATGAGGCTTTAAGTGCAGCTCTCGAGGGAGTGAATGACAGCATTGACAACGTAGATAAGGGTATCAGCGACGTTAATACCAGCATTGGCGGAGTAAATAACAGCATCAATGGAGTAAACAACAGTATTTCAGGGGTTAATAAAAATCTAAACAGCGGAATCAGTGATGTTAACAAAAACATCACGGGTGTAAACGACAGTCTCAGCACCGGTATCAAAGGTGTCAACACAAGCATCTCCAATGTCAATTCCAGTATCTCCAGTGTCAATACCAGCATTAATGGGGTAAAGAACAATATAGATGGAGTTAATTCCAACATCAACAACAGCATTACTGGCGTGAACAAAAACATAGCAAAAATGGGAAGCGACATTGATGGTAAGTTCAGCACAATGAACGCTTCTGTGAAGGGTGATGTTGATTCGCTCAAGACCTATATCAGTACCGAGATCAAGGGAGTAAACGGAAAGATCGACAAGGTTTTTCAATCTGTGAGTAATGGAAAAAAGCTTCTGGCATCCGCATTGCTCACAAAAGGTGTTACGGTAAAAGAGGATGCCACATTTGCAGAGTTTGCCAAGGCTATTATGAAGATTCCCACCAAGATGCAGGTGGATGATATACCCGGAAAGGTGGAGTACGAATATCATTATCACACAGATGGCACCGGGAAAAAGGTCAATAAAGACATGGTGAGTGTCAGCAACAAGGGTGGATGTTACACCCAGGCTGTAAGGCACAGTCACGATGATGACTGCTATGAGTATATCACAACATACATATACCTCACAAACGAGGATACATCTGAAGGAACCTTTGTAAAGGAGGAGAACGGCGAGAGATATCTCAGATATAAGTGTTCATACTGCGGCAAAGAGTTTGTTAACAGTAATCCGCTCCATGCGGAGAAAACTACTGATTTTAATGTGCTGAAGGCAAGAAGTGATGGGATACTTGAAGATTCTACAGAGAAGAAGCTGGTGTGCGGTCATAAAGATAACGAGCTTATGGGATATTCCAGAAAGTGCAGCTACACCCACGGACAGGTAGTATCAGCTAAAGTGACATTTGAGGGCGCGGCAAGTAACAATGCTACTGTCAGGACGAAGAACAGTATCTCTGAACGTAAGCTGATGGTGTCAAACAGCGTAAGTGACTTTGATTTCGACGAATTTGCAAGATACAGCGGATTTGACTATGAAGATGAATCGGAACTTTTGGAAATGTCTGATGAGTATGCACTTGAGTCTAAGCATGCCGTGAAAGACAACAATATCACGATACTGGAACTTGATGAGAAAGAGGCGCCGAAAATCCCAGAAGAAGAGAAAGACAGTGATGCCGCAGAAGATGACTTGGCAATGGCTTCTGAAGATGCAGATTCTGAAAGTGAAGATGCGTTTACTGTAGTCGTGCAGGATGGAGAAGCTGGCGAAGTTTCCGAAATCGATGCTGAAGATACAGGCAATACTGTGAATGAAGAAGATGAAGCGGGTGGAACAGAAGATGGAAAAGATATAAAGGATGAGATGGCTTCAGATAATGCCGGTGAGTCTGGCGAACAGTCTGAGGAGCAGTCTGAGGAGCAGTCTGTGGAGCAGTCTGACGAGCAATCTGATGAACAGGAAGTAAATGAAGCTAATACAGATGCAACATCGGAGAATGTACAGTCCGATGATTTGGCGGATTACTTACAGACCCCTGAATCAACTGATGAATCTGCCAATCCAGCAGATGAGAGCAGTGATCATGAAGAGTACTCTGCTGATACGGAAGATATGACTAATGATGAAAGTGATCCCGATTCCGGGGAAGTTCTAAATGAGAGCATGGATTCTTCCGACCAGGATGTTAATCCGGATTCAGACGAAAGCGCTGACATATCTGAAGGTGATGACGAACAACTCCCTGAACCTGAAGACATTTCTGACGAGGCAGGCCTTGAATAATGACCAAAGATGTGACCTGACTAATCGCTACATAGTAGGAATGAACAGATGAATTTGTGCCTGCCAAGACTGCTTTTGAAGACAATGCAGCAGTAATGATGGGAGATGAGTTGAGGCGGGATTTCTTGACATTAAACATCAGTCTGCATAGAATAAGTTGTTGTAGTGGTTAATAAAGCACAGGCAATGTGCAGATTGGAGAAGAAATGACAAAGATAGACATAATTTCCGGATTCCTTGGAGCCGGTAAGACTACACTTATAAAGAAGCTTCTGAAGGAAGCACTGGCAGGTACGAAAGTCGTTCTCATAGAGAACGAATTCGGTGAGATCGGTATCGACGGCGGATTTCTTAAGGAGTCCGGGATCGAGATCACTGAGATGAATTCAGGATGTATCTGCTGCTCACTGGTGGGAGATTTCGAGACATCCCTCAAGCAGGTTATGGAGCAGTATGCACCTGAGAGGATCCTAATCGAGCCCTCCGGTGTAGGCAAGCTTTCAGATGTAATGAGGGCAATTCAGAATATCGCTGATTCTGATGAGAACATGGAGCTCAACAGCGCAGTCACTGTTGTGGATGCCACCAAGGCAAAGGTTTATATCAAAAACTTCGGCGAGTTCTTCATTAATCAGATAGAGAATGCCGGAACAATTATCCTGACAAGATGCGACAAGGCTGACCAGGCCAAGATAGAGACAGCAGTTGAGCTGATAAGAGAGCACAACGACAAGGCTACCATAATCACAACACCGCTTGATCAGATTACAGGTAAAGAGATACTGGACACCTTCGAGGGCAACAACAACCTGGAGGCAGAACTCCTTAAGATGGTTATGGAGCAGAAGCATGAGCATCATCACCACCATCATGATCACGGAAGCCATAAGACAGTAGCAGAGGATGGTTCCGTCATCTATAGTGCAAGTCACGATCATGACCACGACCATGATGAGCACGATCACGACCATGACGAGCATGAGCACGAGCACCACGACCACGATGATCATGATCACGAGCATCATCATGACCATGACGAGCATGACCACGAGCACCACCATGACCATGATGATCACGACGAGCACGATCACGAGCATCATCATGACCATGACGAACATGACCACGAGCACCATCATGACCACGACGAGCACGATCACGAGCACCATCATGACCATGACGAACATGACCACGAGCACCATCATGACCACGATGAGCACGACCACGAGCACCATCATGACCATGATGAGCATGATCACCACCATCATCACCATGACGCCGATGACGTCTTCATGAGTTGGGGTATGGAAACACCTCTTAAGTATACTAAGGAAGAAATCGAGGGTATGCTTGCAGTTCTTGAAGATGATGAGAAGTATGGAATCGTCCTGAGGACAAAGGGTGTTGTTCCTACACCGGACGGATCATGGATCGAATTTGACTACGTTCCCGGAGAGGCAGATGTCAGAACAGGATCTGCAGATGTAACCGGTAAGTTCTGTGTGATCGGCTCCGAGCTCAAAGAGGAGAACCTCCAGAAACTGTTCAGGAGACTCTGATACTGTATATTACAGCCCGAAGCACTCCGCTGCTGAGGGCGTGAGAAAATGATTGAGATGTGAGCATGTCCCTTTGCCGAAGGCAAATCTCATGGACATGCGAGATCATCAATGAGGGAAACGAATTGATGAAACCTGTATATATAATTAATGGATTTCTGGATGCCGGCAAGACGGACTTTTTCAGATATACGATCGGTCAGCCTTACTTCAGGACCAAGGGGAAGACTCTTCTGATAGTCTGTGAAGAGGGTGAGAATGGCTATTCTGAAGCACTCCTAAAGAGTACCAGGACAGAAGTGGAGTACATAGAGGATGAAGAGGACTTCACCCCGGAAGCTCTGGTGAAACTGGATGCAAAGCACAATCCGGAGAGGATCCTGATCGAGTATAACGGAATGTGGAACTTCAAGAATATGAAGCTCCCTGTGATGTGGAATCTGGAGCAGCAGATCACTGTCATCGATGCCTCCAGCTTTGAACTGTATTTCAGCAATATGAAATCTCTTTTGGCAGAGCAGATAAGAAACTCTGATCTGATACTGTTTAACCGCTGTGATGGCCTGGGTGAGAGTCTTCCTGCTTACAAGAGAAATGTTAAGGCCATCAATCAGAAGGCTGACATCATCTTTGAGGATGTGAACGGAGAGGTGGATGTCACACTGGATGAGGATCTTCCCTTCGACCTTAACCAGGATCCCATTGAGCTTACTAATTATGGCTATGGCATGTTTTACCTGGATGCGCTGGAACATGTAGACAGATATGAGGGCAAGAATGTCAGATTCAAGGGCATGGTCCTTAAGCCCCCGGAATTTCCAAAGAACCGGTTTGTACCGGGCAGAATGGCAATGACCTGCTGCGCCCAGGATATGCAGTTTTTGGGCTTTGCCTGCGAATATGAAGGTTCTCCTGACCTGGTGGAGAAAGACTGGGTTTTGGTAACTGCAAAGGTAGTTAAGCAGTATGTACCTGAATATCAGGGCGAAGGCCCCGTGCTGGTGGCAACTAAAGTGGAACCGACATCAGAGCCTGAAAACCCCGTGATTGATTTTTCCAATCCGGAACAGTGAGTTGGAGATATTTGCATGTTTAATTATCAGCCTTTACAGTGGCTATTTCTATTTTATTTTTACAGTTTAGTTGGGTGGTGCTTTGAGTCCACCTACGTATCAGTTTCAGAAAAGCGATTGGTAAACAGAGGGTTCATGCGTGGACCCTTTTTGCCGTTATATGGAAGCGGCGGCATAATGATGCTGGTAGTATCAAAGCCTTACTATGACAACATACTTCTGGTCTTCATTGCCGGCTGCATCGGAGCCACGGCGCTTGAACTTGTGACAGGCGTTGTGATGGAGGCTCTGTTTAAGGTCAGGTACTGGGAATACTTTCACAAGAAGTTCAACTTCAAGGGGTATATCTGCCTGGAATCCTCCCTGGTATGGGGAATCTGTACGGTGATATTTACCCATTTTCTGCAGGTTCCTGTGGAGAGACTGATCCTGATGATTCCCTACAACATTCTCTCTGTGGTGACAGTGACTATAACAGTTGTAATGTGCTTTGACTTTGCTTTGGCATTCAAGACTGCGCTTGATATCAGAGATGTGCTGGTCTACATGGAGAAGGCCAAGGCTGAGATGCAGAGGATGCAAAAGAGACTTGATGCCATTATCGCATTTAAGGGAGAGGAAGTTCGTGAGAGTCTTGGAGCCAAAGTTGAAGGCTTAAGTAACACCGCACAGGGCATTACCAGCAAAGCTTATGCCATCGGCTCTGGTGTAGGAAGCGGAATCGGAGCAATCGGAACCGGGATTGGTGCGATCGGAACCGGGATTGGCAACAGATTGGATGCCATCAGTGGAAGCCTTGAGAAGTCCTTTGGTCTTGTAAAAGAGAAGATGAAGCTGGATCCTGCTGCATATATGGGAAATGCCAGAGAGGAAGTTCTGGAGCTCTATGCTAAATACCGCGTAATGATGGCCAGGATAACTCCACATCCTATTAAGAACTTTTTTGAGTGGTATACAGAGCGTACCATCAATGGCAATCCCACAATGACGTCCATGGATTACATGGCAAGCTTTGAAGAAGTAAAAGAGATGACTAGAAAAGCCAAGAGAATGGCTAAAGAGGGAGAAGAGTGAAATTCTCCCTCTTTTACAATTAATATCACTTTAAAGTACCACTATACAACATAGTATTATAGCGTGAGGAGGAGTGAGGAGCCATAAATTTACTATAAATCCCGTTTATATTTCCAAAAATTTTATATAGAGTTTACAGATTTATTACTATTGTTTGAGAGAATGATATATAGAAAATATAGCTATTAAGCTGGCAGATAAATTGTTTATTGAATGCATCGCACGGTAAGAGATAAGAAAGATTTTAAATGGAATTGTAGAGAGGAGGTCAACTATGAATATCAAGCTTAAAAGGCTGTTTATGATTCAGGTGAAAACTATTTTGACATTTGCAATTGTGGTTGCTTTATTTTCAAGTGCATTGCCAGCCAAAGCTGCTAACGGGATCACGTCGTCTGATGTAAGATTCGGACTGAATAAGGGAAAACAAGTCACAGTAAAGGCTTATGTAAGTGGTGTAGGGGTGCGGGATATTAATGTAAAGCTTACAAAGTATTCGGTTAAGAACGAAAGAATTAAGGTTAATGGGAAATATATCAATACAAAAAGAGTAAGGGCAACAATTGTTTACAATCAAAATCCACTTTCCGATGAAGAAATGCAAAAATTTTTGAAATCTGATAAGAAGGCATTATTAAGTTACACTGTCACTCTCGTCAACCTAAAAAGTGGAAAACTTGAAGAGCATTATAAATCACCTTCATCAAAACTGGAAAACTGTTGGAATTATGAATATAGTAACAGAGTAATACAATATGGATATTCTTTTTATAAAAAGGTCAAGCTTACACTTGATTTTAATATAAGAGCATCTGACAAGGTTGCTATTGCATTTTGTGGGTGTTCAAAAAAATGTAAGACTGAGCAGGGCCTGGCTAAAGTTAATGATTTTTTTGACGGAAAAATACCTTTTAAAAAGACGTATTTATATGATAAGAAGAATAAGAAGATTTCAGTATGGAAGAGAATAAACTAAGCACACTACAGGTTCTGTGACCGGAAAATGCACTGTATCTGTTACAGCTGCAGACAATGGGAACTATAAGAATAGTAAAAGAGGGAGAAAAGTGAGAATTCTCCCTCTTTTGTTGTATTATTGATATGGTGACTCACTTTTTTTGCAGGGGACTAAGAGATGAAAAAAAGAATTGTTTATGCAACCGCAATTGGAGTCGCAGCATGTATGATGTTTACGGGCTGCGGCAGTAATGAAAATGATGTGGCGAATTCTGATCAGACTATTGAGGAGGCTACGACAGAAGCATCTACCGAAGCATCGGCGGATGAGGTTGCAACAGAAGCACCAGCCGAGGTACCAACTGACGAGACAGCAACAGAAGCACCAGCCGAGGCACCAACTGACGAGACAGCGACAGAAACACCGGACGAGGCATCGGTGGACGAGCCAGCAAAAGAAGCGCCTTTGATGCAGGCCGGAGAAGCCGTGTATTATGATGGACAGGTTCTTTTCCGCAATTATTCCCCCCAGGCATTTGGTTATGGTGCGCTATGGGGTAAGTTCCAAAGAAATTCTACGGTATATACTCCTGGAAGTCTTTGTACATTTGACCCCAATGCCCCTGAAAAAGGAATAACTACAATCTGTGAAGACAGCGGAAACGGCTGTTTGTATTTAAAAGACGGAAACACTCTGTATTCTCAGAAAGTTACCGATTATTCGCCGAATTACGAGCAGACCGCCCATGTTTACAAAAAGGTAATTCCGGGTGGAGAAGATGAAGAAATATGCCTTGGTGAGATTCAAGGTTTTTCTCCTGACGGGGAACATTTTGTTGTGTACACATATACCATGGATCCATATCAGGTTCATTATTTTATTTATGAGGTCGGAGATAAGGATGTAGATACTGCCCATTATGAGCCTGCAGATGGAGCTACATTTCTTACCATTGACAATGATAATGCATATTTCCTGGAGCAGAAAGATGGCAATATCTATACAATCGTTCAGGTTAGTAACAAGGGAAATATCTATATTCTGATTTCATATATTCCTGGATACCACAGAATAAGCTGCCTGTGAGACCCGCACAGTACGACGAAAACGGTAACCTGAAATATGAACCGGAGCTGAGCATAAATGATGGTGATAGCGTATATATGTGCCATCTGGCATTTGATAAGGATGGAAAGATTTATTACATACGTCCGGTAATTATGGATTGACAGGTGTAGTTTTATATAATGTCATAGTACTTCCTTTAGCGAGTCCATAAGAGCCTTTATATTTATGGGCTTGGCTACATGCCCGTTCATTCCTGCTTCCAAGGCTCTTTTACGGTCTTCATCAAAGGCGTTTGCGGTCATGGCCAGGATTGGGATGGATGCGAGCTTCTGATCGGCAATAAGTCTTATCTTTTTTGCTGCCTCGTATCCATTCATCACAGGCATCTGAATATCCATCAGCACGGCATCATAGTATCCCGGGGCGGAGGCTTCAACCATGCTTACCGCCTGGGATCCGTCAAATGCCTCTTCTACAATGAATCCGATCTTGCGAAGGATTGCCTTTGCAATCTCTCTGTTGGTGGGCATATCGTCCACAAGGAGCAATCTCTTTCCCGAAAAATCAGTTTCAGTGCTCATGGCAGGTTTTGCCTTGGGACGTCTTGTGTCTTCTGACGTTATTTCAAACTCTGTGACAACAGTGAACTCAGTTCCTTTTCCGGGAGCAGTGTCCACATCTATGGTTCCGCCCATCATATCAACAATTTTCCTGGTGATGGTCATGCCCAGTCCGGTTCCTTGTATTCCACTGACGGTTGAGTTCTTTTCGCGCTCGAAGGCCTCAAATACGCGGGCGGCAAATTCCGGTGACATACCGATACCGTTGTCTTTTACGTGGAATTCATAGATCTTACGCTGCGGGGCAGCAGTGTCTTTTTCCAAAGCGCTAAACTCGATCCTGCCGTTGTCAGGAGTGTACTTGACGGCATTGCTGAGAAGATTAAGCAATATCTGCTTAAGCCTGAGTTCATCGCAGATAATACTCTCATCTGTGATTTTGCTCAGATCTATGGAGAGGTCCTGGTTTTTTGATTCTGCCAGATTGCGGACCATTTCAGCAGAGTCTTCCATGATCTGTGTGAGATTGCAGGGGCTGTTGTCCAACTCGATTTTTCCGCTCTCAATCCTGCTCATCTCAAGCACATCATTTATCAGCGACAGAAGATGATTGCTGGACATGAGTATTTTCTCAAGATACTGACCGGTCTGCTCTGGATCATCAGTGCTTTGTTTTGCAAGGTTTGTAAAGCCGATGATGGCATTCATGGGCGTCCTGATATCGTGGGACATGTTGGACAGGAATGCTGTCTTGGCTTCGTTTGATGCTTTTGCCTGTTTAAGTGCTTCTTCAAGAACTGCGTTTTGTTTTTCCTGTTCAAGCCTTATCTCAGTGGTATCAGAGATCAGCAGGGCGTAAAACATGGTCTGCCTGTCGGCGGCATAGAACGTAAAACGTTTGTAAATAAGGCCTTCATCGGTGTGATAGGAGAAGTCCACGGTATAGAAATCACTATCTGACAGCTCATTCCTGACCCTGTCAAGTTTCAGGGATTTAAGGAGTGTCTCCTCCGGTTCATCCGCACCAAGATCCAGACTTGTTATGAGGTTTTTGATGTAATCTTCGTATTCCTGCTCCTGACCCTCCGGCAGAGGGAGACTCTGGCGCTTGTGTCCATCACTTCGGAGGGCCACGCCAAGCTGACCACTGGCGATATATGCTATCGCGTCGAATTCTTCGCTCAGTGCTTTGTTCCAGATAAGGGCATCAATAATATCTTTGTTATAATCCCGCTCAGTTATGAAGGCAATGATATCTCCGGTATTTGGCTGCTGGACCAAGGTGGCCTCCATAAGATAATAGCCGTTCTTGACAGATTTTCTTTGGGAATAGATTATTTCGCTGGCTGTAGTATGACCATTTTGAAAGTGTTCAAGCAGGCCTTCCCGGGTAAAGAGACCTGTGGGCTTGTCACCTGAGGATTTTATCAGCAAATCAGTAAAGCGGCCTTGTATGAGCTGCGTGTAGCTGCCGGCAGTCTGATCAGAATCATATAGATCAGTTCCGCCCCGTTCCACAATAATGTCTTTTGTCAGATTAACATGAAAAACAGCAAGCCGATCCTTGGTGATGGAAGTAAGATCCTGACGCAACTCGTTATACATTGCAGAGACCCTGTCCTCCTCATTCTGTATGTAGCCGATGATGTTTATCATTACATTTAGTATGATAAAAACAAATATGCTGCCGCCGAACAATATTCCGGCCATAACAAGTGATGGATCTCCCAGAATACCTGTGACAAGATAGCCAATCAGGAAGAAAATCAGTAGAAAGAATGGCAGATAGAGGTCAAATTTGCGCATTTCCAGAACGCCGGTTGTCTTCATTTTCCGGATAAACTTGTAGTAGTGGATAATGTTGTAGACCATAAGTGCGCTGCCAAGATATATCATGCACGTAATTAAGATTCTCATATGGCGCCTCCTTGTCCTGTATATTTCATTTTATCAGAATATTGGTTTGTTCGGGTAACAATAAATGTCAGCTTGATTCGTTTGGATAAAAGCCCTCTGTTCATCAATGAATGGAGGCTTTTCTTTATTCTTTTTTAAACATTTTTCAGTTTGTTTTTATTTCCATCAACAATTGACAATGACAAATAAGTTTGGCAACAATTTTCTGACAATTATTATGAGATAATTGAAATGACAAATTATTTTATATGAAGATTACGATATGTGGTAATTATGGGGAAAAAACTGAAGCTGTTAGATATTGTATGACGGGAGGAACTGAAGTCGTTAGATATTAGATGACAGGAGGACTGATATGGTTAATAGGATTATGAAAAAGCGCCTTGTGGCAATTACTCTTTCTGCAGTTGTTGCAGGAACAGTCTCAGGTTGTGGAAGCATACAGGCAAAGAGTCTTGCTGGTTCAGAGGTTCTTGGAGAGGTCAGGGCCCGCTCTCCGTTTGCAGCCGCTGATACAACCCAGAACAATAGTACCCAGGACAATAATAGCCAGAACAATAGTACCCAGGACAATAGTGCCCAGGGCAAGAGTACCCTGGACAAGAGCACCCAGAATAGTATAGCACCATTGATGTGAATACTATGAAGGGTGAGGACTTCTTCGGAAATCCCGTGGATCTTAGTAAATAAGAGAATATAAGTATAAAGGAGAGGTTTATGTTTTGCACTGGTTGTGGTAAAGAGCTTCGTGCAGGAGCGAAATTTTGCGCATATTGTGGAGCAAGTGTTCCGGAGGTAGAACTCCATACTCTTTCGATTACTGTTTCAGCGGATGATCAGCTGATGGGTATTAAGTATAATGATTCTGAAGAAGCTGTTTTCGAAGGGTGGACTTTATCAAATGACCTTTTGAGGTGAACCCTGTTGAACTAAAAATGCCATGGAATATGCTCAAGGGAATGATCAGAGGGGAGATATCTTTCGTCTGTCTTACTCCGGCAGAAATGATAGAAGGATCAAGATTTGTTCAGGCAGCAATGTGTGAAGATGGAACAATTCATTTTGAAGTTTGTATGGATAAACAAGGCAGCTATGAAATTCTATCTCAGGACGGGCTTGACCTTACGACCGCTGTTCATTGGATGACTTCTTACCTTGCACTGAGACAGATTCCGCAGGAAATGATAGATTCTCAACAATGAGATAGATGAATGTAAAAAGAGGGACTAACAATGACTAAGGGCATCTTCAGAACAAAACTGCCAATACTGCTATCCGTGATATTTTCCGCGATATTTCTACTTTCTGGAATACAGGCCCATGCAATGAGCGACGTGGAGTTGTATGGAGGATATTTTCCCGGAAGCTGGAGAATGACGGGAGAATATAAGTGTCTGCCACCGGATGAGATAAACTCAGAGACTGAGGATTATCTTTTATCAATTGAGTTTGTGGACGATGATGATGCTGTATTTAATTTCAAGGGAAAAGACTCGGGTGAATATGCGGGAGAGGAGACCACATATACCGTTGAGATAGATAGTTTAAAGGAAGTGTATTATCCCGGAGAGTATATGAAAGATGAGTCAATCTGTGTTAAATGGGTGTTTTCCGGCGACAGGAGTCCGGGAGCGGTACGCATAAGCACATCCTTTGCGCAGCCGGATTTTACTCAGGGTGAAAACGGGGTGACTTTAGACGTCATTAGTGAGATTCCTCTTTTTAATTTTGAAGGCCTTTCTGAGTATGTCAGCATTCCGGAAAAGGAGACGGACAGACTCAAAAAGAATCTGGGAAAGCTGAACTGGAACAGGGTAGCACCGATATGCGCTACATTCCCCGATGTTCCGGGAGAGGAAGATATAAAGAACTTCTGGCTTGTATGCGACATCTCAGACAATGCAGACCATCACGTTTACCGGATGTGGGAGTTTGAATGGTCGGATGAGGAGTACGTCGTTGAGGCGGAAAGTATGAGCTGGGTTCAGGAGGAAGGAGGCTACTTTGATGCCGGCACAGGAGTCATAGAATATGTACCTGATAATTATGCGGAAAACAAGGGAGAGTATTCAACCTCACAGCCTGATTCTGAGTTTCTGGAATCTGTCAAGAACAAAGGCGGTTATTACGATGCAGGGGTCGGTGTCGTTGAATACAGTCCCTTGGCTACCATTGGAAAGATTGCCCTGATATTTCTCGTTCCTTTAGTGGTAATAGTTCTTTTGATAGTTCTGATCGTTCGAGCAGTAAAGAGGAAAAAGGGAAACTAGGAAAATGATGATAAGTTGTGAAAGGAGAGGAATATGTTTAGGATTAAAACTATCTCAAAAATTGCAGTTATTGCTGCAGCTGCGGTGCTTTTTTCTACAACAGGAAGCATTACGTCTTTTGCCGCTGAGGCTCAGACCATGGACTTCTCACAGTTTGTGTCTGTGCAAAAGACATATCCAGGTGCTACCAGGGAAGAGCGCTATGCAATGGCAGAATATGGCGATAATGATGATCTTGCAATCCTGAAACAGTCAAGACAGTATGTAAAGGATCACAATGGCGTTGCCCTTGACAGCGAGTTTCTTCATGGAACCCAGATAATGGAATACAAGAACATGGAGGGCGGCTGGAGATACATAGGAACCATCGAAGAGAGGGATATCCTTAAGGATGACTATGACGGCCTGCGTTACACCAACTGCTACATACTTGAGGATGGATTCAATGCAGATATAGTTTTCAACTATGGTGTATATTTTAATCCTGCATGGGGTGAGTATGGTGCAAACTATGATCAGACCGGCTATGATCCTGTAATCTTCCACGGCAACAATATCCTTGTTGAGGCCAATCCTGACTATGCATACTCCTACCCCTTTATCGGAATAAGCGCCACCAGTGACAACGGAGATAAGATGATGGTCTATCAGTTCACCAGTGCTTCGGATGGCAGGGATTATGCCTTCGGCAGGATCTTGTGGAATGATGGCATCGGAACAGAGTACAGATTCATGCTTGCAAGACCATGAAGAAACGTGATTAAGGGAGCCAACGAGTAGTATGAATAAAAGCAATTTCTTTTCCGTAAGAAACAAAAAGAATCTTGCACTTGCAGTTGCCTGCATGATTGGATTATCCATCTGTGCCTGCGGGGCAGAGGATTCAGAAGACACCGGTGGAAGTAAATTTGATCCAATACCGGATGAGGCTTATGAATTTTGGGCTGATGAAGAGCTTGTCAGCCCTTCTTACTATGACGGAAAATACTGCGCTGTTTCAAAGGGAGCTCCGGCAGGCCACTGGGAGAGAACAGACCGCCGGTTCATACTTTCCGGGGAAACGACGGCCACAAAGGGAGACGTTACTGTAACTGCTGAGCTTTCTGATGATCCAGGCGACTATAGCGACGGTTTTTTTATTTATAATGGCGATGAAGGGGAAAAGAAGATCAGTTTTAGTACTTCATATGTCAGAGAAACCTATGATCCCGGCAAGGAATGTGAACCGTCAATATACCTGAAATATGGGCCGAGTAAGAAGAACTCTCCGGGAAAGATTTATGGAGCTGCATATTTTGCTGACGTAAGCACCGGAGATGATATCTTTGGACAAAGCGTTAAGGTCAGGGAGTATCTTGTTCCCAAGAAAAATTACGGCACCGGCTACCAGATCATGCGAGGCTTTGGAAAAAATACGCCAAACCGAAATGGTGGGTATGATGAAAAGGATGGATCAGGGGGAACCTATATCGATCCCTTTGGTCATATGCCTGTATTTGTGTCTGAAGGTGACAAGATATGGTTTGTGGTGGATTTGATCGACGGCGAGACCTGGCAGGTGGGAATACGAAACCTCTTTGAGTTTACGTGGGTGTTGGATCCTAATAAACCGCCTTATGCCACTGCCTCGGAGGAAGAGGAATCACATGATAGTGTAGAATGGACACCAACGGAACATCCAGGAAGGTGGGATCTGACTGATGTAATCTACACCGGATCCCATGAAGCTTCGACTTCGAAGAATGGTGTGACTGCCGCTGCAGAGCGCTTTGGAGTGGATGGGCAGCATATATGTTTTACCTTTAATGGCAGGGAAAAATACTATATGCCAACCAGTATATTTGACAGCTCCTATTATGCAAGCGGCTACTTTTCTGAGACTGTAAATATATATCCTGATCCTGTGAATGAAAATCCCACAGGAGAGCCAAGATGCATTTTCTGTCTTGCTGATGTGGAGATGGATCAGGATGGCGCCATGACTGCTTTTGAGCCAGTGCACTATTTTACCCAGTTCCTGTCAGATGACCCCATTAAGGCCTTCAGTCCCGGGCCCGATGGAAAGGAGATGAAATGGCGGGAGTATGAGAAAAAGTCTGATCTGAACTTTGAGGGAAGCTTTCCTGAGGGCAAGGTCGACAGAGAAAAGAAATATCTTGTATACGGCGCCAGGGATTCCGTTACTGGAGACTGCTCCCTCTACAACGTATATGAGTACACCTACACCATGGGCCCGGTGACAGAGTGGATGTACAATTCCCCGGGATATTGAGGGGCATTCGGGAGAATTACTTATGAAAATCAAATGCGATTACTGCGGCAATACCTATGAGGACACTCTGGAGAAGTGTCCCAGCTGTGGGGGACCCAACCCGTCCCACAAGAATGACAACAGACCTAAAACTATAGAAGAGCTCAAAATCTGGTACCAGGAAAGAAATCTTCCTGCGCCGGAGGTTACGAGATTTTTTATAGGCACAGACTACAGACAGCCCAAGGCATTTGGAATATACAAGGACGACCAGGGTGATTTTGTCGTGTATAAAAACAAGGCTGATGGAAGCAGGGCTATCAGATATAAAGGTAAGGGAAAAAAAATAGAACTTAAGACGACCTTCGATCCAAAGAATGCAACCAACAAGGAAGTGACATACAAGTGCAGTAACAAGAAAATAGCCACAATTGATAAGAATGGTAATGTCAAAGGAAAGACGAAAGGTAAAGTCACTATTACCGCTATCACCAAGGACGGTAAGAAGACTGCCAAGTGTACGGTAATTGTAAAGTAATAGGTGAAAGAAAAAGGCTTAGGAAATGCGAACATATCCTAAGCCTTTTAATTGCTATTATGTCAATAATTACATTTTGTTAACAGCCTGAGCCAGTCTGGAAACCTTTCTTGAAGCTGTGTTCTTTTTGAGAACGCCCTTGGACTCAGCCTTGTCAATTGTGGATGTAGCTACGAGAAGTGCCTTGGCAGCCTCTTCCTTGTTGCCGGCCTCGATAGCTGTTCTAACTTTCTTGATCTCTGTCTTAACAGCAGACTTGATCATCTGGTTCTGCAGAGCCTTCTTCTGGTTAACTAATACTCTCTTCTTGGCTGATTTGATATTTGCCATAATTTACCTCCGAAATGATAAATAAATTGTTTATTATAATGTTCGTGTGCGCATTAAGCCGGACACGGACAGTTAATGCCACATACGCTAGATATTTTAGAGTAAAATGTAGAAACTGTCAATAGATTTTGATATAATAGCGCGTAAGTTACTTGATGAGACGAAAAGAGGTTATAAAGTGGATCAGAGTAAGATTAGAAATTTTTGCATAGTTGCCCATATTGATCACGGCAAATCTACCCTGGCGGACAGGATGATAGAAAAGACCGGGGTTCTGACCCTGAGGGAGATGCAGAACCAGGTTCTGGATAACATGGATATCGAGAGGGAGAGAGGCATTACCATCAAATCCCAGGCAGTCAGGATGATATACAAGGCATCTGACGGGCAGGAGTATACCTTTAACATGATAGATACCCCCGGCCATGTGGATTTTGGATATGAGGTTTCAAGGAGTCTTGCAGCCTGCGACGGCGCAATCCTTGTGGTGGATGCCACCCAGGGCGTTGAGGCCCAGACGCTGGCCAATGTTTATATGGCCCTTGATCATGACCTGGATGTCTTTCCTGTTATCAACAAGATCGATCTTGCCAGCGCCATGCCGGATGAAGTCAAGGATGAGATCGAGGATGTCATTGGCATAGAGGCTCAGGATGCTCCCCTTATCTCGGCCAAGAACGGCATTGGAATTGAGGACGTGCTGGAGGCAGTGGTCAAGAGGATCCCGGCTCCAAACGGTGATCCAAAGGCACCTTTAAGGGCGCTGATATTTGACAGTATATACGATTCCTACAGGGGAGTTATCGTTTTTGTAAGGATCTTTGACGGCACGGTCAAAAAGGGTATGAAGGTGCGCTTTATGGCCACCGGCGCAGAGGCGGAAGTGGTTGAAGTTGGCTACTTTGGCCCGGGCAGGTTTATTCCCAGCGATGAGCTTTCTGCAGGAGACGTTGGCTATTTCACAGCATCTATCAAGAACATCCAGGATACCCGTGTCGGTGATACCGTGACCGATTCGGAAAAGCCCTGTGCAGAGGCACTTCCCGGCTACAAGAAGGTCATGCCGATGGTTTACTGCGGTCTTTACCCCGCTGATTCCGCCCATTATTCGGATCTTCGCGATGCTCTGGAAAAGCTTCAGCTAAATGATGCATCTCTTTTCTATGAACCTGAGACCTCCCAGGCTCTGGGCTTTGGCTTCAGGGCGGGATTCCTTGGACTGCTTCACCTGGAGGTGGTGCAGGAGAGGCTTGAGAGGGAGTATGACCTGAATCTGGTGACCACCGCGCCATCCGTTGTCTACAAGGTGCACAAGACGGACGGCGAAGTCATTGACCTGACCAACCCCACCAACCTTCCGGATCCATCTGAGATCGAATTCATGGAGGAACCCATAGTAAGCGGTGAGATCATGGTGACCACCGATTACGTCGGTGCCATCATGCAGCTGTGCCAGGAGAGGCGCGGCAGGTACCTAAGCACGGACTACATTGAACAGACCAGGGCAATCCTGAAATACGAGCTGCCCTTGAATGAGATAATTTATGACTTCTTTGATGCCCTCAAGTCAAGGTCAAGGGGATATGCCTCTTTTGACTATGAACTCAAGGGCTACGAGAAATCCGATCTTGTCAAACTGGATATCCTTATCAACAGGGAGGAAGTTGACGCCCTCTCCTTCATCGTACACAAGGACGGTGCCTATGAGAGAGGCCGTAAGATGTGCGAGAAGCTCAAGGAGGAAATCCCGAGACACCTGTTCGAGATTCCCATCCAGGCAGCAGTGGGCGGTAAGATCATTGCCAGAGAGACCGTCAAGGCATACCGCAAGGACGTGCTGGCCAAGTGCTACGGCGGTGACATAACCCGTAAGAAGAAGCTTCTTGAGAAACAGAAGGAGGGCAAAAAGAAGATGAGGCAGATCGGAAATGTGGAAGTGCCTCAGTCTGCCTTCCTCAGTGTCCTCAAGCTGGACAACACAGACTGATATGGGCAGGGAACTGTCGATCTATGTGCACATTCCTTTCTGCCAGAGAAAGTGCCTCTACTGCGATTTTCTGTCCTTTAAACCCGGGCAGGAGCAGGTGGAGGATTACTTTTTGGCGCTGGGAGAAGAGGTTAAGGTGGTTTCGGGGGAATACCGTGACTTTCAGGTTTCTTCAGTGTTCTTCGGCGGAGGAACTCCCTCTTTTCCCAGAGCAGAGCTGGTGTGCGGGATACTTGATGATATAGGTAAATCATTTGTACTAAGCCGTGATGCGGAGATCAGCATCGAAGTAAACCCCGCCTCAGCCATTAAGGACAAACTTCTGGCATATAGAGGTGCGGGATTTAACAGGATCAGCATCGGCGCCCAGTCTTTTAATGATGATGAACTTCGGACATTGGGCAGACTGCATGATTCGCACATGTTTTATGAGACCTATGACCATGCAAAAAGCGTCGGATTCGACAATATCAATGTCGATCTGATGAGCGCACTTCCCGGCCAGAAGGTTGAAGATTACCTGCACAGCCTTGAGAGTGTAGTTGCTCTTTCGCCTGAGCATATCTCAGCCTATAGCCTGATCATAGAAGAGGGGACTCCGTTTTTTGATATGGACTTAGAGCTTCCTTCTGAGGACGATGACAGGCTCATGTACCATGAAACCAAGAGGGTATTGGCTGAGAACGGATATCACAGATATGAGATTTCAAACTACGCCCGCTCGGTGCAGTATGAATGCCGGCACAACAAGGTGTATTGGAATAGAGGCAATTACTTGGGGCTCGGCATTGGCGCTGCTTCTATGGTGGAAAATGTCAGGTGGAGTAATATCAGGGATATTGATGAATATATGAGGATAGCCGGGGCTGACAGGACGCAGTGTGAGAGGGAAAATGCCCAGGCGCTCACAGTACAGGAACAGATGGAAGAATTCATGTTTCTTGGGCTCAGGCTGGTGGAAGGAATTAGTATCAGGGAGTTCAGACGGTATTTTGACCGGGATATTTTTGAAGTTTATGGTGGTGTTATAGAGAGATATGCCAAGTCTGGACACTTGATAGTTGACGGCGATCATCTTAGGCTCTCGGATAGTGGCCTTGATGTGAGCAACACTGTTATGGCGGAATTTTTGTTTTGAAGATTGTCCGGGGGTGGCTGCTTCCGTACAAAGTGCCATATGAAAATCTGCACTTATTTATGTCCCTTTTATGCGTATATTGAAAGATAAAATCTGGAATGGAGATAAGATAATTATGAACTACAACTTTTTTGCACTGATATCAAGAATGAAATACATTGAGCGGTGGGCACTTATGAGGAACACCAGGCCGGAGAACCTCTGTGAGCACTCCATGGAGGTGGCAATGATCGCCCATGCGCTATGCATCATAGGAAATGTGCGCTACGGTAAGAATCTGGATGCCAATAAGGCTGCACTGATCGGATTGTATCATGACGCTTCTGAGATCATAACAGGAGATATGCCCACACCGGTCAAGTATTTCAATGCCGACTTAAAGCACGCCTACAAGGAGGTTGAGGCAATAGCCGACGACAAGCTTCTTGAGAAGCTTCCGGATGATCTCAGACCATCTTTTGAGCAGATCTTTAAACCGGAAGATAATGAGGATGAAAAATACATGAGGAGGCTGGTGAAGGCAGCAGACAAGCTCTCTGCACTGATAAAGTGTATCGGCGAGATCAATGCGGGCAACACTGAGTTCAGGACAGCCAAAGAGAGCACCGGCAAGTCCATCAGGAGCATGTATCAGGAGCTGCCAGAGGTTCTTGATTTTGTAAATGAATTCCTTTCTTCCTACGGCAGCACCCTGGATGAACTCACATGAGAAGAGTGATGAACCGGCCAATGGACAACAAGCACTTAAGAGGCGGCTTTTCGGCCGCCTCTTTTATAGTGGGCAAAAAACAGCTACACATTTGAAAAAGCTATTTGATGATGAATATCATCTCTAAACCGGATAGCATTAGATAGCCATGGATTAAGCTTGCCCACAATAAATAGAGAAAGAGCATGATAAAAAAATATAAAAATTGCCTTTTAAAATAGGGTATCAAATAAAAGGTGATAAAATTAGTATGGTGGATTTTTCAGTTTTATCTACTTAATAAGGTTCATTAAAATTGAAAACGAGGAAGAAAAAATGATTCTTGAAATTATCTCGAATGAAAATGCCAAAGATTATATGGAATTCCTACCGGACTTCTTTTATAAGGCTGAGCTGATGCTGGGCATAGTTTGTCTTGACGAGGAAACAGACACGCCTGTGGGTTTTACCATGCTAACCCTAAAGGAAGAGAGTCTGCTGATTGAATACATATATGTCATCAAAGAATACCGGCGAAGGGGTGTAGGCACCATGATGCTTGACGGAGTCGGAGAAATGGCAGAAGCTGCCGGTATTGACACTATTGAGGTATACTATGATGCCCTGCTGGACAGTGAAGACATTCCCGGGGAGTTTCTCCTTGAAAATGGGTTCCTTATAAGTGAAGCGGGCGAGCTTATGGAGTTTGATTCGGCTGAACTGCTGTATTCGGATTACGTAAAAAATCTCAGGTATCCGAAGGAATTAGATGCTTATGACTGTATTCCCATAGGACGGATTTCAGAGTCACAGGAGCGTAAGCTTAAAAAGCGTCTGGAGATGTATGGTGGAAGTGATTTTCTGCCCTTTAGCAATAGCAACATGAGCTTTTTGTGTGTAAAGAGCGGAGAGGAAAAGGGATGTATATTGTGTAGTTACGATGAGTACACGAACATGATTACTATTATGGAGTTAATTGTGTTTTCAAACGACCCTATGTGTACTGCGAAGCTTCTGATAGCACTGGGACGTTACGTGGCGAATATCTTTTCACACAAACCCTGTGCCATGTTCCTGAAGACACAGGAATTTAAGGTTGCACTGGCGGAGAAGCTATTGGGCGATGAGAGTAAACTGAAATCTGCAGGAACACTGCTCCATGGAGTGAAGATGATTCAGAAGGGAGAATAAGGATGCCTGATTTTGAAGAACTGCAAGAAAAGAAAACGACGACCATAAATACAGATATAAATGCCGAGAGTACTAAGATTTCTAATATGCCTTTAAATATTCAAGTACCGAAAGAACCTGTTCTTGAAAACGTACATAAGGATGAAGCAAAGCATGAGGACGTTTTACAGGAAAAGTACAAAAAGATTCTGACACATGATTATAGGAGCCAGAAATGGATCACGATGTCAAAAGATAAGCGCAAGGCAAGGCGAAATATTAACACTAATTATAAGCTTGTAACGGGCGCCAGGAAGAATCTTACAAGAAGTCAACAGCTTGAAAGGAAAGCTGAATTAGACACAAGGAAAAGACTCTCAATTATTGCGTCAGAGGATCTGGATGGTTTCGTGAAGGAGAGAGAAAAGCAGGAAAAAGAGTGGACTGATGACGAGCGCTCTATTGCAGCAAAAGAACTCCTTGACATACCTGTTGAAGTCTTTGATTTTGGTTCCGATAAAGCGTTTATTCAGTCCTTTAAGAAAAACATGCATATTCTTGCCAAAGCTGAACGTCTTGAGAAAGCTCTTTTAACAGGTGTTAAGCTTGAGGGCTTTGATCAGGATATGACAAGAGAGCTTTCGGCAAAGCTTTCAAGGATGGGCAGGATCAGAGAGGCCTACGAAGACAGAATTCAGATAATATCATCACCTTACTATGTCTCTGTCCGTTCCGGGGATCTTACTGTGGATACCTTGGACCGGCTTAATAGGATTGCAAAGGGCAAGGTTACGGCTGATGAGAGTCTTAAATCCTTTGCCACAGCGATTACCAGATGGAGATTCCACAGCTCCAGGTTGTTTACCATGGGAAAAAATGAAAATAAAGAATTCTTTACAGACACCATTGCAGAGAATATCATCCTGAAATATGGTGTTAAGAATGTGAACAACTGCTTTAATTCGATAATATTTGGAAAGGATAAAAAAAGCGGAAAATTATCTCAGAAGAGATCAAAAAATACCAGGGAGGCAAGGATTAAGGAATGGATATACGATGACCTTAAGCTGCTTAAAAGACTGAATAAAAAGCAGCTTTCTGATAAGATTACTCTTTTAGCAAGCACGCTTGAAAAGAAAAAAAGAAAGCTGGGAAGTGGCAAGGAAGATCAAGAAACCCTAAGGAAGACCGAAGCTGCAATAGCACATGCATATAAAATAAAGAGCGCCTTCGATGAGGGGCGTTACAGCAAAGAATCAGTCATAATCTGGCTGGATCGTTTCCTGATGTCTGATCACAGCCTGTGCCGTGATGTTTATGAGGGATGCCAGGAGCAGGAGGAGCGCAGGTCAAAGAATGAGAAACAGGCCGATCATGAGGCTTATCTCGACCAGATATCAAATGACATAGAGAGATTTATTAATTCTTCGGATGGCCTTGAAGCTAACTTTCAGGAACAGGAGGATCCAATTGAAGAGGAAAAGAAGATACGGGAGATCGAAAAAATACAGAAGAATAATCCCGCATACAAACCTGAGGATGTAGTATTTCAAAAGGTACATTTTGTCGGAGAGAAGGATCAGGATGCAGAAAAACGGCACAAGGAGAAGAGTAAAGACAAACTGGTTGTGGCCAAAAAAGAGACTATCCGGGAGCATCTGACTGTCGGAGATGCAGATTTTCTTTACATATACGGTGAAAATGCCAGCCAAGACGTTTTGACCAGGACTTATATCAGTGTTAAGCCTTCCTCCAAGGGCAGGTCAGTGAAGGCTTTAGTTGACACTGCAATAAATATGGGCATTCAGAAGGACCTGTATTTCAAGATCACCACGACGGCTAAACAATCTCGTGGAGACGATATTGTCATCTATTTTGGGAAAAACCTCAAACCGGATCAGGTAAGTGATTTTCTTGATCAGTATAAACAGAACTGTGAAGCGGAAAAGGTGGAATTTTCTCAGGGAATGGAGGGTGTAGTAGTAGGCAGGAGCTACTCGGATGGGATAAATCTGGCACCTGAGCCTTCCATTATGAATATCCTGAACATAAATACCAGCGATGATGAGAAAAAAGCACTTGTTCATAATAGTCATTCACTGGATGATTATTTATCCAAAAAACCATATTCTATAAGTCCATCATTTTCTTTTACCGGGCTTATGGTAGACCTTCTTTTTATGAGCACTGTCCTGGCAGGAAAAGAGCTTGGAAAAGGCACTAAGGACACGCTGGATATTGCAAATCCAAAGATGTTTGCCCTTACAAAAAAATATTTTCAGGAGCTTTGCGAGCTAAATGGCGTTGATGCAAAGAACATTGTAGATAGCAGCATTCTAAGTATTTTCGATAAAAAAGAAAAGATGCCAAAGCTTAAGAAAATCGCAGAGAAGGAAGAAAAGAAAGAGCAAAAGGCACAGGAAAAGAAGGAAGAAAAGAAGGAAGAAAAGAAAGAAATCAAAGATAAGGATAATCTGTATCTTGAAATTTTTAATTCTGATAAGACAGATCCCATAGATGATTTTGCAATAGCTTTTGATGGAGAGGAAGCTCTATTTGCAAAGTTCTTTAAGGATGCCTATCGAAAGTACATTTATGCTGAGCTTCACAGTGTTGCAAGGGATCGGGTGATCAAAGCAATGGAGAAGCAGGGCATTAAGGGGTATAAGCCAAGTGAGAAGGAGATCCTGGCCAATATGTCTGACGGGACTGTTGTGATAAATGACAACAGGGTGAAAGAGTTTCTCTTGCAATATAAGGCAGGCCTTGAAGCAGGGACAGACTCCAGAGAGCTTGACAGGCTTCGCTCGCAGTTTCAGGAGGATTTGAAAAAGCAGGAAGGAGAGTTTCCCCCTGTCTTAAATGCCAAGCTTAGTGCTCTTACTCAGGCCATGAGGATGGCAACGCATTATGTTGAAAGCAGACAGCTTCTCATAAATGAGCAGGAGGCGTACAAGCAGGCTCCCCGGGAGGTGGATTATACATCAAAGGACCTGAAGGATGAAAGGCAGATCCATGATAATTCCTGCTGGGCATGCTCAGGCACCATGAATGCCAATAATTACATTGCAAGGCACAAAGAAGTTGTGGATAAAGGCTTTAAGATGACCCAGAAGCATTTCCTTAATAAGGATAATCTCGTCCTGAATCCCGGCACGAAGGCTTACGCTATGCAGGATAAAGACAATCTTAAAAGCGTTAAGAAGGATATAGCTTCTGCAAAGCTAATGATAGGCGGAATGGAGGAGATGGGAAATGTTTTCACCATGGCGGATGTATACTTAAAGAATATGTCCGATACGGCTGTGAGACGTACCCATTTTACTATTGATCAGGATAATCCACTTCTTAATGATCCTACAGCAGTAAGTGCAATTGAGACAGGAATGCTGAAAAAGATCACTGATATGCTTCACATTTCAGGCGGACCGATCACTATGTTTTATCCCGGTCATTATATAACAGTTACCGGTGTGAAGGACGGTGTTATCCTCTATCATGATTCTCTGGCTGAGGGCAAGGCTGATCCTAAGGAAAAGAAAAGAAACCCCAATGTATCGGAGCACAAACTGAAAAGAGCGGATCTTGATTCTACCTTTGAGATGACTACAGGGAATCTTTTGAAGAAGTGCCTGAGTGGAGCTGTGGAACTTGTTGCCCTGGTACATTTGGATGAGGAAAGTGTTGCAGGTATAAAGAATGAATTCCGGCTGGGAGAAGAAGGGCAGACAATTTATGACAACGAGGGTAAGCTTCACCCTGCTCTTGATAAAAAGGATATAAATAAAGTAGCTGATAGGGAACGCATGTTCCACAATCTGGGAGTGGAATTCGACAAGCCCCTTGAGAATGGTGGAGCCTTGTCAAAGCTTGGATTCATGCAGGATACCATTTATCTTCCAAAGCTTCGTGATCACAAGAAGAATACTCAGAAAAACCTTCCAAAGCAGGATCTTTTAGAGAATGTAAGGCCCGAGGATACGGAGTTTGAGAAGGAAAAACGACTCAAGGCCCGGGAAGAAAATAAGCAGAAAGAAGAGAAAAAGGAAGAGAAGAAGGAAGAGAAGAAAGAAGAGAAGAAGGAAGAGAAGAAGGAAGAGAAGAAGGAAGAGAAGAAGGAAGAGAAGAAAGAAGAAAAGAAAGAAGAAAAGACAGATCCACTCCTTAAGAATGTAGACATTTCTGTACACAGCTCGAATTTCTTTCAGATGTACACCAAAGCGATGCAGCTTACAAATCAGGGCAAAAAGTATCGCATGAAGTATGCACCTGACAATGAGACACTAGGGGCTAAGTACAGAACAGGCTCCTTTAAAGACAGACTCAGCAAAAAGGAGAGGGACGAAAAGATTAAAGATCCCAAGTCAGGGCTCTATCAGAAGGCTCAGAATGCTGCGTTTTTGGAAGAGACTATTAAGGATTTTGAGACAGCCTCCTATGATGCGGTTAATCGCGCCGTAACAAGGCAGGCGCTTAGAATTGACGCAAATGAATATCAGGATCTTTCTGCTTTTATGCTACAGGGAGATGATGCTGCGAACTTTGAACTTGCTACTCTATATCTTGGAAAGAGTGTAAAAATGCAGGGAGATGCCCTGGAAGGGCAGGATGTGCTAAAGGCACTCGACTTGATGGCAGAGCAGCTGTTTCTGGTCGATGTGGAGAGCCTTAGGCTTGACAACGACACGGAGCTTGTAAAGAATGCCGGGAAGCTTGAGAAGATCACAGCTCAGGTATCTGCCTTTGACCGCCTGATGAAAAAGCACGGCTACTTTAAGACGCTGAAGCCGGAGAATCAGGAGAGACTCAGCGTCAGGTTAAATGCATTGCGCTCCATTGCTGCTTACTACCAGGTGCGCAAGGAGATCATCACCGATGAGACCTATAAGACCCATTACAACGACGAGCTGTCCATGAACAAGACGGGAGACATCACGGATGCTCAGAAGAACCTCGCAGATAAGCTCTTAAACTCTTTGGTTCTTGGTAGGACCATGATGTGGGCCAATGGGATAAAAGTCGGGGAAAAAGTCTTTGGCGGTGATGAGCTGAACTTTAAAGATGCGGTGATGAATACCCGCTATGCGAAGATCAGAAGAGAGTATTCAGAATCTTCCAAGCTGAAGGACATCACAGGAAAAGCTTTTGCCCTTAAAGAAACCAGATCCAAAATAGAGCTTGAGAGACTAAAAAAAAGGCTTAAGGAATTAAATGCCGTTGATCCCATTGCAGAGCAGAAAAATATCCAGAAAGACATGGAGGCTGTAAGGCACAAAGCCGTTGTACCTGTGCAGGGACCTGAAGAGAGCATGACTCTGATAAAAAAGATAAAGAGCCATTTTGCATTTGGCTGGCGGTGGTTCAGCGCTGTTCCGATAAAAACTCTCATGGGAGTTTTCGGACTTATGCTGCCGGCAGGGGGAAGTGAAAAGGCCGGAGTCCAAAAAAAGAGGGACCATAAAATGGTGCCGGGAAGGAAAGGTGAAGAGTTCAGAGATGAGATTGTCCGAAAGGATGAAGAGGGAGAGGATATCGATGTCTACTCCGATGTAAGGCGCGGACCGCTTGTGTGGGAAAAGCTCACGGCAGGAGATCCGGAGGATCCGCCGGAGGTATGTATCATGATGCAGCAGGCAAAGAGAGGAAAAGATGTGGCCTTCACCGGTACATTTACCATGGGACATGCCATGATAGGCCTCTCCTACAGCAGGTATAATAAAACGACGAAAAGAAAGGAGCGTTATCAGCTTCGGATGGGCTTCTGGCCCGGACACGGGGTTAGTCCATTTGTAGCTATACCCCTGGCTAACGGAGCAGTTATAGGTGGAAGTCTCCAGAATGACAGTGGCCAGATTTATGATGTGGCACTGCGATATCAGGTTAAACCCGGAGATATCAACAAGATCCTCAGGGCATCGGAAAAATATGCAGACAAGGGCTATTCCGGCTATAAGCGCAACTGCACCACTTTTGTTATGGACATGGCAAAGACAATAAACCTTCCCATTATTAAGGAAATTAAGCAGCAAAAGTTGTCATTTGGAGGTCCGGGAGGCACTTTTATACACATGTCAAGAGGCGTCAACCATCCGGGTTTTGCAGCTGTGGTCGGAAAACAACTGGCTTCCAAGCAGAACAAAATGGATCTGTCATATCAGAACTTCGGGCAGAAGCTGTATACTCAGGAAGACATTGACAGATTATATAAGACCGCACAGTACAATGATGATCAGCCATTCGGATATGCTCCCGGACCTGTAGGGGAACAGATGCGAAACGCAAAGACAGGAGAACTCTCGGCTTTTTACGAGGAAGATAAGGATCTTAATGTCAAAACAATAAAAGAGACCATGAAAACGCTGGGATCAGATATTGCTGAGGCGATAAGTAAAGAGATTCCCGAAGAACAATGGACAGAAGAGGACGCAATGATCTGCAATCATGCGCTCCAGATTGAGGACAATGGACTTAATGATCTTCTGAGTTCAGGCAAGTACACCACATCCGACTTGCGAGAGGCCCACAAGGAAATTCGAAATGCTGCAAAGGCAGTAAGTGGTTATTATAAAAACAGATTAAAATCCAAGGCTTCCTTTAGTGTGGACATCATGAGATTTTTGAGTCTTTGTGAAGTTCTATTATCCGTTATCGATGATAAGTACAGAGCTGCCATAAGAAAAGAAGTAAAGGGCGATACTGGTCTTCAAAAGTACGATTTTGACAATGTGTTAAAGGAATTTGTCTTCAAAGATAAAAAGAACGTTAACCATACGGTCAAAATGAAGCCCGGGCTCTTTGAAGGTTTTCTCATGGCCGGTAAGACATCCGAAGAGGCAGTAAGAGATTATCAAAGACAACTGGAGCTGGAAGCCAGAGAAGATGAGGAAACGAATGACAAAGATGAGGCTGTAGAGGGGGAAGCTAATGAAGAGGTTCAGACGCTAACCAAGGAGGAGAAAAAAGAGCTTCAGCGCCTCAGATTGACATACAACCTCGCCGACAGCTTTTCCAGTGCAAACAGGTATCTTCTGGAGAAAGAATCCTTTGATGAAAAGGATGTGCGCTATGCTTTCAAGGAGCTTCCGCAGATGGAAAAAGGCTCCGGTGATCTGATAGCAACTGAGAAAACCAAATTTGAATGTATGCCTTCTGCGACCTATCAGGCTGTCATTTTTGAATCCGTTCTCGGAGGAATCAAGGCCCTGTCACTGGATAAAATAAACGATAACGAGGAAAAATTTCTGGCACTTGATAAATATATGACGGAAAGCTTTAAGGCAAAGCCGGAACTTGCCGGAATGATCTTCAAATACTTTGTGGAAGCGCAGGATGCCCAAATGTCATTAGAAGATTTGAAAGGAGAATTTACATATGTGTTTTCCAATGTATGCCTCATTCCTTCATACAGGGACACTGACTTTTCGGTAAATGAAGCAACATTTTTTGCTATTCGGTTAAATAGTCCCGGTTCTACTTTTAACGACTACCTGACGGAGCAGTTTGAAAATATCAAAAAAACGCAGCACAGTGAAAATGACGGAAAGGAGAAGGATAAATGAGCTTATTGCCGGAGTACAGACAGATTGAAAAAAAAGAGCTTGAAAGCTTTAAGAAACTGATTCTTCCTGATATCTATGAAGAGCTGTGCGATCAGGAGGAGATTGATACGGAATATATCTGTATCTCCTCCTGGATGAATGATACACCGGTGGGAGCCATTATAGTGGATTCTGAGGGGAGCGGAGACTTAAATCTGCTCTCCGTATGGACTGTATCCGAATACCGTCGCATGGGCTTTGCATCTGCGCTTCTGGATAAGGCGCTGCAAGTGGCAGCTGCTCTTTTTGACTATGAAGAGGGGCAGTACGGCGATGATATCACCCTCAAGACCATGTACTGCCTTGGAGATGAATATAAAGAGCCCTTTGAAGAGTGGCTTAAGAAGAATGACTTTACGGAGTTTGGCATTCTTAAGCCTACAGGGTACGGAATACCAGAGGTTTGTAGTGCTTCCGCGGATATTCATTTCTTCAGGACCATTGGATAAGGATTTCCGGATATCAATGGGCATTAGCGCAGGTGGGAGCGCGCTTCGCTGGCAGCGAAGAGGTCACGGGAGCAAGTTTCCGTAAGCGCACCAATTAATAGTGCTATAAATAAGCGGTTTGCAGCGTCATACGAATTCATGACACATCGGTTTATAACACCGGTGTGTTTTTGTTTGCATTCTTTTATTATTTTTTCACAAAACAAACAAACGGGAAATGGTAAAATAATGTTAGAGTATGTATTCTTAAATGCAATTGCAGAAACCCACAGCCAGTGCGGATTTCTGTTATTTTATTTAAGATTGATGAGTCTAAAAGAGGTAACAATTATGGTGATCGATGGAACGAGGATGCTTATAGGTCTTCTTATCGGTGTTGTGATTCTTATTATACTCGTCCTTAAGACCAGGATACAGGCGTTTCTTGCATTAATAATTTCCACTGTCATAGTGGGAATCATAGGTGGGGTGCCGCTTGTTGCAACTGAAGTGACGAATGCTGCCGGAGAAAAGGTAACGGTAAGTATTGTCAGCTCAATCACAGGTGGATTCGGAAGCACTCTCGGGAATATTGGCATAATTGTTGGTCTTGGGGTAATGATGGGGCGGATTTTCGAGATCTCGGGTGCTGCTAAACGTATGGCGTATACCTTTCTGAAACTATTTGGCAAGGGGAGAGAGGAAGAAGCCCTCGCATTTACTGGGTTTCTGGTGTCCATACCTATATTCTGCGATTCGGGTTTCGTAGTCCTTTCTCCGATCACCAAGGCTCTTTCAAGAATCACCAGGAAGTCGGTCGTTGGACTGGGAGTGGCGCTGGCATCAGGACTTGTTATAACTCACTCATTGGTACCGCCTACTCCGGGACCACTTGGGGTCTGTGGCATTTTTGGTGTGGATGTAGGTAAGTTTATACTGATTGCTATTGTTCTTTCAATTCCGATGACTATCGCCTGCATCATTTATTCCAGAACTTATCTTTCCAGGAAATTCTATAGGATCCCTGATGAAGAAAGCCGCATCGTATCATCAGAATACCAGATTACAGATGATAAGACTGCGTTATGCATGAATATGGAAGGTATACCAGGCACTTTGGAGTCCTTCCTGCCACTGATTCTGCCGATTATTTTAATTCTCATTAATACGATTGCATCTGCTTTCAGGGCAACAACAGGATTTATGGAAGTGCCTGTATTCCTCGGACAACCCATTGTTGCGGTAAGCATAGGCCTTATCGTCGCAATCTGCACTCTTGGCAGAAGGTTTGACAGAGATACTATCCTTTCAGAGATGGAGAAAGGCATGGCGTCTGCCGGAATCATCATGTTGGTTACTGGTGGAGGTGGAGCCTTTGGAAGGATTATCACTGATTCCGGGCTCGGTGCCTACATGGCCAACGGATTATCTAAGACCGCTATTCCTCTGATTGTCCTGCCGCTTATCATTTCTACTGTGATGAGGTTTGTTCAGGGATCCGGCACTATAGCAATGACCACTGCGGCCAGTATCTCCGCCCCTATTCTCATTGCGGGCGGGGCAAGTCCGATACTCGGTGCTATAGCCTGTTGTGTAGGCTCACTGTTTTTCGGTTATTTTAACGACAGCTTTTTCTGGGTAGTCAACAGAACTCTTGGAGTATCTGAGGCCAGAGAGCAACTGAGTGTCTGGTCTGTGACATCCACCATAGCCTGGGGTGTCGGTGTGATAGAGGTCATTATTTTAAGTTTCTTCATGTAGGAGGCTTTTCTCAACTGTTAATTCGATTTTGAACTATACGAGGAGGATATTATAGAACATGAAGCATAGCTATGACACATACAGGCTCTATTCTGACGAAAAGATATTTACTTTTTCCGTGAGGGTAAAGGTGACAATGAAGGAAGAAGTGGATATTGACGTGCTGCGTCATGCGGTGAATGTTGCCATCAGACGCTACCCTTATTTTGCTGTCGAGGTGGTGCTTGGTGATGATGGCGGCTATGATCTTGCAGCCAATAACAGAGAAGTTGTTGTGATGGATACCCCATCTAAGCTGCCGCTCCTTGGTAGCGAGGAAGTAAACCGTCACCTTCTTTATATTGATTTCAAGGGGCGTGATATTTACTTCAATATCAGTCATTCCATGTGCGGGGGAAAAGGGATACTGCCATGGGTAATGACAAATGTGTATCAGTATGTGGTGGAGAAATACGGTGTTATGCCGGATGCACCGGGGATCAGAAAACCTGACAGCCCACTTCTTGATGGTGAGGATGATGAGCCTTCGCTTGATATGCTTTCAGACGAGGAACCGATTTATAAGTATAAGAGTAAAAAGCCTGTGGTGATGCTCATGGATTATCTTAACGGTATGTATAATCCGTTTAAGAGAGATCCCCATTATTATTTCTTTACATTTGAGCAGAGTGACATTATGTCTTTTGCCAAAGACAATGATGCCAGCGTTGCGTCCTTCTTCCTGGTGGCTCTGGCGAAAGCGCTTGACAAGGTGCTTCCTGAGAAATTTGAGGTCATTGGCGGTGAAATAGCACATAATCCGGCAGCTGATATAGGTATGCCGAACAGTCATTCTGACTTTTTGACTCATGCGCATATAGATTATGAGAGAAAATATTTTGACTATGACATGGAGAAACTTGGAACTCTTACAAGGAGCCAGATAATCCTTCAAACGGACCCATCGGTAAGTTGTTATCAGCTTCGCAGGCATTTTTCCTTTTTGGAGGAAGTAGATAAAGTGCAGGGAACGAAAGAGAAGAGAACTTTTTATGGCAAAAATGACCCCCATAGCGGTAAGGAAGCTGAGCACGGAACCTTTATCGTAAACTATACAGGCAGGATGGACTGGGGAGAGGTGGCTGATTATGTGGAGTCCTACGCGGCTATTGTGGACGGCCATCTGCTACTGGAAGTCACTTCCATGGCTGATAAGATATTTGTAACCTTCATGCAACTCATAAAAAAGAATGTATATGTCGATGCCTTCTGTAAGGTCATGGATGAACTTGGCATTAAGTATAAGCTGGAGGGCCCTTACCCGAATATCAGACCCAAGGCCAAACTGCCAAAGTAATTGTAACGAGTGCAAAGCGAAAAACGAGAGACGAACATTACGCTACAGTCTATGAGCTGATAGACGCTATACAGTTGTCGAAGTTCCTTTATGGCCATCCGAATGCGGCAGCTGTGGCGGGCGGGCTTCTTTCCGAAGCTGAGTGAGTTTATTGAAATCATGAAGAATATTAACCGTTTTTTCTGAAGCAAGGAAGAATGCCTGGAGCGGACATCCCAATCGCATCATCATTGAGGGCACTGTGAACTTTGAAGACAAGATAGATCACGCAATGTGGGAATTGTCTCGAATTCTAGGTTTTTAAACGAAACCGGATATTGTCTGCGGCTGTAAAGTATATTGTGGGAATAGACGTCACATGGCTAAAGGCCAGTGTGCAGATCAGGAGGAAGAATGGCTGAATCAGCTGTTGAAATGGGTATGGGCTCCTTCATGAGCTTGAGAAAAACTGCGCTGATGCTGCTTCAGTGTCTGATGCTACGCTTAAAATGCTCATTAAGGATAATCAGAACACTGATTACGGGCAAAAATATGGTTTTTCGCACATAGGAAGCGTTGCTGAATATAAAGAGCAGGTTCCTTTTACAACTTATGATGATTATGCTGAATATGTGTCACGCGTGGTAGAAGGGGAAGTGTTGTTGGAGAAAAATACGAGCTTGTCATCACTAATCTCTCCGGATTATACAGATACAGGATCAGATGAAACCGGTTCATGTAATAGACAATCCGATTAAAGAGAGATTCTTTTTTGGACTTTTGGATCATTGAGATCCTTAATGTGTGAAAGTCTATGCTTTTAGGCTATTGGTGAACTGCTGGTTCAAGTTTCCGTAAGCGCACCAATTAATAGTGTTGTAAATAAGCGGTTTGCGGCTTCATACGAATTCATGACACATCGGTTTATAACACCGGTGTGTTTTTTATGGTATCTGGAATTGGAACTACATGTGAAAGAAATATAAATTGTCGCTTATCATATTGATATTTGCCACCTCACATGTTATATTTTAATTGCCAGATGAGCGTGCTCATCTTTATGGAGATAAGGAGCTTCTCCCACTGGTTCTGACAGTGTAAAAACTCGAACTCCGAGATGGCTTAATGTGGCGCGTGTCGTTATCAGGAGACCATCAAAACCTTTTACGGATAGGTTAATCCGTGCCGCGAGGCAAGATGGCGGGCATCTATAAAATCAGAGAACTAGAGCAAAATCAAGTCCGATTGGATTACCAACCGGGCTTTTTGCTTTGATTTGGGGTATATAATGGCAAGAAAAAGGATTTCGACAACATCCTGGAATTATAACAGCATAAGGGTCAAGTCGGATGAAGAAATAAAAGATCTTCTGTGTAAATCGGCAAATGCGTACTCATTGATCTGTGATAAAGAGGTAATGTTCGTTTATAGAAAGAACGCTCCTGAAGCAGAGTATAAGTACCGGATACATGGAGTTACGAGCCGGTTCATGTTGACGAAGAGGGCCTGATGTATGGTTTATATGGCCTTATCTTGAAACCGATAGAGGCACAGGAGGGACATATAGAGCTTGTTTGCGCAGGCACCTTTGGAGTATGTGGCACTGGGCTTTCTCAGTAGGAGATAACTCTCGCAACAGTAAAAGCACA
>JAEEGH010003888.1_pt1 | contig 38732 bp, 30 predicted proteins | sample 9134181 | NCBI WGS metagenome assembly JAEEGH01 (sample SAMN16246544, study PRJNA631951) | gut metagenome | biome: gut microbiome; feature: rumen; material: DP-attached | host: Bos | place: Iran: Karaj | collected 2018-10 | reverse complement strand
AATCTGCTTACCAATCTTGGTGAATGTCTTGGCCATGTGGCCCCATCTCTTCAATTTCGCAGCTTTGCGATATTCAAATGCTCTTCCCATATTTTTAATTCATAATTAATAATTCATAATGCATAATTATCTCAATTCGGCGTTCAGTTGCTTCTTCAGATTCTGAATCAGCTTCTGCATGATAGCGTCAATCTGCTTGTCACCCATCGTCTTCTCAGCATCCTGAAGGATGAAGTTGACAGCATACGACTTCTTGCCGGCAGGCAGCTTGTCGCCCTCGTAGACGTCGAACAGCTCGACTTTCTTCAGGAACTTCTTCTCCGTCTGACGGGCAATGTCCTCAATCTGCTGGAATTCGAAGCTCTTGTCGATGAGCAGGGCGAGGTCGCGGCTGACTGATGGGAACTTCGGAATCTCGGTGAACTCCACCTTCTGCTTGCGAATCACCTTCATCAGTGCCGTCCAGTTCAGCTCAGCATAATACACGGGGGTATCGATGTCGAACTGCTTCTGCAACTTCTTCGTCAGCACACCCAGCTCGATGAGCAGCTTGCCACCACGATTCTCGATGGTCAGACCAGCAGAGAAAATAGGATTCTCAGACTTCTTGCGAACCACCATGCCAGGCTGTACGCCAATGCGAGCCAGAATATTGTCGACATGGGCATCTAACTCGGCAAACGAAGTATCTTCATTAGCATGAGCCCACGAGCCCTCCACACGCTTACCCGTCAGCCACAAAGCCATGTGGTACTGCTCCTTGTAAGCCTGCATGGGATCGTCGTCGTTCTGCTTCTTAGGCGAGAACTGATAGACGTTGCCGAATTCGAAGAAGCGGCAGTTCGGATTCTTGCGGTTGGCATTATGCTCGATGCTCTCCAAGCCACCAAACAACAGTGTGCCACGCATCACGTTCAGGTCGCTCGACAGCGGATTCATGATGTGAACCAGGTGCTGGTTCTGTAAGTCGTCGTAGTACGACGACTTACTCAGCGAGTTGTTCAGAATCTCGTTGAAGCCTGCGCCCACCAGCTGCTCACTAACGAGGTTAGCCAGCTTGTGTTTCTGGTCCTCGTCGCCCTTGATGACGAGCGAAGACTTCAGCTGGGTGGGAATCTCCACATTATTATATCCGTAGATGCGCAGGATGTCCTCCACCACGTCGCACGGACGCTGCACGTCCACACGGTAGGCCGGTATTTCGAGCCGCAGTGCCTCGGGGTTCTCCCCGAGCACCTTCATCTCCAGCGAGTCGCAGATGCTCTTGATGGTCTCTATGGGAATGTCCTTACCCACCAGCGAGTGCACGTAGCTGTACTCCAGGTCGACAACGGCATTCTCCATCTTCTCGGGATACACGTCCTTGATTTCCATCGACACCTTACCGCCAGCCAGTTCCTTGCAGAGCTGTGCGGCATACTTCAGAGCCTCGACAGTCCCGTTGGGGTCGATGCCACGCTCGAAGCGGAACGACGAATCCGTTGACAAGCCGTGACGACGTGCCGACTTACGAATCCATGTGGGATGGAAGTAAGCACTCTCCAAAACAACGTTTCTGGTCGTCTCGTAGGTACCACTACCCTTTCCGCCAAACACACCGGCAATACACATGGGTTCCTCGGCATTACAGATAGCCAAGTCGCGGTCGCTCAACTTGTGTTCTACGCCATCCAATGTCTGGAACGGCGTACCGTCTGGCATGGTCTTCACCACAATCTTGTGGCCCTTCACCATATCAGCGTCGAAACAATGCAAGGGCTGCCCCAGAGCCATCATCACGTAGTTCGTAATGTCCACGATGTTATTGATAGGACGCAGACCAATGGTGGTCAGCTTGTTCTTCAGCCAATCGGGCGATTCCTTTACCTCACAGTCAGTTACACTGACACAGGCATAGCGCTTGCAGGCCTCCTGATTCTCGATGACAACATCGATGGGCAGACTGTTGTCATCAACGGAAAACGTTGATGCACAGGGCTTGTGGGTGGCTGTCTTGTAGCCGTTCTGCTTCAGCCAGGCATACAGGTCGCGCGCCACACCCCAATGCGACAGGGCATCGGCACGGTTGGCAGTAATGTCCACCTCGATGAGCCAGTCGCTCTCCAGGTGGTAATACTCAGTGGCAGGCGTACCCACCACAGCATCCTCAGGCAATACGATGATGCCGTCGTGCGAGGTACCGATACCAATCTCGTCCTCGGCACAGATCATGCCCAGCGACTCCACGCCGCGCAGCTTCGACTTCTTGATCACGAACTCCTTGTCGCCGTCGTACAGCACACAGCCCAGATCGGCCACAATCACCTTCTGGCCAGCGGCCACGTTAGGTGCGCCGCAGACAATCTGCTGGGGCTCGCCCTTACCCAGGTCGACGGTGGTAACATGCAGGTGGTCGGAGTCTGGGTGCATCTCGCATGTCAGCACCTTACCGACATACAGACCCTTCAGACCGCCCTTGATACTTTGTACTTCTTCAAGTGCGTCGACCTCCAGACCGGTCGATGTCAATGCATCGCACACCTGCTGCGGTGTCAGGTCGAAATCAACGTACTCTTTTAACCATTTATACGAAATATTCATATATTTATTTGACTATTTGACAATATACTATTTACTATCTTCGAAAATCGGCTGCAAAGTTACTCAAATTTAGGCAAAATACCAAAGAAAATTGGAATTTTCGCGTGCTATATGACATAGAACATATTCATTTCCAACCACAGCACGATAAAGCCCACTATCCAGCCAAGGAGAATCTTGGGAGTCATGTGCTTCACATACCACCCCAGGCGGACGTGCTCCATCTTCATGAGTGCCAGACCGCTGATGCTTCCGATGGAGAGCAGACAACCGCCGATGGCCGTCGAATAGGCAACGACACTCCAATAGGCTCCGTTCGTGCCCAGTTCTCCCCCACCCAACGTGTAGAGCGAGATGTTCGAAATGGCGATGGTGAACGAGTCGACCACAGCACTCAACAGTCCTGCACCAATGCCCATGAGCCAGATGTCGTGCACATAGGTGTCAAACCATGCTGCCACATCGCTCCATACGCCAGTTTCCGTCACGACACCCATTCCCAGCATGATACCCATCACAAACAGCATCTGCTGGAGGGCACCATATTGCAGGGCACGGGGAATACGTCGTTGGGCCATCTGGTCGGCATTCATCAGTTTACGGTTGAATGCTTCGTTGACCACCCACAGCACCGACAGCACACACAGCGCACCCAGGAACGGAGCCAGCTTCGTAATGTTGTGGAAGGTGGGAATAAACCACAATCCGCCAATGCCCACTATCAGCATCACCACACGCTGCCAACGGTTCAGGCGCGTGTCGTCACCACGATAGGGCGACGGGTTCCACGCCGTGTCGAGCCTGTCGGGCAACTGGCGGTTCACCAGAATGGTTGGAATAATCCATGCCAACAATGCCGGAATGAGCAGATAGGCCGAAAAACGACTAGCCGTCACCGCACCATCGCCCCAGAGAATCAGCCCCGTGGGGTCGCCAATCACCGTAAAACTTCCTCCGCTGTTGGCTGCCAGCACAATGGCCGACCCCACCAGCATGCGCTGGCGCGAATTCTGCAAGATGTTATGCATGATGACCAGCATCATCGTGGCTGTCGTCAGGTTGTCGAGGTTGGCCGACAGGAAGAAGGTTGCAAACGTGATGGTCCACAGCAGTCGCTTGGAGTTACGCGTGCGGATCCACTCCGAAATGAAGTCGAAGCAACCGTTGTTGTTCAGTATTTCCACTATCGACATGGTGGCCAGCAGGAACATCACGATAGCTGCTGCCCGACCCACGTAGTTCAGAAATATTTTATTATAGATAAAGAGCTTCACCGTCTCGCTGGTCGGGACAGCGCCATTGAGCCACTCCCGATAATCTTCCGGGTGCTGGTCGGTCACGAAATCGGCTCCCCACGATACATAAATCACCCAGCCTACCGTGCCAAGGAACATGGCAATAGCGGCCTTGTTGACTCCCGTCAGATGGCCCGTGGCAATCAGCACATAGGCCAAGATGAGCATTGTTACAATAATCAGCGTCATGGACTCTAATCTCTAAACTCTAAACTCTAAACTATAACCATTATTCTGGTGAAGCGTAGCGGTCGCCGCTCTGGCGAATCAGTTCACGGGCAAAGGGCGTGGGGAATCCGGGACGCGTCACGGTAGCACCGAGACCGTATTTCGAACGCTTGAACTGTCCGTTCTCCTCGGGTTTCACCGCCATGTCGTTGTACTTCACCACCAGATAGAATGCCAGCTGCTGCCAGCGCGTCAGCATCTGCTGGGCCTGATTGACGCTGTAGTCGTTCAGGAACTGCTGCATCTCTTTCGGCTCCATCGCCTTGGCCTTGGCCTCGATGGCTGGCTGCTGGTCGAAATAGGCCTGCTGCAGCGAGTCGCGCACCTGTTTCAGCGACGGAAACAGCATCGAGTAGCGTGGATAAACCATGTTGGCCACCCAGTTTTCCACCCAATAGGCATTCTTCATCGAGAACGTCACCTCGTCGGCTCCGGGGGTGTTGTAACACTCGGGCTGACGGGTCATCGAACAGTAGATGGGCGTATAGGCCACCATGTTCGGATCGTCGTTGCCAAACCAGAAACAGCCACCCACCTCGCGGGGCAGCCACGAACGCATCTGGCTGACGAAGGTCCATGCCGTCTGCTGCGTCGATGTGGGACGCTCGTTGAAGTATTTCTTGCCGTCCACCTTATAATAAAGTGGTGTCGGACGGTACGGCATCTGCCAGATACCACCGCCGATGTCCGTCGAGTCGATGGCCAGCGGCGTACCCTCGTAGTGGTCGCGCATGTCGTTCATGATGTCCTCGACGCTCACCTTCTTCTCGGGGACGACCCACAGAGGCATGTCCTCGGCATCCTTGTCCTTACCCAATGCCCAGGGCAGATAGCGGTCCATGCCGCTGACGTGGTGGTTGAAGAAGCTCCACACGCGGGCATCACAGATTCTGCGACCCGAGAAATCGGGGAATGCATAGGCATTCTTCCACGAAAAGTCCTCGTCCTTGCCCTCGAACCAGCCCTTGCTGCGGGCAAACTTGATGACGTTCTTCGAGTACAGCACGTTTTCCTTGTCCTTCAGCGGGAACCGGCCGATGCGGCTCTGGTTGGCATGTCCGCAGATGGCATCGTCGGGGATTCTGCGGGCCACCCATACCACACGCTCCTTCGACACCGTGCGGTCCGGACCGCAACCCTGCATCTCCAGAATCCACGCTTCGTTGGGGTCGCAGATGGTAAAGGTCTCTCCCTCCGAATAGTAGCCGTATTTCTCGACCAGCGACGTCATCACCGAGATGGCTTCGCGGGCTGTCTTCGAACGCTGCAATCCGATATAAATCAGTGAACCATAGTCGATTATGCCTGTCGAATCTACCATTTCCTCACGTCCGCCATAGGTTGTCTCGCCGATGGTCACCTGCCATTCGTTGATGTTGCCAACGACGTTATAGGTCTCCTCGGCCTCGGGAATCTCACCCAGATACTTGTTGGTGTCCCACTCGAAGATTTTGCGCATATCGCCCTTCGCGTGCTTGGCTGCAGGATAATGGTACAGCCACATGAAGGCACCATACGAGTCGGCATTATACGAGCAGATGACGCTGCCGTCCGCCGAGGCATTCTTGCCCACGATGAAATTGGTACATGCCAGGGCATAAACCCCAGCCATCAACACACTTGCTATCAGGAAAAATCGTTTCATATCTTAACTTCTTTAACTTCTTTAACTTCGAGCGAAGCGTTAACTTCTTTAACTTCTTTAACTTCTATACTTCAATCACTTGTCCGTCGTATGCCAACTGGATATCGTCAGGCAGCTGGGCATTCACCTCCGCATGCCGTCCGATGTCGTGACTCGAATGGATGAGCCACGTCTGCCGGGCTCCGACAAGACGGGCAAAACCGACGGCCTCGTCCACCGTCTGGTGCGAGTGATGCGGTTTCTGTCGCAGGGCATTCACCACCAGCACATCGGCATCCTTGGCGTAGTCCAGCTCGGCGTCGGCCATAGTTTTCATGTCCGTGATGTAAACCAGCGTCTCGTGTTCACCGCCGTCCGTCTGACGGATGCGGAAGCCCAGTATGGGCAGGTCGTGGTGCATCACCTGGAACGGCACGATGTCCACATCGCCAATACGCAGCGCCTCGTGGGGATGAATCTCGTGCAACTGGATGGCGGGCACCCCGGGATAGCGGTTCTCGGCAAAGCAGTAAGGCAGCATCTGCAGCATTCCCTTGCAGGCCAGCGTGTCGGCATACACGTTGATTTCGCCAAACTGACAATACGGCCGGATGTCGTCCATGCCGCCCATATGGTCGTAGTGGGCGTGGGTAATCAGAATGCCGTCAATCTTGCGGAACGGCTGGTCCATGATTTGCTGACGGAAGTCGGGCCCGCAGTCTATCAGCACCCGTGTCGTTTCCGTCTCGACGAGTGCCGAACAGCGCAGCCGCTTGTCCTTCGCGTCCGTACTGCTGCATGTGTAGCACTGACAGCCTATCGTCGGCACACCACACGAAGTTCCCGTTCCCAGAAAAGTCAGCTTTATCATATCTTTTATTTCTTACCTCTTACTTCTTACCTTTTACCTCTTACTTCTTACCTCTTAACTCTTAATTCTTAACTCTTAATTCTTAACTCTTAATTCTCAACTATATAATATTCACTTCCGGATGAATGTCAATTCCAAATCGTTCGCGCACGTCGTGGCGAATCTGCTCGCACAGCGCTACAATCTCGTTGCCCGTGGCACCGCCCAGGTTCACCAGCACCAGCGCCTGCTTGCTGTGCACACCGGCACGGCCCAGCGAACGGCCCTTCCAGCCACACTGGTCTATCAGCCACCCTGCGGGAATCTTTTCGTGCTCGGCGTCGATGGTATAGTGCGGCATGCCCTCATACTGCGCTGCCAGCTCTTCGTATTTTTCGCACGTCACCACGGGGTTCATAAAGAAGCTGCCGGCATTGCCCGTCACTTCCGGATCGGGCAGTTTCTGACGGCGGATGTCGATAATCGTCTCGCGCAGCTGCCACGCGGTGGGCTCGCTGATGCCCTTACGCTCCAACTCGGCGCGGATGTTGCCGTAGTCCAGCCTGGGACGGAACTCCGTGGCCAACCGGTATGTCACGCGAAGCATCAGGTAGCGGTTCTTCCAGTCGTGCTTGAAACGGCTGTCGCGGTAGCCGTACTGGCAGTCGGCATTCGTCAGCGTGCACGTCTCGCCAGTGGCAATCTCCACCGCCTCGACACGTGCAATCAGGTCCTTGGCCTCGACACCGTAGGCTCCGATGTTCTGAACGGCCGAAGCCCCCACGTCGCCGGGAATCAGCGACAGGTTTTCCATGCCGTACAGCGACGCATCCAGACTCAGCGCCACCACGTCGTCCCACGTCATGCCGCTGCCACACGTCATCTCGGTGCCTTTCACCTCGCAGCCCTTGATGGCCGAGTGCACCACGATACCTTCGAAGTCGCGCGTCAGCAGCAGATTGCTGCCCCCGCCGACAATCAGGAACGGCTGTCCCGCCTCGCGCAGTATCTTGGCCACAAGCCGTGCCTCCGTCTCGTCGGCATATTCCAGGAAACGGCTGCACTTGGCGTCAATGCCAAACGTGTTATGCCCCAGCAGGCTGTAGTCTCTGATATCTTTCACGTCGTAAGTTTCGTTAGTTTCCAATTACCGTCCTTGCGCTGGAACGTCATTTCCAGTTCCATACCGTTGGCAATGCCCCGCAGCACAAAAAGCTTTCGGTTCGAACCCTTCGTCGGCTGTCCGTACACGATGTTATAAATCATCTTTTGGGGCAGTTCCGGCGCAAAGGCCTCCCACGTGTCGGCGCTGATCAGACCGTCCATGCGCGAAAAATCGTCGTCGGGGTCAGGACCCTCAAACTGAATGGTCTCGTTCAGACTCTCCGTCTGGAATTCCGGTTCCGTGGCGAAACGGTGGTAGAACTCCAGGAACGACGCATTCTCCGAACTGCTGATGGGAATGGTCACTATCTTCGTCAGCATCCACACACCTCGCAGGCGGTCGAACACGTGCTGGATGACGGCTCCCGTGTTAAAGTATATCATCTCGACCACGGCGTGGTTCACCGACGTGTCCTTCACCACCTCCATTTGCTTCTCGCTGTCAAACAGCAGCGTGTAGTACTGCTGCCGCATAAAGTAGCGTTCAATCTTCCACTGGTCGCGACCGATGGTCTCCACCTTCTCGCCGTTCACCTTCTTCAGCGGAAACATGATGCGTTCCATCTGCAGCTTCTTGTTCGCGGCGAAGTTAAAGATAAAGTCGTCGAACAGCTCGTCGGCGGCTTTAGGCATCGGCAGGTTTGACAATACGTCCACACTGTCCACAGCCGTCGTGTCGGCTGTTCCAACGGTGGTGTCTGCGGGGACTTCCTCCTCGGTCTGGGTTGTCTTCTGCCCGCCACAACTCACGAGCAGCAGGAGACAGAAAATGACTATAAAATAGCGTTTCATCTGATGATATCTCAAATTCTTTGCAAAATTACAAAAAAAAATCGGACTGACCGCACATCAGCCCGACTTTTTACATTTTACTTTTTTACCTTTTTACTTTTTTACCTTTAAAAAGGTCCATAACCCATACATGCTGTTGTACCCATGGCGGTCAGTGCCGCCGTCAGTGCCGCTATCGCTATGCGAATCACGACTTCCCAAAAATTCTTCTTCATAATTTTGACGTTTGATGTTTGACATTTGACATTTATGATTACTTCAAGTGCATGAACATATCATAAACTTCAAACTTTAAATTTCAAAGATTAAAAGGTTGCGCCCGAAGGCGCTAACCTTTTTAAGCTCCCGTTCCGAAGTCATCGTCGTCGTTGCCGCCGCCTCCGTTGTCACCCGATCCGCTCTGCGAACCAGAGTTGCCGCTGTTCTGCGAGCTGCCGCCACCTTGGTTCTCACTCCCCTCGCCCGTTGGAGAGGGGTCGGGGGTGAGGCTTCCGCCATTCGACGGATCCTCGGCGTCGCGGCCGGTCTTGCTCTTGATGAGGTCCTTAGCGGCCTTGGTGAACGACAGCTTAGCCTCGCTGGACAGGTCGTCCTTCGTGGTGTCGCCAGTGGCCTGCATGATGAGCTTCACGCAACGTACGGCAGACTGCTGGCGGGTGATGTCGGCCTGCAGCTCGGCGTCAGTGCGCTGCGAGCCCTTGCCGGCACTGACCTTGGCGCCTGTGGACAGCGTCAGACCGTTGGCCTCGATGCTAGCCTTGAAGATACCCAGATTGGGAATCTTGACGCTGTTTCCTGCCAGCACGAGGTGGTGGATGCATCGCACCATGTCGGTTACGACACCGGTGATAAGACCCTCCGAGAAGGCGGCATTGTGTTCGTGCATGTGATCGGCCAACATCGAGAGGTCGTACTGCTCCTTGGGTTCTACGCGGGCGTAGTACTTGCCGACGGGGTTGTAGCCGTTGGCCTGGATGTTCGAATTGGTGTTCTGAGTCAAATTAAGTTCCAACATAATACATAAAAATTTAAAAAATTAAACATTTAGAAAACTAACACTTTGAATGGCCATTGCCGCGGGGAGAAGGTGATTCCGTCCGATGGAATTTCCGTTTCGTCCGACAGAATTTTATTTCCGTCCGACGGAATTTATTTTCCGTCCCTTAAGCACTTGCAAAGGTACGGCAACGCGTCGGGGCGGTGTCCAATCGTGTCCAATCGTGTCCCATTACGTTAACGTTTTTTATGGTTTTAGCCATCTACATCGGCGCCATAGTTCGCCACAATCCATTCCACGACTTTTTGCGGTAAGATGTTCCGGGGGCGCAAGCCCAGCGCCGTGAGCTCGTCAAGATGGGCTTCGATATACCTGCCTAGCGTCCTTGTCGATACGCCTGCACATGCAGCCAGCTTTGTCCGCGTCATTGCTTTCATGAAAAAAATCCGTTTAATCCGTGGTTTGTTCCTTCATTGCCTTCCATTCCTCGTAGCTCACGGCGCCGGCCTTGGCTGCTTCACGCTCCTGTTCGCGTCGGGCGTTGGCGGCCTCACGTTCTGCGGCCAGTTCGCGCTGCTGGGCGGTCGCGGTCTGTTCCTGGGCCTGCTTGCCGCGAGCTCTTTTCAGACGTTCCGCTGCGGCGGTGTTGTCCACGCTGTATTTCGTGTTCATCCATCGTTTAAGCCTGCTATCGAGATTCCAATAACGCTTTCCCTGAAACCGCATTTTACCTGTTCTCGGGTTTTCCTCACTCCAGTAGTTGAAGAAATCGGCCAACCGATCACGATTGTACTGCCCGACGCGCTTCAAGCACTCTTCCCGAAAAGCCTCTTTTGCGCCGCCGGCAATATATATAATTTCCTCTCCTTTTGCTTCTTGCGGCTTTTCTTTTATAGGGGAGTATGAGGGGGAAGTTTTCTTGTCCTTTCTTCCTTTTCTCTCTTTCAAGTTAAATCTTACCGCAATTAAAAACTGGAAATGCTTGCGCCATTTCTTCATCAATTCACGCTTCTCTGCGTCAAGCGTCTCATAGAGCTTCACGCACATCAGCATGTGGTAAAGAGTCTGCCATAACGGCTGCTCTTTATCCTCACGCTCGATGCCCGAAATCTCAAGCAATTCGGTGACGTACTGTTCAATCTTTGCTGTATCCATTTTCGACCAAAAGTTTTGACAAAATACCCTCCAATAAATCCTTGACGTCGCGCCTCATGCCGCCGTCAACTCTTTTCAGCTGACCATTCATGCACAGATAATGGGTAATGGCAGAAACGCCCGCGTAGAACGGCTGCTGCAGCCTGTAAGGCATCAGCTTTACGTTGGCTTCGTAGGCCAGATGGTCACCCAGTTTCTTCAGCACCATGTCGCGCTGATCCTTGTTCTCTACCGAGTCCAACACCCTGCGAAGGGCCTCCTCGGTCTCGTTCAAATACTTTACGTCAGTAATCATAATTCTCAATTGTCAATTATCAATTATTTCTAAACATTCTTCCTAAGAGGATAAGATGAAAAAAACGCCTCGTGTTTGTCGCTGAAATACAAGCACTGACCAGAACAACTTATCCGGAAGCCCCCTTTGGCTTCACTCACTCCTGGAAGTTCCGTCCGTGCGTTGGGTTTCCACGAAAACACGCGGTTAGCCTGATTATCACTGGCGCTGACTTCCCGCAGGTTCTCCAGCCGGTTGTCCAGCGGATTGCCGTTGATGTGGTCAATCTGCGACGGAAGCCGGCCGTGCACTACCACCCAAACCATTTGGTGCAAGCCTATTGTTGGGTGCTGGCCGCCTATCCACAAACGCGTTTTTACGTAGCCCCTACTGTTTACCGAGCCCTTCACCACCCGGTTTAGTTTCCGGTTCACCACTACACCCCGCTCCGCGTCGTACGTGTAATTCTTTACGAGATGCGCCACCAGCGTCGTGGTGACGCGCACCGAAACCTCGCGCGGTTCAAGTTGGTAATTATCCATGGTTCGTGTAATTAGGAATTGTTACACCAATAATCTTTACAATTCTCAGCGCCGAGAACGCACGGAACGCGTCCTTGTCCAAGTCCCAATAAGTGAAGTAAAGATCGGTGGGACGGCTGTTCGTCGAAGTCATGATTTTCTTGTACCGGTAGTTGTCGTACCCTTCGGACACCCCGTGGCACAACGTTCCGCGTGCCTGGCGCGGCTCGTCGTCGCCCCGCTTGTATTCAAACGTCACCTCGCCCTGCCCCAGCTTTTCCAATAGTTCCCTCACCAGGTGCGCCCGACGGAACGCCTCGCTCCGAGCCATACACACTTCTTCCATCAGTCGGTTCGCCAGTTCGCAAACCCATGCATCCTCAAGTTGCTTTGTTGTTTTTTCTTTTTTCATAACGTCAAAAAAATTAAGTGAATAAAAAAGTTTTCTGACGCGAAGGTAGGCACAAAAAAAATGCGCTTCAAACTCTTGAAACGCATTCGGTAAGTAATTTCGGTAAGTGTTGCTGATTTCGGTAAAAGTCGTGGGCAAACTTGCCGAACTTCGGTAACTGCTTCGGTAAGTTTTATATGTTTCTCCGCAAAAACTCCATCAAAACAATCTCACGGACAGAGGCTCCATTTCCCTTCCACTTATCAACGTGCAGGCGCATGTAAGGATGGTTGCTGATGGTGCGCTGCACCTTGCCAACAGAACACGGATAGGCGAAGCCGAAGGGCAGATTCATCTCGATAGCCTTGCGCTCAAACTCGCTCACGCTATCCTCATTGTTGCAGCAGTCGCGCACCACACAATAGGCCACCGCCCACGCCGAGGCTGCCCAGAACAGATGACAGCCCTCACGGACGGCCTTCGCCAGACGCTGCATCACGTCGCCCTCCTGACGCTTCTGCGCCAAGGAACGGTTCAGAATGGCCATACACTCGCTGTACGACACGCGGGGCGCCTTCTTCACAATGTTGCGCACCACGCCCGATATTCTCGTCTCTTTCTGGTCGGTCAGCGCGATAGCATTGTATTTCTGATTCTTAGGCAACAGCCATTTCTGCCGCTTGTCGTCAGAGAAAAACACCTTGGCAGTGTACTCCCGCTCAATCTCGGCCACAACGATGTCACCGTCGTGCGCCTCAGCCCCAATCTCCAACTGCAGCATATCGCCATCGTGAATATCGGCTTCAATCATCGAATCGCCTTGCGCCACGACGTCCACTATAAGATGCAGGCCTACCACCGACTTGGGCAGATAGAAATAATCCTCAATCACCTGCTCGCCAGTATCACTCGGTATACCGCAGCTCACCCTATTGCCCAGCACCGGCACCGGCGTGTCGCAGATTTCATACTTGATGCCATGACGGTCGAAGAATTCCAGTGCTTCCTCGGGTGACATCACATAGGCCTCACAGCCCTTCTTCTTTTTCAGCTCAATTTTCTTACTCATTGTCTGTTCTTACTTTAAATGATTATTACTATTACTTAGATTTTCAACATAGCCACCAACCAAGTTGGCGACTGCTACGATTAAAATAAAAGAGAAAAACATACCTGCCATAATCTTATTAATTTTAAGTTTACGGCTGCAAAATAACAAGGGGGGTATCCAGTAAGTGTGGACACCCCCCAATAATTCTTTGATATTTAACTTTTATTAAATCTTTACGGGTTCCTTTTCAGCGCATCTTCCATGATTTGGCGGATTTTTGCTTTCAGACTGGCAGGCTCCAGCACGTCGAGCCCGTCGGCTTTCGACATCAGTTCGCTGATGAAGTCGATGGACGGCCGGATGTCTATCGCGAAGTCGGTGTGCCCGTCGGCGCTGGCCAATTCGCGCTGCGAGTGGTGCAGCGGCAGCGTGCGCAACAGGTTAGCCATCTTGCCGTAGGCCCTGACCACCACGTGTTCCATGGGCGTGCCGTCGACCATCACGCCAAAATATTCCGAGAAGTATTGTTCCGACGAGAAATCGGCAGGACGCCGGAAGTGCTGGTCGGTCAACGTAGCCGACAGCATGCGGTCCAACGAGTAAATAGCCATGCGCTCGCGGTTGTCGGCCAGCAGGTACCACCGCTGACGGAACAACCTTACGGCATATGGGTCGACAGGCTTCGAGTAAGCCTCGTAGCCGAATTTCTGATAGCCTATCGTGATGGTACGCCGCTGGTGGATGGCCTGCATGATGACCGGCAGGAACTCATAGCCCGCAGGCACGTTCTCCAGAATGATGTCGTCCTTGATAGCCGAGCTGTTGGTGAGCGTCAGACCCGTGGTCAGCGTCGACAGCATCCACTGCTTCGTCAGGTTGTCGTCAACCTCGCCGGGATTGCTAATATAGTAATGGTATGTCATGTCGCATTCGATGTCGAGCCCGAACATGTCGCGAATGGCATCCCTATATTTGTGGAAACTGCTGCGCGGCAGCGGGTTACCCTCGGCCACCTCGTCGCTGACCCACTGCTCCTGCAGCTCCTTCAGCGTCATCCGTTTGCGCTTGCGCAGTATGTTTACCAGCCAAACATAGTGTTTGAATTGCAGTCCTGTATTCATCTCAAATGAGTCCTTTCTTACGAAGTTCCCTGAAACACTGTTCCGTCGCCTTAATATCGCTCATGGCGTTATGCGCATCGTCGAACTCTCGGCCAAAGAGCTTCACATAGAGCTCCTGCAGTCGGGGGTACTTAAAGCCATACTTGCCGGGCAGTTGACAGAAATCGATAGAAGCCATCATCGTGCAAAGACTCTTTTTGCCGTCTACCTCATCTTCCAGTCCCAGGCGGATCATCTCAGCACCCACGATTCTCTTGTCGAACGAAACATTGTGACCTACGATGCAGTCGGCCTCCTTCAAGTCTGTCCTGAACTCCTCAATGGCATCCTCCAGTGCTACACCCTCCTTCAGGGCACGCTCAGTGGTAATACCATGGATCCTCGACGTCTCCTCAGGAATTTCGAAGCCGTCAGGACGGATAATCAGATTGCCCGAATGCTGTCGGCAGCCTTCATCATCAGTCACAATCCAAGCCAGCTGCACCATACGTGGCCAGTTGTCAGTATCAGAACTCGGTGCCTTGTAATCCTTGGGCACCCCTGTAGTCTCAGTGTCAAAAAATAAGTATTTCATAGATAATTCGTAGTATTTAAAAAAATGTCTTCTCATTACCATCCTTCGGGCAGCACGATGTTCTCTACGTCGTGGGCGTTGGCAAACAGCGGGGCGATTTCAGCATCAGTGAAACCGGCGATGCCGCAACCGATGCGCGTCACGAGGAACGTCAGCTCCTGGTGGTCCTTGGCAAACCGGATGAACTCGTCTACATACGGACGGATGGTCTCTACGCCGCCCTGCATCGTCGGGATAGCATAGCTCTGTCCTTGCAGACCCACGCCCTGCCCCATGATGGCTCCAAACTTGCGGTAAGCGACGTACGCCGCACCACCGCCGTGCATTCCCTTCAGATTGCTGCCAAACACGAATATCTCGTTCGGCTGCAGCTCCGTAATAAACTCCGGTGTCGTTCTCTTTTTCTCCATAGTCGATTCCTTTTTTTCAAACTTCCCTCAGTACTTCATCAATGATAGTACGAAGCTGCTGATTATTGAGTTGATCCCTGAAGTTAACATTTAACTCAGGATAGTCCTCGCGAAGCTGGTTAAAGAACTTCTTGGCACAGCTGATTTTCTTCTTCTCAACGTCTCGTAAATGTGCAGGCGCTTCCACACCTTTGGTCTCGACAATGATATTCAGTTCCTTGGTGCCATCTGTCTTCTTCACCATATACATAAAGTCTGGACTATACGAGTCGTTGGTGATTGTTGGAATTGCAATACTCTTACGAGGAATCTTACCAAATACTACGACCTCAGCAATATCAGACGTTCTGAGGTTTGTCTGCTCCAATTCGCTATCGTATGTGTAGGCATCATAGAGGTACCGGGCTGCTGCTCTTGTGCTATCCAGGTGATTACCAATATAACTTTGCACGATGTCCTCATACAACTTGCCGTTCTCGTCAGTAAGTCTTGTGCGCTTTACGTCATATGCTGTCTGCTTATACTTAAACCGCTGCATAGAGTTCTCTATCTTCCAGTTCGTGATATTGCTAATGATACGAGCCAACGACTGGTCGTTAATCATGTCCTGACTAAAAAGCGGCTTATTACCAATGCCTTCACACATCGCCTCATGGAGTGTACGGATAGGAACGCTGGTGGCACGATTGATTCGCTTCAGGAATTCGTTATATGGCATACGGTTTCCCGTAGTTTGATACGAAACGCCTGTATCTTGGACGTAGGCCATCTTTCCATCGTCAGTTCCCACAATTTCTCTCTGGCTTGTTATGACGCTCTGAGCAAACACACCATCGCTGAACAGCATAGGTAACGCTTTTTCTAATTCTTTCTCCAGCATGGGGTCGAAGAAGATGACATACCTTTTGTTAATCTTCATCCACAAGTCACGCAGGCGGTCGAATACCATCGGACGAATCTTAATCTTATTGGTATTCTTCTTGTTTCTATCGATAACCTTAGACTTTGGCAGGCCAGTGTCAGCAAACTCTGGGTATTGATTATACAACTCACCCAACATATCGCCATTAACTGTTCCCTGCAAGTCTTTTATGATGCCTTTTTGTGCCAGTTCCATCATCAACTGGAATTGATCAACGCCTCGTTTCTCTGCCACACGTTGAATCAACTCCATTGGTATTTTATCCGTGATAGCTACTTGCTGCAACTGGCCGTTTATCTCAGCGACCAATTTAGCTGCAAAGTCAGCTTCATCGAAGTCTACAATATAGTTAAGCAGGAATTCTTCGCTACTGCGATTACCATATTCATCAACCGGCAGACGCAATCCGCGCCCCACCTCCTGCAACTTGCTAATCTCGCTGCCACTGGAACGCAACTTGCAGATGGTAAACACGTTGGGGTTATCCCATCCCTCTTTCAACGTCCACTTCGAGAAAATAAAACGACGCGTATTCCAACTACCATCTTCATTCTTGAATGACAACAGTTGTTTCTTATCGTGCAGAATCTCTTTCACCTGCTGGGCTATCTCCTCGTCGCTGTTTTGATTGTCCTCTGCAAAGTAACCTCCATGACAGGCATGAGGGTCTCTGAGTGTGGCTTCCAGATAGGCTCTGTAATCATCAGAACAGGGCTGTCGTAACTCAAACCTTACTCTTTCTGATAGCAACGCTTCGAATTTCTCTGCCAGCCAGCCGTTTTCTTCACCCTCTCCACGATACGAGCGAATACTGTCGATAAAGAACAGAGCCAACGTCTTCATGCGCTGGGGACGCTCAAAATTCAGACGCTCTGTTTCGAAATGCCGCTGAATGGCCAACTTCACCATTTCTTCTTGATAAGACTGGGCATAGACAGACGGACTGAAATGTTCGCTGGTATGGAACTGCTTACCATTCGATAGCGTCACCAATCCTTTTTCTACTGAATCCACGCTGACGTTTTGCATATCTGGTGCTAATGTGATAGGGTCGCCAGCCTGCAGTACCTCAGTTCGATTGCCATATTGCAACGTCACCTTGCGCTCGCGCTCATTAATCTCTTTGATGATGATACGTTCGCGCTGTTGACCCTGCAACTCAAAGTGTTCCTTGGCAACGCCTTTAATCAGGTTCTGAGAAAAAGCCTCGCAGGCATTTAAATCATAGAGCAGATTCAGATAGTCTTTCGTCACATGCTTGTTTTTACCACGTCCTACGGTTATCTCAGGGAACGTGGCACCATAGCGCAGTATCAGTTGCGGCTTCAGCTCATTTAAAATCTGGGTATAGGCCGACTGCGTACGAGTAAAGCGATGTGGCTCGTCAATGATGACTACTGGGTGTGTGGCTCTCAGCGCATCGAAAGGACGATAAAATCCCAATACGCCAAAGTCGTAGTCATTGCGTTTCAATATCTGTGCATTCGTCAGCAGGGCCATGTTCAGCAACAGCACATATATCTTATTGCGTTGCTGGCAGGATCCTTCCACGAAGTCGCGCACCACTCCAGGGAAATACCTTTTGCCTTTCTTCGCCTTGGCAGCTTCCAAAACGCCAACTTCCAAATCACAATGATAGCCACAGGCATCGTAGAAATGGCGCTGCACATAAAGGTCGTTCAGAAATTGTTCTGCACCAGCCTTGATAGGCAGAGATGGAACGCAGATAATGAATTTATTCAGGCGATAGCGCTGATGCAGTTCGAAGATAGTCTTGGTGTAAACATAAGTTTTTCCAGTACCTGTCTCCATCTTGATGTCAAGATTCAAAGGGGCTCCTTCTTCTGGTTCCTGCAACTTCTGAGGTTGATTAGGCAATAGCTGCTTCTTAACCTCAAAGATAGGTGCACTAAGCTGATAGCGGTTCGACCATGACAGCAGCGGATTGGCATAGAAGTCTTTTGGCGACTGCCAATTTACTTCTTGAAGTGCGTCACCTACGGCCTCTACTGGCAACTGCTGGTGCTGCAGATTGTTCTGTAATATCAGTTCCATATCCTCTTAGTAGCGCACGTCTATAATAATGTTCTTATCCTTAACCAGATTGATGGTTGGTTTGTTCTTCTCCAGCATGTCCATCGCATTATGGCCAAAGCTATAGCCAAACAGCACAATGCAGTCTGGATTGAACGCAGGATCGCTCTGATAGCGGTCTACCAATGCCGTCATCGCATCTTCCGTGAAGTCGCCATCCGTCAGATAGAGGTGGTTGCCACAGCGTGTAGCATGGTATTTGTCAAGCACCACGTCTTCTGTCTTTGCGCCAAGCCCGTAGCCATCATTAACAAGCCATGTAGCCAGTACTGTGTCACGTCCAAACATATTCAGTACATCGTCAGTACTCAGAATGACATTTGGGTCGTAGGTCTCCAGTTTGTCGAGCGTATTCTGTGGAACCTCCTCCAGCGTATAATGCTTAAAGCCCAAATCGCCAGCAAACAGCGGATTCTCGTCCTTGATTTTCTTCGCTGCACGTTTGATGCGCTCCATACCTATTTCATCGATGGTGCGGTAGCCGGCCTTGTAGGCTTCTTTGTCTTCTGCTATCTTTTCTTGTATCTGAACAAGGATGTATTTCAGTTCCTTTGATTCATTCGCGTTAATCTCCAAAACTGAGTGTGCTGTTGATGCTGCGCCAGAGAAAAAGTCCATAACGATACCATCGTGTGTCGCCATGTTAATCAGTATTTTCACCAATTGTATTGGTTTAGGAGTATCAAAGACAGCGACACCATCAAACATATCTTTTAGGTCGTTCTTTGCCTGCTCATTAGTTGATGCGTCTTTTGCAAAAATCATTGTTTCAGGTGTGAGGCCCCTATCTTTTGCATATAAATATGTTTTCACTCTAGGCACTCCATTCCCATCTGAGCCAAACCATATGCGATTATCATCAATTGCTTCTTGCATAACATCTTGGGTATGTATCCAACAACGACCGCTCGGCAAAGTGTGTGTTTTACCATTTGGAGCTGTTAGTACATAGAATTGTGATTCAGTTCCATGTCCTGCTTGTGCATGTGCGGGGTCGGATTTCCAAGGCCCTCTGGGATCATTATCAGGATTGGAGTAATTCTTTAAAGCTTTATCCGTCATTGGCAATTGCTTAACTCTTCTTATATCGTCACTAATAAATACTCGTGAATAACACAAAACATAATCATGACGAACAGAAGTCTCTTTTCTATTTTCTCTGTTAACTCGCTTCTCCCAGATAAACTGAGCAATGAAACAATCCTCACCAAAGATATTATCACACAACTGCTTCAAGTAAGCCTGTTCATTATCATCGATTGATATGAAGATAAGACCATCCTTAGACATCAGATCGCGGGCCAACTGGAGGCGAGGCATCATGAACGTCAGCCATGCTGCATGGCTGGCACGATGGCTACTTGTCATGGCATGAATCTTCTCTGCTTCGTCTATGCTAATGCTCAATTTCTTTTCCAACTCTTCGACCGAAAAAGTAAACTTATCATTATATGTAAATCCATCTTCTCCCGTATTATAAGGCGGATCAATATAGATGCACTTCACCTGACCTGCATAGCTCTTCACCAAGTGGTGCAGTGCATCGAGGTTATCGCCACTGATATAGATGTTCTCGCTGTTTTGGTTCTCAGGCTTCGCGTTGTGCTCTGTATCAGGGCGAATAACCGTTGTGGTATCCAGCGACGACAACATACGGGCATAGCTCTTACCCAAGAAGTCGTAACTACGACCTTCGCGAGTCACATCCACCTGTGGCTGGATAGCCTCACAAAACTTATCGATATCGAATTCGCCCTGCTGGTTAAAGCATTGTGGGAAGTACTCTTTTAATCCTTCTATCTCGCGAGTCGTAGGCGTCACCGCCTCATTATCTTTTGCTATTTGTTGAATCATAGGTAGTGCTTGAATATAGTCATATTGGCTACAAAGTTACGAAAAACTTTCAAATCACAAAAGCTTTCCCACAAAAATATTCAATTTCTAAGGAGGCGGGGAGTTAGGGAGGGGAATCTATCAAAAAAAGAATCCGAACAATGGCTCGGATTTTTTGTGTCGTTGATGTTAGGTACCAGCCCCTTGCTATCATCCTTGCTCAGCAAAAGCATAAGGAAGTTTTCTTGTACCACCCCAACTTGAAATTCCAAATTGGAATATCAAGACATCTGGGGCTTTTTTGAAAAAAGCGCCGGTCTCACGGCTGGGCGGTGCTGTCGTATAGTTTGAGGGCGGTTTCTATGAGTTCGCGGTCGGCCATGAAGCATTTGTAACCGGTCTTGACCAGCGTCCAGTTTCGGGTTAGGAGCCATACGCCCAAGCACTTTTTGACGGTTGGCCAGAAGGCATTGCGATTGGTGCGCAGGTAGTCTTTGATGATCTCTTCGTCGCTGACGCCATAGGATTTCAGCAAGGCCATGCTCGCGATGCCTGTACGGTCTTTGCCTGCGGTGCAATGGAAGAGTGTGCAGAGGCCTCTGTCGGCATTGCTGCGCAGCGTCGCGACGACCTTGTCGAGCTGGCTGCGGGAGTACGGGTCGGTGACGACATCGCGATAGAGTGCCTTGAAGTCGGGCACCATCTCGAGTAGTTTTTCGGGGTGTTTGCGGAGGTTGCGGATGATGGTCATCGGATCGGAGCCTGTCTCGTGGGTGATTCCGACAGCGGCATCCTTCAACAAGGGTATCTGCAGGTATTCGACGCCGTCGGGGAGGACGTCGGGGAATTCGGCAGACTCGACGGGCGTACGGAGGTCGACGACGCAGCGTATGTGGTAACGCTGGCAGAGACTGGCGCACGCCTCGGCAGAGAGTATGCTGAGTTTGCCGCTCCGCAGGAACAACCCACCAGGGATGCGCCCCCTACCCTCGGGCAAAGGGATGCCGCCAAGATCACGGATATTCAGTTCACGATATCTGGCCGAAATGCTCTCTACTTTCATGATTGCAAAGATAGGGAATTAAATCGACACTAACAAATTATTCTGGGGCTTTTTAAGAAAAAAGCGCCGTGTCTCACGACTGGGCGGTGAGGTGAGCACGCAAAAAAGTCGGGCTGACGTTTGGTCAGTCCGATTTTTTTTCGTAACTTCGCAAACAGAAACCTAAAAGGAACACGATGAGGAAGATATTGTATGCATTCATGGCTTTGCTGATGGTAGCGGCTTGCCAGAACAGACAACAGGCTTTTACCACCTGCAGGTATGTCGACAGTGTGGTTGAGAAAGCCTGCATCGTGCCCGATTTGGACAGGGCGCTGGCACTGACCGACAGCTTCCTGGAACTTGGCATGATGTCGGAGATTCAGGCCGCTAAGCTGCGAGCCGAAGCCTATCTGCAGGTGAACAGGATGGACGAGGCCGAGAAACAATTTACCCTTGGTGCCAACGCTACGCCCCGAACGGCTGTCGACAGCTTCTACTGGTTCTGCTGCAGCTGTCTCCAGATACAATACGAGACCGTGCGCCGCGACCAGGATGCTGTGCTGCGCAAAGCCCTGCCGCTGCTGGAAATCATGAAGGACATCAACTACGACAAGGAGTACCAAAACGAGATGCTGATGCAGAAGATCATGCTGTATTTAAGCGTGGGCAACAGTCAAATCAGTTTGGAGCGCATTGCCGAGGCCGCCAAGTCGTACGAGCTGTGCTACGACGCCGTCAAGGAACTGCTCGGGATAGAGAACTCGTTCGGCGCCTTGTATAATGCCACTATGTGTGTACACAATATCGCGAACGCTTATCTCGACCTCGGATCTTTCGACCAGGCAGACGTCTGGATGCAGCGCACCGACTCGATTTTCAATAGGTATATGGAACACCCTAAAACGCCCGACAGCTACAAGGACGTTGTGAAGGCTTATGTGGACTACGATCATGCCATGCTGGCCTGCGGACAAGGGAAGACGGCCGAAGCCGAAAGGTACTATCAGGAGGTATTGAAGTCGAACCGTGTCAATAGCGAAGAGATACAATATCGCATCGTGAATTTCCTGATGCACATGGGGCGCTATGCCGAGGCTGCCGACCGCCATCAGGCGTTCGACAATATGATTGCCAAGTACCGCATAGAGCCTACTGTCGACATGATCTATCTGGTCAAGTACAAATTCGAGGCCTACTACAAAGCCGGTCGCAGGGATTCTGCCCTTGCTGCCGCCGCCGCTGCGCTGGAATTCGTCGACTCGGCCATCGTCCGCCAAAAACGCGGCGAGGCTGCCAAGCTGGCCACCATCTACGAAACCAAGCTGAAAGACGAAGAGATAGCCCAGCAGCAGATTACCCTGAACCGTCAGCGATCGCTGGCGTTAGTCGTCGTGCTCGTGCTCATCACGACCTTCTTTATCGTCTACACACTGTTCCGCCGCCGGGCTGCCAGGCGCATGGCCCTGATGAGAGCCCGCCAAGAGCGCATCGAGAGCGAGCTGCGCATTGCCCGCAACATTCAGATGAGCATGGTGCCCAGCACCTTCCCCGAATACGAGGGGCTGGACCTTTACGCACAGATGACACCCGCCAAGGAGGTGGGCGGCGACTTATATGGTTATGTGGTTCATGGTTCACGGTTGTATTTCACGGTGGGCGACGTGAGCGGAAAGGGCGTGCCTGCATCGCTGTTTATGGCGCAGGCCACCAGGCTGTTCCGCACCCTGGCCAATCAGGGACTGATGCCTGCCGAAATATGCAACAACATGAATGCTGAGCTATCGGGTGACGACAACACCAACGGCATGTTTGTCACCATGTTCATAGGCATGCTGGATTTGGAGAACGGACATCTGGCTTACTGCAACGCAGGTCACAACCCGCCCGTGCTGGGAGGCGGCGACCATAAAGGTGACTACCTTGAGATGATACCCAACGCCCCGATAGGCCTATGGCCCGAGATGGACTACGAGGGCGAGGAAATAGAGAGCATCAAGGGGCGCGCACTGTTTGTATATACTGACGGTCTGAACGAGGCCGAAGACCTGGGGCAGCGTCAGTTTGGCGACGACCACTTGCTGGACGTGCTGCGACATACCCACTTCGACTCGGCCAAACAGGTGGTAGAGACGCTCAATGCCAAAGTAGAAGAGCACCGCAACGGCGCCGAACCTAACGACGACCTCACGATGCTCTGCCTCAGAGTAAGTTAATATTTTTGTGATGATGACGGTGAAGATATACGAACACGCGGCGGAGCTGCCGGAAATGGGCGCTGAGGATTTCTTCCACAGCGCAACACTGATGGCGCTGCTGGAGCAGACTCCTAGGCAGAAACCCCTGATGGCTGTGGTCAGCGACGAGGGTGGATGCGTGGTGGCCCATATGCTGGTGTCGGTGCGCTACAGGCGTTCGTGGCTTCCACCTTATTTATATACGCACGCGCGCATATTGGGCGAAGGGGAATATGACGTCGGCGACGCTGAGCGCAAGACGGAGGCGTTCCGACTGATGCTGGACGGCGTGAAGCGGCGGCTGAACAACAAGGTGTTGTACTTCGAACTGAGCAATCTGAGCGAAAAGATGTTCGGATATGGTGCGCTGCGCAAGGCGGGATTCTTCGCGGTGAAATGGATGAGCGTGCACAACTCGCTGCACTCGAGGACGCCCGAAGAGCGCATTGCCCCGCGACTGCTGAAACGCATTGAGACAGCCATGAGCAAGGGCGTGGAGACGAAGGTGGTGGAAACGGACGAGGAGTTCCGCCAGTTTGCCAAGCTGCTGTATCATCACCACTGGCTGAAGCCGCGACGGTTTATTCCGAACGTGAAGCTGTTCCGGGGCATGATGGACGGAGGACACTGCAAGCTGTTCATCACGAAGTATCACGACTACGTGATAGGCTGTTCGGTATTGGCTTTTTCGCGTCGCGATGCATACCTGTGGTATTCGGCTGCGAAGCGCAAGAGCTTTGCCCCACTCCACCCCAACGCGGTGACGTATTGGAACACCATCAAGGAGGCCCATGCCGAGGGTTACGACCACATCCGGTTCATGGACGTGGGGTTGCCATTCCGCAAGAACATTTACCGCGATTTCATTCTGAGGTTCGGTGGTAAGGAGGTAAGCACTTACCGATGGTTCTACATCTCGATCAGATGGGTCAACGCCATTGCGTCGTGGTTGTGGCGCGAATGACTCGTCGCACGGCAAACACCACGTAAGCTACCAACAACACATATCCCACGTAATAGAGCGTGAAGATGCTGAAGACGACATAGTCGACGGCACAGACGGCAGCGAGTCCCGCCAGATAGAGCACGGCCTCGGTGGTGGGCAGATGGTGGCGCACATCGTCGACGGCGGCCAGTGCGACGATGATGATGGCCCACACGGAACTGACGAAGATGCCCAAATGGAGTGGTAAGGCAAAGGGGTTGAGCGAGGGATGGTAGTAGAAATGGCGCCACGACTCGGCCCCAAACATCTGGATGGAAGCATAGAGGGTGGCCGACATGGCGACAAGGATGCAAAGCGCCGTAGGATAGTAGGAGTCGATGTCGTTGAAGTGGACTATCGGTGCCTTGCGACGCATGAGCCACCGCATGGCATAGGCGCCTCCCACGACAACACAGAAGGCCAGGAAGATGAGCAGGTGAGTGTCGGAGAACAGGTCGATGAACTGCGAGATGGGATCGTCGGGCGAGACGCCTTTCAGCAGCTCGCTCTCGCGAATCCAGCCCTGTGTGACCTGATCGCGGGCTACCTTGACCCATACGGAGTCGACGGAATCGGTGGGCACTATCTGTATTTCGGCAACGACGATGCGCTCGCCTCGAACGACATACATAGAGTCGAAGACCATGTCGGGCAGATTGTCGGAGAGCGGCAAACTGGCGGTGGTCACAACGAAGTTGTAATTCTGAGTGTAGTGATGGGTGGTGGAAAAGGAGATGGAGTCGAGCTGATGCTGGGTGAGGTCCCATGCATCGGGGGTGCGCTGGCCGTGATTGTAGCAACTGGTCAGCGCTGTGAAGGCACAGCTAAATAAAAAATATAAAATATAAGATAAAACCCGTTTCACACGCTATTCTTATTTCTTATTTTTAATTTTATATTTAGGGCTTTAGCCCGCAAGGACGTTCATTTGACAATTCTTGCAATCGAACTCGAGGGGGAACAGTCGTCCGTCGCCCAAGCGCAGGGTCAGCGGCTCGCGCCACGTGGGTTTCTGCCCGCCTTGCTTGACGCAACAGCCGAGACTGTAGCGCAGACAATGGCGACACTGCATGAGCGGACGGCCATCGGGTCGGAGCTCGTAGGCGGTGAGGCGGTCGGCAGCGTAGAACTGCTGCGCCAGGTGGTTGGAGATGTTGGGGTCGAGGGGACTAAAAGGACTAGTAGGACTAGTAGGACTAGTAGGACTAGAGATACCAGAAGAACTAGAGAGTGCTTCGACGAGCTGACGGCGGAGGTCGGCCAGCAGGCTGCTGGGAACGAAGAGGTCGAAGCCGGCGGGCAGGTCTACCCCACTACACTCGTAGGCGGTGCCTCCAAGCTTGGACAGTTGGCGGATGATGTTTTCGCGCTGGGGCTTGGCGGCCTGCTGATGTTCGCAGGAAATGGTGACGGTGGTACCTTCGGCCGACAGCGAGAAGCCGTCGGGGGTAACGGCAAGCTGCAACTGGATAGGGATGCGGCGCTCGGCACTGGGTCGCGACAGGATGCGTGAGAACTGCTGGTCGCTGTTGCGATAGAGCGCTACGCCCGGACGCAGGCGAGGCGGCATCTGCTGCGGGTAAAGTCGGTTGCCCTCAGCACGGTTTACGCGGAAGCCTTCCAACTGCCCTTCGTCGTTGAAGAAGCACAGCCCGTCGCCATTGGCAAAAGCGGCGGTGCCAGCCACATTGAACGAGTCGCGGCGCAACTCCTTGACCTTGCCGACATATTCGCCCATGGCCTTGGGGGTGTCAGGAGAAAAAATGTCGGGCTGGCGGCCCTGCAGGAAATAGGTGGTGAAGCCGCGATTGAACGTCTTCTGGAGGTCGGGCTGGAAGGTGTAGGTGCAATGTCCGCGCGACGCCCGGCAGTACTTGTCGGGATGCTGGCGGATGATGGCATTAAGCGCCTCGCTATAGGCTGCGGTGACGTTCTTGACGTAGGCGACATCCTTGAGGCGCCCCTCGATTTTGAACGATGTGGCACCGGCCTCGATGAGCTGCAGCAGGTGGCGGCTCTGGTTCATGTCCTTCAGCGACAACAGGTGGCGCTGGTGTTCGAGTTCGCGGCCATCGGCGTCGAGCAAATCGAACTTCATGCGGCAGAACTGGGCGCAGGCTCCACGATTAGCGGAGCGCTGGAAACAATGCTGCGAGGCATAGCAGATGCCGCTATAGCTGACACACAGCGCACCATGAACAAAGACCTCGAGGGGCATGTCGGGCACAGCATGATGGATGGCTGCAATCTCGTCGACAGACAATTCGCGGGCCAGCACGACGCGGCGAAAACCCTGACTACGCAGCCAGCGGACCTTATCGGCAGTGCGGTTGTCGGCCTGGGTGGAGGCATGAAGGGCAATGGGCGGCAGCTGCATGCGAAGCAGCCCCATGTCCTGAACGAGAATGGCGTCGACACCGGCCTCGTAGAGCTGATGGATGAGCCGCTCGGTAGCGGTGAGCTCGTCGTCGTAGATTATCGTATTGACGGTGACGAACACCTTAGCGGCAAAGCGGTGGGCATACTGGCAGAGCTGACGGATGTCGTCGATGCTGTTGCCGGCAGCCGCACGGGCCCCAAAGCGCTGGGCACCAATGTAGACGGCATCAGCGCCATGATCGATGGCTGCCATGCCGCACTCCAGATTCTTGGCAGGTGCCAGCAGTTCTAAGGCTATCATTTAATCTGATTGATGTCGAATGGTGTCTCCTGATAGACGTAATAGTTGATCCAGTTGTTGTAGAGCAAGTTGGCATGGGCGCGCCACGTCACCAAGGGCTCGAGGTCGGGATTGTCGTCACGATAGTAGTGGCGGGGCATCTCGACATCGTCGCGGATATCCTTGTCGCGCTTGTACTCGTTGTTGAGCGTGTTGGGGGCATACTCCAGGTGTCCGGTGATGTAGAACTCACGTCCTTCGCGCGCCATCACCATGCTGACGCCGCACTCCTTCGACTCGGCAATGAGCTTCAACTCGGGACGTGCCAGAATGTCGTCGCGGTGAATCTCGGTATGGCGGCTGTGAGGCATCTGGAAGATGTCGTCGAACCCTCGGAAGATGGGCAGCTGCGGCTCCAGCGTGTATTGCGGGAAGATGCCGAACATCTTCTTCTCGAGCGGATATTTGGGCACGCCGTAGTTGAAGTAGAGTCCGGCCTGTGCGGCCCAGCAGATGTAGAGCGTACTGGTGACGTGGGTGCGGGCCCAGTTGAAAATATCGGTCATCTCGTCCCAATAGGTGACCTCCTCGAAGTCGAGAGTCTCGACGGGGGCTCCGGTAATAATCATACCGTCGTATTTCTCGTTGCGCATCTGTTCGAAGTCGCGATAGAACATCATCATGTGTTCGATGGGCGTATTCTTCGGCGTATGGCTGCGGAGTTTCATGAAGCTGATCTCGAGCTGCAGCGGGGTGTTCGACAACAGACGGATCAGGTCGGTCTCGGTGGTAATCTTCAACGGCATGAGGTTGAGAATGACAATCTTCAGCGGACGGATATCCTGCATGTGAGCACGCGAATCGTCCATGACGAAGATATTCTCCTGCTTCAGCAGTTCAATGGCAGGAAGCTGATCGGGTAATCTTAATGGCATGGCTAATCAATTAATCTACCGTAAACGAACAAACAGAGACATTGTCAAAACCACCAGCCTCGATGGCAGCCTCGCACATGGTGTTGGCGTCAGCATGGTCGAGCATCAGCTGACGGATGCGGTCATCGGTGATCATATCGTTCAGACCATCGGTGCAAAGCATGTATTGATCGCCAGGCAGAAAATCGTCGGTAAATTCGAACATATCCATATAGGGCATCCTGATGCCTGCACCGATGCAGTTGGTGACGATGCTGGTGTGTTTCTTCTCGCCGCGGGCATTGCTCAGTGAATGGTCGTTCGAAATCTGCACCAACTCGCCATTGCGCAGACGGTAGAGTCGGCTGTCGCCGCAATTCATCCAATAGTACTTGTTGTTGTAGAAGACGATGCCCACCAGCGTGGTGCCCATCTCCAACATCTCGGGATTGGCATGACCCTTGGAGGCGATGATGTGATTGACGGACTGCAGCCAGTCGTGCATCAAGTCCATAAACTCGCCCGACGCCAGTCCGCATGGCAAATCGTTCACATAGAACCGCAGGTTGCTCAGCACATCGGAGCTGGCTACCTCGCCGGCATTATGGCCTCCCATTCCGTCGGCAACGGCAATGACAAAGCGGTCGATGGTTTCGGTTACAAACTCAGCACTGTATACATCGCTGCGTATCAGTTTGTCGCAGGCGAGGATCATGTCCTCGTTATTCGTTCTCACGCAGCCAATTCGACTGGCTGCAGTCAGTGTTATCTTGCTCATATCAATGATTCCATTTTAAATACTATCTCCCCTTGAGGTCAGCTGACGCTTACCTGGAGGTTAATGTTTGCCAGCGTCACGATGTCACCACTCTTGATAGACATGGGGATGTCTGGCTGAAGGTCACGCTGGTTCAGCTTAGTACCGTTGGACGAATGCTTGTCGATGATGCACCAGCCGCTGTCGGGCTTGTATATCAACTGGGCATGAACGCCCGAGATGTACATATTCCCTTCGAACAGCTGTGTATACGGTCCCTGACGACGTCCGATGATAGCTCCATTGACGCCCACCATACGAATGTCGAGACTGGGGTTATAGAGCGTCAGCGTAGGTACACCGCTCTGCGCCGGCAACTGTGAGCCAACAGCATCGGGACGGTGAGAAGTTACTGTGTAGGACGCATTGGTTGCTTCTGCAGCTGGTCTGTACGACATACTTTGCTGCTGTTGCTGATTGCCCGCTTTGGCATCTTCCGGACTCACCATCAGGCCACCACAATAGGTGCAACGGCGGCCCATGCCGACGCGCCCGCAACTGCTACAATAGACAAGTTCCTGTCCGCACTGGTCACAGTAGTGAGACTCTTCTTCTATCTCTTCTTTACAACTTGGACAAATGATCATATTTCTTCTTTAATATCTTCTGGCATTATCAACTGATAAGTTTCCTGCGTAATCTCCGACTGGGACATCGAGCTGACGCGCATCGACAACTGCTGGATGGTAGCATCGAGCATGTTGCGCATCTCGCGGGCGTTGCCAAACGAGTTGCTCTTGCTGATGACCTTGCGGCAGATGAGGTCCATGAGTTTGAACTCGGCCTCGGGCGACAGCTTGTAGTTGTCCTTGCTGGCCATCTTCTTGAAGATTGCCAACAGCTCGTCTTCGTTATAGTCGTCGATGTGCATCTTATGACTGAAGCGGCTGGCCAGTCCGGGATTGACTGCCAGGAACGTCTCCATCTCGTTCTTGTAGCCGGCGGCAATGACGACGAACTTGCCGCGATCGTCCTCCATGCGTTTCATCAGCGTGTCGATGGCTTCCTTGCCATACTGGTCGTTCTCGGACGACAGCGTATAGGCTTCGTCGATGAACAGAATGCCGCCCATGGCCTTGTCGCACATGTTGTTGACAATCTTCGGTGTCTCGCCCATGTACTTGCCAACGAGCGTAGCACGGCTGGCCTCGATGACGCGACTGGTGGGCAGAATCTCCATAGACTGGAGCACCTCGCCCATCTTGCGGGCTATCGACGTCTTACCCGTTCCGGGATTACCCGTCAGGATGAAGTTCATCGACATCTGCTGCACCTTACCGGCACCCATAGCAGCACGCTGCTTCATGAACATGCTCTGTACCGCCAGACGACGGATCATATTCTTGACAGAACGCATGCCGATGAAGTCGTCGAGCTCGTTGAGCACCTCGTCGAGCGGACGAACGCGCTCGCTCTGAGAAACCTCCAAGTCGGCAACGGTAATGCGGTACATATCCTCGTCCTTGAAGTCGGGATTGTTCATCTGCGTAACCAGACGCTGGCTCTGTTTCTCGACAGCCTGGTCAAACATGCGACGGGCCTCGCGGGCATTGCCGAAGTTCTTGTCGCGACGCAGATAAAGCTGTTCGAACTGACGATGGATGGCACCCTGCGTCTCTTCGTCGATGGTGAAGTTCTTGCCTTTGGCGAGGTTGATGAAGATTTCCGTCAACTCGTCGGGGGTATAATCGTCGAAATGAATGGTCTGGGTAAAGCGACTCTTCAGTCCGGGGTTGGTATCAATGAAGTCGTGCATCTGGTCGGTATAGCCGGCAACGATACAGATGAACTTGCCGCGATCGTCCTCCAGACGTTTCAGCAGCGTGTCGATAGCCTCAGCGCCGAAGGAATCCTGATCGCTCGACTTCAGGGTGTAGGCCTCATCGATGAACAGCACACCACCCATAGCAGAGTCGATGAGCTGATTGGTCTTGATGGCCGTCTGACCGGAATAGCCTGCGACGAGTTTCGCACGGTCTGCTTCGATGAGCTGACCTCGCGACAGAATGCCCAGCGTGCGGAACACATCAGCCATGATGCGGGCCACAGTGGTCTTACCCGTTCCGGGATTACCCGAGAAGACGTAGTGCTTGCCCTGGAACGTATTGGTCTCGCCACGACGGATCTGCAGATTGAGGAAGGCTGCCAGATTCGAGATTTCCTTCTTGACAGCAGCCAGTCCGACCATGCCGTTGAGCTTGGCCAGACACTCGGTATAGTCGACAGCCTTGGGAGCCTCGTAAGGAATATCGGCCACATCGACAGTCATCATCTGCTCGTTGGTTAGCGTAGAGATATCGACCTTCTGCAGACGCTCGGCCTGCTTGGACACAATCTTATCGAAGATTTGGCGCATCGTACGGCCATTGGCGAAGTCCTTGCCGCGAGAATTGTAAAGCTCGGAAATCATCTTCAGCGTCAGTTCCTCGGCCTCCGGTGTGAACACATATTTCTTCTCCTTGGCGAAGACGCACATAATCTGATACAACTGATCGGGCGTGTAGTCGTCGATATTAAGGAAATAGCTGAAGCGGCTGCGCACACCGGGATTGATGCGGAACAGGTTGTCCATCTCCTGACGGTAGCCGGCAGCAATGACGACGAACTTGCCTCTGTCGTCCTCCATGCGTTTCATCAGCTGTTCCAAGGCCTGCGTACCCTGCTGGTCCTTGTCGCCGCTCTGGCTGAGCGGTGCCAGCGTATAGGCCTCGTCGACAAAGAGGATACCACCCATGGCCTTGTCGCACAGACGGTCGACGACCTTCGGTGTCTCACCCTGATAGGGGCTCACCATCTTCGAACGGTCGACCTCGACAACATGTCCGCTGTCGAGATAGCCTATCGACTCCAGAATCTCACCCAGTTTACGGGCAATGGTGGTCTTACCAGTACCGGGATTACCCGTCAGCACGATATGGATGCCGGACTTCTCCTGTTCACCCAGTCCGCGCTGAGCACGCTGAACATTGTTGTGAACCGTAAAGGCAATCTCGCGGACGGCCTTCTTGACTTCGTCCATACCAATGTAGCGGTCCAGGTCGCTGAGGATGTCCTCCAAGGAACGCTCCTCGGGAACATATCCGCGGATGTCTGACTCTTCCACCTGCACAGCATCGGCACCACGGCTGATAAACGAAGTGAAAATATCCTCGGCGGTCTTGGTTGCCTGATGTCGGTAACCGAAGGTGTCGTCCTTAATTTTCAGCTGGTACTGGAAATAGCGGTACAACTTATGATCGGCCTCAGGACTATAAGCAGCAATGCCATACTTAATGCGTAGCTCCTGCTTACAAATGTCGCACAAATCCTGACAGCTTGGGGTCGGCAGACGGAAGGTATACTTAAAGCGGTTTTGTGCCGATGGGTTGGCTACCAGGAAGTCGTCCAGACCCTTGGGCAATCCGGCAATCATGACAATGGGATTCTCGCCCCACTTGTCCATCTCGACAAACAGCTTGTCGAGGGGATTCACCTGATTGGAATAGCGGTCGGGCAACAACTTCTGCACATTGTCGAAGAAAAGAATGCCATCCTTGGCCTTCTTCACGTTGTCGTCCCATTTGTCGACGAAACGCTGATAATCTACGGCATCGACCATCGTCAACTTGGGCTTGTCGATGATCTTGTGCTGATAGAAATAGTCACGTATCACTTCGGCCAACGCCGTCTTTCCCGTTCCTGTCTCACCGATAATAATCGCATTGACACTCAGACGGACATTCATAATGTCCTTGCGCGAATGCAGATAGGTGTAGGTGTCGACTACCGTCTTCAGTTGTTGCTTCACATCGGAAAGTCCCACCAAACGGTCCAGCACGTTTTGCGAAACGAGCGGTTTACCACACCAACGGCAAAACTTGGCTATTGAGCGGTTTTCCTTATGACAATGCTCACATATCATATTATTCTACCTTCTTTTTTTCTGTATCCGATTTTGCATCCTTCTGTTCCCCATCCGACTGCGAGTCCGCTTGTTCCTCGTCGGTTTCTGAATCCGTACGTTCTACATCTTTCTGTATCTGTTCCACGACTTCAGCCGGATTGACGCGAATATTCTCTGTATTGGGATTGTGACGATTGATTAACTTGGGACTGAACACAATCATCTCCATCAGCAGCAGGGCCACCATCGTGCTCCAGAGGATGTAATGCAGCACGGACTCGCCACTCAGTGAGCGTACCTGGTTGGTCACATCGTCGAGCATACCAAACTTGGAACCCTTGAACTTAAAGGTCTTCTGCTTGAACGTATAGTACAACGGCTCCAGGAGTGTCGACTTGATGTCGTCTTCCATCACCTCGTTAATCAGTTGGTTGTCGCCCTTGGAGTCGGTATGGTAGTCGGTCACGTGACATACTACCATATATAATAAGGTGACGACGATTACAGCGGGGATGAACAGACTCGGCCAACTGCCATTGACGGTCCTGAGTATGAGGATGGGCAGATAGGAAGAGAAAAATCCCAACAGTCCCCACAGGCAGGACATCACGAAACCATAGCCCCGGAAATAGGCGCGCAGACCCACAATGACGGCCGTCATACCGCCCACGGGCAGCATCACGGTCAACATGGGATGCTGGAAGATGTACTGGCGTCCCGACTCTGTAATGCCACAAATGAGCACCAGCAATATCCAGAGGGCACAGAGACCATAGAACGTATAACGCCAGCGGTGCTCCTTCTTCTTGGCTTTGTTGAAGCCCGAACGAACTTCCTGGTATTTCCGCGCCGTTTCTTCCTTGGCATTACCGTAGCGCTTGTAGTAATAGTTATTCTGGTCTATCTCGCCCAGATTGTAGATCCACTCCTCCAACTTGCGCTCGTAGCTATAAGTCTCGGCGAATTCCTGGAAGGGATCCTCATGATAGAACACTGCCATCCACTGGCTCAGCGAACCGCGCTTGATGGCCGTCAGCAGTTGGGGACGATAGGCTAACTTGTCCATCGTGATAGCCGACGTCAGCTCCGTTCCGTCTTCCAAAGCATAGGTTGGCGTCACGCCCAAAATGCGGCAGAAGCGATACACCGCTGTGCGGATGTCATAGGCACCAAGGCGGTTGCGGTTCTCTTCACTCTTCATGTCGAAGCAGGCCCGTGCCTGACTAATTTGTTCGAACCAACCGTGCAGCTGGGCAAAGTATATGAAACGGCCTTCGGGGTCACTGTAGTCTTCAGCCTTCTTGGCATACTCCTCATCGGGCAGATTCTGCCATTCCTTGAGCTGTTCGCGCATGACCTCACCGACCTTAAAAGGCGAATCGGCATCGCGCAGGTCGTAGGCTGCTTCCTTATCGATATTGTAAAGCACCTTATAACCTAGCGAACGGCTTGGCGCCTTGCCCGCAGTCAAGATGCGCAAGGCCTCGCAGGCCATATGGTCTTCGTGGCAATACATCCACGACAACAGGCGACCGTCGCTCAGACTGAGCCATTCGTCGTCGGTACATTCTTCATAGCCGAACGAATGGACGATGTCCTGCAAATTTCCGGACGGACGATTCACCAGGAACGGAATGTCAGCATCGATTTCGTAGACGAAGCGCAGGATGGCCACTCGGCTGTCGATACCTGAATCCTGGGCTAAATAGCTGCGCAGACGGTTCACATCAGCCTTACTGTGCGACTCCAGATACAAATACAGCGTGTCGTTCGGATTCGACAAGGCCAGTTTGTATTCGTCCTGATAGCTTAACACCGAGATGGCTGCACTGTGGACATCGTCGCACAGGTTTCCGCGTATATCTTTATAAGGATAGGTGGGCTCCATGACGTAGACTGCAGCCATTAGTCCGGCATGCTGGTCGACGGGATAACGGTTAACCACAATATCCTTGATGGCAGAGCTCAGTTTCACGTTACCACACTGTTCGAGCCAGCCGGCAATACGTCCGTTATACAGATAGTTGATGGCCAGTCGTTCGTTTTCCAGCAACATCGGTATCAGCTCGTGCACGTTGTCGGCCACGAGGTTGCGCTCTGGGTCGACAATGAAACTGCGGTACTTCAGAATAGGCGACGACAGGTCAATCTTCACATCCTCACCCAGGAACCAACGTTCCACCTCGTCGTAACCCCATCGTGTCAGCGGATTGACAGCGGTCAGACCCTGCACAATCATCTTCACACGGTCGGGCAGCTCGTTGATGCGCGGCAAACGGCCTTCGTTCTTCTTACGCATCATCACGCGCTCGTTATGACTAAGCGGATTCTCGCCCAACCAGAGCGTCATCAGCGTGATGCCCAGCGAATAGAAGTCGACGGCAGGGGTAATTTCCACCTCACCGTCAATCACGTCGTTATACATTTCCGGAGCAGCATAGACGGGCGTACGGGCCTGTGTCGTACGGTGCACCTTCTCGTCGCCTTCCAACACACTGGAAATACCGAAGTCGCCCAAGACGATTTCCTTATGATCGGTCTCGCGGAAAAAATAGTTTCCAGGCTTAATATCCTTATGGATAATGTTGCAATTATGGCAATAGGCCAATGCTGCCGCAGCCTGCAGGGCGATACGGCGGAACTGGTTGAAGTCACCGTCCAGATCGTAATTGTTCAGCGTACCTCCACGCAGATACTCCATGAGTTCGTAGTCGCGGTTCTTGCCGTCCACGTAGGTCTTTCCGAAGTCGTCAATCCGCACTATCATCTCCATGCTGATATTCTGGATGATGCGCATCAGCGTCTTCTTGATGGTGAAATTAGGATAGTAAATCTTCAGCACGCGCTGCCCTTCTTCACCTTCAACCAAAAACACCTGAGCCTCACCCGAGTTGTCGCTCAGGCACTTGACGCTCCTATATACTCTGCCTTTCAGAAAGAACTCTACATCCCCACCCGACTGGTTTTGCGTATTCGCCCCAGGACGGACGGTCATCTCGCCGTCGCCTGCAGGCTGGCTCGAGCCTACGCGAACCGTTGTCGTCGTACTGGCCGGCTGGTCAGCCGGTTTCGCCGTTGGCTGAGAGTCTCTTATGGTCATGTCGTCCATATATCTTATTTATCGTCTTTTATTTCCACGTTACTATTACTGCCTAACACTACCCATTTGCCACCCATCTGGGGCTTCGCACAACCACAGGGACTGCTGTGCATGGCGTGCTTGTAGTTGCACACCCATGCCAGGCGGACACCCACCGGCTTGCTGGCCATCGCATAGTTGCGGGCCTTAGCGGGCGAAGGACCTGCCGGAACGGCCAACTTGTCGAGGATAGCCGACAACATCTTGATTTTCACAGCTTTCTGCTCTTCCAACTCTTCCTTAGTCATACGCTTCGTCTCAGGCTTGGGAATCACCGGATTCTCCACACCTTCGTCCTTGGCCAGCAGTGTCAGCACGCGTTCACGCAACTTGTTGTTGGCCTGTTCACGCAGAATGTCACGCTCCGAGTTATAGGGCAATGCATTCTCCAGCTTCGAAAAGTCCTGCACGATATCCACCAGTTCTTGGTAGTCGGGGTTGTGCTGCAACTCCTTCACCAGCATCTTGGCCTCTTCCGTCAGCGCCGTACCACACTTCTTGCAGAATGCAAAGTCGTTCAGAGTGCGACAGGTAGGACAGACGATGCCACCACGCGGGCTGCCGCATTCCGGACAATAGGCCTCGTTTCCTGCGAGGCGGGCTCCGCAATACGAACAGATGTCCTTACGCGTGTAATGATGGCACACCTCGCAGAAGTCTGCATCGGGATCCATCTCAGCACCACAGTGCGGACACACGGTCTTGCTGATGGGTTGACCACACTGTGCACAGAACATCGCCTCGGGTTCATTGATGGCTCCGCAATAAGGACACGGCTTTCCACCGGCCTGACGCTGCTGCTGTTGCATCATCACGGGCTGGTCTTCACGGGGCATTTCCATTTCTCTTTGCAACGTCTGCGGACGGGCCGTGCGCTGCGTACTCTCTATGTCAAATTTGTTGTCGTTCATCATACGAGTAGTAATAATTGTTGCAAAGTTACTAATTTTTTTTAATTCTCAAAAAAAAACCGCCGTAAATTTATATTTACGACGGCATTTTTTGCTTTTTGGCAGACAATATCACCATAACGGCAGGCGTTCAGCCTTGGGAATGAACATTTTGTCACCCTCTTTCACGCCAAAGGCATCATACCACATATCGATATGCGGAAGGGCGCCATTGACGCGCCAACGACCCAGCGAATGGGGGTCGCTCTTGGTGCGGTTACGGATTTCAGCCTCCGTGATGTTGCCTGCCCACACACCGGCATAGGCAATGAAGAAACGCTGGTCGGCGGTCAGACCATCAATCACCGGCAGGGGATTGCGCTTGGTGGCATTCTTGTAAGCATACCAGGCCACCTGCAGCCCACCATGATCGGCCAGGTTCTCACCCAACGTCAGACGACCATTGGCATTCAGGTCGGGCAGCACCTTGATCTTCGAGAAGAAGTCTGCATACTTGTCCGTACGTTCCGTAAAGTTTTTTCCGTCTTCTTCCGTCCACCAGTCGTGCATATTTCCATCCTTGTCGTACTGGCGTCCCTGGTCGTCGAAACCATGCGTCATCTCGTGACCGATCACCACACCGATAGCACCATAGTTAAAGGCATCGTCGGCTGTCGGATCAAAGAACGGAACTTGCAGAATACCAGCGGGGAAGCAGATTTCGTTCGTGGTGGGGTTATAGTATGCGTTCACCGTCTGCGGCGTCATGTGCCACTCGTCGCGATCGACGGGTTTTCCGGCCTTTTTCTGAATCTGCCAGTTCAGCCAGAAACGACGACACTCCATCATATTCTCAAAGTACGATTTTTTCGCATCAATCTTCAAACCGGAAAGGTCGGTCCAACGGTCGGGATAACCAATCTTCACATAGAAGCTGTTCAGCTTCAGCAGGGCATTCACCTTCGTCGAATCGTCCATCCAGTCCTGGGCGGCAATACGCTCGCCCAAGGCAATGCGCAGGTTCTCCACCAGCGTCTTCATACGTTCCTTCGACGATGCAGGGAAGTACTTCTTCACATAGATGCGGCCCAGTGCTTCACCCATCACGCCCTGCACCTGATTGGTCGAACGGCGCCACAACGGGTGGTCCTGCTGACGACCTGAGAACACCTTACCGTAGAAATCGAAGTTGGCCTCACGCACAGCGTCGTTCAAGAGTCCCGTAGAGCTGCCGATAAAGCCCCACTCCATCACGTCACGATATTCGGCGGGCTTCATCGTAGCAAACAGCTTATCGGCAGCGGCCATGAAGTCTGGCTGACCGACAACCAGCTGCTGCAAGTACTTCACGTTCAGTCCCATAGCTTCGGCCTGCTTAGCCAGCTGGAAGTGCGGATACTTGGCATTAAACTCGTCCAGCGTCATCTTGTTGTAGTTGGCCTGCGGATTGCGCAGTTCCGTACGCGACTTCGACACCTTGGCCAGCGCCGTCTCCACCTTCAGGATGTTCTTCATCTTCTGCTCGGCGGCACCCTTCTTGAATCCGAATAGCTGGAACATGCGGACAATGTGCTTCTTGTAGGCCTCGCGGATCTTCGTCGTAGCCTCGTCGTTCTCCAGATAGTAGTCCTTCTGACCCAGCGTCAGTCCGCTCTGCATGATGTTAACGATATTCTCCGTAGCGTTCTTCTCGTCGGCACCGATATAGGCCCCGAAGAATTCCTGCTCACCATAGCGGGCCATATCCAGCTGAATGGCAAACAGCTGCTCCTTGGTCTTGGCAGCCTCCATACGTTTGATGAGCGGCATCAGGGGCGACAGTCCCTCCTGCTCACGACGTGCTGAGTCCATCGCCAGCTTATACAGGTCGCTCAACTTCTGCTCGACAGAGCCTTCTTCGTACGTATTCTCCAGCAGTTCTTTCAGAATGCCGTTAATACGTTTGTTGTTGTCTTCGGCCAGACGGTCGAAACTGCCATAACGCGAATAGGCAGCGGGCAGTGGATTATTCTTCATCCATCCGCCACAGGCATACTCATAGAAATCGTCGGCAGGACGCACGCTGGTGTTCAGGTCAGCCAGGTTAATACCCGACCGCAACTGCTGTGCCTGTACCCCTGCCGTCATCGATGCAAATGCCATCATAATCAATAATTTTTTCATAACTTACTTGTTTTATATAATTTAAGTTTCGGGAGTTCTTAACTCGCCATTTTACATTGATATAATTCACAGATATGGGCAAGCTCATCAGATTCGTTAACCAGAGCATCAAGCACTTCTTCATCGT
>JAEEGH010003887.1_pt1 | contig 38732 bp, 36 predicted proteins | sample 9134181 | NCBI WGS metagenome assembly JAEEGH01 (sample SAMN16246544, study PRJNA631951) | gut metagenome | biome: gut microbiome; feature: rumen; material: DP-attached | host: Bos | place: Iran: Karaj | collected 2018-10 | reverse complement strand
TGCTTTTCGCGCAACTCTCAGGCAACGGGACCAAAGATACGGGTTCCGACAAGTTCACCGGCGTTGTTCAGAAGAACGCAGGCGTTGTCGTCGAAACGGATGTAGGAACCGTCGGGACGGCGGGTTTCCTTCTTGGTGCGGACTACGACTGCCTTTGAAACGGTACCCTTCTTGATGTTACCGCTTGGGATGGCGCTTTTCACGGTGACGACGATGATGTCGCCGGTGTGGGCGTAACGCTTCTTGGTTCCGCCTAACACTCTGATGCAGAGGACTTCTTTTGCACCGCTATTGTCAGCTACTGCGAGTCTGGTTTCCTGTTGTATCATCTTACTTAGCCCTTTCGATAATTTCTACTAATCTCCAACATTTTCTTTTGCTCATAGGACGGGTTTCCATGATGCGCACGGTGTCACCGATGTTGCATTCATTCTTCTCGTCATGTGCCATAAACCGGTCAGTCTTCTTGATAAACTTACCGTAGATCGGGTGCTTCTCACGACGTTCGATAGCTACGACGATGGATTTGTCCATCTTATTGCTGACAACCACGCCGATTCTTTCTTTTCTCAAGTTTCTTGTTTCTTCCATTTCTCTTCGTCGTTAAAAGTTAGTTGTTCTGTTCAAGTTCGCGTCTCCTCAATTCAGTCAGAATGCGGGCAATGTCCTTGCGCGTGGCGCGAATCAGGTTGGGGTTCTCCAGCGGAGAAGCGGCATGGTTGAGTCTCATCTTCTGAAGCTGCATCTCAGCTTGCTCGAGGCGCTCGTTCAGGTCGGCGACGCTCAACTCTCTCAATGATTCTTTTTTCATAGCTTGTTCCAACTTAAATTATTCAACGTAATCTCTTCTTACCACAAACTTCGTCGTCACCGGCAGCTTCTGGGCTGCGAGGCGGAGGGCTTCCTTGGCAATGGCCAACGGCACACCGTCAGCTTCAAACAGCATGTGACCGGGGGTAACGCGAGCTACAAAGTATTCCGGATCACCTTTACCCTTACCCATACGGACGTCCAAAGGCTTCTTGGTGATGGGTTTGTCGGGATAGATGCGAATCCAGATCTGTCCTTCACGTTTCATATAACGTGTGACGGCCTGACGGGCAGCCTCAATCTGGCGAGCCGTGATCAAAGCCTCTTCCATTGTCTTGATTCCAAAAGATCCAAAAGCGAGTTCGTGGCCACGGAAAGCGTTGCCTTTCATCTTACCTTTTTGGGGTCTTCTGAATTTTTGTCTTTTCGGTTGTAACATCGTTACTTAACTTTTAAAGTTCACAAAAAATTATTTACGTTTTCCATTGCCACGGCGTGGTGCACCGGCGGGTTTAGCGGCAGCTGGGCGCTTGGCCTGGCTGTTGATGCTCGTCGGAACCAGTTCTGGCTTGCCATAGATTTCACCTTTGCAGATCCACACCTTGATGCCGAGGCGGCCGTAAGAGGTGTGAGCCTCAACCAAGGAGTAGTCGATATCGGCGCGCAGGGTATGCAGCGGGATACGGCCTTCCTTGTAGGATTCAGAGCGTGCGATTTCGGCGCCGCCGACACGACCTGAGATGAAGATCTTGATTCCTTCAGCACCAATTCTCATGGTACCTGCAGAGGCGGTCTTGATGGCGCGACGATACGAAACACGTCCTTCAATTTGTTTTGCGATCGAGCTTGCAACGATGTAAGCGTCGAGTTCTGGTCTCTTGATCTCGTTGATGTTGATTTGGATTTCCTTGCCGGTAAGTTTGACGAGCTCTTTCTTCAGCTTGTCGACTTCCTCACCACCCTTACCAATGATCATGCCCGGACGAGCAGTGAAGATGGTTACGGTGACATACTTCAAGGAACGTTCGATGGCGATCTTTGAGATGCCAGCCTTGCCGAGACGAGCGTTCAGATACTTGCGGATCTTGTCGTCCTCAACGAGCTTGGCTGAAAAGTCTTTTCCGCCATACCAATTGGAATCCCAACCTTTGATGATTCCCAATCTAAGACCGATAGGATTAGTTTTTTGTCCCATTTTACTTATCTAATTATTTACTTATTCTTCCTTTGCAATTCTGCTGTCCACAATGATAGTAACATGATTCGAGCGCTTGCGGATGTGGAATGCACGTCCGTGAGGGGCTGCCTGGATGCGCTTCAGCGTACGGCCTTCGTCGACCCAAACTTCCTTGACGTAGAGGTTGCTATCCTCAACGCGCTTTCCTTCATTCTTGGCCTCCCAGTTGGCGATGGCTGAACGGAGCAGCTTGTACACTGGCTTAGCGGCATCCTTGGTGGAATACTGCAGGGAGTGCAAGGCGACTTCAACCTTCTGGCCTCTGATCATGTCGGCCACAAGACGCATCTTGAATGGTGAAGTAGGCACATCGTTGAGATGAGCGATGGCTACAGTTTTACGAGCTTCCTTAATGGCTTCAGCTCTATTGTGTTTTCTAGATCCCATTGTTACGTCCTCCTAATTACTTGTTACCTTTATCTTTGTTACCGGCATGACCTCTGAAGATACGGGTCGGGGCAAATTCGCCAAGCTTATGGCCAACCATGTTCTCAGTCACATAGACTGGGATGAACTTGTTGCCGTTATGGACGGCGATGGTTTGTCCGACGAAATCAGGAGAAATCATGGATGCTCTTGACCAGGTCTTAATGACGGTCTTCTTGCCGCTTTCGACGTTTTCCATCACTCTCTGATAGAGTTTGTAGTGGATGTACGGGCCTTTCTTTAATGATCTACTCATAGTATTATGCGATTTTCCTGATGATTACTTCTTTCTTCTTTCGATAATGTACTTGCTTGAGGCAGCCTTGGGTGAACGGGTCTTGTAGCCCTTTGCCGGCAAACCCTTGCGTGAACGCGGGTGACCGCCAGAGGCACGACCTTCACCACCACCCATCGGGTGATCGACCGGGTTCATGACAACACCACGGTTGTGGGGACGGCGACCGAGCCAGCGGCTACGACCAGCCTTACCTGACTTCTCGAGGTTATGGTCAGCGTTCGAAACGCTGCCGATGGTAGCCTTACAAGCTTGGAGAATCATACGAGTCTCGCCTGAGGGCATACGCAAGATGGCGTACTTGCCGTCGCGGCTCATCAGCTGGGCATAGCTGCCGGCGCTGCGGGCCATCTTGGCGCCTTGGCCAGGACGAAGCTCGATGTTGTGGATAATGGTACCGAAGGGGATTTCGCTCAGATAAAGCGTGTTGCCCACGTTGGGCTGGATACCCTTACCGGAGAGGATTTCCTGACCGACCTGCAAGCCGGCAGGAGCGATGATGTAACGCTTCTCACCGTCCTTGTAGAATACGAGGGCGATACGAGCGGTACGGTTCGGGTCATATTCAATGGTCTTCACAACGCCCGGGATACCATCCTTGTCGCGCTTGAAGTCAATGATTCTGTACATTCTCTTATGGCCGCCGCCTCTGTAGCGGACAGTCATCTCACCACTTGAGTTACGACCACCCGTGCTCTTCTTGGGTCTCAGTAACGACTTCTCGGGTTTGTCGGTCGTGATCTCGTCAAAAGCGCTAATCACTTTGAAGCGCTGACCTGGTGTCGTTGGTTTATATTTCTTTAATGCCATGATCAGATGTTGCTATAAAAGTCAATTGTGTAACCTTCTTTCAACGTCACGACAGCTTTCTTGAAAGCAGCGGCGCGGCCAGTGATGACGCCCGACTTGGTGTAGCGTGACTTCTTTTTACCTGCGTAGTTCATCGTGTTGACGGCCTCAACCTTCACATCGTAGAGCTTTTCGATGGCATCCTTGATCTGATACTTGTTGGCGTTCTTGTCGACGATGAAAGCGAACCTGTTCAGCTTCTCGCTGATGGCGGTCATCTTTTCAGTAATGACGGGTTTCTTTATGATAATCATTTCTCGTGCTTTTTAAGGGTTAAAACTCTCTGTTCAAGACTTCCACGATAGGCTGCAGAGCGCTTTCGGTGAGGAAGATGTTCTTGGCCTTCAGAATATCATAAGTACTCAAGTTGCGAGCCAACATGACTTCGGTGCGCTGGATATTCCTTGCGGACAGCACAACATTCTTGTTGGGCTCGGCGAACACGAAGAGGTTGCGGTTACCGTTGACCTTGAATGAATCAAGCACCTTAACCATCTGCTTCGTCTTGATGGCGTCGAAGTTGAAGTCTTCAACCACTTTGATGGCGCCGTCAGTAATCTTGCTCGACAGGGCCGACTTACGAGCCAGCACCTTGACTTTCTTGTTCAGTTTGAAGCTGTAGTCACGCGGCTTGGGACCAAACACGCGGGCACCGCCTCTCAGCAGGGGTGAATTGATGTCGCCACGACGTGCACCGCCGGTGCCCTTCTGACGGAAGAGCTTGCGGGTGCTGCCCGACAACTCGCTGCGTTCCTTTGACTTGTGAGTGCCTTGGCGCTGATCGGCCAGGTATTGTCTCACTGCCAGATACATGACATGCTCGTTGGGTTCGATAGCGTAAATTTCGTCATTCAGCTGAACCTTACGGCCGGTATCTTCGCCTTTGATGTTATAAACTGTTAACTCCATCTCTCAATCATTAAATATCCGTTATTATGGCCCGGAACGGCGCCCTTCACCACTAACAAATTCTTCTCGGGAACCACCTTCATGATAAGGAGGTTCGTCACTTTCACCCTATGGTTGCCCATCTGGCCGCCCATACGCAATCCTTTGAACACTCTCGAAGGATAAGCGCAAGCACCGATGGAACCTGGTTTTCTCAAACGGTTGTGCTGACCGTGAGTTGCTTGACCAACGCCATTGAAATGATGACGTTTCACTACGCCTTGGAAGCCTTTACCTTTGCTGATGCCACTGACATCAACAAACTCGCCTTCCATGAACACGTCGACGGTAAGCGTCTCGCCTAAACTTTTTCTGTGGCCTTCTTCGAAACGCGTAAACTCGCGCACCAGCTTCTTAGGAGTCGTACCGGCCTTGGCAAAATGACCTTGCTCGGCCTTGGAGGTGTTCTTCACCTTCTTCTCGTCGAAACCTAACTGAATAGCGCTGTAACCGTCTTTCTCAATCGTTCTGACTTGGGTGACCACACACGGACCTGCCTCGATGACAGTGACGGGAACCATCTTTCCGGCCTCGTCATAGATGTGCGTCATACCAATCTTTTTTCCTAGTAATCCTGACATGCTACTTTAGCTTTTTAATTTGTTGTACTAGATAGGTTTAATTACAATTTGATTTCTACTTCCACACCACTGGGGAGCTCCAGCTTCATCAGTGCGTCGATCGTCTGCGAGGTCGAGTTGTAGATGTCGAGCAAACGCTTGTAGGTCGAAAGCTCAAACTGCTCTCTCGATTTCTTGTGGACGAAGGTTGAGCGCAATACAGTGTAGATCTTCTTGTTCGTCGGCAACGGAATGGGACCGCTGACAACAGCTCCAGTCGCTTTGATGGTTTTTACGATCCGCTCGGCTGACTTGTCAACCAAGTTGTGGTCGTGCGACTTCAGTTTAATTCTAATTCTCTGGCTCACAATAATTATTATTTATTGAATTGTTTGCTTAAATGAATAATAGTCCTTTTGCCTTCTTGATCACCACATCGGCAATGGCTTCGGGAACGGGGGCGTAGTGGCTCAGCTCCATGTTGAAGTTGGCGCGGCCCGACGACAGCGAGCGCAGCTGAGTGATGTATCCGAACATCTCAGCCAACGGCACGTCTGCCTTGATCGTCTGGAAACCAATGCTTGCAATGACTTCGCGCAATATTGATCTCTTTTTGTTCAAATCGCCCGTGACATCACCAATGTACTCGTCAGGGCAATGTATTTCAACTCTCATGATAGGTTCCATCAACACGGCACCAGCTTTCAGGCCGGCCTCCTTGAAGGCGATGTGCGCTGCACTCTCGAACGAGAGGGCATCGCTATCCACCGGATGGAACGAACCGTCGGTAAGGGTCACCTTGAGGTTCTCGACCGGGAAGCCTGCCAACACACCGTTGGACAAGGCACCCTTGAAGCCTCTCTCCGTGGCTTGGATGAACTCGGCTGAGAGGACACCACCCTTCACTTCGTTGACAAACTGCAATCCGTGTACACCTTCTTCGGCAGGACCCATAGTGAACTCGATATCGGCAAACTTTCCCTTGCCACCGGTCTGTTTTTTATAGACTTCACGATGCTGAATTGTTTGAGTAAAGGCTTCCTTGTACGCGACCTGCGGACGGCCGGAGTTGACTTCAACGCCAAACTCTCTCTTGAGGCGGTCCATGATAATGTCAAGGTGCAATTCGCCCATACCTGCCAATATGGTCTGGCCCGAATTTTCGTCGGTGTGTACGAACAGCGTAGGATCCTCCTCGGTCAACTTGGCCAAGGACTGATCGAGCTTGTCGAGGTCTGCTGTAACTTTGGGTTCGATGGCGATGTTAACCACGGGCTCGGGGAACTTGATGTTCTCAAGCACAAGCGGCTTGTTCTCGACACAGAGCGTATCGCCCGTGCGGATGAGCTTGAATCCGACGGCGGCACCGATGTCGCCAGCCGAAATCTCTTCCAAGGGCAACTGCTTGTTGGCATGCATCTGAACGATCTTGGCGATACGTTCGCGCTTGCCTGTCGACACGTTGAGGACCATCTCACCAGCCTTCAAGGTCCCGGAATAGACGCGGAAGAAGCAGAGGCGGCCGACGAAGGGATCGGTGGCAATCTTGAACGCCAGAGCGCAGAAAGGCTCCTTGGGATCAGCCTTGCGGATCTCTTCTTGTTCGGTCTTAGGATTGACACCCTTCACGTGGTCGATGTCAAGCGGGCTGGGCAGGTAGTTGACGATGGCGTCAAGCAGGGGCTGCACGCACTTGTTCTTGAACGACGATCCGCACATTACCGGGCAAATGCGAAGGTCAAGCGTAGCCTTGCGGATTTGGGCGATGATTTCGTCTTCGGTAATGCTGTCAGGGTTTTCCATATACTTCTCGAACAACTGCTCGTCGTCTTCGACGGCGCCCTCGATGAGGCGGGTGCGGTAGTCCGCAACCATTTCCTTCATGTCTTCGGGGATGTCGATCTCGTCGAACACGGAACCGTTGTCCACTTCTTCCCAAGCGTACGCCTTATTCCTAATCAGGTCAACGATACCGATGAACTCGTCTTCGGCACCGATAGGCAGCTGGACGGCGACCGGAGTAGCGTGGAGCTTCTCGCGGATTTGGTCCATCACCTTATAGAAATCGGCGCCTGCACGGTCCATCTTGTTGACGTAGCAGATACGCGGGACGTTGTATTTGTTGGCTTGGTGCCACACGGTCTCCGACTGAGGCTCCACCCCACCGACAGCGCAGAAGATGGCGATGGCGCCATCGAGTACGCGCAGCGAGCGTTCCACCTCGACGGTAAAGTCGACGTGGCCAGGGGTGTCGATGATGTTGATCTTGTAAGCCTCATTGTTAAGGTGCCAGAACACCGTTGTTGCAGCAGAAGTGATGGTGATGCCACGCTCTTGCTCCTGTACCATCCAGTCCATGGTGGCGGCGCCGTCGTGAACTTCACCTATCTTATGACTACGGCCAGTATAATAGAGGATACGCTCAGTCGTCGTCGTCTTACCGGCGTCGATGTGTGCCATGATGCCGATATTACGAGTCAGGCTGAGAGCGTTGATCATATTTTCCTGTCCGTTTTGCATAATTCCTGATCTCTCCTATTAGAATCTGAAATGCGAGAATGCCTTGTTGGCATCTGCCATTCTGTGGATTTCTTCTTTCTTCTTGAATGCAGAACCTTCTTCCTTGTAAGCTGCCATGATTTCCGAAGCGAGCTTCAGAGCCATCGATTTCTCGTGACGTTTGCGGGCATAACCGATCAGGTTCTTCATACCGATGCTCTGCTTACGGGCAGGACGGATCTCTGAAGGAATCTGGAAGGTAGCACCACCAATACGACGGCTTCTTACTTCCACTTGAGGGGTAACGTTGGCCAGGGCCTTCTTCCACACCTCAACTGGATTTTCGTTGAGCTTACTTTCAACGATGTCCATTGCTTCGTAGAAAATCTGATAAGCCAAATTCTTCTTACCTTCGAGCATGATGTTGTTCACGAACTTAGTGACCTGAACATCACCGTACTTGGGGTCAGGAAGGATAATTCTCTTCTTTGGTTTAGCTTTTCTCATGTCTTTTAAGTCTTTCTGTTTTGACTAATCGTTATTTCTTTGCGGCTTGTTTGGGTCGTTTAGCACCGTACTTAGATCTGCGCTGGCGGCGGCCTTCAACGCCAGAGGTATCCAAAGCACCTCTGATGATGTGGTAACGCACACCCGGCAAATCCTTAACACGACCTCCTCTGATCATAACAATGCTGTGTTCCTGCAGGTTGTGGCCCTCACCGGGGATGTAGGCGTTGACCTCCTTTTGGTTGGTCAGACGAACCCTAGCGACCTTACGCATAGCGGAGTTAGGCTTCTTGGGGGTCGTCGTGTAAACACGCACGCACACACCACGACGTTGCGGACTGGCATCCAATGCAGGCGACTTGCTCTTGTCGATCAATTTTTGGCGCCCTTTGCGCACTAATTGTTGAATAGTCGGCATTTTTAATTTGTTAGGTTAATTTGTTAGTTATTTAATCCGTTGATTAGGAATTATTTACAAACTCATACCAAACTGGCCGAGGGCAACTCTTTCAAGATGTAGTCAGGGAAACATAATAAGCCTTGGACGGCTTAGAAGTCTATAAAACCCACTCCGTGACATTTTTTACGCTTGATTTTGGCGTCACTTCGTGTAGAAACCTATTACGTTTTAGCTTATCAGGTTCCTTAACTATATCATTTTCAAGGGCAAGCCCTCATTCAATTCAGCGGGTGCAAAAGTACAACATTTTTCAATACGCCGCGCATTTTTTTGAAAATATTTGGAAAAATTGTTGATAAGAACACTTATCTAATTGTATTTCAGTAATATAATACTGTTGAAAACTTATCCTTATGCATAAAAAAAACGTCTTTTTCGACTCGTTTTCATCGAAAAAGACGCTTATGGATGGAGAAAAACGACCTCAATATTTCACAAAACGGTCCTCACCGTTGCTCAAACCGAGTAATTCGCTGCGGCCGAAGAGGAGGAAAATCTTGTGGTCCCAGATGAGCTCCCACAGGATACGGCTCACACGGACCTGCTCTTCGGGGGCGAGTTCCTCACTGGTTATGGTGGTGTTGTCGTCGAGCTTTTTCACCTTGTTCTCTTGGAAAGCCACCTGAATAAGCTGGTAACAGAGGTTGACGAAGGTGATGCCCGTGGTGTGGTCGCGGCTGTCCATCACCATATTGATTCTGTCTCTGAGCTCCTCGTTGTTGTAGAGGAGATGAACGGGATTGGAGTCGTAATTCATAGCATTTCGTTTTGGAATATGGTGCAAAGATAGGGATTATTTCGAAACTTGCAACATTTTGACAGACCAACGAACACTTTTTTACACCTTATATTAATATGTCAAGCCGATTTCGTACCTTTGCACCAAATTTGAACAAAATGGTTACCGAATTATTAGTCGTGTGGATTGTCGGCGTAGTGGCATTCTTTGTGCTTTGGGCCATTTTGGCCAAAATCATCAAACGCATCAGCGACAAGAAAAACAAATCTAAAAACACAGAAATATGAAATACGACGTCATCGTTATCGGCAGCGGCCCTGGAGGCTATGTGGCTGCCATTAGAGCATCACAACTTGGAAAGAAGACCGCCGTGGTCGAGAAGGCCGAAGTGGGCGGCATCTGCCTCAACTGGGGCTGCATCCCCACCAAGGCGCTTCTGAAGAGTGCCCAAGTGTATACCTATATCAACCATGCCGAGAACTACGGCATCAAGGTGGAAGGCGAAGTGAAACCCGACATGAAAGCCGTCGTGGCCCGCAGCCGCGGTGTGGCCGACACCATGAGCAAGGGTGTGCAATACCTCCTCAAGAAGAACAACGTGGATGTCATCGCCGGCTATGGCAAGCTGACCGCCGACAAACAGGTGGAAGTGACCGACGCCGAAGGCAACAAGACCCTTTACGAGGCCGACCATATCATCCTTGCTACGGGTTCGCGCGTGCGTGAACTGCCCGCCTTGCCCATCGACGGCAAGAAGATCATTGGCTACCGTCAAGCACTGGTTTTGGACAAACTGCCTGAGAGTATGGTTGTGGTTGGTTCGGGTGCCATCGGCTCGGAGTTTGCCTTCTTCTTCACCAGCATGGGCGTGAAGGTCACTTTGGTGGAATTCCTGCCCAATGTGGTGCCTAACGAAGACGAGGAAGTCTCCAAGCAAGTGGAGCGCGCCTTCAAGAAACTGAAGATGACCGTGATGACCGAAGCCTCGGTGACCCATGTTGACACCACGGGCGAAAAGTGCGTATGCACCATCGCCACGAAGAAAGGCGAGAAGACTGTGGAAGCCGACATCGTGCTCAGCGCCGTCGGTGTGCAAACCAACATCGACAACCTCGGCCTCGAAGAACTCGGCATCAGCACCGAGCGCGGCAAAGTCAACGTGGACGAATGGTATCGCACTAATGTGCCGGGCATCTATGCCATCGGCGACATCGTGCACGGTCCCGCCCTGGCCCACAAGGCCGACCACGAAGCCACCATCTGCGTGGAGAAACTCTGCGGTCTCGACCCCAAGCCTTTGAACTACGCCAACATCCCTGGCTGCACCTACACCACACCCGAAATCGCCTCCGTCGGCCTGAGCGAAGCGAAGGCCATCGCCGCTGGCTATGAGGTGAAGATTGGCAAGTTCCCCTTCACCGCCTCGGGCAAGGCCACTGCTGCCGGCAACCGCGACGGCTTCATCAAGGTCGTCTTCGACGCCAAGACAGGCGACTGGCTGGGCTGCCACATGGTCGGCGACAACGTCACCGAGATGGTCGCCGCCGCCGTGCTCTGCCGTGAGTTGGGCGCCAAGGGCGAAGACATCATCCACGCCGTGTTCCCCCACCCCACCATGTCGGAAGGCATCATGGAGGCCGCTGCCGCGGCGTATAATGAATGTGTGCACCTTTAATGATGAATGCGGAATGCGGAATGCTGAATGAAGGGCAAGCAACATTCAGCATTCAGCATTCAGCATTCCAAATTATTATCACCATGGAAATCATCGAAACCAAGATAAAAGACCTGTTGGTCATCAAGCCGGACGTGTTCACCGACGAGCGCGGCTATTTCTTTGAGAGCTACAACAAGGAGCGCTTCGCCCAGCACGGGCTCGACATGACCTTCGTGCAAGACAACGAGTCGCAGTCGATGAAAGGCGTGCTGCGCGGACTGCATTTCCAGAAGCCGCCCTTCGCCCAGGGCAAGCTGGTACGTGTGGTGAAAGGATCCGTGATGGACGTGGCCGTCGATTTGAGGAAAGACTCGCCCACCTATGGACAATGGGAGTCGGTGGTGCTGACCGAAGGCAATAAGTTCATGTACTGGATTCCGGAAGGCTTCGCACATGGCTTCGTGTGTCTTGAAGACCATTCGGTGTTCACTTACAAATGCACCAACGTCTACAACAAAGCCTCGGAAGGCAGCATACGCTGGGACGACCCCGACCTCGGCATCAACTGGGACATCGAAAACCCGATTCTGTCCGACAAGGACAAGATAGCACCTTTGTTTAAAGACTTCATTACGCCCTTTTGAATATAACGAACAGACATAGAACAAACATGAGAGCAAGAAACCTCCTCTTGGCGTGCGGCATGGCTATAATATTAATAGGTGTGACCGCGGCCGTCTCCTTTTCGTTGGCTCAATCCAACGACGAGCAGCTGGAAGAATACGAAGGCACCGACAGGGAATACCTCACCTTCGACCAGATCGACCACATCACGCACGACATTGAACTGCCCGAGCACTTGAGCTTCTGTGGTGAGGAGGTTCCGCTCGACCTGTTCTACGTCCAGGAACGGCTCGAACGCGAGATCTTAGTTAACTCATACAGGCACTCCGCCACCATCCTACTGCTGAAGCGTACCACGCGATGGTTCCCCGTCTTGGAGCCCATCATGCAGAAAAACGGCCTGCCTGAGGACTTCAAATACCTCGCCATGATCGAGAGCGAGCTGACCAATGCCGTCTCGCCATCGAAGGCTGTCGGCTTCTGGCAGTTCCTTGAAAGCACCGGAAAAGAATACGGGCTTGAGATCAACAAGGAGGTGGACATGCGCTACAACGTGGAGAAGGAGACCGTGGCTGCCTGCAAATACCTAAAGTCATCCTACCGCAAGTTCGGCAGCTGGACTCTGGCGGCAGCCGCTTTCAACTGCGGCAATGGGCGCATCACCAAGACTACTGACGAGCAGCGTGTAGACTCCTACTACGACATGCTCTTACCCGAAGAGACGCAACGTTATGTGTTCCGCATCCTTGCCTTGAAAGTCATCACGGAGAACCCGGAGAAGTACGGCTTCCAGATCCGCGACAACGGATGGTACAGGCCATACGAGACCAAGACCGTCACCGTTGTGCAGTCCATCCCCGACCTAGTGGATTTTGCCTACAGAGAAGGCACCAACATCAAGATGCTAAAGTATTTCAACCCATGGTTGCGCAGCAACTCGCTGACGGTTTCGGCAGGCAACAGCTACGACATCAAGATCCCGAAGGGCAAGTATGCGAAGATGCATAAGAAGATGAGGAAGGCACCAACAGAATAGGCTTCAAGACAATGCAAAAAGAGCGTGCGAGAGGCTGTCAATCAAAGGCAGAAGTGACTAAGACTGGTGCAGCGCTGCAACCAAATCGTCGCTGATGTTGTTCCCCATCTGACGGCACACATCTTGGCTCCATCGTTGTGCCATCGCAATGCGTGAGGCTTGGTCGTCCATACCTTGCAGCATAGCATAGATGTAACCCGCGTTGAAATTGTCTCCCGCTCCGACTGTGCTGACGGTCTCAATCGTCTGTACAGGATAGTTTTCACAGCCCTCAGGCGTATAGACACGTATCGAGCGAGGTCCGTCGGTCAGTATCAGCGTACGGCAACGGCGGCTCACCCATTCATAGATGGCGTCACCGTCGTGCAGGCCAAGCATATAGTCGAAATCCTCCATCGAGCCGCGCACAATGTTTGCCATGCTCATATTTTCCACGATATTAGGCATCACTTCCGGCAAATCGACGATATGGTTTTTGCGGAAGTTCACGTCATAATAGAGCCATGCTCCCGCTTCGTGTGCGGCATGCAACAAACCGCTCACGACAGGACGTATGGCAGGGTTGATGGCGAAGAAAGAGCCGAAAAGCACCACGTCGTCCTTGCCTATTTGGGGCACGTTCCCATCCAGCCAAACAGACGCATGATCCTTATAAAACAGATATTGCGCGTCGTTGTTTTCGTCCAAGAAAGCCAGCGTGATATGCGACTTAGCTTTCTCGTGGCGGCAGACATATTCCGCCGAAACGCCATTGTCGATCAGGAAGCGGCAGATGATGTCGCCCACATGGTCGCCGCCCACTTCCGTCAGCATGGCGCAGGGCACGCCAGCCCGTCCGAGCGAAACAATGCTGTTGAAGGTCGAACCGCCAGGAACGGCTTTCTGTGGTTGGTCGTTTTTGAACAGGATATCCAACACGGTCTCGCCTATGCCTAATACGCGTTTGGGGGTCATATATTATTGTCTTTTTTATGTTCTCCTTCCACTACCTTTATTTCATCTTCGGTGAGGCCATAGAGTTCGTATACCAAATGATCAATTTCTTTGTCTGTTGTCTCGATTTGGGCTGAGAGGGAGTTGCAATCATCCTTATATTGGTTGAAATAGTCTTCCCACTCGTCCTTCTGCGTAAGCGTTAAGCCAATCTTTTGCTTCTTCAGCTCGGCGACAAAGCCCTTGAAATCCAGTTCGTCAAAACGCTCCAAGGCGGCGGTAATTTTCTTCACGCCCAAGCTTTCCTCCAGACGATGAAGGAAACGCAGACGCTTCTGCCGAAGCTGTGAATGGAGAGAAAGCATTTGGTCGGCAAATTGGGATAGTCCGGTAGGATAGGGCCCGGTAGGGTCAACGGGGCATGCCCCGTTGTCCGTACCCGTCCCTGCCCCTACGGCCGTAGTTTTAGTTATTCCTGCCGGGATGGGGAAGTTCACGAAATAGACCTTTCGTATTTCGCGACGGTCATCGCCCAATTCTGGACAATTGTGGCGAATCCAAAGTTTGGCCAATTTCGAATTGAGAATGGCGACCAAACTTTTAAGCGAAAAACCGTCGTCTTGAGAGGTAATGATGAACGTCTTGTCATTTCCGAAATACCCCGTCTCGTCATAGATGAAGGGCAAATATTTGGTCATGTTTGGGTACATGATTTTGGGCTTGGAGAACTCTTTGTAATAGTCAGCAGCCCAACGCTGCAATGCGTACCATTCGTATCTGATTCCTGTTTCAGCCTTGTTTCTAGCGGATAGTTTTTCTTTATAGGTCAAAAGATGATGATAAATGGCAGGGTAATTATTGGCAAAATCAGATTCAGATTGCTCCGAAACACCTTGGATGCTCGAATCCAAATGGTTTGGAAAATGCCAAGGCACAAAAATCAAGTATTGGTCCACCAAATCTGGCACCCATGCCTGAAGGTCCCTTCCACGAAGCAACGGCTTGATGAGTTCGGCACTTTTAGGGTCTTCGGCAATCAGGTAATTGCGTGTTGTCCCATCAATAAAGAAGGCATCGTTGAAACCTGTCTTTATGCCGTAGTTGATGGTAATCGGTAAGTATTTCAAGGGAATTCCAACATTCATCTTCTCGAAAATAGCCGATGTCTCATCGGGAATTATCCAAGCATCTTCGCCAAATGTTGTTTCCTTTTTATTTTCCTTGATGAAAAGAGCAATATCGGAGGTTTGCTTGCAGGCACAAGCAAAGGTCTTACCCGAATAAGGTTCTTTGGAAAGCAGGAGAATCTGAGGGTCAACGGTGGCATCCTCAAATACGGGTACTCCAGGAAAGTCAATCAAAATATATGGATTAGCCTTGGTTGTCAGATACTTGCGTAACTGAATGCCATAGTTGACTTTTAGCCATTTGTTAGAAGCGATGAAGCCTAACAGCCCTTTCTTATTGAGCAACTGGCAGCCACGCTCGTAGAACAGGCAATACAAGTCAGCGGTTTTGTTGTAAACTTCATAGCCACACTTCTCATAGGCATCGCTCATTTTGCCCATTGTTTGTAGCCGCACGTACGGTGGGTTACCAATGACTACATCGAAGCCGCCCGTGTATTCGGGTCGGAAAGCTTCTTCGATGGAGACGCAATGGGGATATTCCACGGGAAGCGGGTCGAGGCCGTGATGCTCCCGGTTGGTCTGAATATACTCGATGGCGTTATAGAGGTGTTCGTCGGAGTTAATATAGGTATTGCCGAATTTTCTTGCCCACAGGGAGCATTGCGTGATGCCTTTTTTCGGTAGCTCGTCGTCCAGTAGGGTAGCGTCCGGTAGGGTCAGCGGGTCATGACCCGCTGTCGCTACCGCGGTCGTACCTACCGGGCTTTCCGTCGCTACCGCGGTCTGGCCTTTAGGATTTTCCTTTGTAGGTATAGTCCTTCCCATCGCTATATTTACCGCTCGCGCCGTCATCGACTTTATCTTTCCCACTATTTTCGGCACCTCTTCCTCTTCGCACACGAGCAATAAGTGCATGTGGTCGAAGCAGATGTTGTAGGCCAAGACGTTCAGTTTGTCTTCCTCCACAATCTTCGCCACGGTCTCCGTGATGATGATTTCCTCTTCCGTGCTCAAAAGCATCGGCTCGGGGTAAGGTCGTGTGCCGTTGTCGCGAAGCCGCCTCACATCGTATTCTATCATTCGTTCTGATGTACGGCTATCGTGTACAGCTGTAGTGATATGCCATGCTCTCTTTTGCTTTTCGCGAAATATTTTTGGAAACTCTTTCTCCCAACAAAAAGCTTTATCGCCTGCAATGGCAGGATCATCGATGAGTGAATTGCCACATTTGATGTTGTCATTCAGGGAACTCAGCTTGCGGTGAGGTTTTGCCGTACGGAGCCACAAGGACAATTTGGCTATCTCAACACTTTCCTCGTTAATATCGACCCCATAAAGATTGTTCTCCAGAATGGAATTCTCTACGTTGGGGAATACTATGGTGGCTCCTGTAACTTTGGCGGTCATCTCATCGATAAGCTTATGTTCTTCGATGAGGAAATTCAACGCAGCGTTTAGGAATGCTCCGCTACCACAAGCCGGGTCGCAAATTGTTATTTGTAAAAGCCAGTCTCTATAATCATCGAGCTTCTCAACAAGGGCTTTCTTCGTAACCACCTGCCTTTTCTTGTCAGCAAAATACTCACTTTCGTCTATCCCAAGTTCTGCCTTTTTCTCCTCACATAGTTTACCCACGGTGTTTTCAACGATGTATTTAGTGATGTATTGCGGGGTGTAGAAAACGCCGTCTTTCTTACGCTTGCTGATGGTAGGAGCATCGCCTTGCTGGAGTTTGGTGGTAATCTCTTCAATCTCGGTCAGTGAGTTCTCGAAGATATGACCCAAGATATTCACGTCCACATCGCTAGCAAAGTCGTAATCAGACAGTTTCTTGCAGTAATCCCTAAGCAGTTCATCGGATATTTTGAGTCCGTCAAGGACTTCATCTGGCTTGAATAGGCCTCCATTATAAGCAAACACCTCGTAGTTTTTGCCTTGGAAGCCTGTGTTCATATAGCCAAAATATTTCTTCAAGCGCTCATAGAAAGGTTGGTAGGCGTCAAAATCCTTCAGTTTTTCCCACTGATTGATAACCATCATGAGCGAATTTGGTGGCAGTAGCCCCCTATCTTCAGCAAATAAGATGAAAAGCACACGATCGAGCAACTTCTGGGTTTTCTTAAAGAGCACTATCTTAAATTCGTTGTCATCGGTGGGATTGTTTTTCAGAATGTCCTCAAACAAATCCCGCTTGAAGTTGGAATAGTCTTTATAAAGGGCGTTGGTGATACGATTCTCGTTGTTTACACTTGCCTCTTTGATTTGCTTTGGCAGGTTTTTGGCTATACTTTCATAAGCGAGACAAATCCACAACCGAGCAAGGTCTTCTTTGGTTAGATGGAATAGGTCAAATTCCTCATAATCAACCGCATTGTCAATATAGAACCGTAGCTTTTCGAAGTTGGAAATCACGACATATTCGGCTTCCTTGTGTTGGCTTTTGTAGTTAAAAGCTTGAGCCTCCACTTTGCTCAAATCAGTGGTCTTGTGGTCTTTCAGTTCAACAACACCAACCACTTTCCCGTCAACCAAAATTGCGCCATCAGCTTTTTTGCTGTTGGTTTCGTTTTTCTTTTCCGTGGTGAGATTAAAGTCAGGATCCGGGTTAAGGATGTAACCTAAAATCTGCACGAATAACTCCCGAAGGAAACCCTCTTGAAACTGTTCTTCCTTGCTATTTTGGATATTCTCCTGCCTTTCGGGGTTTAAGAAATACTCGGCAAAACGCCTATATAGTTTCTCGACCTGGTCAGGGTTAAGACTTTCTATGTATTTTCTGAGGATATTGCGTTGGAAGATTTGCATGGCTCGTGGTGTGATTTGAGGCGGTAAAGATAGCAAAAGAAATGCTATTATTAAAAAGGAGAAGTAACAATTTGTATTTTTGCAGTGTTTAATCAATTGAAAAAGCTTTTATTAAACTAGAAGCACTATGTATTACAGTAATGGACAAGTATTATTGCTGGTTTTGGCAATCATAATCATCTTAGCCTTTCTAATTGGCTCTTGTGCCGTTGTGTCATCTATGGCTAATAAAAGAGGACGAAACGAAATAGGATGGGTTATTTTTAGTTTCTTTGCTCTTCCATTGGCAATAATCCTTTTGCTGTGTTTAGGAGAGACTGATAAAAAGCGAAAAGAAAGATTGGAAGAGGAAGCTTTGATACTATGGCAAGTTTGGGACAAGCAAAACAGAATCAAACAAGAAGAAAGCGAGCCTAAGAAACAAGAGCCTATAACGGTTATCCAGCAAAAGCACCCCGAAACCACCATTAATGATATGTATCGGAAGAAATGATAACGTTCAAACAAAAAACCAACAAAATCTGCTACATGATTCTGCCCGAAGGAATCAAGGGCGATTTGTGTGACGGTTTGAAAGGACTGTCGGAAAAACACGGCATTTCCATTGTCGTGATAGAAGACGTCAACTGGAACGACGACTTGACACCGTGGCCAGCGGTAGGGGTATTCAAGAAGGCGAAACCTTTTGGCGGGAAGGCGGCGACGTTCCTCAACAAACTGACCTATGAGATTATCCCTGAAACAGAAAAGGACATGGGTATAGAGGATGCCGAGAGAACCCTCTTGGGTGTTTCTTTATCAGGGTTATTTGCGGTGTGGGCGGCATTCAATACCGACGCGTTCACCAACATCATCAGCATATCCGGGTCGCTATGGTACGACGGCTTCGTTGAGTGGATGAAAGAGCAAACGCCTTCGCCACAATTGAAGAAGGTCTGCATGATTTTGGGCGAAAAGGAGAAAAACAGCAAGGAAAAAAGAATGGCGACAGTAGAGGCACGGACCCTTGCCGCTGCCGACATCTTGAAAGCAAAAAGCCAAGCCGCTGTTTCATTTGAACTCGTCGAAGGGACACATTTCTCTCCAATTATGCCCAGATTGGAGCTGGCGTTTTCTTTTTGAAGCCGCATTGCGACAAGAAAAGGAGCTTGCACGAGGTCGTTGAAAGACTGTTGAAAGGAATGGCGCAGAGGATGGTTTTTCGGAGAAAAAATCGTATCTTTGCCGCCCGATAAAAAACAGCCATGAACGAGTTCAGCGAAGACAAAAACCTTGAGATCCTCGGTGCCAGGGAGAACAACCTGAAGAACATCGACCTCTCCATACCGCGCAACGCCCTGGTAGTCGTCACCGGCATCAGCGGGAGCGGCAAGTCGTCGTTGGCCTTCGACACCATCTATGCCGAGGGACAACGTCGCTACATGGAGAGTTTCTCTGCCTACGCACGACAGTTCATCGGCAACATGGAGCGCCCCGACGTCGACAAGATCACGGGCTTGAGTCCCGTCATCAGCATCGAGCAGAAGAGCGTGAACAAGAACCCGCGCTCCACCGTAGGCACCATCACGGAGATTTACGACTTCCTGCGTCTGCTCTACGCCCGCATCGGCGAGGCCTACTCCTACAACACGGGCGAGCGCATGGTACGCTACACCGAAGAGCAGATTACCGACTTGATCCTCAAGGAGTTTGACGGCAAACGCATCAACATACTAGCACCCGCTGTACGCGGCCGCAAGGGCCATTACCGCGAGTTGTTCGAACATATCCGCCAAGCCGGCTTCACCCGCGTGCGCGTCGACGGCGTGATGCGCGAGATTGAGTTTGGCATGATGGTGGACCGCTACAAGACCCACGACATCGAGATCGTCGTCGACCGCATCGAAGTGCACGAAGACAGCCTTACCCGTATCAAGAAGTCGGTGCAGACCGCTTTCCGTTACGGCAAGGGGCTGCTGATGGTGCTCGACAACGACACCGAGCAGCTGCGTTACTTCAGCCGCCTGCTGATGTGTCCCACCACGGGTCTCTCCTACGAGGACCCTGAGCCCAACACCTTCTCGTTCAACTCGCCCTACGGCGCCTGCCCCAAGTGCAACGGCCTGGGCGAAATCGCCATCGTCGACAAAGAGAAACTCATCCCCAACCCCAACCTGAGCCTTCGCAAAGGCGGTTTGGCTCCTGCAGGCGAATACAAGGCCGGCAGCTGGATCTTCAAACAGCTGGAGGCCATCGGCCTGAAATACGGCTACACCCTCGACACGCCGATGAAGGACATCTCCGATGAGGCCTTGGACGTCATCCTCTATGGCACCAACGAGACCTTCGAGGTGAAACGCGAGACCCTCGGCATCGTTTCGACCTACAAGATCAACTTCGAGGGCATCATCAACTTCATCGAGAGCCAGAACAACGAAGAGGCCTCGGCGGCCATCGCGCGCTGGGCGGGCTCGTTCATGAACCACGTGACCTGTCCCGTTTGTGGCGGATCGAGGCTGAAGAAAGAGGCGCAATGGTTCCGCATCGACGGCAAGAACATCGCCGAGGTGGCCAACATGGACACCCTCAGCCTTGGCAAGTGGATCGACGAGCTGCCGAGCAAACTCACCGAACGCCAAAACGATATCGCCAAGGAAATCCTGCGCGAAATCCACAAACGCGTGCATTTCCTCTTGGACATCGGCATCGACTACCTCAACATGAACCGTCCGGCAGCATCCTTGTCGGGCGGCGAAGCCCAACGTATCCGTCTGGCCACGCAGATTGGCTCGCAGCTGACAGGAGTCTTGTATATCCTCGACGAGCCTAGCATCGGCTTGCACCAGCGCGACAACCAACGTCTCATAGAGTCGCTAAAGGAGCTGCGTGACATCGGCAACTCCGTCATCGTGGTGGAACACGACAAGGACACCATGCTCAACGCCGATTATTTGGTCGACATCGGCCCCGGTGCGGGACGCCATGGCGGTGAAGTCGTCTTCGCCGGCACACCCGCCGAGACCAAGACAGGACATTCCATCACCTGCGACTACCTCAACGGCATCCGCCAGATAGAAGTGCCGAAGAAACGACGCCAGCCTTTAGAAGGCGAGTTCCTCACCATCAAAGGCGCCAAAGGCCACAACCTGAAGAACGTGGACCTGAAGCTGCCCCTCGGCGTGATGGTCTGCGTGACGGGCGTCAGCGGATCGGGTAAGTCCACCTTAATTAATGAGACCCTCTCCCCCATCCTCAGCCAGAAGTTCTACCGCTCGGTGAAAGAGCCACTGCCCTACGACAGTATCGAAGGCTTGGAGAAAATCGACAAGATCATCCAAATCGACCAAGCACCGATCGGGCGCACACCACGAAGCAATCCTGCCACCTATACCAAGGTCTTCGACGACATCCGCAAGCTCTATGGCGAGTTGCCCGAGTCGAAGATCCGCAACTACAAGGCGGGACGTTTCTCCTTCAACGTGAAAGGTGGTCGTTGCGAGGCGTGCAAGGGCGCAGGCGTGCGCGTCATCGAGATGAACTTCCTCCCCGATGTGACGGTGCTGTGCGAGGAATGCCAAGGCAAACGCTACAACCGTGAGACCTTAGAGGTACGCTACAAAGGCAAGTCGATCAACGACGTGCTCAACATGACCATCAACGAGGCAGTGGAGTTCTTCGAAAACATCCCGAGCATCATACAGAAGATTAGGACATTAAAAGACGTGGGCTTAGGTTATCTAACCCTCGGTCAGGCCTCCACCACCATCAGCGGCGGCGAGGCGCAGCGCGTGAAACTGGCCACCGAGTTGGCCAAACGCGACACGGGCAAGACGCTCTATGTGCTTGACGAGCCCACCACAGGCTTGCATTTTGAGGACATCAAAGTGCTGATGAACGTGCTGAACAAACTCGTTGACAAGGGCAACACCGTCCTCATCATCGAGCACAACCTCGACGTCATCAAGATGGCGGACTATATCATCGACATGGGTCCCGAGGGCGGTGACCGTGGCGGACAGATCGTATGTCAAGGCACGCCGGAGGAAGTCTCCAAGTGCGAGGAGAGTTATACTGCGAAATACCTTAAGGAAGAATTAAGTTAAAATGATTCATGAGGTTCCCTTCGGAAATGGAGGGAAACCCCTACCCAACTACCTCAGCCTAATCACCTGTCCCTTATACAAACGTTCGCCTTCGTTTATCCCGTTCAAGGTTTGGATCATCTTAGGCTTCACGGCAAAGCGCAAGGCCACGTCGCGCAACGTCTCGCCTTCCTGCACCGTATAGGGCTTGGCCTTCCAGTTCCTGTTTCTCAACTTTGACAGATACACCACGTCACCGCTATGGAAGATGACCTCCTCGGGGTGCTTCAGACAGTTGTATTCGCAGAACCGCTTGAATTTGATGCCGAAGGCCTCTGCCAATTTCTCAGGGGTCTCCCCTTCCTTGGCAAAAACGAAGCGAACCTTGTTGTTTTCATAGATGAAACGGCCGTCAGGGGTCATGTCGGCCAAGGGAAACACCGACTTATCCTCGGGCGCATAAGCCAACTCGAAGTACTCCTCCACTACTTCCGGGTCGACAGGTTCCACTTCGCTTTCCTTCAGTAAACCGAGTGCAATCTGGTCGTATTGGGTGAGTTCATAGAGATTGATGCGGTCGATGAGCAGTTGTGCATACTTGGGGTTGGTGGCATAGCCAGCGGCCTTAAGGCCTTTGGCCCAGCCTTCGTAGTCGGTGATGTCAAGGTCGAACAAAGCGGCATAGCGGCTTCGCCCACAAAGGAACTCGGAATGGTCCTTGAACGACTCCTCGGGGTTCTTGTACTTACGGAAGCATTCGTTCTTCTCGTCGTCATCCATGTAATAGGTGTCGCCTTCCCAACCCTTGTGACACTTGATGCCAAAATGGTTCTTCGCCTCACGTGCCAAGGCGCTGTTGCCCGCTCCCGACTCAAGAAGGCCTTGCGCCAAGGTGATGGACGCCGGAATCTTATGGGTCTTCATCTCGCGGATGGCGATGTCTTTATAGGTCTGGATGTATTCCTCGGGGGTGATTCTTTGCGCAAAGAGCGACAACGGCAAAAGCGCAAACAACAGCAGTACTTTCTTCATTCGACTACAAGAATTAAAGTGTAAAAGTACGACTTTTTCGGAAACCCAACCGTTTTGCAACGAATTTTTCACTATTTTTGAGGCCCATTTCAAGACACATCATGGACACAAAGAGCCTATTCCAATACTTCCCAGAGCTAAGCGACAAGCAGAAAGAGCAGTATAACCAACTGAAAGACTTGTACTTGGACTGGAATAGCAAAATCAATGTCATCTCGCGCAAGGACATGGAGCATTTCTACGAGCACCACGTCCTACATTCCTTAGCCATCGCAAAATATTATGAGCTCTTGCCCGGCATGAAGGTCATGGACTTGGGCACCGGTGGCGGTTTCCCCGGCATCCCCTTGGCCATTATGTTTCCGCAAACCGAGTTCTACCTCATCGATGGTACAGGCAAGAAAATCAAGGTGGTCAACGCCGTGAAAGATGCCATTGGGCTGGAGAATGTGGTGGCCGAACACAAACGTGCCGAGGATGTGAAAGACAAGTTCGACGTGATTACGGGTCGCGCGGTGATGACCTTGCCCGAGATCGCCAACCTGGCTGGTAACAAACTGAGAATCAGAGGCGACGAAGAGGCTGGCGGCATCATGTACCTGAAAGGCGGCGACCTGACGGAAGAGTTCAAGGCACTGAACCGTTACTGGCACCACAAGAAAGCCATCATCAGCAAATGGTTCAAAGAGGAGTATTTTATCGAGAAATATGTGATACATCTATACTAATAAGCAAATGAAAAAACTGACATTAACCTTAATCGCTATGCTGGCACTGAGCGCAACGATGTTCGCTCAGCAAGCCATGCCCGTGCCTTTCGACCCGAACGTCAGAAGAGGCAAACTGGAAAACGGATTGACCTATTACATCCGTCATAACGAGAAACCTGCCCAACGCGCCAACTTCTACATCGCGCAGAAAGTCGGTTCCATCCTTGAAAACGACGACCAGCAGGGTCTGGCCCACTTCCTGGAGCACATGGCCTTCAATGGCACGAAGAACTTCCCTGGCAAGGGACTCCTTAATTATATGGAGCACAACGGCGTGAAGTTTGGCGAGAACGTCAACGCGTGGACCAGCATCGAGCAGACCGTCTATATGCTCACCAACGTGCCCACCACCAACATGAACCTCGTCGACTCGTGCATCCTCATCCTCCACGACTGGTCGAGCTTTATCTCGCTTGAAGGCGAGGAGATCGACAAGGAGCGCGGCGTCATCCTTGAGGAGATGCGTCAAGGCCAAGGCGCCCAGATGCGTATCTACGAAAAGATGTTGCCTGAGATTTATCCCAACAGCCCCTATGGTCACCGTTTGCCCATCGGCACCGAAGAAGTGGTCAGCGGCTTCAAGCATGACGCTTTGCGCGCCTACTACCACAAGTGGTACCGTCCCGACCTGCAAGGCATCATCATCATTGGTGACGTCGACGTCAACGAGGTGGAGAACCACCTGAAGAGCATCTTCGAGGACATCCCCGCCCCCATCAACCCCGCCGAGCGCACCCGTTTCCAGGTGGCCGACAACGCCGAGCCCATCGTGAGCATCTGCACCGACCCCGAAGAGACCAACTACAACATTTCTTTGTACTACAAGCATGACATCGTACCCTTCGAAGAGAGAGGCGACGTGCAATACTGGTTGAAGGGTTACATTGACCAACTTGTTTCCACCATGTACAACAACCGCATGGAAGAACTGACCCAAAAGGCCAACCCGCCCTTCATCTTCGGCTATGGCTACTACGGCACCTTCTTCGTGAGCGACACCAAGGACGCTTGGACCGGATTGGCCTACGCCAAGGACAAGGACGGCATCGACGAGGCTCTGTCCGCCATCGTGGCCGAGAACAAGCGCATGCAACAATACGGCTTCACCGCATCGGAGTTTGAGCGTGCCAAGGCCGACTTGATGAAACAGATCGAGAACCAATACGACGAACGCGACAAGCAAGAAACCAGTCGCTATTTCTATCCCATCCTCAACCACTTCCTCACCAACGAGCCTCTGTTGGGTATCGAGAACGAATACATGCTGCTCGGACAGATCATGCCCATGCTTCCCGTGGAAGCTATCAACCAATACGCCAAGGAGCTGATTCGTGAAGACAACATCGTCATCACACTGACCGCTCCTCAGAAGGAAGGCGAGGTGCTGCCCACCAAGGAAGAACTCCTTGCCCTCTTCAACAAAGCCAAGGAAATCGAGGTGGAGCCCTACAAGGAGACCGTCAGCAACGAGCCTCTGATTGCCACCCTGCCCGTGAAAGGCGCCATCGAGAGCAAGAAGCACGACGACACCTTCGACGCCACCATCCTCACCCTGAAGAATGGCGTTAAGGTCATTTATAAGCCTACCCATTTCAAGGACGATGAAATCCTCATGTCGGCCTACAGCTTCGGCGGTTACTCCGTCATGGACCAAAGCGACCCCTACACCCTGCAACAACTCAACGAGTTGGCCGGATTGGGCGGCTTGGGCAACTTCAGCGCCATCGACCTGCCCAAGGTCTTGGCCGGCAAGAAAGTCCACGTCAGCGGCAACGTCAATACCTTCACCGAAAACGTCAGCGGCAGCTGTTCCGTCAAGGACTTGGAGACCATGATGCAACTTATCTATTTGAGCTTTGGGACGCCTCGTAGCGACGAAGAGGCATATCAGTCATTCATCACCCGCACCAAGGCCATGCTGGCCAACATCGAGTCGAACCCCGACGTTGCCTTCAGCGACAACCTCATCTTCGCCCTCTTCGACAACCATCCGCTCCGCAAGCGCATGAAAGCCGAAGACTACGACAAGGTCGACTACGCCAAAGCCCTGAAACTCTATGCTGATCGTTTCAAGGACGCCAACAACTTCGTGTTCACTTTCGTGGGCAACATCGACCCTGAGACCTTCGAACCCATGGTTGAGCAATACATCGGAGCCCTGAAGACCAAGAAAAACGACGAGACTTGGACCGCCAACGTGCCCGCCATCACCGACAAGGATGTCACCAGCCATTACACCAAGGCCATGGAGAATCCCAAGGTTACCTGCTATATGGTTTACAACGGAGATATGGAATTCAACCGTAAGAACCAACTGACCATGCAGGTTTTGAGCGATGTGATGGACATCGTCTACACCGAGAAGATCCGTGAAGACGAAGGCGGCACCTACGGCGTTGGCGTCAACGCCAGCCTGAATAACCGCCCGAAAGAAAGCTTCATGTTCCTCATCGGTTTCAACACCAACAAGGAGATGTATGAAAAGTTGATGGGCATCGCCAAGGCTGAGCTTCAGAATATGGCCAACCAAGGCCCACGCCCCGAAGACCTCAAGAAGGTGAAGGAGTTCCTCATCAAGAAGCATGCTGAAGACCTGGAGAGCAACCGTTATTGGATGAACTGCATCCAGACGCAGGACAGCGACGGTTACAACCCCATGGCTAATTATAACGAGATCATCAACGGCATCTCCTCCAGTGACGTGGCCAACATGGCTAAGGCTGTGCTGAACGGTTACAAGAAGGAAGTGGTGCAAATACCCGAATAATCTAAATCTTTAAATTATTATAGTTATGGTAGAAAAAGTTCATCAGCTGTTAAACGACAGCAAAGCAGCCCGTTGGGCAGCTCTGATTCTCATCGCATTGATGATGTTCTTCGGCTACATGTTCGTCGATGTAATGTCGCCTTTGCAAAGCCTCGTTGAAGTGGAACGAGGCTGGACTCCTGACATTTTTGGCTCTTATGCCATGTCGGAGTACATCCTTAACGTATGCGGTTTCCTCATCCTTGCAGGCATCATCCTCGACAAGATGGGCATCCGATTCACAGGTGTTCTTTCCGCATCGATGATGGTCATTGGTGCCACCATCAAGTACATTGGCATCAGCGACTGGTTCCAGGCCACCGCATTCTGCAATTGGCTGAACTCATGGTGGGTCAGCATGCCGGGAAGTGCCAAGATGGCTTGTTTGGGCTTTATGATTTTCGGTTGCGGCTGTGAAATGGCTGGCACAACCGTTTCGAAAGCCATCGCCAAATGGTTCAAGGGCAAGGAAATGGCCCTTGCCATGGGCATTGAAATGGCTATTGCCCGTGTGGGTGTTTTCGCCATCTTCTCCATCTCGCCCCTCATCGCAGGCAAAATCAACCCCACCGTCGTGAAGCCCGTCGGCTTCTGCACCGTGCTTTTGCTCATTGGCTTGATTTGCTTCATCGTCTTCACCTTCATGGACAAGAAGCTCGACAAACAATTGGTTGAAGAGGGTCTCGCCACCGACGAGAAAAGCCCCGAGGACGAATTCAAGATTGCCGACCTTGGCAAGATTTTCTCCAGCTTAAGTTTCTGGGTCGTTGCCTTGCTCTGCGTGCTTTACTATTCCGCCATCTTCCCCTTCCAGCGTTATGGCGCCAACATGCTACAATGCAATCTTGACGGTATTTCTGCCAGTGCAGCTGCCAACATCTTCCGTTGGTTCCCCATCGGTGCCGCGGCCATCACACCATTCCTTGGCTCGTTCCTCGACCATAAGGGCAAAGGTGCCACCATGTTGATTTGGGGTGCCATCCTCCTGATCGTTTGCCACTTGGTGTTTGCCTTCGTCTTGCCAGTAACCCACAGCAAGCTGATAGCCTACACGACCATTGTCATCCTAGGCATCTCTTTCTCTTTGGTTCCTGCTGCCTTATGGCCGTCGGTGCCAAAGATCATTGACGAAAAAGTACTTGGTAGTGCCTATTGCCTGATTTTCTGGGTGCAGAATATCGGTCTGGCATTCGTGCCGAAACTCATCGGTAACGTCTTGGTGAGCAGCAATGCCGACAACCAAGCCGTCATCGCTGCTAAAGAAGCCATTGCCAATGGTGCCACTGACACGTTTATCCCCTACAACTACACAGTGCCGTTGGTCATCTTTGCTTGCTTCGGCGTCGCCGCCTTGCTCATCGCCATCTATCTGAAGGCACTCGACAAGAAGAAGCATCTCGGACTTGAGGAACCAAACATCAAATAACCAACCATAAATGAAAAAAGGCGACCGATTGGTCGCCTTTTTTCATTTATGCACAAACGGCACGTCACACATATTGAGGATTTCCATGACGAAATCCCGCTCTCGCTTCCCAAAGTGAGCGTCGGAACGCGAGAGCTTCGTCATCATGAGCGAGAAGGAGCGTTTCTTCTCCTTCGACATACGTTTCAACGTTTCATAGACTTGTTTCTGCAGCTCGTTTTTCGGGACAGGCACAAAGCCCGTAGCGTCAAACTCCAGCTCCTTCATACAGGCTTCGAGGCATTCGCGTTCAGCCTCATGATTCTGAAAATCGGCGTCGGCCAGATTGTATAACACGCTGGCTATAGCAGTTTTCTCTTCATTGGAAAATTTATCCACCATGGCGACAAAATTTTCTGCAAAGAAACGATTTTTTCTAATTTTGCAACAATAATCAACATAAAAAACGGTAGACATGAAAAAACTTTCTTTACTGTTTTTGGCTTTGGCCTCTTTAGTAACGCTGAAAGCCCAATGGGTCGACGACCCCAACAGCAACACCCATATCGCCAATTGCGCCAACGGTGCCGCCGAGGTGTATGTTTCAACCGACATTACGACGGGTGACTCCTACGTGCAATGGCATTACCAAGGCGAAAATGGATGGTCACCATGGGTGCAGCGGCTTGACTTCAACGGTGTGCCACGATGGCCTGCCGATGGCATCCATGTCACTACGCCCGACTTCGCCACCTGGTCGCCGGGCTATGCCATGACCGCCGACAATGGTGGCGTGGTAACTGTGTTCCGCACCCTCGGGCCTCATCACTGGGCTGTCAAGATCGATGCCGACGGCTCCTTCCCTTGGGGTGAGCATGGCATGGTGCTCTTCGACGGTGAAGGCGGTGGCCGCTCCGAAGTGCTCGCAGGCGATGACGGCGGCGTGTGGGCCTTGGGCACCGACATGGACAGCACCTTCCTGCAATATGTCGATGCCGACGGGACACTGCATCCCAAGACCACCATCAAAGACCCCGCAAAAAAATGCACCAACGGCGTTTTGATACCCGCTGAAGACAATGTCTTTGTGGTGTATGCCAAGCAGACTCTCCAAGGCTATACCAATTACAACAAGGAAATCCACGTTGCAGGATACGACAAAAACGGCGTACAGGTTTTTCCCGAGACCCTGTTGTTTGGACTACAGACCGTAGGCGCCAGCTATGTCCACTACGCCATTCCCGACAGTAAGGGAGGCGGCTATGTCTATCAATTTCACAATGCCATAGGTGGCGTATATAACACCTACGTCACGCATTTCGATGAGAACGGCATACCCACCATCTCCGATCCCAACGGCATCGCCGTGCATACTCCCGACTACGGCAACTATTACACCAATGCTTACGCCACCGTCGACCCCAAGAGCAATGACATCATTATCGCCTATCTCCAAAAGGATGCAGCCTCTCAATCACAACATCGAGTCTATGTCAACCGCATTACCGAATCGGGCGAAAAGCCATGGGGTGACGGCATTCTTGTGGCAGACTACACCGGCCTTTCCTATAGCGACATCCACGTGGATGCCATCGATGCTGTAGATGGTTTCGTCGTGACCTACGGCACCAGCCAAGGCAGTATTGAGGCTGCGGGCTACGACCTCGATGGAAACCTGTTGTGGAACACCACGATGAGCTCGTCCAGCTACAATAAAACCATTAGCGACAACACCGCCGGTTTTCATTACGGGCAAAACATTGTGGCTTGGATCAACAGCGATGATGGCGGCGTCTATGCCCAAAACATCGGCTGGGACGGCACCATAGGAGTGGTCACGCCACCTGCCCCAGTGACATGCGACCCGCCAACCGATTTCCAAGGCGAGTATTTCTATGAAACCAACTCGGATTTCGGGGTGCATCTATCATGGACAGCACCTCAGGAATTGCCGCTGCACTACAACCTGTATTTCACCGATCCATCAGGCTGTACTACAACCATTGAAGTAGACTCCAACGAAACGGAATACTCAGATCAAATGTCCATTATCGGTGCCGTCACTTACCAACTTACTGCAGTTTACGAAGACTGCGAATCCGAGTTTGCTCTCACTCCTGACGGCGAAGACCACGTCACCATCGTGATCACTGCCATCCCCGAAAACACGGAAGAAGAAATCGTGTCCATCCTGAGTGTCTACACCATCAAAGGACAACTTGTCAACGTCAAGGACCTCAACGAATTGAGTCAAGGCGTTTACATCGTCAAAGGCATCACGGATTCAGGCAAAACCATCATAAAGAAAGTCATCAAGTAATCATTAACTTCAATACAATAAAACATGAAAAAGCTTTTCATTCTAGTTATCTCGTTAGTAGCGATGCTTACCGCGAAAGCACAATGGGTCGACGACCCGGCTACCAACACTTTCCTCGCCAACTGTGGCCCCGACGACGGTGAACTCTACATGGCCACCAACCCCAGTACCGGTGATACCTATATCCAATGGGAAGGATTCGGCACCAATGGCTGGTCGCCCACCCTGCAGCGCATCACCTTTGAAGGTGTTCCGCAATGGGGCGACGATGGCATCCATATCGGCGGACATGAATTCTCGTCGATGTCGGAAGGTGTCGCCATGATTACGACCACCGATGGCTGCGTGGTGAGTTGTTTTGCCACTTACGACGGCTTCTCATACGCTGTGAAGATTGACCCTGACGGCAATTTCGTTTGGGGAGAACAAGGCTTGCAACTTTTTGGTGGCCTTGGCTTTTCGCGCACCGAATTGACTGCCGGCGATGATGGCGGTTTCTGGGCCTTAGGCTTTGACTACCAAAACCTTTATCTGCAATACGTTGGTGCCGATGGCACGTTGGGACCCACCACCACCATCAGCGACAGCGGCGGATACAAGTGCATGTTCGGCCAACTCACGTTGAGCCTCAACAACAACGTACTGCTCACCTACGAAAAAGTGGGCTCCGGTTTTTATACCGACAAGGAGCTTTATGTCGTCGCCGTCACGCCCGATGGAACCATCCTCAACCCCGCATCCCTTCTCATGTCTTCCCAGACTTTCCAATCCACCTATATCCATAAGGCTGTAGCTGATGGCATGGGTGGCGGATATGCCTACATTTGGCACCCTGGCATCGGAGGAGCCTTCAACACTTACGTCTTCCATTTCAACGAGTTTGGCGTTTCCACCATCAGCGACCTAAATGGCATTTCCGTGCATCCAACTGACCCTTCAAACTACTATCTTGACGCATACGCCACCTCCGACCCCGTGAGCCACGACCTCATCATCGTTTACGAACAAACCGATGCTGCAACGCAATCGCAGAGTAGTGTCTATATGAACCGCATCACACCGACGGGTGAGAAACTTTGGGGCGACGGCATAAATGTTGCAGGTAACGTAGGAGTCAACTATTCCGACCTCTTTGTGGATGCCTTTGAAGACGGCAGCGGATTCATGGTAAGCTATACCGTTAACATGTCGGGGTTAAGCTCCGTTTTTGCCATTGGCTATGATATGCAAGGTGACCAGCTCTGGGCGAAGAATATCAGTATAGGGACATACAACAGGACGATGTGCGATAACAGCACGGGCTTCCACCTCGGGCAAAACATCGTGGCGTGGGTGAACGGCAGCAACGGTAATGTTTACGGACAGAATATCGGCCCCGACGGCACCATGGGCCCCATCGAGCCCATCATCCCTGTGGAGCCCTGCCTCCCTCCCGAGAACCTCGCAGGCGAATATGTTTACGACATGGAAACACAGGAGTATGGTGTGCAAATCACATGGACCGCACCCGAATCGCAGCCCTTGCATTACAACCTCTATCGTCATGGCATCATCAATAAGGAAGACACCGTCATCGAAGTGCCGGGCGACGCTACCTCCTATTTCGACGAGAGCGGCTTAGGAGAGTACAAATACCAGCTGACGGCAGTCTATGAAGACTGCGAGTCGGAATTTGCCCTCACGCCCGACGGCGAGAACTATATCGACATTGTGGTGACCGGCATTGGGGAAGCCTCAGAGAACGAGATGGTCACCACCACACGCATCTTCACCATGAACGGCCAATGCCTCAAACACAACAACACCGAAAAATTGAGCAACGGCGTATACATCATCCAAGGCCTTACCGAAGACGGCAAGCTGGTCAGCCACAAAGTGGTGGTCAACAAATAAGGACTCAAAAAAAACTGCCATGAGGAGACATTTATTTTTGGTTCTGGCTATAGCATCTATTTTGAAACTGAACGCCCAATGGACCGACGATCTTTTCAACAACAATTTTATCGCCAATTGCCCCAACAATGCCGACGAGATTTACGTCTCCACCGACGAGGTGTCGGGCGACACTTATGTCCAATGGACCTTTGACGATTACTATAGTTGGACACCCACGTTACAACGTCTCAACTTTGAGGGTGTGCCTCAATGGGGCAACAGTGGCATTCGCCCGAGCTACTACTACGGCCTTGCCTTGTCGCATGGCATGGCCATGGCGGCAACCAATGACAACGCCGTGGTAACTTGTTTCTCCACATCTGAAACCAATTCCGTCGCAGTGAAAATCAATGCTGACGGTTCCTACGTCTGGGGCGAACAAGGTGTCATGCTATTCGACGGTGCAGGCGGCTATCGCACCGAGGTCATGGCAGGCAACGACGGAGGGGTGTGGGCTATGGCTACCGATTACGACAGCACCTATCTCTGCTACATCGAAGCCAACGGCACAACGAATCCTACAATTACAATCAGCGACAATAACGGTAAACAATGCCTCTCCGGCCTTATGGTTCCTGGGCCCGACAACAGCGTTTTTGTCGTCTATGAGAAAGAAAACTTAATCTACCTATATGATTACGAAAAAGCAATCTATGTGGTCGGCTACACGAAAGACGGCACCCAAATCACGCCCGATACATGCCTCATGTCGCCACAAACTATCCATAGAAGTCATATTCATTATGTAATACCTGACGGATTGAATGGCGGCTATGTGTATATCTGGCACGCGGGTTTGGGTGAACTTAACACCTATGTGTTCCACTTCGATGCTAACGGCGTTTCCACCATAAGCGACCCTAACGGCATTGCCGTCCATTCCCCCGACCCAAACAACTATTACCTAGACGCATACGCCACCGTTGATCCCTTCAGTCACGACCTGCTCATCGCTTACATCCAGACTAATGCCGATACACAATCAAAAAGTGACATCTACATCAACCGCATCACTGCCGAAGGAGAAAAAGTTTGGGGCGAAGGCATTTTAGCGGTGAGTTACGAAGACAACAAGTGTTCGCACATCAGTATCGACGCCTTTGAGGACGGTAGCGGATTCTCTCTCGTTTACCATCGAGGCATTGACATGACCGGTTACAGTTCCACCATTGCCGCCATCGGCTTCGACATGGATGGCAACGAGATATGGAACACGGCCATGAGTTCCTCCGTCTATCCCAGAATAGCTGCCGAAAACAGTTCGGGATTCCATCTTGGGCAGAACGTCGTCACTTGGATAAACCGTAGCACCGGCGGTGTTTACGGGCAGAACATTAGTCCTAATGGAGTCATAACGAGCATTGAAGAGCAAGCCAAAGACCCAATGGTGACCATCAAAAGAATTTACACCATGAACGGCCAATGCCTTAAGCACAACAACCCGGATGAATTGTGCAACGGCATCTACATCATCCAAGGCCTTACCGAAGACGGCAAGCTGGTCACCCGAAAGATTGTCGTCAATCATTAACTGACAACTGAACAACTGATAACTAAAAATGGCCGCAAGCGGCCATTTTTTTTGTGGGAACTGTTGGACTCGAACCAACGACCCCCGCCTTGTAAGGGCGATGCTCTGAACCAACTGAGCTAAGCTCCCTTGCTTTCGGGCTGCAAAAATAGGTTTTTTTTTCGTTTTAGCGCACCTTAGTATGATTTTTGATGGAAAAATAATAAATTTGCACAATTTTACAGACCATCATAAGCATCATTTATGGAAGGCAACAAGAAAAAGAAGTTTTTAAAGGCACTCCCCTTCATCATCCTGGTATTATTGGTTGGATTGATATGTTTTGAATACGTCAACCACGCCACCACTGACGTTGGCAATGTCAACCGCTATCCCACTGGAGACGGTGGCGGCGTAGGTATTGGGAACATCGATGGACTGAGCGAGATTATCTCCTATCTGATCGGTCTCTTCATCAAAGAGCCTATGGTGGGACTCATACTGCTTGCCGTCTTTGTCGTCCTTTGGATGATGTTTAAGAAGAAACAGCAACAGCAGGCTTCCGATCCCGGCTACATCAACCAGCAGGTGAACTACCAGGCTGAAAACGACATCGTGATGGACTACACCAGTGTGGTTGCCGAGAAAGTGAGGGCCATCGACCCCGACTTCTCGTCCGACAAGTTCATCGGCTATGCGCGCGAAGTCTTCATGAAGATTCAAGAGGCGTGGACTAACAAGGACTGGAGACCCATACGTCCTTTCGAGAGCGAGGCCCTGTTTGCCCAACACAAGCAACAGCTTGACGAATTCATCCGCTCAGGCAAGACCAATGTGGTGGAGAAAATCAACATCAAGCACTGCTCGCTGCGTTCGTTCATGGAGGATGGCGACAAAGAGGTGCTCGTGGTTTGGATCAATGCCATCATGCGCGATTATGTCATCGACGACAACACCAAGAAGGTGCTTGAAAGCGACCCCAACCGCGACTGGTACATGCGTTACGAGATGGTCTTCAACCGCAAGGCCGGCCTGAAGACCGACCCAGGCAAGAAAGGCAACAACATCACCAACTGCCCCAACTGCGGCGCCCCGACCGAGATCACCTCTGCCGGACAATGTGCCTATTGCGGTAGCGTCATCACCACGGGTGAACACGATTGGGTGTTGACCGATATTCATTCACGGAAATAAAAACGGGATAAAAACGGTAATAACGGAAATAACGGAAATATAAAATTTAACGGGCGAACACATAGGTTCGCCCCTACGACAAACGAACAATAAACAACTAAATAATAAACACTATGGGACTTATCAAAGCAATAGGAGAAGCCATAGGTAGCACCATGCGCGACCAATGGTTGGACCTCATCAAATGTGACAACATGGGTATGGAGACCCTGATGGTGAAAAAGACCACCGAATCGGGACAAATCTCAAAAGGCAGCCGCATCATCGTGGCTCCCGGCCAGGTGGCCGTCGTCTACGACAGCGGCGCCGTCCTCGACGCCACCGCTGAAGAAGGCGTCTACACCTTCGACAAATCCTCGTCGCCTTCGTTCTTCGGTGGCCAGTTTGGCCCTGTCTTCAAGGAGATGTGGCAGCGTTTCACCTACGGTGGCACGCCCGCCAAGGAGCAGGCCATCTTCTACTTCAACGCTAAGGAGATCTTGGACAACAAATTCGGCACTGCCACTCCCGTCCCCTTCCAGGACTGGTCGCACGCCATCCCCAACCAGATGACCAACTCGCTGATGCCGATGGGCGTCAACGTGCGCTGCTACGGCAAATACACCTTCCGCCTCGACGATATGGGCGTCTTCATGCGCAACCATGCGGGCACAGCCAACGTCATCCATAAGGACGACATCACCGAGCAGATGCGCAGCGAGGTGATGGCCACCTTCCAGAACGTGCTCAACGAGATGGGCAACAGCAACCACCGCGTGCCGGTACTCGAGCTGCCCAGCTACACCGAAGAGATCAAGAAGACCATGGACGAGAAGGTCTTTGACGAGCCCATCCGTGCCCGTGGTGTCCGTCTGGTGAGCTTCACCATCGAGTCGGTCTCACTCGACGACGAGAGTCAGAAGAAGATCGACCGTTACGAATACAGCAGCAACAGCATGATGCAACAAGGCAAGGTCATCGACGTGTTGGAGACCGCAGCTGGCAACGAAAACGGTGCCGTCGGTGGTTTCATGGGCGTCGGCATGGCCAATGCGGGCTCAGGCGGCATCACAGGCGGTGCCATGACGAACGCCTGGAACGGCCAAGGCCAACAGACCAGCTACGACCCCTACAACCAACAGAAAGGCGTGGCATGCCCCAACTGCGGCACCATCATCACGGGCAAGTTCTGCCCCGAATGCGGCACACCGGCCCCGAAGAAGGAAACCAAGAAATGCCCGAAATGCGGCACGGAAAGCACAGGCAAGTTCTGCCCCGAATGCGGTACGCCATTAGCCGCTGTAAGCCCTAAGAGATGCCCCAAATGCGGCACTGAGGTGACGGGCAAGTTCTGCCCTGAATGCGGCACTGCCATCGAATAAGAAATGGGATAAAAAAAGCGCGGCCTCACAGCCGCGCTCCCCTTGATAAAATCAAGTCCCATGAGCGAATAACGGGGTTCGAACCCGCGACCCTCAGCTTGGGAAGCTGATGCTCTACCAACTGAGCTACATTCGCGTTATCGGGTGCAAAAATACATATTTTTTCAATCACAGAACACAAAAAGAACACAAAATGCCAATAACAGAAAAAGACGAAAGAATCATCCACGAGAGTTTCCATCCGAAATCGTGGAGCGAGATCAAGAGCCATGACTCATGGTCGGTTTTCAAGATCATGGCCGAGTTTGTGGAAGGCATGGAGAAGCTGTCGAAGGCAGGTCCTTGCGTTGCCATCTTCGGCTCCGCACGCACCCAGCCTGGCGACAAATACTACGAGATGTCCGTTGAGATCGCCGAGAAGCTCACCGACTACGGCTTCGGCATCATCACCGGTGGTGGCCCCGGCATCATGGAAGCCGGCAACAAGGGCGCGCATCAGGGCGGTGGCACGAGTGTCGGCCTCAACATCAACCTTCCTTTCGAGCAACACTTCAACCCCTATATCGACTCCGACAAGAACATCAACTTCGACTATTTCTTCGTCCGTAAGACCATCTTCATGCGCTATGCCCAGGGCTACATCGCCATGCCTGGCGGCTTCGGCACCCTCGACGAACTCTCCGAGGCCATCACCCTCATCCAAACCAACAAGATGGTTGAGTTCCCGGTCGTCCTCGTCGGAAGAGAGTACTGGAAAGGCTTGATCGACTGGTTCAAGGACACCCTGCTCACCCACCACATGATCAAGGAGGAAGACTTTGACATTTTCCAAATCGTCGACACTGCCGACGAAGCCGTGAAGATCATCAAGAACTTCTACAAGAAATACGCCATCAAGCCGAACTTCTAACCCATGTCGCCCATAGATTCACTTCGGATTTTATCGGCATGTCATACCGAACCTTTAGGTGAGCGTATCTATGCCGATAAAATCCTCGGAATGACATGGGCGTTATAAACAGTCTTTATGCGACGCTATTTCGAAGTTCCGATTCAATTGCTTGACATCGAGGGAGAAGGCTTCCATATCATGGTCAGAGGCATGATCCATGGCAAGGAAGCCTCTTTCCTTATCGACACGGGGGCCTCGCGTTCGGTGTTCGACCCCAAAACCATCACCGCTTTCATCGAAGACATCCAGTTTGAGAAGAAAGAAGGCCTGAGCGCCGGCGTGGGCAGCTCCGACTTGGAGAGTGCCACGTTTGTCATCGACAGGCTGGGCATAGGTGCACTTGAAATCACGTATTATGAAGGCGTCGCCCTGGATTTGGAGAACATCCATGAGATGTATGGCAAACTTGGGCTGCCCCACATCGACGGCATCATCGGTGGGGATTTGCTGAGACGTCACAAAGCCGTCATCAATTACAGGAGCAGGAAACTGCGGCTGACGCCTTGAGTCATTCCTTCTCCGTCTGTTTCATCAGGATCTCCTCTTCGGGAGCCTCTTCCTTCACATATCTTGCATCCAGGCAGAGCCTGAAACCTCCGAAGGAGTTCTTCAGCTCGGGCAATCGCTTGCCGCGCCACGACACACGGCATGAGGTTGGGGGCAGTTGCCAGCCGCCACCGCGGATGATGTACATGTCGCCGTCTTTGCCGAGCCTTGCATTGCGTTCCGCATCATAGAAGCGGTATTTCGTTTCGCACCACTCCCACACATTACCACTCATGTCGTAGATGCCCAACTCGTTGGGTAGGCGTTTCTTCACCTTTTTCAGCTTGCGGGCGTTGCCGTTGTGCCAGGCCACGCGGTCCACCTCGTCGCCACCGCAATAAATGGTGCCTTTCGAGTGGTTGCCGCCGCGCGCCGCAAACTCCCATTCCTCTTCGGTGGGCAGGCGGAAATGCATCCCTGTGAGGCTGTCGAGGCGGCGCAGAAACTCCTGCACCTCGTAATAGTTGACATTGGTCACGGGCCGTTTCGAGCACTTTTTGCGGCTCGGGTTATAGTCCATCACTGCCTTCCAAAGCTTTTGTGTCACCTCGGTTTGTCCGATATAGTAATCCTCACGGATGTTGACATGATGCACCGGCAGCTCGTCGAGGAGCGAGTGGCGGTCGTAGTTGAACTCGGCCGTGTCCTTATGCTGGGCGCCCATCCAGAAGCCCCCTTTCTCGACGCGTACCATATTGAACGTCACTTTGTTGACAGTATAGGTCGTTGGAGCGGGAAGCGTGTCTTGGGCGAAGAGAGCGCTTAAGGCCATCAAGAGCAATGCTGCAAAGATAAACAGTGTTTTTTTGTTCATAACAGATTATATTTAGGATGCAAAGATACATTTTTTTACGAATGTTTTTTCACTATCTTTGCAGGCATGAAACGCATTGTTTGGATAGGAATCCTGTTTTTGCTGGCCTTGACTGCTTGCGACGGCACTACGCGTGAGGCGCGGCGCATGGTGAAGTGTGCCGAGCAGTTGGCCGACACCCTGCCCGACAGTGCTGCCCGATTGATCGACAGCGTGTTGCGCATGCCTGTGAGTTTCGGCGAGCGCGAGCGCATGGATATGGCGTTGTTGCAGGCCGAGGCCTTGTTTGGCGAGCGTGGGCAAGAGATCTCGCCCGTGATGGACGACGATTTCTTCGACGAGCACGCCTACATTTCAACCAGTCCTGAGCTGGAGCGTGCCGCTGCCTACTACGCTAAAAAGAAGCAATATGCCAAGGCCGCCCATGCCGCGCTCTACAGCGGTTTCGTGCAGCAGCACTACGACGAGAAGGAGGCGGCCATGCGGTCGTTCAAGGAGGCGGAGCGGTATG
>JAEEGH010003886.1_pt1 | contig 38741 bp, 33 predicted proteins | sample 9134181 | NCBI WGS metagenome assembly JAEEGH01 (sample SAMN16246544, study PRJNA631951) | gut metagenome | biome: gut microbiome; feature: rumen; material: DP-attached | host: Bos | place: Iran: Karaj | collected 2018-10 | reverse complement strand
GCAGAAGGAAGCTGTAAGTTTGCTGTTTTTCCAGGTGTTCCTTGATTTTATCATCATCCCAAGGCTTTTCCTTGCTGTCCCACAGTACGGCAGCCGGACCGCGATAACCGTGTCGTCTGTCGTAATCCATCAGCCCCTTGAATACGGCCATATCGGCAAGAGCCTGATCATGAGAGTTTACTGTTGTGTATACTTTTATTCCCTGTCTGCTTACTTTTTCACCGAAATTGTCTATTATCCTCTGCCTTGTCATTTCTGCAACATAGTCAGACTGGAATTCAATTTCAATTTCATGATATTTGGTTTCAATCGGTTCAGCGACAGCCTTGTCATATTCATCCCTGGTTATGAACTGCTGCTCATACATTTTTTGTAATACCAAATTTCTTCTCATTTTGGAATTGTTTGGATGAGATATAGGATTATAGGTTGACGGTGCTTTTGGAAGACCTGCTAAAATGGCCATTTCGCCGATAGTCAGTTCCTTTAACTCCTTTCCAAAATAAATTTCTGCGGCAGCGGCCACTCCGTAGGTATTGTGCCCGAGTGCAATCTTGTTAAGATACAGTTCCATTATCTGATCTTTATCGAGTTCCTGTTCAATTTTCAGCGAAATCATCAGCTCGATAAGTTTCCTTTTAAAGGTCCTTTCTCGGGTAAGAAAGAAGTTCTTGGCAACCTGCTGAGTTATGGTACTTGCTCCCTGTTTTTTTTGTCCGGTTTTGGCAAATTCGAAGGCTGCTCGCATGATCCCGACTGGATCAAATCCTTTGTGGGTGTAAAAACGTTGGTCTTCTATGGCAATAACAGCCTGGATTAGCTTCTGCGGTACTTCTGATATGGAAATAGGTTTTCTTTTGATTTCTCCGAATACGGACATCAGCTTTCCGTCATTGGAGTATATTTCCATCGGTGTTTCAAATTCGACATTTTTCAGCTGCTCAATGTTCGGAAGTTCCTTTTCAACTTCAAGCAGAAAGTAACAGCCGACTGCAGTACCTACAGCAAACAGTAAAACCAAGAACCAAAATAATCTTCTGTACCAAGTAAACATCTTTATACCTATAATTCGTTACTTATTTTTTAACTACAATTATAGATATAAAAAGGTTAATAGACTATCTAATTTTTTCTATTGGTTCGGAAGTAAAAAAAACTATCTTGAGATTTACTGGAATATGCCAAGTCGCAAAGAATAGGTATTCAATAATTTTCGGTTATTTGCAACAGATGGCAGTTAATAATGATACATACGCTCTGAATAACGGCTTTGATACGTGGTTATATCAGCGTTTGTGATGGAATATACTGTTGGATTTGTGTAAAATTGAACAAAAATAGTACAAATATGATTTTTTTTGTTAATCACGTCAAATAAGAGAGTTTTGATTAGCACGGTAAACTAGATATTTTTATTTTAACGTATAGAATAAGTCTTGTTATAGTAGGTTTTTTTTTTAACAGCACGGATGCAATTATGCTTAATAACAAAAATCAAGGCAACACGTATTCCATGATTGGAGTTGACTTCGGAAGTCAGTCCATCAAGGCGGTTGCGTTAGTTAATGGTAGCAGAACGAGCAATTTCCAGATTGAATCTTGTGGTGAAGTTGTTACTCCGAAAGGAGCGATAATGGACTATCAGATTCAGAATCCGGAGCAGGTATCGAAATCTGTGGCGCAATTATTACGCTCTTTAAGGGTTAGGACCAAATATGTTGCAACTTCTGTGTCAGGGTCCAATGTTATCAGTAAGGTGGTTCCGGTAGATAATACTATTACCACTGATGAGGCATTGCAGGAGTATATCAGTAGAGAATCAGATCAGTTGATTCCTTTCGCATCGGAGGATGTAAGTATAGATTTTGAAATTATCGGGCCTAATCTCGAAGATCCTTCAAAATCTGATGTGCTTGTAAGTGCTACTAGATCTTCCAATGTTAGTGATCGTCAAGAAGTATTCCTACCAAATTATGAAACAAAAGTCATTGACGTATCAATTCATGCTATAGCAAGAGCAGTTAAGGCTATCTATCCTAATTTGGCTGCGGCTGATTCTAAAACATGTGCGATTGTTGATATCGGCGCTGTGACCATGACCTTCGGTGTAATGGTTAACGGTGAGATTGTGTATACCCGTTTACAAAGCTTCGGCGGTGACAATTTTACCCAGTCGATAGCACATTTTTATAATGTTCCTTATGATGAAGCGGAAAAGATGAAGGTGCAGGAGAGACTTCCTGCTGATGCTCTCAGTGATGTGATTCCTCAGCACTTCTCGATGCTGACATCTCAGATTAAGCGTAATCTGCAGCTGTATGCTTCAACATCAAATAATAATAAGGTCTCAATGATCATTTTAACTGGTGGTGGCAGTTTGGTTCCTGGTTTAGCTGAACACTTGTCAAATCAGTTGAAAGTGGAAGTAAAACATCCGGATCCATTGGATTCATCTCCAAATATGAGATCTGAAAGTTTAAAACATGGCGCTAAATATATGACCGCATTAGGATTGGCGTTAAGGAGTTTTGAACCATGTCAAATATAAATTTATTACCATGGCGTGAGGAACTGCAGAGACGCCGCAATTCCAATTTTTATATGTCTGCCGGTATTGCTTTCGTTATAGCAGCTTTGATTGGTGCTGTAGGTTGGTGGTATGCGGATCAGTTGGTACAGCATGAGCAATCTAGAATTGATAGATTGAACCAGGAAATAGTGAAACTTGATGCTAAGTTGGAAACTATCAATGGACTTAAGGGTGAAATTGACAGTATGAAGCAGCGTATGGACACTATTACACGTCTTCAGGAATCTCGCAATCAGGCTGTTCATCTGCTGAATGATTTGCCTACTTTCGTTGGAAGTGGCGTGTACCTGGATAAGGTATCTCTGAGTAATGGCAAGGTCGCAGTAGCTGGGGCTACCGAGGCTCATCTGAGGGTCGTTGCTATGATTAGAGCGATTGAAGCTAGTACATGGTTAAAGAATCCTGTTATTAAAGATATTGTCGCCGATGCAGGAAGAGGAAATTCAGTTGTAAGCGCTGCAGCAAAACAGTTTGGATTGAATCTCAGTGATTTTAATATGAGTTTTGATGTTCCTTACTCACAGGAACAGGAACAGAATAAAACAACAAGAAGGGGTAGAAGATAATGGCTATGTTAGAAGACTATAGTAATTTAGATTATCATAACCCTGGATCATTTCCTCTTGTTGTGAAGGGGTTGTGTTTGATTGCTGTTATGGCTGTGGTTTTACTGGTTGCTGCTTATGCTATTTTCGGAATGGAGGATTGTCCTAGTGATCAGATAGCACAGAAGCAGGAAGAAGTTGAAAAACTGAAAGCTCAATTCTATGAGAAGGCGCAGCGGGCCAATAATCTTGAAGCTTATGAAGAGCAGAAAAGAAAGTTAGAATCAATGTTGCGTGATCAATTGAATATGCTTCCAAACAGCAATGAAATTGCACAATTGCTGAGTGATATCAGTAAGACTGCTACAGACAATGGTTTGAAACTTGAAAAAATCAATTGGGCTCCTGAGCAGAAGAGAGAAATGTACACTGAAATTCCTATGGATATTGTAATCGTTGGTGATTATGCTAGAATGGGTAATTTTACTGCGGATGTAGCTAATTTAAGCCGTATCGTTGTTATCGAAAAGTTTGACATACAGCATTATGATAATAGGTCAGAGGACTTGAAGATGACGATGACTGCTAAAACTTACAAATATAATGAGCAGGAAAATAAAGCTAATGATCAGAAGAGAGGTGGCAGATAATGAATAGAAGATTGTTACCTGTGATTGTATTATCCTTATCAGCTTTGGCACTTGCTGGATGTGGCAGTAACGACGATTTAGAAGCATATATTAAGAATAGCTATAATCAGCCTGCTCAACCTCCGGAGCCATTGCCGGAACCGGTTAAATTTGAAGCAATGCCTTTTGAACCACAGACAGATCGTTCTCCTTTTGCTTTGCCTAAGCCTGAAAATATTGTGGTTCAGCGTTCAGCTAAAAAGGATGGGGATTGTCTGCAACCTGATACAACAAGACCTAAAGATCTGTTAGAACAGTACTCCTTGGACAACCTTTCTATGAGAGGTACCTTTAAGGATGCTAACGGACAGTTGTGGGCGTTGATTAACGCTGGCTCAAGTGGTGGTTTGGAACATCAAAAGGTTCGTGTAGGCAATTACTTAGGTTTAAATAACGGTAAGATTACCGCAATCACGCCGAATGCTATCGAAATTGAGGAATATATTGGCAAGGGTGATGGTTGTTACGAATTAAAACCAACAGTGTTAGAACTTGCTGTATCTAACAGTTTGAATTAATAGGCAGGAAATTAAATATGAAATTACGTAGAACTAAAATTGGTCTATTGGTAGGATTGGCAACTTTAGCTGGTGCTTGTTTACCTGCTGACGCTGCTAGACTTCAACAAGTTAAAGTCAACTCTCTGATGGTTGGCCAGACTGCAATTGAATTTGAATTCGATGAAAGTGTTTCCTATACAGATGTATTGAAATATCGTCCTAATTATTTGTTAGTCAATGTTGCGGACTCACAGTCTGATTTCGGCCGAGATGTTGTACCTGTTAACAACGGAGCAGTTAAAGATGTTAATATCGGCGCTTCAGGAACTGATTTGCAGTTGAAGGTTGGATTGAAAGATCTTGTGCCATACAACATTTCACAAAACGGCAATTCATTGGTAGTGACACTTGGTCAGAACGGTAAGGCTTCTGCAGCAAAAGCCAACTCAAATGTTGGGGCTGCAACAATCAATTCTATCAATAATGTTGATTTCAGAAAGAACGGTAATGATGGAGTCGTTGTTATAGGTCTTGATAATAATTCAGCTGCCGTAGATGTATCTCAGCGTTCAAGCAACTCTCTTCGTGTTAGATTTAACGCTACCGGAGTTAATGCTGATCAATTACAAACCTATGATGTAACTGATTTTGGCACACCTGTTAAGTCAATGCATGTTTCAAAACAGGGAAATACCGCATTTGTTGATATTGCTTTCAACGGTAAGATTGACTATAAAACTGAGCAGAAAGGAAATCAGTTTGTAGTAAATGTATCCAAGAAGAAAGAGACAAAGAAGGAAATGCCAAAATACAACGGCAAACCGATTTCTTTGAACTTCCAGGATGTTCCTGTTAGAACAGTTCTTCAGTTGATTGCTGATTTTAACAATTTCAACCTGGTTACTACAGATACTGTTAGAGGTAATATTACCATCCGTTTGGACAGTGTACCGTGGGAGCAGGCCCTAGAGACCATTCTGCGTGTTAAAGGTTTGGATAAACGTTTAGACGGTAATATTCTTTTGGTTGCACAGGCTAAGGAATTAGCTGATCTTGAAGAGCAGAAACTGCAAGGTCAGAAGAAGGTTGAGGAACTGGCTCCTTTAGTTACTGAGTATGTTCAGGTTAACTATGCCAAAGCTTCTGAAATCGCTGCTCTGCTCTCTGCTGGAGGTGATTCTAAGGAAGGAAATGGCAGAATTCTGACAAACCGCGGTTCTGTTTCAGTTGATCAGAGAACTAATACTCTGATTGTTAAGGATACTGCTGAGACTATTGATAAGATTCAGGATTTGGTACAGAAATTAGATGTTCCTGTTAAACAGGTTACTATCGAAGCTAGAATTGTTACTATTGATGATACCGTATCAGAAGAACTAGGAGTAAACTGGTCTCTTTCTAAGAATGGTTTGAATCCTAATATAAATAATCTTCCTCAGAAGTCTATTCCTACAGCACAAAATACTACCTTAGATCCTTATGGAAAGGTGGATGCAGATAACTTGTACTGGTACAATGAGTCTCAGTCAAATCCAAGTGGTCATGGTCACTGGATGTCACAGACTGCTTTTGATACTGTGAAAAACGGATTCGGTATTTCAATTGGTAAGATTTGGGATAACATCCTTGTTGATATGTATCTGTCTGCATTGGAGACTGAAAACAAAGCTGAAGTTATATCTTCACCAAGAGTTACCACAGCCAATCAGAAAGAAGCTCTGATCGAGCAAGGTGTGGACGTGCCTACTGAAGTTTCAACTTCATCCGGTGCAACATCTACTGAATGGAAGAAAGCCGTACTGAGTTTGAAGGTTACCCCGCAGATTACTCCTGACAACAGAATTATTCTTGATCTTGTTGTAACACAGGATACTTTGGGTGAGGAAGTTTCTACAGGTAACGGTCGTGAAAGATCTATCAACACTCAGAGAGTTGAAACCCAGGTTTTGGTTGAAAACGGTGAAACCATTGTACTTGGTGGTATTTACCAGCAGGAACTTACCAAACGTGTATCTAAGGTACCTCTGTTAGGTGATATCCCTTACCTCGGTGCTCTGTTCAGATATACTAATGATTCCAACCGTAAGAAGGAACTGTTGGTATTCGTAACTCCTAAGATTGTTATTGATAAACAGTAATCTTTGAAGTACTGAGTATTTATTCATGTTGAGCCGGCTCTATGAGCCGGCTTTTTTTCGTGATATAAACTATCAAAAATGTTAAAATGATTCTGTTTTGTGATTGATTTATAGTTTTTATTTGTCAAAAATGTCTGATAATCGTAATGTTTTTTTAATTGGCCCGATGGGGGCAGGAAAGAGTACAATCGGGAAATATCTTTCTGAATTTTTGCATTTAGAATTTGTAGATTCCGATACTGAAATAGAGAAGAGAACCGGTGCTGATATTTCCTGGGTGTTTGATGTTGAAGGTGAAGCCGGTTTCAGAAAAAGGGAGGAAGCGGTAATTGACGATTTAACACAAAGACAGGGGATTATTCTTGCCACAGGCGGCGGGGCAGTGATTACACCTGCTAACAGACAGCACCTATCCGCCAGAGGAATAGTTGTATATCTGTATACTCCCGTTGAAACACAGTATAAACGTACCCTTAAAGATCGCCGCAGACCGTTATTGCAGAACCCCGATCCGCTTAAAACTTTATCTGAATTAATGCAGAAAAGAGAGCCTTTTTATCGTGAAATTGCCGATTTTATAATTGATACCAGTTTGCACAACGCCAAGACTGTAGCTCAGAATATAGTTAAAATGATTGAGAGAACATAGTAATGAAGGTCTTAAAGGTTGAATTAGGTGAAAGAAGTTATCCTATATATATAGGAAATGGCCTTATTGATGATGTTAAGTATTTCAGCAGTGCCATCCGACATAAAGATGTGATGATCGTTACCAACGATACTGTTGCACCTCTATATTTAGAAAGATTAAAACGTACTCTTGGTTCTTATAATGTAAGTACCTGCATACTTCCTGATGGGGAGAAATATAAAACTCTTGACAGCTTTAATGAAATAATTACTCATATGCTGAAAGGTGCTTTGGGACGTGATTGTACAGTTATTGCCCTGGGAGGCGGCGTGATCGGTGATTTGTCCGGTTTTGCTGCAGCATCTTATCAGCGCGGCGTTGATTTTATTCAGGTCCCGACTACAATCCTATCCCAGGTTGATTCATCCGTTGGAGGTAAAACCGGCGTTAATCATCCACTTGGTAAAAATATGATCGGTGCATTTTACCAGCCGAAAGCTGTTGTTATTGATCTTGACTGTCTTAAATCTTTACCAGCCAGAGAAATTTCTGCAGGTTTGGCTGAAGTAATCAAGTACGGCATCATATGGGATTATGATTTTTTCAGCTTCCTGGAACACAATATTTCTGGAATTATGGAGCTTGACAATGAAAAGCTTGAACACATGATTTATACCTGCTGTTCAATAAAAGCTGAAGTTGTTCATCAGGATGAGAGAGAAGGCGGTGTCAGAGCTCTGCTGAATTTAGGTCATACCTTTGGTCATGCAATTGAATCTTTTATGGGCTATGGTGTATGGCTTCACGGCGAAGCCGTTGCTGCCGGAATGGTCCTGGCTGCTAAAGTAGCCCTACATAGAAATTATCTAGAAAAGGATTATGTTGAGCGGATTGTTAATTTGCTTACGAATGCCAAACTTCCTGTAAAAGCTCCAGATACTATGTCATATCAGGATTTCTTTAAAATTATGATCCATGATAAAAAAGTTAAGAACGGATCTATCCGTTATGTTTTACCAACAGGTTTTGGTAAATCTGCAGTATTTTCAGATGTGCCTGAAGAGCTGGTTGTCAGAGCCATAGAGGGATAGTTTATCAATGAATAAAGGGGGGAAGTTACTGGTTTCACAGATTGAGATTATCAAAAACATAATCGGATTAATCTCTCATTCCCCTTGTTTTATTGTTCTAAACGGTGAGATTGGCGCTGGGAAAACAACCATATGTGAAGCAGTTATTACCTATTATCAGAAGCGCAGTAAGAAAAGTATTTTAGGATATTCAGGAATTTCTTCCAATGCTGTGCAGATCAGAAGCGGCTTGATAAAAGGTTTTTTCAACAGTCTTTCCTTTGATGAAAATGATCCCCTGATTGATACGTGTCAGATGTTTGATATAGCAAGGACTGACGGTCTTCTTGTTATTGATTCTGTTGACTGCATTGATGATGGTAAATTTTTGCTTGAACTGTACGATTTCTTTGATCAGTACAAACAAAGTCTTAATATATCTATCGTTGTATCGACCAGCCGTTTGCTGTCAGGGCTTCTTTACCGTGACAACCTTGCTGATGTAAGTGAAATTACGATCCCGCATCTGAATGTCAGGGATAAGAAAAATCTTCTTAAGTACTATTTAGAAAAAAAGTTGCTGTCGCAGTTTGACGATCACGACTTTTTTATTGGTTTAATTGAAAATTGCGGGACGTTACCCGCAGAAATTGTAAAATTTGTGGAGAATAACGAAATGTCAGGAATGAATTTTAATGAGGACGATTTAGATAATAATGCAGAATCTCCTAAAACTATTGTTCCCAATGAAGAAACCCCGCGTGCAGCGAAATATACCATTGAAAAACCAGCCGGACCAAACAAGACTATTGTCATTGCTGTTGCAGTCGTTCTTGCGCTGATCCTGATCGGAATTGTCTCTCTGTTGCTTAAAAAACAGAATGTATCGAATCCGGAAGAGGTAGTGGTTCAGCAGAAACCACAGCAGATAATGACATTGATAGAGAACGCCCAGGTAAACGGTCATGAAGATGATGAAGACGACAGCATGATCGAAAATCAGGTTATAGATAATATGATGTCCGGAAGCAATGATATCAATATTGATGCTCCTGTTTCAGCCGAAGTTAAAAATCCTGTAACCAGCGAAGATAATATCCAGAATATCAACAAGATTGAAAAAGATCTTAAAGAACAGGTTAAGATTGTTGAGAACAAAATCGATGATCAGGCCAAAACAATGCAGCAGGAAGTGGAAAAAGTTCAGGAACAGGTTAATACCGTTATTGTAGAAAATAAAAATGAACCTTCATCCAAGCCTGCCGATGAGATCCCTGTTGTTGTTGATAATTCCGTTTCAAATACTGCACCGACAACTCCGGCGGTAAGTGAACCGGTTGTTCCAGCCAAATCAGACTCTGAAGTAAAGAAAGATGTTGCAACTCCTAAGAATGAGCCTAAAACAGCTGCAAACAACAAAGATAATAAAACTCAGCAGGTTGCTAACAATAAAGATTCAAAGGCTCAGAATCGAAAAGAGACTGCCAAGCAGGATGTTAAGACTGCACAGAATAACACCAAACCTCAAAATAATTCATCTCTCAAGGCTGGCGAGGTAAAATCTTTTGCTGAACTTTCAAATAATTCAGCTAAAGCTGCACCTGTTAAATCAGCTGCGGCACCTTCCGCCAAAAACTTTGTGGTGCAGGTTGCCTGTTCTGCAAACAAGGGTGATTTGCAGGCCAAAGTTGGTAAATACGGTTCTAACGCTTTTGTCTACGAAAGAAAGAACAATGCATTAAAGTATGTTCTGGTTGTTGGGTATTATTCCAACCAGAAAGAGGCCTCCGCAGCTGCCAAGAAGCTTGGAAACGGCGCTTTTGCTAAATCTATGGCTGCAGTTGAGAAAGAGCGTCTATAGTTTTTAACCTTTAATTTATCTGGCTGGGGGAACTGTTTCCTTCAGCCTTTTTTATATCTCTTATCAAGCAAGAACCTTAACTGACAAAATACCTTAAAATTCAAGAGTGTAACATATTATTGTTTGGTATAATTAGGCACAGTTAAAGATTATATTCGGAGAGTTGATGAAAAAGGAATATTGGATCGCTCCGTCGATCCTTTCTGCAAATTTTGCAAAACTGGGAGAGGAGGTTGATAATGTTCTCTCTGCAGGAGCCGATGTTATTCACTTTGACGTGATGGATAATCACTACGTACCAAATCTTACTATCGGACCGCTGGTTTGCGAAGCGTTAAGAAAATATGGCATAACCAGCCCAATTGATGTTCATTTGATGGTAGAACCTGTGGATGAACTGGTTCCAATGTTTGCTAAAGCCGGTGCTTCTTTTATCACGTTCCATCCGGAAGCATCAAAACATATAGATCGCACTCTTCAGCTGATTAAATCATTTGGTCTGAAAGCAGGACTGGTGTTCAATCCTGCTACACCTTTATCCTACCTTGATTACGTGCTGGATAAACTGGATATTATCATGCTTATGTCGGTAAATCCAGGATTTGGCGGGCAGAGTTTTATTCCTTCGACTCTTGAAAAGCTTGCACAGGTAAGGAAAATAATCGATGACAGTAATCTTGATATCAGACTTGAGGTTGACGGCGGCGTCAAAGTCGGCAATATTGCCCAGATCGCTAAGGCCGGAGCGGATATGTTTGTTGCAGGATCTGCTATATTCAGCCAACCGGACTACAGCAAAGTGATTGCTGATTTCCGTCGCGAATTGAGAGAATAACGGATTTGCAGATGAAACCGGCTGTGCAAAAGATCGAACTTGTTATATTTGATTTGGACGGTACATTGGCAGATACTGTTCCTCAGATTGCCTTGTCGGTAAAGCGGGCATTGGAAAGAAACAATCTTCCTTTTCCTGGAGAGGATCGTATACGCGGATTTGTGGGCAACGGTGCGGATCGTCTCATACAGAGATCGATAACGAACCGTTTTGATGTAACTGAGTCTGATATAGATCCGGAACTTTTTCAAAAGGTACGTCGGGATTATTTTGAGATCTACATGGATGAGATTTCTTCCAATTTTTCTCTTTTCCCAGGCGTAAGAGAAACATTGAAAGATTTAAAGAAACACGGCATTAAACTGGCAATCGCAACCAATAAACCGGATATTTACATCAAACCGTGGCTTAAAGCTGCCGAACTGGAAAGTATCTTTGATGTGACTGTCGGTGGAGGAATTTTAGCGACTAAAAAACCTGATCCTGAAATTCTGTTTCAGATCTGCAGAAAACTGTCGGTGGACTGTTCAAACGCACTCATGGTTGGCGATTCATCCAATGACGTACTGGCCGCCCGCAATGCAGGTATGAGATCTGTCGGGTTGACATACGGTTATAATTACAGTAAACCGATAGCGTCGTTTAATCCGTCTTATGTACTTGATGATTTTAGTAAAATTATAGAAATTGTATTAGGATAAATTCTTATATGTCTAAAAAAATTATTTTCAGCGGGGCTCAGCCTTCAGGTGAACTGTCAATCGGTAATTATATCGGTGCATTGCGTCAGTGGGTTGCAATGCAGGATTCTTACGATTGCATATACTGTGTAGTAGATGAACATGCAATTACTGTTCGTCAGGATCCTAAAAAGCTTCATGATGCCTGTTTCAATACTCTGGCTATGTATCTGGCAGTAGGAATCGATCCTGATAAAAGTACGGTTTTTCTTCAGTCTCATGTTCATGAGCATGCTGAACTTGGATGGATTTTGAACTGTTACACCCAGATGGGTGAGCTTTCACGTATGACACAGTTCAAGGACAAATCGGCCCGTTATGAAAATAATGTTACCGTGGGCTTGTTTGACTATCCGTGTCTTATGGCCGCAGACATTCTTCTATATAAAGCCAATCTGGTACCGGTAGGAATCGATCAGAAGCAGCACCTTGAACTTACCTGTGATATAGCAGAGCGTTTTAACAATCTGTACGGTCCGGTTTTCACACTGCCTGAACCTTACATTCCGGAACACGGTGCCAAGATTATGGGGCTGCAGAATCCTGAGAAAAAAATGAGTAAGTCGGATGATAACCGTAATAATGTAATTACTCTGCTCGAAGATCCGAAATCAATTGTTAAGAAGATTAAGAGGGCGGTAACTGATTCAGATGAACCGCCGGTAATCCGTTATGACAAAGAGAATAAACCAGGAGTGTCAAATCTTCTCGATCTTATGAGCTGTGTTGTTAATGTACCGGTAGAACAGCTGGAAAAGAATTTTGAAGGAAAGATGTACGGTCACCTTAAAAGTGAAGTTGCAGATGCGGTAGTAGCGTTCCTGGAACCGATTCAGAAGAAATATGCTGAATTCCGTGCTGATGAAGATTATCTGCTGAGTGTATTCTCAAAAGGTGCAGAAAAAGCCAGTGCAAGAGCAAGTGCAACTTTAAAGGAAGTTCAGCAGACTGTCGGATTTATACTTAAAAAATAATAAAGGAGTAGCAAAATGTCCAATATAACCAGAGAAATGTTTGATCAGTATTACTTTCCTATTTTTACACCACCTCAGTTTGTTATGGTGAGAGGTAAAGGCAGCCGCCTGTGGGATCAGGAAGATCGAGAATATATCGATTTTTCAGGAGGTATTGCTGTAAATTCTCTCGGACACTGCAACGAACAGCTGGTTGAAACACTTCGCGAACAGGCCGGGAAGTTATGGCATGTAAGTAATCTTATGACCAATGAGCCGGTGATATCTGTGGCAAAGCAGCTCGTTGAAGAGACTTTTGCTGACAAAGTGTTCTTTTGTAATTCCGGTGCTGAAGCAAATGAAGCCGCTCTGAAGCTTGCACGCAGATATGCATTGGAAAAATACGGTGCAGAAAAGGATGAAATCATTTCTTTTGTTCAGTCTTTCCACGGCAGAACCTTGTTCACAGTGACAGTTGGCGGTCAGCATCATTATTCAGACGGATTCGGTCCTAATCCGACAGCTATTACGCACATTCCTTTTAATGATATTGAGGCATTGAAGAAAACCATAAGCGAGAAGACCTGTGCAGTAATGCTGGAACCAATTCAGGGCGAAGGTGGAATTATTCCGGCAGATCCTGAGTTCCTGAAACAGGTAAGAGAATTATGCGATCAGAATCACGCACTGCTGATTTTTGATGAAGTTCAGACTGGTAATGCCAGAACAGGTAAACTCTATGCTTATATGCATTATGGTGTTGCTCCTGATATTTTATCAACTGCCAAGGGGCTTGCAGGAGGTTTCCCAATCGGTGCCATTATGGCCACTAAAGAAGTGGCGGCTGTATTTACACCTGGTGTTCACGGAACCACCTTCGGTGGAAATCCATTGGCATGTTCAGTTGCTGATAAAGTATTGCAGATTATTAAAACTCCTGAATTTATTGAAGGAGTTAATGAAAGAAGCGCCTGGTTCTTTGAGCGTCTTAATGCGATCAATGATCAGTACGGATGTTTCTCTGAAATCAGAGGTAAAGGTTTACTGATCGGTGCAGTGTTGAAACCTGAATATGCCGGTGAGTCCGGTAAAATGCTGAAGGCTGCCATAGATCATAATCTGCTTCTCCTTGTCGCTGGAAAAAATGTTGTTCGTTTTGCTCCGGCCTTGAATATATCTAGAGAAGAGTTTGAACTTGGAATGGATAAGTTTGAACTGGCAGTAAAGGACTTTATTGCAGCTCACGCCAAGTAGTATTGTCGTTGTTCGGATAGATATTACTTTTTTATAAAGATCCGGCAGATATGCCGGATTTTTATTTGGATTTGTCTCTGATCAAATTTGGATAACAATTATTGCTAAAATAAAAAAGCACCGGGTTTCTTAACTCAGTGCTTTCTTTTAATCGGGATTAAGGTTATCTGGTTCCGTACACTACGATTGTCTTTCCGTGTGCAGAAATATTACCCTGATCTTCAAGCATCTTAAGGATCCTGCCAACGGTTTCTCTTGAACAGCCAACGATCTGACCGATTTCCTGTCGGGTAATCTTAATCTGCATTCCGTCAGGATGGGTAAGAGCGTCAGGCTGGTGAGCCAGATTCAGCAGAGTCTGTGCAATGCGTCCAGCAACATCGAGGAAAGCAAGGTTATTAACTTTCTGTGAAGTATTCTGCAGACGGCGCGCCATCTGGGCTGACAGTCTCATCAGAATATCAGGGTTAACCTGAATTAACTGCTTAAACTTTTTATAGGAAATTTCAGCAACTTCACAAGGTCCTTTAGCTCTTACAAATGCTGTACGTCTAGGATCTTCAGATTCATCGAACAGACCAAGCTCGCCGATAAAATCACCTTTGTTGAGATAAGACAGGATCATTTCCTTGCCTTCCTCATCTTTGATTAGTACTGCTACCGAACCTGAAATTACGTAATACAATGTATCAGCTTTTTCGCCTTCATGAATAATCGTGCTTTTAGCAGGATATTTCCTTTTATGACTATGCATAATAAACCATTCAGTCGTCGGATCTGAAAGAGGTTTTCCTAGTACCATTTTATTTTCCTTAATATATTTTTTATTATTTTAAGCGAATTAATCCCTAATTCTTTTATTATACAAAAAAATAATACTATTTATTAAAATTTTATTAAATTTTTTGTTTATTTTTATTATTTAATGATTATATGAGCGAGTATTTGCTGCAGACGCTATTTGTGATTCTAAAAAATCACTGGAGGCTGAAAGCTGATTCGTACTTAAACAGAGCTGACCGGATATCTATACTGTTAGTAACTCTGACTGGTGGTAATTTTACTTGTTCCGTTTATTTGTTTACTGATGGTTTTTTTTGATAGAATGAACAAAAAATTCGAGGTGATTATGACAGTAGAAACAAGTGAAGACAGCAGATTTGATAATATAAGACCTTATCGCGATGATGAGGTTCCGGCTGCAATTGAACGAATTATGAGTAATGAGGATGTGGTTAAGCAGATTATAAATTTCCAGTTTAAAAAACTCAGTTTTTTAAGCTGGTTGCTCAAGCCAATGATCAGGTATGTTCTGCGGAAAAAGTACGGAAACATAAAGACGGTTGCCGAATTGCAGAATTATGTGGCCAAATTCATGGAAAGCATGATTAAAAACAATACTGACGGTGTGGTATTTGAGGGGTTTGAGAAACTGAAACCTGACGTCGGATATCTTTTTATTTCCAATCATAGGGATATTGCTCTGGATCCTGCGCTGGTTGATTTCGGCCTGCATAAGAATAATCTTCCGACGGTAAGAATTGCCATTGGTGATAATTTATTGCGCAGACCGGTTGCAACTGATCTGATGAAACTTAATCAGAGTTTTATTGTGAACAGATCTTCCAAGGGCAGGGAACTGTTAAAGGCATTGGCTGAACTTTCAGATTACATAAGATTGTCATTAAAGGAAAATCATTCAATATGGATTGCCCAAAGGGAAGGAAGGGCAAAGGATGGAAATGATGAGACTGATCCGGCTATATTAAAGATGTTTTACATGTCCGGAAAGAAACTTAAGATCCCTTTTAATGAATATGTTAAAGAGCTTAATATTGTACCGGTATCGATTTCGTACGAATTTGATCCTGGTGATGCAGGTAAAGCTCATGAACTGTATGAAAAGAGTAGAACAGGTGAATACCAGAAAAGTGAATTTGAGGATATAGACAGTATTGTCAATGGAATTACCGGCTATAAGGGACGGATCTATGTTAAAGTTGGCGACGTTATAACGGATGATTTTGAAACTCCGGATGAACTTGCCGCTCATATTGACAGATTTATTCATCAGAATTACCATTTGTTTCCGTCAAATCTAGTAGCCGCCGGGGATGATTCACTGGTTTCAGCAGAAGATAAAGAAAAGTTTGCATCTAGACTTAAAGGAATTCCACAGCCGGAGCAGGAATTTGTAACCAGGTATTATGCGGCACCTGTGAATAATGCCAGAAAATACAACTGATATTACAATAAATTTATAGTTTGATTTCAATATTTTGGTTTAAGAAGATCTATACTATCGAATATCGATAATTTATCGATAGTGTGAAATAGTTCTAATATATTGGAATCTATTCTTTATTTTTTTTTGGCTATTGTTTGTGCGGATTTAAAATATCATGAATGATAAATATAATTAGAATAGTTGTGCTTTAATTTCAATGGAGAGAGATGTATGGGCAAAATAAAAAATCCTTCGAGATGGATGTCGAAAGGATTCTCCATAATAGAGGTCATATCTGCGATAATAATCCTATCTATTATGGCAACACTGTCTGTGAATATGATGAGCAGTTATAAACTGAGGCAGAATATTTCCAGTGCGCGGCAACAGCTTATGAATGCCATGACGAATGCCGCTGCGGGTGCTCTGCGGGACAATATACCCTATGTGGTAATTTACGATAGTACCAAGCATAATGTTAGGGCGTGTCCTGCTGCTGCGTGTAAGTCTACAAGTGAATCTGATGATGCTTTCAATCATGATTTGACGATGTACAGTCAACCGGTGTTGTTTGCTGGTGGCGGTTCTAGTGCAATTTCTCTAGGTGATGTGGGCTCTAGTTACTTCATAAAATTCACCCCATTCGGGAAAATACAAGTCAGTGATAGTTTGGAATCTACCAAACAAGGTGAATATTTCCGGTTGTTTTTAAAGGATAAGAAGGGAGATTTGATCTCTAAGAATGAACTTTGTCTTGGGGTTCAGTTTTCTATCAGCGGAAATATAGAGTCATTGGAAACAGGACTTATAGAAGGGAATTGCAGGTAATATGTTAAGAGTAAGAACTATAAACAGAATAGGAAAGACCTTCGGGTTTAACCTTATTGAATTGCTGGTTTCTTTGGTTGTTGTTGCTGTTTCGTTATTTGCTGTAGCAAAAATTCAGATTTTCGGATTACAGGCTGGTGAAGGTTCAAAACAATCAACAGCATCTACAGTGAGTGTGGTTAATTTGATGGAACGCTTAAGTGGGCACAGACAGGGTATCAGTAAGCTATTGAAAACATCATCAGACGGCTATGTAATATTCACCTTGAATGATGTGGACGCCATGAATATGTCTGCTTCAGCTTGTTCAAAGGTGCCTTTGGCGGATGAGTATAGAAATAAAAACAGTGCCGAAACAGGTATTAAGTGTGAAATTGATGCATGGATATATTCTGTGTGGAATTCACTTAACCTTGAAGACAAGGCAGATATATGTGCAAATATTTTAATTACCAGTGTGGATGAGTACGAATACAAAGCGAATGAAAAATTTGATGTACCTAGGGTTGCAGTAGAGTATAAATGGCGGAAAACTCCATCAAGCGACGCCAATAAAATGCGTTGCACGTTGAACGCCCAAAAAAGATTGGAACCACCTAAATTCTCAACAAATGCAGATGAGGATGAAACGGCTGAAATTGGATTTTCATCAATGGAGTACTTGTTGCCATGAGATATTATAATTTTAAGAATACTGGATTCAGCATGATTGAATTGCTGATTTCCATGGTTGTAGCGTCAATAATTATTATAGGTGTTTATTCATTCCTGACCTCATCCCAAAGAAGTTTTACCATGGTTCAGGCCAATGACGGTATGAACCGCTCCATGCAGATGACTAACAGAAATATCACCGACTATTTGAAGATGGCGGGATTCAGAAACTATCACATGGTTGTAAAAGGTGCAACATTCAAGGAAGCAACATATGATTTTGGTTCCGGAGCATCGGATGTTCATTTTGCTAATAATTCATATATTGCCGCAGATGGAACTGATGGTTCTAAAAAACATGAGATTTTTCTTAGGTATTATGGTTCCAGCATAGATGATGATCTCAATATCAACGATAGGAAATTTGATGAAAATAAAGAAAGTAATAGACGTATGTTCGACTGTGCGGGAAATTTTCTTAATCGTGATCAACTAGCTGTTATACATCTATATATCGATGACAGTGTGACTCATCCGGGACTAATGTGTCAGCAGATTATTGTAGATGTTTCAACCCCTTCTAATCCTGTGGCAGGCAAGGTCGAGACTTTCCTTGTAAATCCGGATGTTAGGTTTATGATGTTTGCATTCAGATCGGATGACCGTTCTCAGTTCTTTTTACCGTTTGAAATGGACTCATATTCTAAGGACGTCGTGAAAAACTACACTACAGTAAACAGTATCAGGTATGGATTTATTATACAGCAGTCTACCTATCAGAAGGCCACTTCTATTAAGGGTAATACTCTTGAGTATCACCTTTTGGGTATGGATGATGCTAAGGATAAAGTTACCATCCCTAGTACTGATGATTCAACGCATGATATGTATAATCTGATATCAGGATTGGCTTATGCCAAGAATCGTTTCTTTGAATAACGCGGTGAGGCATTAAAATGTTGAAGTTTCATAAAATTGAAAAAGGTATAGCTTTGGTTGCTGCCGTAGTGGTGACTTTGATTGTATCACTGGTTGCTTTAGCAATTGCTGATACTGCAATTGCTAATAGGCATTTATCAAGTGCTACATATGATCAGTCTTCCAGTCTTGTAAATGCTCAGGCAGGTCTGAACTTGGCCGAACACATCCTGCTAGAGATTCAAAAGACAGATAGTGGTAAATTTAATACTAAGGTGACAGATTTTAATAAGGGTGGGAGTGATGCCTCCATTGCTCAGTTGGTTTCGAGTAGGTGTTCAAATGATGTTGCCGATCTTGATTCTCCGAATGACTGTTTCTGGTGGCTTGGAAACGTTCTTGCTAGTGATGGTGCATATAATAAGGAAAAATTTTTAACCCATATTGGTGAAGGTTTTTATGATTTTGAGCATGCTGGAACCTATTTTAGGCTTGAAAAACGGCGCGAGCATCCACCGTACAATGGTACTGATATGGAGAAACAATTTTTCCGTGCGACCGCAATTGGAACTGGAAACGGTGCCGGCCTGGTAAAGCTGCAGGGGCAAGTTGCTGTTTTACTACCTAAGGACGTAGATACATCATATGATGGCGGTGATAATGGTGATGGTGGTGGAAATGGCCCTGACGAAAAAATGGATAATGAATTGGATGTTCTAGGTGCTCCACCTAGTGGTGAGTAGTGACGTTGTTTTGTTTATAGTTGAATTTTGTTTGATTTGTAGATTTATATTACAGATCTGATTTGAAAAAATGGAATTGATATGATAGGTAAATCTCGTTTAGTGAAAGGTTTTTCCTTAATAGAAATAATGGTGGTTATAGTTATTATTTCGATCCTGACTTCCCTGGCGGCTGTAACATACCGTTCTTACATTGTAAAAGCAAGAAGATCAGCGGTTCAGGAGGAATTGTTGCAATATCAGCAGCAATTGGAGGAATATTTCTCTCTCAATCACACTTATGGAATTAATGGTGAAGGCGGAAAAGTTTGCGCTGGTTTTACCGGAGGAACTGTATTGAGCAGTGAGGGTCAGTATAACTTATCGTGTGAACTAACATCTGGATATAAATTGTCTGCTGTTCCTATTGGAGGTCAGTATGACAGTGATAAGGAATGTCGTTATATGTATTTATTTCGCAATGGTACTCGGGGCGGCGGTGAAAGCTCTTCTAGCAGTGATGCAAATGCTTGTTGGTAATTGGTGGGAGTTTATTTAATGAAAAAGTTATTATTATCTGCAATTGCAGCTTCTTGCTGTTTTGCTTCTGTAGGCTTGACAATTCAAACCGCAGATGCAGGTGTGGTTGATACTGATATTGCAAGTTATCCTCTGAATGCTGTCTTTGGCGCCAAGCAACCATTGATTATGTTGATGCTGGGTCGCGATCATTCTATGTACTATGAAGCGTATAATGATTTGACAGATTTGGATGAAGATGGATCTGTTGATGGAGTGTTTACGCCCCATATAATATACGACGGTATTTTTGAGTCCAATTGGTGTTACCAGTACGCTGATAATATGTTTAAAATGTCTCGCTTGGCATCAGCGAATGATGCTTATAAGGGAAAACCTGTTTACAAATGCTCCGGCGGACTGTGGAGTGGTAACTTCTTGAATTACATCACTTCTTCCCGTATGGATGTTGTAAAGAGAATTCTCATTGGCGGCCAGCGATATACCAACCTTGATCAGTGTAAGAATAACACTAAGAAAACAAGTGGTTCGCAGCAGTTTAATACCTGCCGTGACAGTTCAGGGTATCCTATTTTGTCAAGACAGTATATTCCTCATGACACTCATGGTTGGGCAAAGTCGTATCACAAAGATGATATTAATGAGAGATGTGCGAAGTACGGTTATAGTTGCAGCCTTGATAACTGGGCTCCGATCGGTGCTGAATCAGCCATGTTCGGAAGTGTAGGGCGTCAGCTTCTCGTTGCTAAAGCAACGGATATATATTATGGTACCGGAATGAATATGGGGTCATATAAATGCCTCTCCAGCAACACTTGTTCAGATGCCGACAGCATATTTGTTTGGAACTGGGTGGCTAGAGAATCTGGAGCATTTGGAGCTACAAATTCAGGTGCCAAGGGACCACTTAGTATTAGTGGTGGAAAGACAGCTATGAACAAGCCTGGGGTTACATCTAATAACGGTCACTTCTCTGTTTCTGCATCCCAGTATAATGTAGTGGTTCAGGCTTGTAACTATGCCGCTGATCCAAATGCTACAATGCCTTCTAGATGTCAGAGTTACGGTAATGAATCGAATAAGGTGTATAACACCGTAGGTTTGTTGCAGCAATTTTCCAAGGAAGGTGCGGTTGACGCGTATTTTGGCTTGACTACTGCTATTTGGAATACTGATGTTGCGGGTAAGGATGCTAAAAAGAAGGCTGCGTTGCGCTCTCCTATCGCTGATTTGTCAACTTCCAGTCAGATAAATCTTAATAACGGTGATTTTAAAGAAAATTCGGTGTATGCATTAATTGACCTTCTGACTTTAGGTACAAAAGAAGGTACACCGAATTCAACTGCAGGTGGTAGTACCAGTAATAACTGGAAGGATTGTGCTATTAACAGTAATAATGACGTAACTACACCGCAGAGAGGGTGTTCCGATTGGGGTAACCCGTTGGCACCTTTAATTCAGAAGAGTTATGAGTATTTTGCAAATATCGGTGTCAATGATGCGGGTTCAGATAAACTTGCGGTTAAGCGTTTTACTGATGATCAGCAGAAACTTGAATTTGACTATGTTAGGCTGAGTATTGCTTCTGCTAATGCAAATAATGCTAAAGACGCTAATAAGAAGATAAGTACTTTTACTCCATATCAGACTTTTGATTACTGTTACCGTCCGATTAACTTTATTTTGGCTGATGAAAATATATCCATGGATTATAACCTGGATGCTGTTACCAATCTTGAAAAGGCAAGTATAATCAAAGGTTTTGAATATATCAAGAATCGTGAAGGCAAAGCTTTTACGGGTAATCATATTTTTGGAGAACTTACCGGCGCGAAGTCGATGAATACCGGTGAAACGATCCATACATTCAAGAATGTTGACAGTGATGATAAACTGCTAGAGGTTCGTGGTGTTTCTACATTGGAACCAAATCTTCAGGGATCTTTGAAAGGTGCAGCCCTTGCTGCCTATCTGCATAATAATCCATTAAGTTTTGATTTTACCAGTGATGCAGGCGTACAGAAGAAAAATGTACCTGGGTTTGAACATTTTGCCGTAGCAATGTCTTCATATCTTCCTCAGTTTGAAGTATATGCAAAGAACGGAAAGAAGGTTCTGATCGTTCCAACATGTAAGGCTCCGCGCAAACCTTGGACTGCTACAATTAATGGAATTGGTAAGTACTCTTATGACCCAGAAGATCAGTATACTTCAAACTGTGCTGTTGCTGACGTGTTCTATGTAAATTCAAGTTATTCTACAACTGATGAAGGTGAGAAACTGACATCTTTAGAGTTCCGTGTAACTTATGAAGATAATGAAGCCGGATCCGACTTTGATATGGATGCTTTGTTTACATACAAGGTTTGGGCTGATGAACAGAATAAGAATCTTGTGAATGTTTCTATTACAGGTTTCTATCATGATACTTATGCAGGTCAGATTGGAGGTTACAGTATTTTTGGTACTAAAGGTGTGATTACCCCGAATTATTCCAATTGTAACAGCAGTTCTTGTTCAATAAGCAGTACTGGTTATGTTGTAAATAACAAGAATTTCTATCTAGATATGATGAAAGTAGATCAGAATTCTAACCAGTATACTTTGATGAGAAGTTTTTCTGATCCTTATAATGAGTATAATAATGTAAGGGGATTTGATCCTGATCATATTGTTACTGGTTCTGACCTGGAAGATAAGGTAAATGTAGTCAGCATTGGTGAAAGATCTAATGATGGAAGCCACAGATATAAATGTCTCGGTGATGACAAGATTTGGGGCAAGATCACCGGATATGTTTACAAACATACTGCAAATAACAATGGTATGGATAATTATGTAAAATTCCTTCCAAGTTTCTCGTCGGCATGCTTGTCCACAGTATCAAGAAAATTCTATGTAGATGGGTTTAATGAGAATAGTGGTTTCTATGACAGCCCTCTTTCATATGCCGCCTACTACGGTTCTCGATATGGTGAGTCCGGCTCGAGAGCTGACAGACTTGTTCATAACCCGAATTACTTCTATGTGACCAATGCTGCCAAGCTGGCATCTCAGCTTACCACTGCTCTGACTAACGCTGTTGGCTCCGGTGGTAAATCTGGAACCGGTCTGAGTTTCCCAACGGTAGATTTAACAAACTCCAATGAAGCCATAACGGCAACTTATGACCCCGCTTACTGGACAGGTGCTCTTCATAGAAACAGCCTTAAGTATAATAAGGATGGTTCTGTAAACGTTAAATCGACTGCAGGTTCTGCATGGGAAAATGATTCTGTAAAATTTGATACGGCAAGCAAGGTTTTGATTGCTGATAAGACAGGTAATCTTAAACCTTTGACATCTTCTTTATTACTGTCTAACAGTTCTAAATATCCTTTGGCTGATGCTATCATTGACCAGTTGGGTATGGGCGACTGTGATACCTACAAACGTAATGAGTTGATTCAACGTTATGTTGCTTATGTTGTTGATGGTGACGGAACCTGGGAGTATTTAGGTGATGAAGCAACAATGGATAATACAGGTCTTTCTCCTAGAATGACTTGTGGGACAACAACATTCTACGGTTTCCATGCCCGTTCAGAGGGTCATAAATCTGAGAGAACTTTAGGGGCTATCATCAATTCAACTCCGCAGTTCTATACTGTTGCAGATGGACGCAAAATAATTTTTGCAGCTAATGATGGTATGGTTCATATTGTTGATGAAGCTACCGGTCATGTTGATTATTCGATTATTCCATTTGTATCTCAGAATACAATGCCTAAGTATTCTAAGCCAGGTAATGCAGATCATCTTATAAATGATGGAGTTATGTCCGTATTTACTTATAAGGTTAAATCTTCATCTGGTTCCGTGAAACGTGTTTTGGCAATAGGAGCGCTTGGTGCTGTTCATCCGGGAGTGTATGCGTTTGATTTGACTGATGCTCCTAAGATGCTGTGGGAACTGTCACCTGAATATGCCCGTTTAGAAACATCTGAACGCGTAAGGAATTTGCCTGCTCTAGGAGCCATTAAATCGAAGATTAAAATAGTTCCATACAAGATTGCAGATACTAACTATCTCTATGCAGTTTTTGGAAACGGTTATAATTCTGCGGATGGCTTGGCTGGTATTGCAGTTGTGAATGCCCTTACAGGTAAAGTTTTATCCAAGAATCCGGCAAATCCTCGGTCCAAGGGAGGCATATTGGTTAATTCGTACGGGTGGAGCGAACCAAAATGTGACAGGGATGCCGATGCATATGTTGACTACAGGGATGAGGCAGGGAATTGCTATAAAAACGGAATGAACGAAGTTTTGCTTTACGATAGTAATTTCGATGATCTGCTTGATTACATATATGCTACAGATTTGTACGGAAATGTTTACAGAGTGCGTACTACATCTAGTGTTGACGGTTGGCACGTATCTCATATACATACAACTGTAACCCCTGAAGATACTACTACGCATGTTGTAAAAATTCAGCCTATCACAACGGCCCCATCTTTAGCCAATGACGCTAACGGTGATCCGATGGTGATTGTTGGTACAGGAAAATACTTGGGAGCATCAGATCTTAAGACTGGTGATATTCAGAGTGTGTGGGCCTTGTCCGATCGTGATTTTGCTTCAAGTTCTGACAATGACAGTGATTCAACTTCTATTTTGTGTGCAGATGAACCTACTAATTTGAAGTGCTATCGTTCAAGTAAATTGTTCAACCAGAAATTGAGGGTTGATACCTCTGGTACTCTTGGTGCTGGTTTCCGTAGTTATGCTCCTGTCGAAGGTTCATATGATGTAGATCACTATCAAGGTTGGGTTACCGATTTTGCCACTGTTGGCAATTCTGGAATATCTGAGAGAATAAGAGCTAACATGCTGGTTATGGATAGACACCTTTATGTTATAACTGTTACTCCGAGTGCCAGTGAATGCGACGGGGGTGGATCGGGTAACTGGTATGATATGAATGTAACTAACTCTAATTTCTATGTTAGTGCTATGAAATCTCAGTCGTTCAGTGAGAGAATGTATACCGAAATGACAATGGCATTTGCGTCACCGAACGAAACAAATGATTATTTAGGAACAGGTACTACAACGAAGCCAATCGATCCTTATTGTGAGGGGGATAGTTGTGGATGCACTGGCGATGATTGTCGTGTGGTTAATCCTGGTTGCGTATTAGCTGGTCCAGGTGTTGGACAGGATGAAGGAGGTGGTGAAATCTTCTTAAGCAATCAGTATTGTCCACGCATTGAATCTTGGCAGGCTGTATACGACTAGTACAAAGTTCTGACTGATGACTTAGGGATCCTAACCATATAGGATCCCTTTTTTGTATGTTAATATTGAATTGAATGTTTATTTTTGATTACGTCGATTGCAACTAACGACTGCAATTAGTTGACCCATTTGCTTCGCATCAGTGATCATTGAATATCAAAGCTCTATAATATCCAGACAATCAGTTTATCTTTAATTCCTTGGTTGACTGTCGATGAGTGGCATAACATACTGTATGTTTAATGCATTGTTGAAAATAAGCTTAATTTTATGAAATACTTTATTTGTATTTGTGTTGCGAGCTGAACGAATATAGTTATAGTTAGTTTTTTTATATATAATGTGAACAAATGTATGGAGATTATCAAACGAATAGAAAATGAAATACAATAACTGCATATATAAAATTTCCCCATCAGCAAGATTAAAAATCAGCAGCATGGAACTGCCGCAGAGCGGCTGTGTTACCATTGTCGGTTCCAACGGTTCTGGAAAGTCATCACTTGCCCGGGCACTTGAGGGAACTCTCGAGTTAATCGAAGGTGAGAGAACAGGCTCTTTGCAGGCAGAGGATTCAGCCAGAATTTCCTTTGAACAGCAGCTTAAACTGATCGAAGAGGATTTTCAGTTAAGAAACAGCGATGCCAACAACGAGGAAGAGGAGAAGGGAATAACTCCGCGTAAACTTATTATGGAGAGCTCCAAGGTTCCCGAATCGGTAGTCAGATCATTGTGCCGCCGTCTTAAAATTGAGCAGCTGTTGGATCGCCCGTACAGCATTCTGTCGAGCGGCGAGGGAAGAAAGGTCTTGATAGCAAGAGCGGTTCTTTCAAATAAAAGCATGATAATCATGGATGCCCCTTTTGACGGACTGGATGTTGATAGCCGCAAAGATTTGATGGATTTGTTTGAAAATCTGTATAAGTCAAATAAGCTTCTGATCCTGATTGTAAACCGCTATGAAGAAATTCCTGAGTTTTCCGATTATCTCGGGATTGTCAACGAATGTGAACTCATCAAATTCGGCGAGCGTAACAGTATTCTGGCAGATCTTGAATTCATGCAGCTGCAGAACAATGAAAAAATCCGCGACGTTAAACTGCCTGAACCACCTGAAGATGTACGTGTCACTGTAGATGCAGATCCCCTTGTTTCCATGTCCCATGTAATCGTAAGGTATCAGGATAAAATCATCATCAATGATCTGACCATGAAAATATGCCGTGGAGAGCACTGGCAGTTTGCCGGTCCGAACGGAGCCGGAAAATCCACCCTGATTTCCCTTATTACCGGAGATCATCCACAGGGCTATTCCAACAATCTCCGACTTTTCGGAATTCAGCGCGGTTCCGGTGAAACTATCTGGGATATCAAGAGGAATATCGGCTTTGTCAGTCCGTCATTTCATCTTGCGTACCGGGTTAGCTGTAATGTGCTCAGCGTTATTCTTTCCGGATATTTTGATTCCATCGGACTTTATGACAAACCCAGCGATCTTAAGATTAAACTTGCTCATGATTGGTTAAAAGTGATTGGAATGGATGCGCTGGCAGGTAAACCGTTTACATCACTGTCCTACGGTCAGCAGCGCCTTCTGCTTATCGCCAGAGCCCTGGTAAAGCATCCTCCGCTTCTAATCCTTGATGAGCCTCTGCACGGACTTGATAATATCAGCAGACTGCTGGTTAAGAAATTTGTCGAACACCTGATGAGGGTCGGCACCACTCAGGTTGTTTTTGTTTCGCATCACCGGGAGGATGCACCTGACGGCATTACCAATCTGCTGGAGTTTGTACCTTCTGCAGATACCTTTACCTATAGAATTACTGATTTGAGAAAAATCAATAAGGAGTAGATTTTGAAAATTTTAAAAGTACTTGCTGCCATTGCCATGGCTCTGTTTCTGAACGCCTGTGATGATAATAAATCCTCAGGTGCCTCCAGAGTAAAAGGGAATGTCAAAATTCTCAACAATGAGGCGGTATTGGTCGGGGACGGATCATTTACCCTGAAGGGAGTGAGTGTTTCAGTGGCTAAATACAAGATTTTTGTCAACGGTGAGGATTACGGCTCGGTTCCCACCGGTGCCCGTACAGTTCTTCAGGTACATAACAACGGAACCTTCGATGTATATGTCAATGATGAAAAACGTCATAAGATGAAAAACGGGGTTCACGCCAATAAACCTGAACGTATAAAGAACTTCAAACGCTAGGTATATGAAGATTCAACTGAATTGTTCCGGCGAATATGAATCAATAAATTTCAAAGATCAAACAAGTTCAAACGGGCAGTTTATTTCTTTATAATCCCATGGCAGGTATGTTCCGCATTTTTGAAAGAGGGAACTTCACAACAGTTCCCCTTAAGTTATTAAACATTGAGGTATTAAATGAAGATAGAAGCATACAGTGTGGTTACACTGAAGTACACGCTGAAGGATAAGCACGGCAATGTAGTAGATCAGTCAGATGAGAATGATCCGCTGGTATATATGCAGGGAACCGACTATCTGGTTCCGGGTCTTGAAGCCGCGCTGCAAAATCACGAAAAGGGTGACTGCTTCAGCACTGTGGTAAAGGCTGAAGACGGTTACGGCACATATGACGAAGATCTGGTTCAGGAGATCCCTCTGGCAAACTTCGGCGGTGTAACACCGGAAATCGGTGCCGCATTTGTTGCGCAGACTGAAGAAGGTGTTCATCCGGTAGTGATCAAGGAAATTAACGGCGATCAGGTTAAAGTGGATGCCAACCATCCAATGGCCGGATGCGATCTGTATTTTGATCTTGAAGTGCTGGACGTCAGAGAGCCGACCGATGAAGAGCGTGAGCACAGACATGTCCATCTGCACGGTCACTGCTGTCACCACGATCATGATGAGCATGAACACGGCTGCTGCCACGGTCATCATCATGACGATGATGACGGACATGAGCACAAGTGCTGCCACGGTCACCATCATGATGATGAAGATGAACATGAGCACAAATGCTGCCACGGTCACCATCATGACGATGAAGACGGACGTGAGCATAAATGCTGCCACAGACATCACCACGATGAGTAGCAGGGCTGTAAAGAAGGGTATTACTGCTCATGCTGAATATAAAATGAGCTGTTGGTGAATAATTTTAAAAAGTTTGCGTCGGCTCTTGCTTTTGGTAAAAGTTTTGGTATAATTCGTGCCATTACTATAGTTTTTTAGTGCTGTTTATATGTGACAGCTTTCGGAGTTTTAAATGTACGCTGTAATTTTTGAAGGCGGAAAACAACATCGTGTTTCAGTTGATGATGTTATACGTGTAGAAAAAATCGAAAAGGCTATCGGTGACAAAGTTGAATTTGATAAAGTTCTGCTGGTTGCTGACGGTTCAAATGTTAATGTGGGTGCTCCATACTTGGCTTCCAGCAAAGTTGAAGCAGAGATTGTTAGTCAGGGACGTGGCGAAAAGGTAACTATTACCAAGTTCCGTCGCCGTAAACACTTCCAGAAACAGACTGGTCATCGTCAGTATTTTACTGAAGTGAAGATCACATCTATTAACGCTTAAGGAGAGATAGAAATGGCTCATAAAAAAGCTGGTGGTTCATCACGTAACGGTCGTGACTCGCAAAGTAAACGTTTGGGAGTTAAAGTATATGGCGGTCAGGCTGTAATTCCTGGCAATATCATTGTGCGTCAGCGCGGTACCCAGTTCCATCCTGGTTCAAATGTTGGTATCGGACGCGATCACACTATATTTGCTACTGCTGCAGGTACTGTTAAATTTGAGATCAAAGGTCCAAAGAACAGAACTTTCATCAGTGTAGAAGCTATTGAGGCTTAACAGCTTTAATTGCAGTATTATAATTTATGGAAGGCTCAACCGCTCAGGTTGGGCTTTTTTCGTCGAAAGGGGAGGCTGAGTGCATTATGAAATTTGTTGATGAAGCTCATATCCAGGTTGAAGCCGGTGACGGCGGCAACGGCTGCGTAAGTTTCCGCAGAGAGAAATATATACCGAAGGGCGGTCCTGACGGCGGTGACGGCGGTGACGGCGGTGATGTATATCTGGTTGCGGACAATAATCTCAATACCTTGATTGATTTCCGCTTTGAACGTAAGTTTGTCGCCGGACGCGGCGAGAACGGACGCAGTTCCGACTGTACCGGTCATCGCGGCGGTGATATTGTTATTACCGTACCGGTAGGTACCAGAACCATGGATGAAAATACCGGTGAACTGCTGGGGGATTTGACCAGACACGGGCAGAAGATCATGGTTGCAAAGGGTGGATTCCACGGACTCGGCAATACCCGTTTCAAAAGTTCCATCAACCGTGCACCTACTCAGAAAACCGACGGTACCAAGGGTGAAAAGCGCCTGCTGCACCTTGAACTGATGCTGCTTGCCGACGTAGGTCTGCTGGGTTTCCCTAATGCCGGCAAGTCTACTTTTATTCGTGCGGTTTCAGCCGCCAAGCCTAAAGTCGCTGATTATCCGTTTACCACCCTGGTTCCGAATCTTGGGGTGGTATCTATGGGTAGCGGCAGATCTTTTGTGGTTGCTGATATTCCAGGGCTTATTGAAGGTGCAGCTGAAGGTGCCGGTCTCGGCCACCGTTTCTTAAAGCATCTGGAGCGTTGCAGGGTGCTGCTGCATCTGGTTGATCTGTATCCGGTGGACGGCTCTGATCCGGTGAACAATATCCGTATTATTGAGTCTGAACTGGCAAAATATTCCGAGAAGCTTGCCAGCAAGCCCCGCTATCTGGTGTTCAACAAGATCGATCTTGATCCTGAGGGCTCCCGTGAGCGCATTGATCAGATCCTGTCAGAACTTGGTACCACGGAACGCTGTTATGAAATTTCCGCGCTTAACCGCGAGAATCTGCAGGAACTGTGCAAAGATCTGATGGAGATTGTTGAATCCGGAGCAAGAGATGAGCTGGAGGCTCAGGCAGTGTCAGATACTGATGACTTTATCTGGGATGAAAAGGCCAAAGCAACTCTGGATGATTTTGACGATGAAGATTATTCAGATGATGATTATATGGAGTAACCCTTTTGAGTGCTAATCAGGTTTACCAGAATGTAACGGTCATTGTAGCTGTTGCCGCCAATCTTGCCATCGGGCGTGACAATACTATTCCCTGGCATCTGCGCGCAGATCTGCAGTATTTTAAAAAGATGACTATGGATAAAACCATCATCATGGGACGCAACACCTTTGCCTCGCTGGGTTTTCGCAAACTTCCAGGCAGAACCAGTGTAGTGGTTACTTCGGATCCTGAACTTGGTGACAAATACGGTGTTGAGACCTATACTTCACTTGCTGATGCGATAGCTGCCCGCCGCGGGGAGCCTGAGATCATGATTATCGGCGGCGGCCGGCTCTACCGTGAAGCGGTGAATTATGCCGCCCGTCTGCTGGTTACTAAGGTTGATACGGTGGTGGAGGATGCGCAGGTGTTCTTTCCTTCCTTTGAAGATGCTTTCAAGCTGGTAGGCCGCGAGGACTTCAAGGCTGATGAGCAGAATGATTTTGATTATTCATTCTGCGTTTACGAGAGAAAATAGAGCAGTCTTTCCTGCCGGCGGGTGAACTTTTTCAGGTTTATCCGCCGGGTATTTAGTGCTCTTTAAGTCCTTTATTCTCCGTTTGATCTGAAATCGGCTGGATTGAACTTGTCCACCCGCTGTTTTACCTCCCGGTTGAACATTGTCAGATCCTGCTCGTTCATTCCATCATACCAGAAGGTCAGAATGTTAAGACTGCCGCTTCTGCTGATTTTTCCTTTAATCTTAACCTCCGGTTTGCGCTGCACCGACATGCAGTTTTCAAATTCTGAACCGTTACCGCTCTTTCGGATTTCAACCTTTTCTCCGCAGAATTTCTTCAGGTGCATTTCTGCATTTTCAGGACTGATCTGCTGAGCGTCATAAATCATATAGCCGAAATGCTCCGGCTTCCCCGGTTTGATATAGGTTTTGGCGATATAGCTCATGCCGATCCATCCGTTGTGATCTTCATAGGTTAGCGGATAGATTATGGTCGGATAGAGGGTATAGCCCTGAGCTGTATAGGAGGTTACCGCATTTATTTGTGGAAATTCCTCGGACGGACAGTCCTGGGCACAGGCGGAGAGTTCCAGCAGCTCCTGCGGATAATCCTCCCGGTATTCGGTGAGTGATTCACGCAGCTGCTCCGGAACGGAATTTTCGAACACGGTAACCCGCGGCTGTCCCTCTCCGGTAAATACTTTTCCTGAATAACTGCCGTCGGCGGTTACACAGTCGCTGAACTCAACTGATCTGGCTGATTCGGATTCAAAGACGGTGCTGCCGTCATAGTAGTCGGTGTCCTGGTTTGCTATGGTTACGGTCATGCTCCGGCATCCCAGCAGAATTGACAAATCACGGTTCAGCTGTTTTGAACTAGCGCCGTAGTTCTGATCCAGCAGATCGAATACATAGGATTTCCTGCCGCCGTTTCTAGCTGTAAAAACACGGCCGTAGAAGGAACCGGGATAGGCGGTGCTGCTTTCAACGGTATATCCGGCAATACTGTTATCAGCGGCGGTCCCGATGCAGGGAATAAAGAGAGCAGCGGCTCCGGCTGCCAGAGTGATGTGTTTAATCATTTCGGTCTCCGTTGTTTTGACTACTGACTGTTATTGTGGCACTTAATCCGGCGGTACACAATATTTCGCGGCCGGATCTGCCCTGGAATTGACAGTTTTGTGACATAACAGACAGTAGGGACCGCAGATCTGCCGCAACGGCAGTGCTGTGCTAATGGCAGGCCTTTACGCTGTAGCGTTTGTGCGGTTCATCGATATTGATTAGAGACAGGGCTCCGTTCCACACGCAGCCGGTATCAAGGGCGATGATGGAATCTGACGGATCTCTGCCCTCCAGTGCCGCCCAGTGCCCGAAGATCAGAAGCTGAGATTTTTTCAGTTTCGGGTTGTGGAATTTATACCATGGACTGAGATCCCGGTTTTTGTTTTCCTTCGGTTTATCCTTGCAGTCAAAGTCTAATGACAGATCAGAGTGACAGAAACGCATCCTAGTCAGGGCATTGATGGTATAGATACAGCGATCCAGTTCAAGGGACGGGGAGAGGGCCATGAAGTCATAGCTGCCGTCCTCATAGTCTACTGCATGGCGGATTTTTTCAGGATCTTTCAGCTGCTCCCTGCAGATCCTATTTCTGATTTCATTCCTGATCGGAGCCCAGCTGCGCTGCCGGTCGGAAAACATGTTCTCCATCAGGTTACCGAAATGATCGGATCTCAGCACATTCTCAACATGCTCGCCGTTTTCAACCGCATCAGCTATGCTCCATTCAGGGGAAAGGCCGGCGTGGGAGATGAAAATATTCCTGGTGCGATCCAGATAGGTCATCGGGCAGTGGCGCAGGTACTCCAGCATTTCATGTCCGTTCGGCTCATGCAGGATCTTTACAAGTTCTGTGGATTTGAGGTTGTTGAGAAACTGCTGTTTTGCCTGCTGATCTTTAAGTGCAGAGTACAGATGATAGTTTCTCAGCAGACTCAGATCGTGGTTTCCCAGTACCGACACAATTCGATCCCGGTTTCTGAGCAGAAAATTAAGCGTTTCCACCGGTTTTGGGCCTCTGCCGATCACATCACCGGTGGTGAGCAGGAAATCGGTTGCCGGATTGAAGGAGATTTGTTTAAGCAGAAGCTCCAGCTCGTCATAACAGCCGTGAATATCACCGACGCAGTAGGTACTCATGTTATGATCCCCGCTGCTCCGCCAGAGTGTTGGCCAGTTTTACAAACTGCTCAATGGTGATATTTTCAGCACGGGCTTTCGGATCTATGCCAATTGTTGCGAACACTTCATCGGTGAAATAACCGCCGAGACTGTTGTGAACGGTTTTTCTGCGCTGGTTGAAGGCCGATGATACGATTTGCTCCAGCAGATCGTAATCCTGCGCGACATAGGGCAGGGTTGCGTGGGGAATAACCTTCACCACTGCGGAGTACACCTTCGGAGCCGGGGTGAAAGCCTCGGGAGGTACCACCAGACATGGCATAATCCGGGCAAAGTACTGGGCCATTACTGTAAGTTTACCGTAGTCCTTTGAGTCGGGAGCAGCGGTAAGACGGTCAACCACCTCCTTCTGCAGCATGAAGGTCATGTCATAAATTACGTTGCCGTATTTGAGCAGGTGAAACAGCAGAGGAGTGGAGATATTGTAGGGCAGATTTCCGTAGACTTTGAGATTTCTGCCCGGTTCCCTAAGTTCGCTGAAATCAACGGTCAGGGCATCCTTTTCATAGATGGTAAGCTGATCCCGGATAAAGGGATGATGGCGCAGACGCTCGGCCAGATCCCGATCCAGTTCAATCACGTTGAGGTGTTTGATAATTTCGCATACCGGCTCGGTCAGTGCACCTAGTCCTGGACCGATTTCCACCACGGTTTCATCGTCGGTGGGTGCAATCAGACTGATGATGTTTGAAATTACCTGCTCATCACGCAGAAAGTTCTGTCCGAAATTCTTACGCGCGTGGTGTCCCTGGTAGGAGGTGCGGGGACGGGATGAACCGGCAGGATCTGCTGATTTTTTTCTGTTGTTTCTGCTGTTGGTATTCTGCATGTCTGCTCTCATCTGATTTATGACTGCTGCTCTCTGCATTTTTGTTTTGCATTCACCATGTCGATGGCATACTGGATGGCGGTGAAAAGACTGCCGTGATCTGCAAGTCCCTTTCCTGCAAGATCGAGTGCGGTGCCGTGATCAACCGAGGTGCGGATGAACGGCAGACCGAGGGTTACATTTACCGCCTTGCCGAAACCCAGATATTTGAGCACCGGCAGACCCTGATCATGGTACATCGCCAGTATGGTATCGGCCTGCTCCATATATTTAGGCTGGAACACTGTATCCGCCGGCATCGGGCCGATAACTTTGACTCCCTTGGCCTGGAATTCACGCAGTACCGGTATAATGGTGGTGAGTTCCTCGGTTCCGAGATGGCCGCCTTCACCGGCATGCGGATTGAGTCCGCAGACAAAGATGGTCGGATCCGGAATACCGAACTGGTTCTTCAGATCCTGGTGAACAATGGAGATTACCCGGCGCAGCAGTCCCTTGGTAATGGTCTGTGACAGATCTTTAAGCGGCAGATGGGTGGTGGCCAGAGTTACCCGCAGACCTTTGGTTGCAAGCATCATTACCACCTCGCGCACTTTGGCGTAATCCCTGAAAAATTCGGTGTGGCCGGTAAAGGGCAGCCCTGAGTCGCTGATGATCCCCTTGTGAACCGGGCCGGTTACCACCGCCTGGTATTCTCCGCTCATGCAGCCGCGGGCCGCCTCGCTTAACATGTTGATCACATACGGACTGTTTTTTACATTGAGCTGTCCCGGTACCAGTCGTGATGACAGTCTGATCTGCCGGTAGGTGATAACACCTTTGCGTGAAGGTTCCGCCGGCTCATCAGGATCGTATTCGACGAATTTTACTTTTTTACCGATGGCCTTTGCATAAATCTTAAGTACGTCCAGATCCGCCAGTACCACCAGCTGAACCGGCCAGTCCTGATCTGCGATTGACAGACATATTTCCGGACCGATCCCGGCGCTTTCACCCGATGAGACAACTATTCTGTTAACCTGATTACTCATTGTTGTTTGATCCTTTTTCTGCAGCTTCACTGCTGTCTGCTGTTGTTCCCTGTTTACTGTTGTGCATCCGCGCCGCCTGAAAGCTGCGGATCGATGATCTTGATGTAGCTGTTGTTGCGCAGTTCATTGAGCCAGAGAATAAGTTCGTCGTTGTAACGGCGGTCAAACAGCATCTGGTAGGCGCGATCCTTCAGTTCAGAATTTGAATTGGTATCGATTTTTTTATCAATCAGCTGCACAATGTGCCAGCCGAAGGAGGATTTAAACGGTTCGCTGATTTCACCCGGTTTCAGCGACAGTGCGGTTTTGGCATAGATCGGATCGAAGATTTTCGGATTGGACCAGTCTATTTCCCCGCCCTTTACCGATGTCCCCGGATCTTCCGAATATTTTCTTGCCAGATCGGCAAAGTCGGCGGAGCCGTTTTCAAGAGCTTTCCTGAGTCCCCTGAGCTTTTCCACCACCTGCTCATCTGAAACTATGAGGGTAGGCTTGATCAGAATATGACGGGTCTTGATACTGATGTCCGGCTGGAAGGCGGTACCCTGGATATCCTTCACCAGAATGATGATATAACCCGCGTCGGTGCGGTTAGGTCCGATCAGATCTCCCTTTTTGGCATGGGAAACATTTTCCAGGAATACGGTAGGCATGCTGTTGATGTTCATCTGGCCCCAGTTTCCTCCCTCGGCCGCCTTGGGATCCTGACTGTACTTCATGGCCAGTGCGGAGAATTTTTCTCCGTTGCGCACTCTCTGTACAATCTGCTTTGCCAGCTCCTCGATCTTTGCGACCTCCTCGGCTGTGGCGTGATCATCCACCCGCAGGAAGATACTTGCCAGATCATACTTGGTTTCAATATTGTTCTGCTGTTTGAGCAGTTCCATGGTCTGCTCGATTTCCTGATTGGAGATCCTGACGCGTTTTCTCACACTGATATGCTGAAGTTCGCTGATCAGAGCCTCCTTTTTGATTTTCTCGCGGGTCTGCAGCGGGGTGAGACCCTCGTTTTTGAAGTAGTCCTCATATACCTGGTTGACGGTCCGGTTGGACATCTTGGCCACGGATTCAATCAGCTGATCGGTTTCCATATCGCTGATCTGCACTCCCATTTTTTCACCGAGCTGGGTTACCAGGGAGGCGTTGATCAGCTGCTCCAGCGCATGTTTGCGCAGAGTCAGATCATCAGGAGCACTCTGTCCTGCCGGAATATTTCCCAGCACATGCTTTTTGTATTTGGCGAATGCGGCATCGAGATCACTTTCCAGGATTACGCCGTTGTTGACCACGGCCTCGATGCGGTCCACGGTTCCGGTCTGGGCGCCGGCGGTTCCGGACACGCTCAGGGTGCAGGAAATGATCAGTGAAGCCAGAACTTTTCTTACTAGTGTTTTATGCATTTAATTCTCCGATAAATTGAATGGTCTGGAGTACGGAAGCAGACGGGTATCCATGGTATCGGAGATATCCTTTGCCCCCAGTGTTGCCAGTCCCTTCATTTCAAACTGAATACCGAACTTAGTGTCCAGATCGGCAATCTTGCGTCTGTTGTCAGGTTCGTACACCTGCTCCGCGTAGGCGGAAAATCTCCAGCAGCAGTCCTCATATCTGAGTTTGATTACCCTGTCGATGGCTCGTTTCTGCTCCAGATCCTGATAGTATCCCAATACCATGCTCAGACGGTCTGAAAATGAGAATTTAGTCAGCAGACCGAGCTGTCTCATATCGATGATTTCATTGCCGAACATGGTCATGTTGCCGTTTCTGGTATAACGGTAGTTAAGCTGTGCCACCCAGTTGTCGGAATTGTACTCGAGTACGCTGGATGCGCGGTCAAGATAGCGATCCTCGGTGTTGTAGACCAGGGAGCCGTTGTACAGTACATTGTTGAAAGGTTTCAGATCGAGGCTTGCATTCAGGAATGAACGGCGGCGGTTCGGCTCATTATATTTAGGATAAAGTTTAACTTTCCCCTCCCTGAGATAATAGGCCAAGCCCAGGGAAAAGATCGCCCTCTCGATCCCGTTTTCGTCGCTGATCCGGGATACAAATCCGGTGCTCAGACGGTTGTCGTCGGTAATTCTGTCAATCCCGGCGTATTTATTGTCATCAAAGATAAAGAAATAATCCTGGACGATATTGGTGGTATCGTACAGACCGATGTCGTCCTGATTGCGGTACGGTGCATAGTAGTACTGGATGATCGGCTCCAGTGACTGGCTGAAATTATGACCGAAAAGACTGAAGTCGTTATCCATAATCAGTCTGGCCTGGATCTGGAAGGTCGGAATAAAACGGTTTACTGATGATGCAATGTTGGTAAATCCGCGTCTGGTGTAGTACCACAGCAGCTGATCCCCCAGTACGGTCTGATCATAGTGGGTGAACATCATGCGCAGGTTGCTGTCGAGCTGGAAGAAGGGCTGCTGGATCATCGGCAGCTGCAGTTTGGACTGCAGATGGTATCTCTTGCCTTCGAAATTGCCGTCCTGCTTGTTTTCACTTGAGTGGCTGAAATTTGCAAACTCGAAGGTGTTGTACAGACTCATGCCCGGCAGCGGTGTGAAGTTCTTGACGGTAATCTGCGGCAGCACCTCGAACGGTTTCAGACTGGTGTCGATCAGCATCTGGTAGTTTTCCGCCTTGACGCTCACCGTGGTGAAATTAAACGGTGAGTAGACCATGCCCAGACTCTGTACCACCTTGTCGGTGGAGCCGCTCTGCTTGGTGTAGTCGTTGAAATAGTTGTAATCCTTCTCCCTTACCTTGTTGTAGTTGGCAAACAGACTCAGTTTGCCGTTGAGGAAGCTTGAACGGTGACTCCAGTGCTTGTACCAGCGGGAGGAGTCGATGCCGTCCTCCTTCTCCGCCAGCTTGTCGTGGGCGGTGTATTCATAGATGATGTCGCCGGTGTGTTTCGGGGAGATCATGTAGCGGAACTCGTTGCTGAGGTGCAGTCCGCGGTGTCCCATCCAGGTCGGGGTCAGAGTGTAGTCGTAGTTCGGCGCAATGTTCCAGTAGAACGGCGCCGTCATTTTGAATCCATCGTTGCCGCTGTAGCCGATTTCAGGATAAAGGAAACCGGTTTTGCGTTCGTTTCTGATCGGAAAATTGATGTACGGCAGATAGAAGATCGGGATCCTGTACAGCCACAGTGATGCATTCCATGCCTCCCCGAACACCTCGTCTTCATCGATATTTACAGTGGTGGCCTCCAGGTGCCAGGTTTCCGCATTCTCCTGACAGGTGGTGAAAGTGGCCTTTTCAAGGTGGTAGGATTTCTCCAGCTGGTTGTAGTCGGCTTTACTTGCCTCGCCGCGGGCCGGAGAGCCGTGCAGCTGGTATTTCGGATCGGTCACGCTGAGGGTCTTGTTCCTGATGGAGCTTTCCACCTCGCTGGCATCTCGGATGCTGATGTAGCCGTCGCGGTAGTTGATATTGCCGTAGGCGTTGAATTTCTGGCTGGTGCGGTTGAACTGGGTATAGTCCGCATCCATGGTGCGGTTGCCCTGGGTAATCTTCACATTTCCCTTGAAGGAGAAGTTGTTCTCGTCCGCGGTGTTGGCCTCGTCTGACAGAATATCAACCGGGGTTGTTCTGGAGTCAAACTCGCTCTGGTCAACCTCCGGTACTCCGGCATAGCATTCCTTTTTAAATTTGGAGAACGGGGTCCTCTTGGCGTTGGGTTTGGCTGCGGCCGGCTGTTTAGCAGGACTTTGCGGTTTTGTCTGCTTTTGGTCGGCTGCGGCGGTGCCGTTTGCGGCCGGTCCTGCCGTCTGTACCTGCTTTCCGGTACTGCCGGCCGGTTCCGCTTTATGGGGAACTGCTTTTTCGCTGTTTAGATTTTCAGCCTGTGCGCCGCAGCAGAAACAGGCTCCGGCAATAACAAGAAATGACAGTTTTAACTTAAAGGACATGGCTTTTCCCTGAATTCAAAAACAGTGTAATTCTATCATAAATATTGTGCTTTTACTAACGCGGATTGAGTACTGACGCACCTGCCGGCGCTCCGGAACTTCCATTTTCCGGCCTTTGCCGCCTGCCGACGGAACTCAGACGGCAGGTAGGCGCATACCGGTGAATTTTTGCCCGGAATGCGGAACGGAACGACTAAAAAT